>Ga0302287_10000736_pt1 | contig 14800 bp, 9 predicted proteins | sample III_Fen_E2_4_FD_200452 | JGI IMG/M metagenome (GOLD analysis project Ga0302287, IMG submission 200452) | Peat permafrost microbial communities from Stordalen Mire near Abisko, Sweden - III_Fen_E2_4 | ecosystem: Environmental > Terrestrial > Soil > Wetlands > Permafrost | place: Sweden: Abisko...
TGCTGTTAGCATCAACATAGCCTAAGATATTTCGAGCAAATTCGATAGACATTGTTTGCATACCCATACAAATTCCTAAAGTAGGAATGTTATGTTCGCGGGTGTATTTTAATGCTGCAAATTTGCCTTCCATGCCGCGTTGTCCAAAACCCGGAGCCACAATAATTCCATTCATTTTGCCAAGCTTTTTATCGACATTTTCGTCGTTTAGCTTGTCGGAGAGAATCAACTCGAGTTTTAATTTTTTATTATTGTATGCGCTGGCGTGGATTAGCGATTCGATTATAGATTTGTATGAATCAGGTAATTGTACGTATTTCCCAACAATGGCAATGTGAACTTCTTCTTTAGCATTTTCCAGTTTTTCAACAAATGCAGTCCATTTTTCCATATCGGCTTTTGGCGTTTTTTCCAGGTCAAAGCCCATTTTTGTCAAAACAACCTCATCCAGTTTTTCTTCCTGCATGTTCAACGGAACACGATAAATGGTTGGAACGTCAATAGATTGCATAACCGCACTCGTTTCAACGTTACAAAATAAAGCCACTTTCTTACGAATATCCATAGAGATATTGTGTTCGGTACGCAATACCAGAATATCGGCCTGAACGCCTTGTTCTTGCAATGCTTTTACGGAGTGTTGGGTGGGTTTTGTTTTCAATTCTTTGGCTGCAGCCAAATACGGAACGTAAGTGAGGTGAACGATTAAGCAGTTCTTGCCTAATTCCCAACGGAGCTGACGAACACTTTCGATGTAAGGTAATGATTCGATATCACCAACAGTTCCACCAATTTCGGTAATTACAAAGTCAAAGTCACCTTTGTTTCCCAGTAATTTTATATTTCGCTTTATTTCGTCGGTAATGTGAGGGATAATTTGTACCGTTTTTCCCAAGTAATCGCCACGACGTTCTTTGTTTATCACATTTTGATAAATGCGACCGGTGGTAATATTATTAGCCCGATGTGTTTCAACATTGGTAAAACGTTCGTAATGCCCTAAATCCAGGTCTGCTTCGTGTCCATCTACAGTTACGTAACATTCGCCATGTTCGTAGGGATTCAACGTTCCCGGATCAACATTGATGTAAGGATCCAACTTCTGATTTGTTACTTTAAAGCCTCTGGCTTGTAATAATTTAGCTAGTGAAGCTGCAATAATTCCTTTGCCTAATGAGGAAGTAACACCACCGGTTACAAAAATGTACTTTGTTTCTTTCACGTTTCTTTTTATCTTAAAATTACTAGATGTTGTTTGGTATTTTTAAGTCCGCAAATTTCGGAAAAAAAACTGAATAACGAAAACGTATGGAGCAAATTAAATATAAAGAACGAATAATAATTGATTGAAAACCAAATTCATTCAGTTTTATCGTGTTACCGTTGCGTTTTTGTTACGATTTAGATGCTGTTATTTTCTTGTTGTTCAATATAAATATTTGATTTTAAAAATTATCAAATAATTTAACTTTATTTCTTGTGTTGTAATGATTATTTATTAACTTTACGACCAAATATTGATAAACTTGTACGATATTAGATTTTCATTTTGCTGATAATTGACTTTATTTGAATATATTATGAATAAAAAAGTTTTTGTGAGTGGTTGTTATGATATGCTACACAGCGGGCATGTAGCATTTTTTGAAGAGGCTGCTCAATTTGGCGACTTATATGTGGGCATTGGCTCTGATAAAACAATTTATGAATTGAAAGCTCGAAGAACGATAAATTCGGATTCTGAAAGACTTTATATGGTTAAGGCGTTGAAAACCGTAAAAGATGCATGGATTAATAAAGGCAGCGGCTTACTTGACTTTTTAGATGAAATAAAGCTTCTACACCCTGATATATTTTTTGTAAATGCTGATGGACACACGCTAGCCAAAGAAAATCTTTGTAAAGAGTTTGGGATTGAGTATGTGGTAAGTAAGCGCATTCCTCATGGTAATTTACCTCCCCGTTCTACAACGTCATTACGTAAAGAGTGCAATATTCCCTACCGAATAGATTTAGCCGGAGGTTGGCTGGATCAACCTTATGTAAGTCAACATGCTGGTGGCTCTGTATTGACAATTTGCATTGAACCCGATTATGAGTTTAATGACCGGAGTGGGATGTCTACCAGTAGCAGAAAAAAGGCTGTTGAACTCTGGCAATCGGATGTTCCCGACGGAGATAAAGAAAAGCTAGCCAGAATGTTGTTTTGTTTCGAGAATCCTCCGGGTACAAAATATGTGAGTGGCTCACAGGATTCGTTAGGAATAACTATGCCGGGGTTGAATAATCTTTATTACGACGGAGGTTTCTGGCCGGCTGAGATAAAGAGCGTTTTAGATAATCATATTCTTGAGTGGATAGAGCAACGTTTGTGGATGATTCCACTTTATCCTCGTCATAAAGATTATGATGTGTTGGCTGATACACACATAAATTCATCGAATGTGAAGCAGTTAAGTGAAGCTACTGAGGCTTGCTGGAATGCATTGCTTTTGCAAGATGCAGTAGCTGTAGGTAAAGCTATGACTCAAAGTTTCGATGCTCAGATAGTGATGTTTCCAAATATGGTTTCGACTGATATATTAGCTCAGATAGAGTCTTATAAAAGTCGCGTATTGGGATGGAAAATAAGTGGAGCAGGGGGCGGTGGGTACATGATTTTTTTTAGCGAGCAGCCTCTGGAAAACGCAATCCAGATAAGAATAAGAAGATAATAAATGCAGCACACGAGAAAAAAGTGATATTTTTCTTGCGTAAATAAAATTAATTTGCAATCTTTGCACTCGAAAATAAATCAAAAAGAAAATGAACTCACTTTTGACAATAAACAAATTTTGGTGGTGGCACTTACAGATTAGCTAATCGTGAGATGTAACACCTATGTATATTATCAAAATAAAAAATATATAAAAAAGGCTTATCGGACTCACGATAAGCCTTTTTTGTTTTACCCCTAGCCCCTGAAGGGGAACTAAATTACAACTGTTTATTTAAAACAACTAGTATGAATAAAGAGAAAGATATGCAAAACGAAACTAATTCCAACTCCCCTTTAGGGGATGGGGGTCGTTTTTCAATTGACAGTAATGGTTTCTATGGTGAATTTGGCGGAGCATATATTCCCGAAATTCTGCACGGATCATTTGAGCGCCTCAAAGAAGCATATTTTGCTATCAAAGACGATGCTTCATTCAAAGCGGAGTATTATGATTTACTTAAAAACTATGTAGGACGGCCTTCACCTCTGTATTTTGCCAAGCGTTTATCAGCAGAATATGGTACGAATGTGTATCTGAAGCGGGAAGATTTGAATCACACCGGAGCGCATAAAATCAATAATGCCCTGGGACAGATTTTACTTGCTAAACGTATGGGTAAAACCCGTATTATTGCAGAGACAGGCGCCGGTCAACATGGAGTGGCCACGGCTACAGCCTGTGCTTTAATGGGATTGGAATGTATTGTGTTCATGGGCAAAACGGATGTGGAACGTCAGTTCCTGAACGTACAAAAAATGCGTATGCTCGGTGCAACTGTTGAAGCGGTGACCAGTGGAAATATGACATTAAAAGATGCGACTAACGATGCATTCCGTTATTGGTGCTCTAATCCGTATTCGTTTTATATTGTAGGTTCCACGGTGGGAGCACATCCATATCCCGATATGGTTGGATTTTTTCAGTCGGTTATCAGCGAAGAAATTAAATGGCAATTGCAAGAGCAAATCGGACGTGATTATCCTGATTATTTGATGGCTTGTGTAGGTGGCGGTAGCAATGCAATGGGCACTTATTATCATTATTTAGATGATGAGCGCGTGAAAATTATTTCGGCTGAGGCTGGTGGATTGGGAGTGGAAACAGGCGAAACTGCCGCAACAATTAGTTTGGGCACCACCGGAATAATTCACGGTTCCAAAACGCTGCTTATTCAGGATGAAGATGGACAGATTATTGAACCCTATTCCATTTCGGCAGGGTTAGATTATCCGGGAATTGGACCTGCTCATGCATTCTTTGCCAGAGCAGGACGCACTAAAGTACATGCTATAAACGATGATGAAGCACTGGATGCTGCTTTCGAACTCACCCGACTGGAAGGAATTATTCCGGCAATAGAATCGGCACACGCACTGGCACTCTTGAAAAAAGAAAAAGGAACTTTTAAACCCGACGATATTGTGGTCATCACAGTTTCTGGTAGGGGAGATAAGGATATGGATACTTACATTAAGCATTTTAAAGAATAGATATTACTTCATGATATTACTGCGTGATATTAGCCTTCGGCGATATAAGTTGAGAGTACAAATAATTAAATATCGCGACTGAAGGGAATAAATATCACGAAGTTAATATCGCCGAAGGCAAAATATCAATAATATAAAGAATTATGAAACTATTCGTTCATTCAAAAAAGATGCTGGCTGATTTGCAGACGCCGGTAGGAATTTATCTCAAAATACGCGATTTATATACTAACTCGGTGCTTTTGGAGAGTTCCGATTATCACGGTGTGGAAAACAGCTATTCCTATATCGGGTTTTGTCCGATAGGTGGCATTTCGGTAAATCGGTTCCTGATTTCGGAAGAATACCCCGATGGTAGTCGGATTGAAACGCAGGTAACCGATAAACTAACTGTTGCCGAACGTTTTGATGTGTTTCTGAAATCGGTGGAGTTGGTGCAAAATGATAATCCGGTAGGCATTAACGGGCTGTTTGGATATTCTTCTTATGAGTCGGTGCAGTATTTTGAAGACGTGAAACTGAAGGCTCGTGAAACGGTTCCGGGAAGTATGCCGGGGTTGCATTATGTGCTGTTCAAATACATCATTGCTGTAAATCATTTCAACAACGAGTTGACTATCATTGAGAATTTGCAGGAAGGTGAAAAGAGTGCCATCCCCAATGTGGAAGAGATTCTGTTGAATAATAATATTGCCACTTACGATTTTCAAGCTGTAGGTGAAGAAAAATCGGATATCTCCAACGAAGATTATAAAAAAATGGTAGCACGCGGCAAGGAGGAATGTTACAAAGGAAATGTTTTCCAGATTGTGCTTTCGCGTCGTTTTTACCAACAATATAAAGGTGACGATTTTATGCTGTATCGCACGCTGCGTTCGGTGAATCCTTCGCCTTATTTATTTTACTTCAATTTTGGTGATTTCCGCATATTTGGTTCGTCTCCCGAAGCTCACCTTGTTGTTGATGCCAAAAAACAAAAAGCTTATATTAAACCAATTGCGGGTACCTTCCGTCGTACCGGTGACGATGAAAAAGATTTTCAACTGGCTGAGAAGTTGCGCGTTGACAAAAAGGAAAATGCAGAACATGTAATGTTGGTAGACCTGGCTCGCAATGATTTGAGCCGTAATACCGATCGTGTGGAAGTAGAAGTATTCCGTGAAGTGCAATATTATTCGCACGTTCTTCATCTGGTGTCGAGTGTAAGTGGTAAATTGAAACCCGATACGAAAGTTATCAAACTGTTTGCTGATACTTTCCCTGCCGGAACCCTTTCGGGAGCTCCAAAAATTAAGGCCATGCAATTGATAGATAGCATCGAACCGCACGACCGTGGACCTTATGGCGGATGTATCGGTTATATCGGCTTCGATGGTAGTTTTAATCAGGCCATCACTATCCGTTCGTTTGTAAGTAAGAATAATACTCTTTACTATCAGGCAGGAGCCGGTATCGTGGCCAAATCGGACGAAGAAAGTGAAATGCAGGAAGTGAATAATAAACTGGCGGCACTTAAAAAGGCGGTGGACGTGGCATCAGTAAAATGATATTTGCCTTCGGCGATATTTGTCTTTTGGACGATATTAGGCTTCGCCGATATTAATTATTATTAGCTTTACAATACTTAGAATAAAAATATACTATGATTGAAGGACTTCTGACCTTTGACTCTAGACAAAAGACAGGAATTTATGAAAATATTAGTTTTTGATAATTACGACTCGTTTACCTACAACCTGGTACACGCAGTTAAGAAGTTGGGATATACCGATGTGGAAGTGCATCGCAACGACCAGATAGCATTAAAAGATATTGCACGATTTGATAAAATCATTCTTTCACCGGGACCGGGCGTTCCATCAGAATCAGGTATTTTGCTTGATGTGATTCGGACTTACGCACCTACAAAACCGATTTTGGGAGTTTGTCTGGGTGAACAAGCCATTGCTGAAGCTTTTGGCGGAACATTAATCAATCTTACCGAAGTGCATCACGGGGTTAGTTCCATGGTGGATGTGTTGGAAGAAGATATTTTGTTCAAAGGGTTGGCCAAGAAGCTTGAAGTGGGTCGTTACCATTCATGGGCTGCCGAGAGATCGACTTTGCCGGAATGCCTGACCATCACTGCAGTTGACGAAGAAGGTATGATAATGGCATTGGCACACAAAACCTACGATGTGCGTGGGGTTCAGTTTCATCCGGAATCGGTATTGACTCCTGATGGCGAACAAATGCTGAAGAATTGGTTAGAAGCTTAATTGATATATCGATATCTTCTCCTAAATTTAGACCTTTGGATAAGTTGAACGAGATTTTTGAAATAAACATGCCATTGTGCGCTCGACAGACGTCATTGTGTAGTTGTCAGAGATCATTGTGCGGATGGAAGATGCCATTGTGAAGTTGTCAGAGATCATTGTGCGGATGAAAGATGCCATTGTGAAGTTGACAGACGTCATTGTGCAGATGAAAGATGTCATTGTGAAGGTTGTCGATGCCATTGTGCGTTCGTTAGATAAAGGTTTAGAAAAAATAAAACATTCTATTTCAAGTTGAAATAATAAAATTGTATGAAACAAATACTTAATCAATTATTCAATCATCAGTCGCTTACCAAACAGGAAGCAGCCGAAGTGATGACCAACATAGCTGCGGGAAAATACAATGATTCTCAGATTGCTGCATTTATATCAGTATATTTGATGCGCAGCATTGAACTGGATGAGGTGATTGGCTTCCGTAATGCTTTATTGGAGCTGGCTATACCCATGGACTTATCGGAATTCGATGCACTCGATATTGTTGGTACAGGCGGTGATGGAAAAAATACCTTCAATATATCCACTTGCAGCTGTTTCGCTGTGGCTGGTGCCGGATATAAAGTGGCTAAGCATGGTAACTATGGTGCTACATCAGTCAGTGGGGCATCGAATGTATTGGAATATTATGGTGCTAAATTTACAACTGATATTAATGTGATAAAACGCTCGCTCGACCAATCGGGATTTGCTTATTTGCATGCTCCTTTTTGCAATCCTGCTATGAAAAATGTAGCTCCTGTACGTAAAAGCCTTGGGGTTCGTACATTCTTCAATGTGCTTGGACCGCTAATTAGCCCGGCTCGTCCCAATTATCAATGTTTGGGTGTCTATGATTTGAAAATGATGCGCCTTTATAATTATATTTACCAAAATTTAGGTTGCCAGTATTCTGTGGTTCATTCGTTGGATGGTTATGATGAAATATCCCTGACAGATACCTGTAAAGTGTCCAATAACCTGGGTGAATTTGTTTATACGCCCGAGCAACTTGGATTCAGAAAGTTAAAGCAGGAAGAACTCTGGGGTGGAAGTACGGTAGACGAAGCTGCTCAGATATTTATGAATATATTGGACAATAAAGCCACTGAAGCTCAAAAAAATGCTGTAATTATCAATACGGCCTTTGCTATTCAAACGCGTAGTTCCTACAAACCACTCGAACAATGCAAAGCTGAAGCGACTGAATCGCTTGAAAGCGGTCATGCAAAAAAGGCGTTTGATAAGTTTGTGGAGATATATAAATAAGACCCCTAGCCCCTAAAGGGGAACTAAATTACAATTGTTTATTTTTAATTGATATATGAATAACGAGAAGAAGATAGAAGACAATGCTAACTCAGTTCCCCTTCAGGGGTTAGGGGTAAACTCCCCTTTAGGGGTTGAGGGTAGTACAATTCTTGATAAAATTATAGCTTCCAAAGCAGTCGAAGTTGCTTCGCGTAAACTTTCAACACCGATTTCTACATTGGAAAAAGCTCCGGCTTTCTCACGTAAATGCCTTTCGATGAAGCAAAGTTTGCTGAACTCTGAATCGGGAATCATTTCGGAGTTTAAACGGAAGTCGCCATCTCTTGGCTGGATTCATGAAGATGCCGATGTGATTGATGTAACAGCTGGTTATAGTGCTGCGGGTGCTTCGGGTATTTCCATTTTGACTGATTTGGAGTATTTTGGCGGAACGCCAATGGACTTGATGGCTGCCCGACAGTTTATCGCTTGTCCCGTATTGCGTAAAGATTTTGTGATTGATGAATATCAGCTTTACGAAGCAAAAGCTATGGGTGCTGATATAATTTTGCTTATTGCTGCGGCTCTAACGGTGGAACAAACGGTGGAACTTGCCCGTAAGGCTCATGAACTGGGACTGGAAGTGTTGCTCGAAGTGCATAACTCGGAAGAAATTGGTCATGCCAACGACTTCGTGGATATGCTGGGTGTAAACAACCGTAACCTGAAAACCTTTGAACAAAGCATACAAACGTCGTTTGATTTGGCTGCATTGATACCTGATAAGTTTGTAAAAGTCAGCGAAAGTGGTATTTCAAAAGTGGAAACCGTAAAAGAATTGCGTAAAATGGGTTACAAAGGTTTCCTGATGGGTGAAAACTTTATGAAAGAAGGAAATCCGGCTGAGGCATTGGTCGAGTTCATAAAAGAATTAAAGAACCCCTAGCCCCCTAAAGGGGAACAAGAAATATTACAACTTATTGTTGAAAACATAATTATGGACAATATAGAAAATTCACGAAACAAAAGTAACTTTAGTTCCACTTTAGGGGCTAGGGGTTGTTTTGTGAAAATCTGTGGGATGAGATTCCCCGAGAATATAGCTGCGGTGGCTGCATTGAAGCCTGATTTTATGGGTTTCATTTTTTACCACAAATCACCACGCTATGCAGAACCTCTGGATATTGATGCTTTGAATGCGTTGCCATCAACCATCAAAAAGATAGGTGTATTTGTAAACGAAAATCTGGAGAATATCCTCACCATTGCTTACAAGTACAAGTTGGATGGATTGCAACTTCACGGCACGGAATTGGTGGATATGTGTACAGAACTCAAAAGGCTCGGGTATATCGTTATCAAAGCCTTTCCGATTGCCGAATCGTATAATTTCAAAGTAACAAAAGACTATGAAGGTGCTTGTGATTATTTTCTTTTCGATACTCAAACGGATGCTTATGGCGGTTCGGGAGTGAAGTTTAACTGGGCAATGCTGGAAGAGTACAAAGGGCAAACGCCTTTCTTACTCAGTGGAGGCATTGCAGCCGATGATGCGGAAGCCATTTTGAAAATTGAGCATTCCAAGTTTGCCGGAATCGATTTAAATAGTAAGTTCGAGGTAAAACCGGGACTGAAAAATGTGGAAGCACTAAGTGGATTTTTAAAACAATTGCGGTAATTCATGGTAGGGACAGGTCGTGACCTGTCCATTGTCTACCCAATATAACATCTCAGGACAGGTCGCGACCTTGTCCCTACGAAATTCAATAATCATGAACAGAATTAATAAATTATTCCAACAGAAATCCGAGAATATTCTCTCGGTGTATTTTACAGCAGGATTTCCAAAATTGGAAGATACCCTGCCAACGCTAAAATGTTTGCAAGCAAACGGGGTAGACTTAGTAGAAATCGGTGTGCCGTTCTCTGATCCACTGGCCGACGGAATTGTGATACAAAACAGCAGTCAGCAAGCACTACGAAACGGCATGAGCATCCGCAAGCTTTTCGACCAACTGACATCCGTTCGGGCAGACATTCATATTCCATTAATTATGATGGGCTATCTGAATCCCATTATGCAGTTTGGGTTTGAGCAGTTTTGTGCCGAGTGCAGTCGGGTAGGAGTGGACGGGATGATTATCCCCGATTTGCCAATGGTAGACTACATCAATCAATACAAAGCCATTGCCGAGCGCTACGGTTTGGAATTTATTTTCCTTATTACGCCCGAAACATCGGATGAACGTATCCGTGAAATCGACAGCCATACCAACGGATTTATCTACATGGTTTCGTCGGCTGCTGTTACAGGAACGCAAAGTTCGTTCGACACTAAGGTGGACTACTTTAATCGCATCAACTCGATGAACCTGAAAAATCCCCACCTGATTGGCTTCGGAATCTCTAATAAATCAACCCGCGTTATGGTGAACCGTTATTCCTCGGGAGCTATCATTGGTTCGGCTTTTATCAAAGCACTCGAAGAAACACAGGATGTGACGAAAGGTGTGAAGCTACTGTTGGAGAAATTGGAGGAATAATCTCAATTGGGTTTTGCGGTTTCAAAACGAGACTCATTTAATAAAGAATGCCGAACTCATCGAGTTCGGCATTCTTTATTTTTGTTTGACTACTGTTTACAGTAAAGTCGTAGAGATATTTTATAGGGTACTTGAAAATAATCGTTAGAGAATAGGGCTTGTAACTTGTAACTAAACTCTCGTAACTATTATAATGTTTTTCTCACTTCGGTTTCTTCGTAGCTTTCTACTATATCGCCCACCTGAATGTCGTTATAGTTTTTGATATTCAAACCACATTCGTAGTTTGTACCTACTTCTTTCACGTCGTCTTTAAATCGTTTGAGCGAGTCAAGCTCACCGGTATAGACTACAATACCATCGCGGATGATACGAATTTTGTTTGAACGCTTAATCTTACCTTCGCGAACCAAACAACCGGCCACTGTACCCACTTTGGTGATTTTAAATACTTCGCGAATTTCAACTGTAGCAGTAATTTCCTCCTTGATTTCGGGCGAAAGCATACCTTCCATAGCCGATTTGATTTCTTCAATCGCGTCGTAGATAATAGAATATAGTCGGATATCGATTTCTTCTTTTTCAGCAATTTTACGAGCCGAAGTAGTAGGGCGAACCTGAAAACCGCAAATGATAGCGTTAGAAGCAGCTGCCAGCAAAATATCCGAATCGGAAATGGCACCCACCGCTTTATGTATTACATTTACCTGAATATTTTCTGTTGACAGGTTAATCAGTGCATCCGATAAAGCTTCTACCGAACCATCCACGTCACCTTTCACAATGATATTCAATTCCTTGAAATCACCAAGTGCTATACGGCGACCCAGTTCGTCGAGCGTAAAGTGTTTCTTGGTACGCAGGCTTTGTTCGCGTTGTAACTGCTCACGTTTATTGGCAATCTCGCGCGCCTCGTGTTCCGAGCTCATTACGTTGAAGTTATCGCCCGCCTGAGGTGCCCCGTTTAGTCCTAGTATCAAAGCAGGTTCTCCCGGCAGCACTTCATTGATGCGCTGGTTACGTTCATTGAACATAGCCTTTATTCTACCGAAATTGGTTCCTGCCAATACTACATCTCCTTGATGCAATGTTCCGTTCTGAATCAGAATGGTTGAAACATAACCACGTCCTTTATCCAGCGTCGATTCAATTACCGAACCGATAGCACGCTTGCTCGGATTGGCTTTTAGTTCCAATAGTTCGGCTTCGAGCAATACTTTTTCGAGTAGCTCGGCAACTCCATCGCCTTTTTTGGCTGATATATCCTGCGATTGGTATTTACCACCCCAGTCTTCAACCAAATAATTCATTTGAGCCAGCGTTTCCTTTATTTTTTCAGGATTTGCACCCGGTTTATCTACCTTGTTGATAGCAAAAATCATAGGCACATTGGCTGCAGCCGCGTGATTTATCGCTTCAATGGTTTGAGGCATGACGTTATCGTCGGCAGCTACTATGATAATAGCAATATCCGTTACTTTAGCACCACGGGCACGCATAGCCGTAAACGCTTCGTGACCCGGAGTATCAAGGAACGTGATTCGTTGACCGTTTTCTAACTTCACATTGTAAGCCCCGATATGTTGTGTAATACCACCTGCTTCACCGGCAATTACATTTGTTTTACGAATGTGGTCAAGCAATGACGTTTTACCATGGTCAACGTGTCCCATTACAGTTACAATTGGAGCGCGTGGCAGTAAATCTTCTTCATTGTCAATTTCTTCTTCGCCAATAGCTTCAATTACGTCGGCACTTACATATTCTGTTGTAAACCCGAATTCTTCAGCCACAATATTAATAGTCTCTGCATCCAAACGTTGGTTGATAGAAACCATCAAGCCAATATTCATACAAGTAGCAATAACCTGATTAACCGTAACATCCATCATAACTGCCAATTCACTTGCAGTAACGAATTCGGTCAGTTTAATTACGCTTTCTTCGTCGCGTTCACGTTGTGCCTGTTCTTGTTGACGTGCACTGTTGATATCGCGTTTATCACGACGGTATTTTGAACCTTTGCCTTTTTTGTTGGCACCCGAAAGACGAGCTAAGGTTTCTTTTATTTGTCTTTGTACATCTTCTTCGTTGACAACCGTTTTAATCGATTTCTTCAAACGATCCTTGTTTGGTGTCGGTTTTGCAGCACCTCCGCCGCCACCGGTAGTTCCAGGAGTCACCTTTTTCGGGTGAGCAAAGCCTTGGGTAGCTCCATTGGCTTGAGGTACCTTAGTAATGTCAACTTTCTGATTGGAGAAGCGTTCACGCTTTTTCTTCGGATGTGCCGATGCAGGATCAGCAGCAACTTCGGCAGCAGTACGCAGAATTTTTTTCTCTCCTCCGACGAATGTTTTTTTAACGTCTACTTTATTTTTGTCCTCACGCTCTTTGCGTTTTTGTTCTTTTGTTTTTGGTTTTGGACGGGTGCTTTGATTCAGCAGGTCCAAGTCAATGGTTCCGATAACCACAGGAGCTACATCAATGGTCGGGCGGCTTAATGAGAATATCTCATCCTCAACGACGCTATCTTTGATCGGCGTATTTACTTCAGCAGGCTCAGCCTCTTCTTTTAATTTGAATTTTTTAACAGGTTTAATAGGCTCAATTTTAGGTTTGGAAGTTGCTATCTCTTCTTTGATAAATACTTTAGGTTCTTCTTTTTCTTCGATCTGAGTAACTACTGGAGCTTCTTTGGTTTCTACAGCAACTTCCGGTTCTGCTTTCGCTACCGGTGGTGTTACAATTTCTTCTGCTTTTTCAACTACAGGAACCTCAATGGTTTTAATTTCTTTTACTTCTTTTATTTCTTCCGGTTTGATAACCTCTGTTTTCTCAACAGGTTTTTCTTCTACTACTACTACTACTACAGGTTTTTCAACCACAATCGGATTTGCAGCAACCGGTGTTTGTTCTGTTACTTCAGGTTTCGTTTCCGAATGTTTGCCTTTTGCACTCAAATCTATATGCCCAACGGATTTGAAATGCGGTAACTGTTCTTCTGGAATTGAAATATGAATAGCTTCTGCAGATTTTTCAGCAGGTTTCGGTTGGTTGTAACCTTCTATGGAAACAGTTGCAGCCTTCTCTTTAAGCTGACGCTCCTGACTCAATCGCTCCGATTCAATTTTCAGAGCCATATCTTTATTAAATTCTTTCGCTAACAAAAGGTGTAGGTCATCGGATAATTTTAAATTAGGATCGACGACGATTTTATGACCTTTTTTCGCCAAAAATTCAACGGCAGTGGTCATCCCAACGTTCAAATCTTTACAGGCTTTACTTAATCTTATGGACATATTCTATTTTTCAGGTTTCTATTTTTTAGTCTTCGGATGTATTATTATCCGTTCTGAATTTTAGCTGATATTGTTGCTATCGCTAAACATACTCTGGTTTCTTAGGCTTCTTCTTCATCTTCGAATTCTGCAGCTAAAATAGCCAGAACTTCATCGACGGTTTCTTCTTCAAGGTCGGTGCGACGAACCAAATCCTGACGAGATATTGCCAATACGCTTTTCGCGGTATCGCATCCAATTGCCTTCAGTGCGTCAATAACCCATTGATCAATTTCATCGCTGAATTCATCCAAGTAAATATCTTCGCTTTCTGTGTCTTCGTCCATTTCGCGGAATACATCCAGCGTATAGCCTGAAAGCATTCCGGCCAGCTTGATATTTAATCCACCTTTTCCGATAGCTTGCGAAACTTCTTCGGGTTTCAGATAAATTTCAGCTTTTTTCTCAGCTTCATTCAATCTAATCGAAGATATTTTAGCAGGACTCAATGCACGTGAAATAAATAAATTTACATTGTTGGTGTAATTTATTACATCTATATTTTCGTTACGCAACTCACGAACAATGCCGTGAATACGAGATCCTTTTACACCTACACAAGCTCCAACCGGATCAATGCGGTCATCATACGACTCTACGGCTACTTTAGCGCGCTCGCCGGGGATACGGGCAATTTTTTTAATTGTGATTAAGCCTTCATGAATTTCCGGAACTTCCAGTTCAAAAAGTCTTTCCAAGAATACAGGCGATATACGAGACAAGATAATTTTAGGGTTATTATTCTTGTTCTCAACCATGGCTACTACTGCACGAACAGTGTCGCCTTTGCGGTAGAAATCCGTTGGGATTTGCTCTGTTTTTGGCAAATATAGTTCGTTGCCCTCATCGTCAATCAGCAACATTTCCTTTTTCCAGATTTGATATAGCTCGGCACTAACAATCTGACCAACTTTTTCACTATACTTACTGAAAACGTTGTCTTTTTGCAGTTCAAGTATCTTAGACGACAAAGTTTGACGAAGAGTCAGAATGGCGCGGCGTCCAAAGCTCAAAAAGTCTACAGTATCAGTAACATCTTCATCTATTTCATAATCTTCATCAATTTTCTTTGCTTCTGTCAAAGATATCTGGAGGTTAGGATCAGTTAAGTCTTCATCAGCC
>Ga0302287_10000741_pt1 | contig 14751 bp, 12 predicted proteins | sample III_Fen_E2_4_FD_200452 | JGI IMG/M metagenome (GOLD analysis project Ga0302287, IMG submission 200452) | Peat permafrost microbial communities from Stordalen Mire near Abisko, Sweden - III_Fen_E2_4 | ecosystem: Environmental > Terrestrial > Soil > Wetlands > Permafrost | place: Sweden: Abisko...
CTCGATGGAACTGTTTCGCCTTATGGCGAAAGTACTGGTTCACCCGAAGCGAATTTGATCTTTGCAAAGCTTGTGCAACGAAACGAAATTGTGCTTGCGTATGTAACGGGTCGAACCCTTGCTAGTGCCAAAGAAGTGATCATTACACACAAACTACCGCTACCCCATTATTTAGCTGCCGATGTGGGCTCAACCATTGAGCGCGTTGAGAATGGCGCCTATGTGCCCATGCAGAATTGGTGGACAGCCATTGGTCGCGATTGGGTGGGAGCAACGCCTGAATCAATTCTAGCGCGCTTGACTCGCGTGCCAGGCATTCGCCCGCAAGAGCCCGAGGTTCAGAATACGTATAAGGTTTGCTTTTATACAGATTACGATGCGCAAGGCGATGTGCTTGTGAACAAGGTGCAGAGCGCGTTGCTTGACTTGCGAATTCGTAGCCAAGTGTTGTGGAGCCGCGATGATGTTTTGCATGTCGGCTATTTGGATGTAATGCCCTTAGGCGCAGGCAAGCTTGGTGCGGTGCGCTGGCTTTTATCGCAGACAGGCATTTCGCAAGAGCACGCAGTCTTTGCGGGAGATAGTGGCAACGACTTGCCTGTACTCGCCAGCGGAATCCGCAGTGTCATGCCGCGCAACGGTCAAGAGTCAGTGCTAAAAATTGCCCTCGCAACTCTTGAAAAAAAAGAGCGCGGATTTTCGAAGCGATTGTACCATGCCAAGGGTGGATTTCTAGGACTCGATGGCAATGTTTTGGGAGGAGTCCTCGAAGGACTTTACATGCACTTTCCCCAGACGCGGGAATGGATGCTAGGGTGAGTCGATGAAAGTTGAGAATTGAGATTTGAGAATTGAAAGTGTTGTGTAGACTCGTTTCTTCCTTCCCACCGAACTCTCAACTTTCCATTTTCAATTCTCAATTTCGTCTCAAAGTTCAGTATACTTCTTCGCATTTCCCTTCGCTTTTTCAATGGGATATTTTTTTGCGTTCATGGCAATTTTCTCTAGCACAATTTCTTTCACATTTAGCTGATAATGGTCTGCAAGAAGGAATGCGTAGGCGAGAACGTCGGCAAGCTCTTCGCGAATTTTCGTTGGGTTAGCCTCGCTTGCCTGCTTCCAAAGAAAACTTTCGAGCAGCTCTGAGGCCTCAATACTTAAGCCTACAGCGAGATCTTTGGGGTTATGAAATTGTTGCCAGTCGCGCTCATTGCGAAACGTAAGCAAAGCGTTGGTGATCTCTTTTAGTTCATTCATGTTGCATCTACTTCGCTTCGTTGATGGATTGTGAGCCGTTGCCTGCTGGGGTAGTTGCTTGAGCTGGCTGCTGCGACTTGGCTTCGTCGGGTGTATTCGATACTTGGATGCGTGCTTCGCCCATATTGACAGTGGTCGATTTGAAGATCGGTTTTTTGTCGGGCATGCAACTTGGGCCAAATCCTGCGGCATCAAATTCTTGGCTAAGGCTTCCTGAAATTTCCTTGCTGATGGCTTCAACGCGTAAGGTGTGAGTGCCTGCACGCGATGGGCTGCAGTACGAGAGCAGATAGAACTTGCGCGAAGCTGCGGCGATTAAATCGGCAACCTGCGAAAAGGTGGTGGTGACTTGTGCCATGTTATCGGCTTGAATGTTACCCAGAGTGCTCATGCGCTTGAGCTCATCAACAGAAATTTCGCCGCCAACTCCGATGGTAAAAACGTTGATATCGGATTCGCGAATTGCTTTGAGCATATCGTCTTCGCTCACGCGGTGTGCTTGGTCTGTTCCATCGGTGAATACCACCAGAGTGCCGAAGCGCAAGGGTTGCGTGGCCTTGGCAATATGACCTTTGATCAGGTTTATGCTTTCAACAACCGCACCATTAAGATTTGTAGATGGGTCTGAAATTTTGATGTGATCGAGTTGCTTTAAGCCCTTGATAATGGTCGATGAATTCGTTGTGGGAGTAGGGACTATGGGGATTAATTTCGCACCACCATCAAACCCATACACCGCGACATTTTGATTTTTGCTAACGCGCTCTGCAAAGAGTGACGCTGCCTCCACCAAGTTGGGCAATGCGCCAGAAGCGGTAACACTTGCCGAAAGATCAAGTAACAGCACCGTATAATGAACGACCGACATCTCAGGATTTAAAATGGTTTGTTGGCTTTCATAAGGGGAAATCAGCTTATCGTCTTCGTAGATGCGAAAGGCTTCAGGAGGAAGCCCTGGCACGGGGAAATTGTTCTTGGTTTCCACCGAAAAGAACAGCGCAACATTGCTGGGTTTTTGCACGCTTGAATTTTTCAAGGTGAGCTTAAGTCCAGAGCAAGCATTGAACAAAAGCAAGCTTGCGAGCATAAGTGAGATGTGTATTGTTTTCATAAAATCCTCGGGGGAGAGTCCAGAAAAAGTAGTAACCCAGGGACGAGAGGGAAGTTCCAGAATTTCGACGTTCCAGAGTGAAAACATTCGTCCGTGTCATCTTGCTGGCGGGAAATAACTTCGGAACTCTGGAACTCTGGAATTTCGGGACTCGTATTCCCCCAGTTTCCGAACATAACCCGAATGCTATCTTTCCATACAAATCAACGCTTGAGGATATTATATGGCCGAAAAGAATCCTGAAAAATTTGTGTTCTATATGCATCGCATGTGCAAGGTGTTTCCGCCTAACAAAGAAGTGCTAAAAGATATTTCCTTGAGCTTTTATTACGGTGCAAAGATCGGCATCATTGGTAACAACGGTTCGGGTAAGTCAACTTTGTTACGCATCATGGCGGGCATCGATAAGGAATTTCAAGGCGAAGCGTGGATTGAACCTGGCCGCACTGCAGGCTATTTGCCGCAAGAGCCTCAGCTCGATCCTGAGTTGAACGTGCGCGAAAATGTGATGAAAGCCGTGGCGAAACACCAGGCCATTATGGATCGCTTTAACGAGATCTCCATGGCCTTTGCGGAAGAGATGCCCGAAGAGAAAATGAACAAGCTCCTCGATGAGCAATCCAAGTTGCAAGACATCATTGATGCACAGGACTTGTGGAGCCTTGATCGCAAGGTAGAGATTGCCATGGATGCGCTGCGTTGCCCTCCAGGCGATTGGGCGGTGACGAATCTTTCTGGTGGTGAAAAACGCCGCGTGGCCTTGTGCCGCTTGCTTCTAGAAGAACCAGACCTTTTGTTGCTTGATGAACCAACGAATCATTTGGATGCCGAATCGGTTGCTTGGCTTGAGCGCCATTTGAAGGATTACAAGGGCTCCGTGATCTTGGTGACTCATGATCGCTACTTCCTCGATAATGTGACGGGTTGGATTCTCGAACTCGACCGTGGTCACGGCATTCCTTGGCAGGGCAACTACGCACAGTGGCTCGATCAAAAGCTTGACCGCATGAAGAACGAGGAGAAGGGCGAATCGGATCGTCAGAAGCGTTTGGCGCGCGAACAAGAATGGGTGAAAGCAAGTCCTAAGGCCCGCCAAGCCAAGAGCAAGGCGCGTTTAAAGGCTTACGATGAATTGTTAGCACAAGATAAGCGCGAGCAAATTCGTGTGGCGCAGATTGTTGTTCCTAATGGAAAGCGCTTGGGCGATATTGTGATTGAGTCCAACGGAATCAGCAAGGCTTATGGTGAAAAGCTTTTGTATGAAGATCTCACATTCAAACTCCCACGTTCTGGAATCGTTGGTATCATTGGCCCGAACGGTGCTGGTAAGACGACTCTGTTCAAGATGATTTTAGGACAAGAGAAGCCTGATGCCGGTTCGTTCAAGCTTGGCGAAACGGTGGAAATTATTTCCATGGAACAAGGCCGTGAATCGTTGAACGATGAAAATTCGGTGTACCAAGAAGTGACCGGTGGGCGCGATGAAATTGTGATTGGTGACCGCAAGATGAATGCGCGTGCGTACTGCGGCTTGTTTAACTTTGCCGGCAATGATCAGCAGAAAAAACTGTCGCAACTTTCGGGTGGTATGCGCAACCGCGTGTTGATGGCAAAGAATTTGCAACAGCCCGGAAACCTACTCCTGCTTGATGAGCCAACCAATGACCTTGATATTGAAACCTTGCAAGCACTCGAGCAAGCGATCTTAAATTTTGCAGGTTGTGCTGTGGTGATTAGCCATGACCGCTGGTTCTTGGATCGCATTGCCACACACATTCTCGCGTTCGAGGGTGAATCCAAAGTGACTTGGTTTGAAGGCAATTGGACCGAGTATGAAGCCGATTACCACAAGCGTATGGGTGTGGATGCCGACAATCCGAAGCCTATTCGCTACAAGACCTTGAAACGATAGATTTCCGGCTGCAGCGGCGCCCTGTCATGGATCTTCGGGTCTTGAAATGGCCTACGGCCATTCCTGCGCCCTCAGATGCATGACATAGCATCCGCTTCGCTCGGGAATTTTTGCATGAGTTGGAAAATGGTTCAGCCGGAAAACCCATGCTTGTGAAATGAATGGGTGTGAGATTGCCGCTTATACGGCAATGACGGCAACAATGCGGCAATGAATTTAGCGTGGGGTTGCAGGCGTCACATAAAAACTTTTGAGAATTAAAAATTGAGAGTTGAAAAATGTGCATAAGCTCATTTCAGCTTCCCATCCCCAAACTTTCAACTTTACTCTTTCAATTTTCAATTCCTTCCACCACTCGTTCCGTTTTACTCATTCACCTTGTTCCTATTTCTCGCCGTGCGAATATTTCCAAGTAGCGCCCCATGGGCCTAAGTCACCGCGCGTTTCGTTGGCATCTTTGAAGCGACTTTCGTCGGGGGCTGCGTCGAGTGCTGGGGAATATTGACTGAGTCTCCAAGCGCCTACGCCTTGGGCTTGGAATACGGCGCGTGGTGGTAAGCCAGCTTTGCCAAGGGAATCTGCTTTTTGGTGCGCCCTGAGAATCGCTGTGTCGAGCACCGCTTTGCTTGCTGTGGGCTCGTTGGGATCGAGTTTTTTCTTGTGCAGATCGGCTGCGCTGCCTTCAAAGATGGGGTCTGCAAACATATTGCCCGCAGCGTCTACGGAATCGCCTTTGCTATTGATTGCAGCGAACTTGCCAATGTTGTTTGAACAGTGATAGCAGTGGGCTTCGCCGCTTTTCCAGAACAAGTTGTTGTGGACTTTTAAGCCCTTGCGAGAATCCGCCCAGATCGCGTAGTTGGGATTGTGATCAAAGATGCTGGTGACGATTTCGGGAGCGGCATGTTCGAGATAAATTGCTGCGCTCGAATTTTCTGCAAAAAGGCAGTTAGAAATGCGCACGTTTCCTTTTTCGCCCAGCCAAATTCCGGTGTTGTTTCCCACAAAAAAACTGTTCTGAATCTCGATGTCGGATTGCTCTAGGCTTAGCGCCTTATTGGCTCCGGTCACTTGTAAAAACTGGATTAACGCCTTGCTGGGATCTTGCTTGCGCAGGCGAATCCCATCCCACTGAACCTTGCCTTTGCTGCTCTGCTCGGGGTGAATCGTTACTGGGTTTGCTGGGGTGCCTTTCACATAGAATGCACCAGCAACCTTTATGGAAACGAACTGGCTATCGGACCAGTCGCGCTGCTGAATATCGTTGGTGCAGCTCTCTTTATTTGCGACGATGAGCTCAACGCCAGCCTCGATTGTGAGACGCGATGCGGTTGGAACAAAGATGTCGCCTGTGATGTGATAAGGGGACTTATCTTTGGTGAGTGTTGTGGGCATATAGAGAAAACCACATAGATCCGTGGCCCAAGACGTTCCAAGAAAGACAAAAAGGCCTAAAATGAATTTCACTTTTATTGTGTTCATGCTCTCATAATAATAGGTTTTTTCTAGGTTTGGCCGCCTGCAATCAGAATAGAATAGATTACTTACAGCATGCCAGAAACAGACACATTCAATTTCCGAGAAGGAACCGAAACTGGTTCCAATTCTCTACCGACCTTCTCCAGATCCCAGAAGGTCTGGTACTGGATGGATCAGCAAACCCTATTCTTAGCGGTCTTGTTTGCTGTCTTTCTCCAAGTGCTTCTTGTATTGGTGTCGCGCATTTTTGGTGACAATGTTCCTTGGTTTTCTTTTGCGATCGCGGACTATGCGAAGTTCGTGGTGATGTGCGCTCTGATTTATTCTTCCATGTTGTTTCTCATTTCCATTCATCGACGTTCACAGATGCAGCTTGAGCAAAAGAGTTCAACTCTGATTCAAGACGCCCATGTTCGCATTGCTGCGATTGCAGAACAAAATATTCGCATCCAGAAAGAGTCGGTGGAAGGCTTCGCAAAAATTTCTGAAGCTCGCGATTTTAGTTCGGGTCAACATATTCAACGCATGAAAGAATATGCAAAGGCAATCGCTTCTGCATTGGCTTTCAATCCTAAATACTCTCAGATCGTTACGCCCCAATACATTTTAGACATTCATATCGCAGCTCCCTTGCATGACATCGGCAAGGTGGGCACCAAAGACGATATTCTTAAAAAGCGTGGCAAGCTTTCTGGCGAAGAATTTGAGCTCATGAAAATGCACACCATTATTGGTGGCGATCTTATGGCCGAGCTTGAAGACAAATTGCCCGGCACCTCGTTCTTTGTGCGTGGTCGCGAAATTGCTTACCATCATCATCAGCGTTGGGACGGCACCGGTTACCCCAACATCATGAACTTTGGTGGCAGTGTCGCTTACTTTGTGGAATCTGGTGTTGGTCGTCCTTTGCGCGGCGAAGAGATTCCTTTATCTGCACGTATTATTGCTCTTGCGGATGTCTACGATGCCTTGCGTTCTCGGCGTGTCTACAAGGAGCCATTCTCTCATGAAATGGCTCGCGACATGATTTTGCAAGAGCGCGGCAAACACTTCGATCCTGATGTTCTCGATGCATTCTTCTCCATTGAAACGGAGATTTTGCAAATTGCGTCGAGCTTCAAGGATTAATTTCTGAGGTTATTATGCGTTTGATTTTTATGGGGACCCCGGAATTTTCCGTGGCCTTTCTTCGTCATTTACACGCGAGTTCACATGAGGTGATTGCTGTGGTGACGCAGCCCGATCGTCCTGCTGGCCGTGGTCGTCATTTGCAACCTTCACCCGTAAAGCAAGCTGCGCTTGAATTTGGTTTGCCAGTACTTCAACCTACAAGCCTTAAAGACCCTAGCTTCGAACAAGAGGTTCGCGAATTGAATGCGGATCTTTCTGTGGTGGTGGCTTTTTCCATTTTGCCCAAGAGCATTTTGGGTGCGACTCGTTTGGGAGCTGTGAACCTGCATGGCAGCTTGCTTCCGCGTTATCGTGGTGCAGCCCCCGTGCAATGGGCTGTTGCGAATGGGGAGCATAAGACTGGGCTTACGGTGTTTTTGTTGGATGAAAAAATGGATCACGGGCCATTGCTCGTGCAAGAAAGAATTGAGATTCATGTGGATGACACTGGCCACGATGTGTTGATGCATATGGTTCCGCTGGGTTGTGATGCGCTGACCAAGGCCTTGGATGGATTAGAAGCGGGGACAATTGAGCCTTTGCATCAAGATCACGCTGAAGCATCGCCTGCGCCCAAGCTGCGCAAGGAAGATGGTTGTTTGGATTGGACTAAGTCCGCACATACCTTGCACGATCGTATTCGTGGATTTCAACCGTGGCCAGGTGGATTCTCTTACGTGCGCGGAAAGTTATTTCACATCCATAAATCCCACGCAGTTGCAGAGACTACGCACCTAGCGCCTGGTGAACTTTTGGTGGAGAATGGCAGCTTGTTGGTGGGCACCGGACAAGGCGCTCTGGAGTTGATTACGGTTCAGTTTGAGGGCAAGAAGCCCATGGCCGCCAAAGAATTTCTAAATGGCTTGCACGATCCCAAGGGTTTGTTTCTTTCAAGGACTCCATGAATACAAAGAATACGTCTTCGCTGCCCGATGGCCTCGCGCCACGCATGGTTGCTTTCCGCGCACTGATGGCTTGGCAACAGGGCAATGGATACCTGCAAGATCAATTGCAATCAATGCTCGGGTCATTGGAAGAACGTGACCGTGGGTTAGCCTATGAACTTGCCATGGGTGTATGTCGTAACCATAGGCGCTTGCAAAATGCGGTGCGGACTTTTGCCAAGGAACGCAAGCCCGATTTGACTTTGGAAACCTGTCTCTGCTTAGGATTGTATCAGATTTTTCATTTGGAACGTGTGCCCCAACATGCTGCCGTGCACGTGACTGTTGAACTTGCGCGTCGTGTCAATGGCGAAGCCTCTTCGCGTTTTGCCAATGCGATGTTGCACCATGCCATTAAAGATGGCTTGCCAACGTTGTCTTCAGATCCAGTTCAGGCCATGGGAATGGAGTTTTCGGTGCAGGATTGGTTAGTGGCCAAGTGGCTTCGCCAAGCCAATGGTGACAAGCTTCTTGTACGACAAAAACTGGAACAAGCAAGGCAAGTGCCCCACCAGTGGGTGCGTGTGCATACGGCGAAAATTTCTCTTGCAGATTTCAAAACTCGTTTCGAGCTTACTGACGCAAGGGTTTGGGGCAATCGATTCGTGGAAGTGGATTCCAAATTGGGTGGCATGCTTGCAAGCGTTGAATTTGCACAAGGAAAATTTTCTGTGCAAAACCCTGCATCGGATTTGTTAGTGCGCCTGCTTGAAGTGCCCGCGAATGCTAGCGTGTGGGATGCTTGTGCTGCCCCTGGTGGCAAGTCCGCGTTGATTCTTGAAAGCGTGCCTACGGCGAAACTGGTGGCTTCGGATATTGATGAAAAACGTTTAGCATCGATGGACGATCTCACGAAACGCTTACAGCTACCTACGTTTGAGACGATTGTATGTGACGCCAGTGCTCCGAATCATGGCCGCCGTTTTGATCGCATTTTGCTCGATTCACCTTGCTCAAATTTGGGTGTGATGTCGCGTAGACCTGAAGTGCCTATGCGCCTAGATCGCAAATCTTTTGAACAAACTTGCGCGAAGCAAAAACGCATTTTGCAAGCGAGTGCGCAGTGTCTTGAAGTGGGCGGAATCTTAGTGTATGCAACCTGTAGCCCAGAGCCCGAAGAGACTGTGCAAGTGGTGCAAGAGTTTTTGCAGAAGAATCCAAACTTTATTTTGGAAGATGCGGCAAGCCTTGTAGATGCTCGCTTCGTGAAGGATTCCTTTGTGCAAGCCTTCGATGCAGAAATGGGCTTTGATGGATTCTTTGGCGCACGGGTAAAGCGATTGTCGTAAGTTGGCCATCCATGCGCCCTCGTCATCCTCGCTTGGCGAGGATCTTGGGTAAATAAAAAGACCCTCGCCAAGCGAGGGTGACGGGACTCTTGCGAGGGTGACCGGTAATTAGGGAGGGTGACTGGTAGTCAGGGAGGGTGACTGACCGGTAATTCCACATTACCTTTGTCCCTCGTAGTAAGCCGCGAAGACTTTCATATTTGATGATATGAAAAGTCTTTTATTCGGCTTCTGCCTCAGCAGCAGGCTTCGCGACCTTCTTGTTGCCCCAGCGGCGCGCACCTGCTCCGGCCTCGCGTGGTGGGAACTCGAATTCGATTTTGCCCGTCTTATTGAGCTTGAGCTTCGCGTCGAATTTGCGACGTGTACGCGATGAAACAAAATCCTTAAGCAAGTCGGTGGATTCCCCTGCGAGCATCTTGGAAATGTCTGCGGGAGTGAGAGTGCGGCCGAGCATGATCTTCGATATGCGTAAGCCCGTTTTTGCGCGTTCAAGGGCGCTGAGCGATGCATACGCGCTACCGATGTCGTACACAGGGCTGTCGTCTACAGGAGACTTGCCGAGTGGGGTTGCGTTGTTTACATCAAATGGCTCACCGTTTTCGCCGGTGCCAGCATCGGAAGCAAATTCAAATTCAACGGTGTTCTTCGCGCCAATTAATAGCGATGCGTTGAATTCCTTGCCACGCTTGGAACGAAAGCCAGTTAAGGGGCCAATGCGCTTTTTGTCAAGCAGTTCTTTGACTTCTTGCGGATCCATTTGACGGCCGCCGAGCAACTTGCGAATTGCGATTCCATCTTCGGTTTCGTAGGCAGAGACAGTCTCTGTGACCTTGCGGCCATCGGCGAGAACAAAGCCCGCGTCTTGGCGGGTATCGTCTTCTTTAAAATCCTTGATGTGGGCAACCACGCGCTGGGTTAAGTCCACAATCTCTTTCATGAATTTTTCGCGGGTGTATTTTCCCTTTTCCATGAGTCCGAGCTTGTGCTCCCATTCGCCCGTGAGTTCTGGGCTGGTGAGATCTTCGATTTTCATTGCGCCCGTAAGGCGAATCAGGTCGAAGGCTTTAGCGGTGGGCAATAATTCTTTGCCTTCGCGCAGTAAATATTTATCGGAAATTAATCCTTCAATGACTGCCGCACGCGTTGCTGGTGTGCCGAGTCCGCGCTCTTTCATAGCGTCGCGAAGTTCGTCGTCTTCAATCAGTTTTCCCGCGCTTTCCATGATGGAGAGCAACGAAGATTCTGTGTAGCGCGCTGGTGGGCGCGTGACATCGCCTACGACTTCGATTGTGCTGTTCTTGGCTTCTGCATTCTTAGGAATTGGTGCGAGCACGAGTTCTTCGTCGGCTTCTTTGCCGTAGACTGCGCGCCAACCTGGATCCACGAGCACTTTGCCTTCGGTGCGGAAATTTTCACCTTCCACAGTGGCAATACGAACAGTCTGTTGGAACTGTGCGACGGGGAAAAAGATTGCGATGAAGCGTTGGCAAATGAGCTGGTAAATCTTGGCTTCCGCTTCGCTCAACGTGCCTAAGCTTTCGTTGCCGGTGGGAATAATGGCATGATGGTCCGAAATCTTGGTGTTATCGAAGATGCGCTTATCGGCCTTGATCCAGCCTTGCTTAAGCACCGTGCCCGCATGCTTGGCAAGCGAGCCTTCCATGGTGCCCATGGTTTGTCGTACATTATCGATATAATCTTCGGGCAAGAATTTGGAATCGGTACGAGGATAGGTCGTGAGCTTATAGCGTTCGTACAAAGCTTGCGCGATTTGCAGGGTCGTCTTTGCCGAAAATCCAAAGCGACCGTTGGCTTCGCGCTGTAAGCTTGTTAGATCATAGAGCGGTGGGCATTTATTGAACACTGGCTTCGAGGTTTCTTCAATCGAAGCTGGTTTACCCTGACACTTTTTGACAATCTCTTCTGCAGCGTTTTTATCCCAAATGCGACTCGAATTATCTTTCGCTTCTTGGCTTTCTTCTTTCTTGAATTCTGGGTCGAACCAGCGGCCAAACCATTGCGATGAACCTGCTTGAAAATCTGCTTGCAGGGTCCAATAATCTTTGGGAATAAAACTTGTGCGCTCAAGCTCTCGCTTCACCATAAGAGTGAGAGTTGGAGTTTGTACGCGGCCGCAAGGGGTGAGTCTAAATCCACCACGACGGCTATTATAGGCCGTGAGCCCGCGCGAGCTATTGATGCCCACGAGCCAGTCTGCTTCGGAGCGGCTAAGGGCGGCGGAGCGCAGGTTTTCCATTTCTTCATGCGAGCGCAGTTTGGTAAAGGCTTCGCGAATGGCACCTTGAGTCATGCTCTGCATCCACAAGCGCTGAACGGTCTTGCCTTTCAGGCCTGTTTTACCTTGTTCGTGCTCTAAAATGTAATGGAAAATGAGTTCACCTTCACGGCCCGCATCGCATGCGTTAATGACGCGCACAATGTCTTTGCGGCGAATGAGTTTTCCAAGCGCGGCAAGTTGAGATTTCGAAGATTCGATGGGCTTGAGATCAAAATTTGGAGGGATGATTGGGAGCGCGGCAAGGGTCCAAGCCTTGTTTCGCTCATCCATTTCTCCAGGATCCGCAATGGTTACCAAGTGACCAAGAGCCCATGACACGACATATTGGTCGCTTTCGTAGTGGGTCTTTTCTTTGGTGAATTTGCCACCTAAGGATTTGACCAAATCACCAGCCACGCTAGGCTTTTCGGCGATGATCAGAGTAAGGCCAGAGATAGGAATCTCGGCTTTCGTTTTTTTAGTTTTTGCAGTTGCCATCGCGCTAAGTATAACAAGAGTGAGGGGAGGAGTGGGGAAGGTTAGAGTTCGACGGAACAAGTTGAGAGTTCCAGAGTTCTATAGTGGATAGTTGCGACGCTTCATTTTTTTTGGCTAGAAGTTGAAACTCTCCACTCTCCACTAACCATGCGTTTTGAAATGCCTCGTGTGAGTCAGATTTTACAACTGTCCACTGTATTTTCTTTGCGCAAGGGATCGTGACCCGAAGGGCGCAGACTCAGTATGTGGCTGCGTGCTGTTAGTGCTTGGCACTTTACAGCATAGAGCCCGGTTCGTTTTAGAACGAATGCGCCAGTGCTTCTTTACTTCAACGGATGCGCGCGATTTATTCCCAAGCGAATTCGCCGTGGAAGACTTCGGATGCGCCGCCGGTCATGAGCACGGACTTGCCTTCGCCTAGCCATTCGAGTTGTAAGTCGCCGCCGAGCAAGTGGATGGTGACTTTAGCTTGGCTTTTGCCGGTGAGGACGCCTGCGACGCAGACTGCGGATGCGCCTGTGCCACATGCCCATGTTTCGCCTGCGCCGCGCTCCCAGGTGCGCTGGATGAGTTCGGTGGGGGAGATGACTTGCACAAATTCAACGTTCACGCGACGAGGAAAATACGGGGAATTTTCGATGAGCGGGCCGTAGGTTTCTACAGGGAAATTCTTGACGTCGTCTACATAGATCACGAAATGCGGGTTGCCCATGCTCACGCTGGTGCCTACGAAGGTCTTGCCGGCCACGGTGATTTCTTGGTTGACCACGGGTGTGCGATCCCAAATGGTGGGGATCTTGGTGCCTTGCAAAATGGGGGCGCCCATGTCGATGCGCACGGTTTCGGCCTTGCGGTCAGCGCCTGGTAAAATGGTTGCGTACAAAGTGCCCGCACCGGTCTTTAAGGTCAGTTGTTCCTTGGGCGAGTAGCCGCGGTCGTACACGAACTTGGCCACGCAGCGCAAAGCGTTTCCGCACATTTCGGACTGCGATCCATCGGGGTTGTACATGACCATTTCAGCGTCGAACCCGTCGGCGGGGCGAATGATCACTAGGCCATCGGAGCCAATGCCAAAATGCCTGTGGCTCACGCGGGCGGCGAGTTCGGGAAGCCTGCTGGGCAATGCTTCTGCAAAGCAATCCACATACACGTAATCGTTACCTGCACCATGCATCTTGGTGAACTTCATTGGGGACTCCTAGGCGAATTACCAGCGGGCAAGGGCGTTGTTCACGATCAGCTCTTGAAGCTTTTCGATCGCGCGTTGTTGGCCGTGGCGGTCTTCGGTTTCGTTTTTGGTAATGTCGTAGACGCCATCTGCGCGTAGGCTGCGTCCATCGTAGATCACCGTGTTTTTGACTTGGTCGCGAAAGGTTGCGTTTACTACCAGCGTGGCTTTATAGGTTTCCACCGACGCATCGCGGCTAAAATTTTCGGGTGCGTTGCTGTAGCTCACTAGGGTGAGTTGGAAGTCTGCATCACCATCTGTGTTCACAATGCGAATGCCCGAGGCGTTCTTCTGAAACAGCTCCACCACGGCATCGTGCAAGCGGTTTCCGAGCATGGGATCCGTCGTCTGATTTTGAACTTCAGGGATGCTTACTGTGCGGATATGGCTTGGAAGGCTCGTGGCTGTGAAGGAATAGCATCCTTGTAAAACCAAGGCCAGCAAAAGCGAAATAAGGATTCTGGGCATGGGGATAAGATAGGAAAGTGGGGAGATGAAGGTGGAAAATTGAGAGTTGCAACATCTAATCCGCACGAGGCGTTTCACCGCGCGTGGCCAGTGGAGAGTGTAGAGTTGCAACATCTAATCCGCACGAGGCGTTTCACCGCGAATGGCCAGTGGAGAGTTTCAACTTCTAACCCCAAAAGAAATGAAGCGTCGCAACTCTCCTCTATCAGGCTACTAAATAACTCGCTTCTTATGGATTTTCGAGCGAGACAAAGCCAAAGCAGGAATGCGAGAGCGGCATAATACAGCAAATTATGCCAATTGAGCATGACGAACTTTGGCAAAGTCGCAGCCGAAAAGCCGTGGAATGGGGTTGTTTAGTAGCCTGCTATAGAACTTTCACACTCTCAACTATTCTTTGTACGCTGTTCCACTCGGAATTTACGGGATCACCACGCTGATTGCTGATCCATTTGGTTCCAATCGCCAAATGACGCTTCCGCCTGGGAGGTCTTGTTTGCCAAGGGATTGGCGACGCCAGCAGGTGTCTTGCCCGCACAAACTATCGCGAGTAGATATGCTGCAAAATAAAGTGCCTACGAGAGCTTTGTCGTAAACAGAGCTACGCTTTCCAGAAACAAGGGTGTCGGGCATCCAAGCGATGTCGGGAGCGGAGCCTTCGGGTGCATATACACGCAGGTCTGCAACAGAGTAGGGCAGGCGGTTATCTATTTGTAATCGCGTGTCGGTATCCACAACCCAATGGGTAAGGCATCCGCTTAAGCTTAGTGCGAGTAGGAGTAGCAAGGGTTTGCGGATCATTGAGCTCCTCCGCTAGTTTTCGTTTTGCTGGTATTATCTGGGCTAGAAAAATCATCTTTTGACCCAGCCTTTTTCTTGACTGGGGTTGATTCAAGTGGTGCGGAACGAGGTGCGTTTAAGGCAAAGAGCGACTTGCCCGCAATGGCTTCAATGCTCATGTAAAATTCCACCAGCACGTTGTTGCCTCGGCTCTTGAAGAACTGGTCGTATTCGCGCGGAAGGTTGCAAGAGATGCGCACAAAGGGCGCTTCGATTCCCACACCATAGGTCCAAGTTCCATCGTGGAAATGTCGCACACCAAACTCTGCACCCA
>Ga0302287_10000743_pt1 | contig 14725 bp, 11 predicted proteins | sample III_Fen_E2_4_FD_200452 | JGI IMG/M metagenome (GOLD analysis project Ga0302287, IMG submission 200452) | Peat permafrost microbial communities from Stordalen Mire near Abisko, Sweden - III_Fen_E2_4 | ecosystem: Environmental > Terrestrial > Soil > Wetlands > Permafrost | place: Sweden: Abisko...
CTTGCGGATCGGACGGCAAGGTGTACCTTCTTCATGGACGTAGGGCTCTCTCTGAGTGTGGAGGTTTAGCGATTGCCACAACCTACGTCCACTCTCCTTTCTACACCCCACAAGCGTACGCAACCAGTAACAGCACAACCAACTATGCCGTATCAATGTTTAACACTGATACCAAGTACTTTGCTGCTGGTACGCATTCGGTGACGATTAAGAATGAGCATAGCAAGACCAACAATGTTTGGTATATGCCAGGCCGCGCGTTGTTTGGTAACGTTGGCGATGTTCAGTACGGCGTATTTCCGGAAAGTAGTAAGTCTACTATCACTGACTTAAAGGTTTACTACTTCAAGAACTAAGCATGCTGCCTAGTAATGTTGAGTTTGTTTGTTAAAGGCCACCTGGAAACGGGTGGCCTTGCCGCAATGGTGAAACCGTAAAACGTATTGTACTCTTGGGACTAAGGAAATATGTGACTGCAATTAATTGGAAGCTTTACGACTCTGCATAGCTTTTTTGCAGCCAGCAAATGTTGTCCTAGCTATTTATCTCTCAATCTAATGTGGAATTGGCCGTCAAGGACTCTTGGCGGCTTTTTGCATTTTGCTTGAATATGAAACCTATACTACAAGGAGGTTGAAACAGACGCAGTAAGCCGATAATTAACATGAATAGACCGCAAGGGCGGGCAATCAAAATGGTTGTCCGCCCTTTTTGTTTTTCAAAAAAATGATCAAAAGGATTCTGAATGCCAATACTCGCTCAGAATAAAGCTGCTCTTGTGTACAAGAATGCCATGCCTCGGGATAAGGACTACACGATATCAGATGGACAAGGATTGACATTGCTTGTTCCCAGAACAGGGGTGAAGCAATGGGTATTCCGATACACCTATAACGGTAAGCAAAAGAAGATCGCCATCAGAGGAGGTTTTCCCGCTGTCAGCGTCGCGGATGCTCATAGCCAAGCTGAAGAATTTCACGTGCATCTTCGCAATGGCATTGATCCAATAGAACTTCGGAGGAAGGTTGACCAAGAAATCGAAAAGAAAGAAGCTGAAACTCAAGCTGATGCGCTTCGAAAGAGTAATACCTTCGAGAAAGTCGCGAGAGAATGGATCACAACTTATGCGCATTATACTCCTGATAATGAATGCTGCACCATCCGGAGATTTGAGAAGAATATTTTTCCGTTCATTGGTAACGTACCCATTGATGATGTATCGGCGCAAATGCTCCAGGACGCATTTTTCGAAATGCAAAAGAGAGGCGTTCTTGAATCTGTGCATCGTACAATCAGTGTGTGCATTCGGATTTTTGATTATGCGCTTGATCTAGAAATGGTTTCCCGTAATCCCGCAGCGAATCTTCACAAGCATTTGTTGAAACCTGTTTCCAAGCATTTTGCTTCCCTCATTGATCCGTCAAAGGTTGGCCAACTGCTGTTGGCAATTGATGGCTATCAGGGAGCGCCAGAAACAAGGACGGCTCTGCTGCTTGGGATCTTGACGTTTGTTCGTCCAGGAAATCTTCGCGCTGCAGAGTGGGAGAACATTGACTTCGAGAATGCTGAGTGGAGAATTCCTGGTCGCTTGATGAAGGTTAAGACTACAGAAGACTTCATCGTTCCCCTCGCGCCGCAAGCCATCAAGCTCTTGCGGGACCTCCAGCCACTCACAGGACGAGGCAAGTTCGTGTTTCCCAAGGCCAACTCTGCCGTTCGACCAATGAGCAACAATACAGTCAATTCGGCCTACCGCCGCATGGGATACACCAATCAAGACATGACGGGCCACGGCGTCCGAGCTATGGCGCGGACGCTGTGCGACGAACGTTTGCACATCAACCCGGACGCGATCGAAGCCCAGCTAGCCCATGGCAAGCCTGGCCCCCTTGGCAGCGCGTACAACCGGACCACTTACATACTTGAAAGGAGAGAACTGATGACCAAGTACGCTAACTACCTAGACGAGCTTCGAGAGCAGGCGCGTAGGCCTTCAACGGATGCTCCCAACAGGTGATGGCGGCGCACCGAAACCCATCTCAAGTTGGGCTGTACGTTTTAAGTACGTCAAACCGGCAAGGGAGTCATAGAAACCGCATTTCAGCCTCAATTTCCAAGAAATTGCCGGGCGGTTCGAGTCCCCATAACTCCATAAAGAAGCCCAGAGCAATCTGGGCTTCTTTCATGCGCGCTCTCATCGATCTGCATGTCTGATTGGTTTGGGCATCCCTGGCGCGGGTGGTGCCATTTCTTGTCTGGTGCCGTGGAAACGCTGTCAGGCTCGACCAAGCAACGCCGTGTGGTTGGGGAACAAGCGGGGAGAGGCGATTTTTGTCAGGCCGGCTTCTTGGGCCGCGGCAAGGGTGCGCTCAAAACCCTGGCGCGAGACGTGGATCGGTGGCTCTACCACAAGTACCGTTCCCGAGGGCGCCAAATGCGCGGCGATCTCGCGGAAGAAACTGCGGGCGTCGGGGACTTCGTGGACCATGTAGAAGAGAAATGCGAAGTCGAAGTGTTCGCTGGCCTCCAAGCCGCCCACTTCGCCGCAGAAGCTGTGGATGCGCGACTCTACTGCGGTGCCGGTGATCTTGGCCGTCAACCGCTCGATCATGCCGCTTTGCAGGTCCACGGCGGTGACGGATCCGCTTGCGCCCACCAATTGCGCCATCGATACGGTGAAGTAGCCGGGGCCGCAGCCGACCTCCAGGACCCGCAGCCCTTCGCGCAGGTGTGGTGCAACGATCTTGCGCGGGTTCTGAAAGAGGCGTCGGAGGGGATGGTCAAGCATGCCGGCCCCTTCGACGGGGCAAATCCGGGTGGATGCTGCAGTGGTCTTCATCGTTGTCTCTTTCATTGAACGGACGCCCCTATTGGTGCGGGAAGGGTTTTCCTTGGCGCAGGGGGCTCTCTATGTAGACGTGAAGATGCCTCAATTATTGCCAGTTGCTTGGAGGTTCTTTCTGTCGTCTTTAAGATGATTTTACGTAACGTTTGCGGCGCTTTCGTGCGGGTGCGCGGGTGCCGGATTTGGTCGGACTATGCCGTGCGGAGCAATTTTCCCTTTTATCCTATTACAAGGACCGATTCGACATGAAGATTCACGCTCGGCTTGTCCCTTTCTGGTGCCTACGGCCTGCGCGATGGAGCAGACTTCTGGTCTGGCTCTGTCTTGTGCTTGCCTTGGGCGGGCTGTGCCCCGCACTTTGTCGCGGACTACGATGCCGCCGCCGAAAGCGAGATGCTTACCTGTGCTACGCGCAGGCGGGGTGAGGTGCTCAAAGCGGCACACGGAAAATTGCGCTTGTTGCTCCCGCCCATCGTAGGGGCGATTCACTTGTGGTGAGCTGCGTCGAACCATGAATCGCCGTACGCCGGTGTGGGCGGGGTGAGGTGGGGCGGGCTTGCACGGGCATTGGATCGCGGGTATATTTTTGATATGATTCGTATACGGAGCATATCATGGGGATCGTGAATATCGACGATGACCTGCACGATCAAATTCGCAAGGCTAGCGGTGTGTCGTGTCGGTCCATCAATGCGCAAGCGGCCTTCTGGATCAAGATGGGCATGTTGTGCGAAATGAATCCGATGCAGAGCTTCCACGAGATCGTTGCTCAGGAGCTGCGAGCCGCAGGGGTTGTGCCGCAGGTCGTCAAGGAGGCTTCGGTTTGACCAAACGGCCAGAGGAAGTCGCATTGCTGGCGGAGTCGGGCAAGTTGCTGGCGGATGTGTTTGGCTATTTGGATCGGCTGGACTTGATCGGCATGTCCACCATGCAGGTCAACGATCTGGTCGATCGCTTCATCGTGAAGGAACTTGGTGCCCGCCCGGCAAGCAAAGGGCAGTACGGGTACGCGTATGCCCTGAACTCCTCCCGCAACCAAGTGGTCTGCCACGGCGTTCCATCAACGACGGACATGTTGGAAAGCGGAGACATCGTCAATTTCGATATCACGCTGGAGAAAAACGGCTATATCGCCGATTCCAGCAAGACCTATCTGGTCGGTGAGGTGTCGCCGCTCGCGAAACGGCTCGTGAAGGTGACCTACGAAGCGATGTGGAAGGGGATCCGGGCCGTTCGTCCAGGCGCCAGACTTGGCGATGTGGGGTATGCCATAGAACGGCACGCTCGGAAAAACGGCTATTCGGTCGTAAGGGAATACTGCGGGCATGGCATTGGCCGTGAAATGCACGAAGCTCCCCAAGTGCTGCATTGGGGAAAACCGCAGACGGGTCTGGTTCTGCGGGAGGGAATGGTGTTCACCATCGAGCCTATGATCAACCAAGGGCTGCGAGCCATTCGGAACGCCGACGATGGCTGGACGGTCGTCACGCGCGATGGGTTGTTGTCTGCGCAGTTCGAGCATACCGTGGCCGTGACCCGAAACGGCGTGAGAGTCTTGACGTTGCGGTCTGAGGAGACTCGCTAAGCTTTCTGGTTGTCTCTGCGGTCATCGCTTGTCACAAACGAGCATTCTCGTGCTCTAAGGCCGCATTGCGGGATGTCTCATCTCTACCTGTTCGTTGTGTCCGGTGACGGGGGGGCAGCTCAAGTGCATCTTAGGAATCCCGCTCCCAGGGGTTCCACCCCTTGGATCCCCGATTAGGCCGAGACTCCGCGCCAGGCTTTCGGCCAAGCGGCCGTGCGTGTCTCAGGTAGGTAAGACAATGGGTGCCGGTCTTCTGGAGTGCCGCTTATGTCTCGGGGACGCAATGGGATGTCTCAAGAGCGGGCTAAGCGTAGCTAAATAATGGAGGCGTAATTCTGCTATATGAGCCAATAAATGGGACCACCATCTAGCGGCCCCAACTGTCTAGCACAGAAACTATTCACCAAAATTATAGGAAACACCTACTAGGATCTGAGATAGCTTGATTTCGTCGTCATTATGATCGTAAAAGTCTGTTACAGGAAATTTGTATTTGGCTTGAACAGACCATGCTGGATTGATTTTGTATCCTAGCCCAGCATTCAAGAAAAAGGACGTTTGAGTTTTCCCAACGTTTCCAGAAATCGTTGTGTCATTTGATACCGATGCGGCGCCAAACGTTTGAGTTTCACTTTTTTTAGAGCTATAATGCGTATGCAATGGAATATCGACGCCTAGCCCACCGATCAATTGTACTTGTGGAATAACGGCGAAAAGAGCATCAGCGCCAATCGTGACGAAATGCGACTGCAAATCAGTTGTCGCACTGCCGCTCTCGGAATAATAATTTCCAGCATAATTTTCAACCACCTTAGATGTTTTTTTTGTTCCCCAAGTTGTGAACTCATAGCCAACAGAACCTCGAACGCCGAATTTATCATTCACGTCATACTGAACCGCGCCAGCAATTTTTCCACCGAATCCGACCTTGCCATCAGGAGAATTGGTCCCACTGAACGATGGAATTGTGAGAATGCCACCCGCATCGGCGCCGAATTTCAGTGGAGAAGCCATGACAGAAAGGGAAGATGCAAACAGTAGAAGAGCTGCTTTTTTCATTGAGGAATTCCTTTTTTGGAGTTATGCTTATGACATTAAGCATATACACAAACAATAGTTGTATGCCAATGCTCCCGCGAGGATGTTCGGGGCTGGAGCACTGATCAGCTAGAATATAAACAAGAAAAATTGTCTAGGATGTGATCTGCATCACATTTTGAACAGTCAGGTGCTGCTGGCTCAAGGAACCGCTCAGCCTTTGCCAGAAGATTGCCATTGCCTTGGCTTTGGCGGCGGTTGTGGTCTTTTCTTTGGGGCAGTCGAAGAGTTGATGGGGATGGTTGTCTTGGTGACGACGGGCTTTGTTCTTGAAACTGGGTTTTCTGTGGACGGTTTTTGCAGGCGCTCCGCCCTACACCCGATTGCGACTCGTGGTGCCGTTGTCGGGTGCTCCGGTCAACGGGCAGCGGTGAAGTGGCGGCAGCCATGCCCCACGCGAGCAAGCTCGCAATATGGGGCCCCAGTCACGGCAGCAGTGAAGTGCGGTGCCGTTGTCTTTGAATGCCGCAATCTTCGTGCGGTAAGTGGTTTTGTCGCCGGTCGGTGAGCGGAGTCGAACCGCCGGCGGGTTCTTAAAAGCTCCGATTGTGCGATGCCAGTATCGCTGCGTGGGAGTAGCTTTACCTACAACAGTTCTCTTTCCCTCTGGCGACGAGAATGCCAAATCTCGATAAATAAGCTCGGAAAATCAACTTTACATCTATTGTAAACCTCAAAGGAATGAATGTGAAAAAACTCACAATAGCAGCAATTGCGCAACTTTCAATCTTCGGATTATTGATGTCATGCGCAGATTCATCAACAAGCCCTTCCACGAATACATCAATGGTTGGAACTTGGAGAAGTGTAACAATCGATTCCATTAGTGTTCTTGATGACACTGGCGGTATTATTGGTAATACGCAAGTCGCGGATACGTATACCATATCTTTTGTTGAAGGAGGAACGCTTCAGACAACGATAAAACACGAATTTAATCCTCAAATTGCATCAGCAACGAATAACGAATCTACATACACTGGAACCTGGAGCACTTCTGGTGATACCCTTTTCCGAGATATGTACCCAGGCTCATTAGGCTCTAACGACACAAATAGATATTTGGTTTCGGGAAGCCAAATGACATTGTCGTCACTTAAGTCTAACTATTCAGAAGTTTACACGCGAATAGAATGATCTCTGCATTCTAATGCCTACGCGACGCAGCAAACAACTAAATACTAACTAGATATTGAAATAGTATCATTTATTGTTATATTTAATGTATGGACAAAATGCTTCCAGAACAAGAAGAAAAGTACAAAATTGCGCTAGCAACAGTCAAAACGTTGCAGCGGAGATTTGAAAAGGAACCGAAGACATCTCGGATGAAAATTTATGACGAGATCGCCAATGACTTTGGGATCAGTCCTAATACTTTGCGGCTTCGTTACGCATGCTGGGAAAAGTATGGAGATCTGTCATTGATTCCCAAGATCAAAGGACGGAAGAAGGGGGATGGTAAATATCTGTCGGATGATCAAGAGGCAGAGATTCAAAAACTCATTATCGACAAGACTCCCGATCAGATGAAGATGCCTTTCGCTCTTTGGACACGTAAAGCGGTTCAAGAATTGATTTATTCTCGCTATGGAATCGATCTCGTGATTACGGCTGTGGGAAAGTATTTGAAGAAGTGGGGCTTCACAGCGCAGGTTCCGACGATCAAGAAGCCTGGCCAGCGTCCGGTTCAAGTGGAGCAGTGGCTTAAGCAGGAATATCCTGCAATCCAAGCTCAGGCCCAGAAAGAGAATGCGGAGATCTGGTGGGGCGATGAAACGGGTGTCCAGAACCAGCCGCACCAGCTGCGTGGCTACTCTCCTTGCGGAGTAACTCCCAGTTTAACTGGACCACGCAAGCGTCTTCACCTTCATATGATTTCTGCTGTAAGTAATCAAGGAGCGGTTCGGTTTAGAGTTCATCCGGATTCCATCAATGTCGATAGATTTACTAACCCGGTATTTTTGCTTTGTGGTCATGCGGCGTAGCGGGATGGGGTGTACCTGAAGAAGCTTTGTACTAAGCTAGAATCATAAAGGACAAATTTTTGATGGAACTTGATGCAGAAATTGAATGGGTGAAAAATTCACTACCATAATGATGAAATGACGAGGCCATCAGATCTTGAGCATTTCAAGTCAGTCTCACCCGTCTACACGCCCCTCGCCATTTGCTAAGAGAGAAGGAGTGCCGTCAGGCGGGGTGGGTGTGGGCTTGATTACTCCAGCAGCAATTTCGCAGGTAACAATACTCTTCCACCGGCGACCGGGTAGTCCTAGCGGAAGTCGTCGTCTTGCATGCCGTAGAAGCGGATGTCGTCGAGCATCACGGTGCCGCTGCCCGAGGCGAAGATCGACAGCGTGGTGACCGAATCGTGGACACTGGCCCAGCCGACGACCCCGCCACTGGCTGCGGCCGGATCGAAGTCCTGCGGGCGCACGCGCCAGCGCGTCCAGGTCGAGTCGAGGTCGTCGTGCATCCAGGCCTTGGTGGTGCTGCCGCTGGGGAGCTGGTGGTCGAGGGAGACCGACAGGACGCCGCTGCCCTTGGCCCAGAACACGATCGAATCCAGGCTCGCGAAGTTCACGGGATGGGATGCGAGAGTGGCTCCCAGCAGCACGTAGCCGGGCAAGGGCGGCTTGGCGGCATAGTCGAAGCGCATCGCGGTGCCGGCCCGGCCCCCGGCGGCAGGAACCAGGGTGGGAGCCGAGATGCTCGCGGAATCTACCTGCTTCGTGTACCACGCCGATCGGAGGGGAAGGAGGGTGCAGGTGTCGCGGTGCTCAAAATCGTCGACCAGCACCGAGGTCCACCGCGTCCGCAGATCGCTTGGAATCCAGGCCCACACCGTGGTGGAGTCGGACGCCGAGGCCTGCAGCGCATCGGCGCGCAGACGCAGATAGGATCCCTGGCGCAGCAGGTCGCCTTCGATGCGGATCTGCACGCGCGCCCATTTCTCCTTCGCCTCCCAGCGTCGGATCGCGAAGGGAAGCGGAGATCCGTCGAGCCTCTCGACCACGAGATGTTCGCCCGCGGGTCCCGCCCGGTCGAAGTCGAAATTGTGGGAGTCGAGGCGCACCGTGGCCACCACGGGAAGCCTGCCCTCGCGCATCGAGACCGGGGCGATGGAATCAATCTTCACCACGAGCGCCGTGAGGTTCTCGGTCTCGACCGATCCTCCCGCCGAGCGCTCCGCGCTGCAGGAGGCGAGCACGAGCGCGGCGGCGAGTCCCCATCCGATCCGTGCGGCTGGGGTCATGTTCTGTCCTTCATGGCGGGGACGAGGGGGAAGATCGAAAGCGCCACCTGCAAGGCGCGGTCGGGTTCCAGGACATCGGCGACCCGGGCCTGGATGCGCCGACGGCAGTCCTTCAGGATTCCCCGGATGTCCTCGAAGGCGGGTGCGTCGACCGTCACCGACAGGGTGGAGATGTCGCGGAGTTCCCGAGGGAAGCGGTCCACCGATTCGGCCGCCAGTTCCAGGATCTTGCGTTGGTAGTCGGCCACGGCCTTCCGTCCGTCCTCGCCGTCGACGGTGAGGTGCTGGTCGACGATGCGGAGCTTGCCCGCCTGCGCTTTCCGGGCGATGCCCAGGGAGAGCAGGAGATCCAGTGCCGCGCGCACGTCGTCAGGCTTGACGGGCGGAACGATGCGGGAAGCGATCTCCTCGGGGACAGCCCGCCCCTCGAGGACCTCGACGGCGAGCCGAACCGCCACCACCCACCAGTCGCGGAAGAATGCGAGTTCCTCGTCCTTCAGGTGCCGGCGGGGGACGTCGCGCAGTTCCATCGCCTTCCTGAGGATCTCCTGGCGGGCCGACTTGCGCTGCTCGCGGCCGTAGGAGGTCATGAGCACGAAGTACTCCGCGGCGCGACCTGTCAGGCCCAGGAAATCGATCGCGCGCGACACGCACCGGGCGGGAAGGTGGCGTTCCTTGTTGAGGACGCGGAAGGTGCCCGCGGGGTCGATTCCGAGGAGGTCGGCGAGGACCTTGTACGAGAATTGGGGAGAGGTGGCTTTCTGAAAATCGAAGGCTGCCTTCAGGACCTCGCGATAGTCGTCGTAGTCGAAACCAACCTCCATGGAGCTAACCTAACTCCCCCGGGGATCGGAGGCGTCCGAGTTAGTGACGGAGATATTGCCAATCCGACAACGTTCGTTCCTCGGTGGCTCCGGGGCGAGCTGGACCCGGCGGCCCGAAGCTCACAGGTTCAGGATGATCTTCCGGGTCTGCATCGAGCCGGCTTGCCGGATCCGCACGAAGTAGATGCCGGGGCGGATCCCCCGGGTTTCCAGGCGAACCAAGCTCCCGGTTCCCAAGGTCCGGACTTCGCCTTGGGCCGAAACCAGCTCCACTGAGGCCTGGGGCGAGGACGTGCGGATCACGAGTTCCCCGGTCGCTCGATTCCATCGGGCGTTCGCAATTCCGGCGGTCTTCGTCTGGGGATCGACGGCGGTGGAAAAGCCATTGAACTTCCACCAGTTGAAATTGAAGAGGGATCCGCTGCCGCCCTTGAAGACCAAGAAGAGGTCGTGGACACCGGAGGCACCGTCGACCGCACAGGATTTCGTCGTCCACGTCTGCCAGCCGCCGGTCCCCGAGACGGCGCAGGTTCCGATCAGCTTGCCCGTTTCGCTGTCCAGGCGGATTTCGATGCTCCCGCCGCTGTTCGCCGAAGCCACGCGCGCCTCGAAGGATTTGGCACCTTGCGTGAAATCGACAGTTCTGAGTTTGATGTAGTCGCCGTTTTCGAGACTGGTGAGGTCCATGCCTCCCTCGCCGCACGACTCCGTCTTCACGCCCTTGGACCAAGCCATGGTCTCGGCCTCGGTCTGGACGTAGGGATTCAAGGAATCGACCGGCGAAACATTGGAAACGGAAGGCATGTCGCCGCCCCACCAGGAGAGTTTCGGGATGGTTCCGTCGGCGTTGTACTTCATCTCGGAAAGAGCGACGGATCGCCGCTCCCGCTGATCGGTGACCAGCGAGAAGTTGACCGCGTAGTTGAACCCGAACACGTACGACTTCCCCTTGAAATCGATGATGCCGGGATGGTTCCCCGAAGACCTCGAGTTCCCGTCCATGATGGACCCCTTGTAGGTCCACGGCCCGGTGGGGCTGGAGCTCATCGCGTACCCGATTCCTTCGGGGCAACAGGTCGAGGCGAAGGCCAGGTAGTAGTTGCTGCCGTGCTTGTAGATCCAGGGACCTTCCTGGTAGGTGGAGATCTTGGGGATCTTCGTGACGCCGCCGGAGTAGGAAATCATGTCGGAATTGAGCTTCACGTAGTAGGCGTCTGGATTCCCGAAGTAGAGGTAGGCCTGCCCGTCGGAATCGATGAAGACCGTGGGATCGATGTCCTTCCACACGTCGTCGGTGATCAACGCTTTGCCGAGCGGATCGGTGAAGGGACCGTAGGGACTGTCCGAGACCAGCACCCCGATGCCTTTGCCGTGAAGGGGGGCGTACATGTAGAACTTGCCGTTGCGTTGGATCGTCTGGACAGCCCAGGCGCCGTTGTCCTGGGGGCCCCATTTGAAGTTCGCGAGCGAGGCGACGACGCCTCGGTCCCGCCAGTTCACCATGTCGGTCGACGTGTAGAGCATCCAGTTCTTCATCTGGAAGCCCCCGTTTCCGGTGGCGTTGTCTTCGTCGTGGCTAGTGTACAGGAAGGCCGTGTCGTTCCAGACCATGGGCGCCGGGTCGGCAGTGAATTTCGTTTGGATGATGGGGTTTTCGGAGAATCCGATCGAAGCCAAGATCAGCAGCCAGAACGCCATTTTTCGTCTCATCCGATTCGCCTATGCCCTTTCTTGGGCGAGAAGGGCTGATGCCCTACGTCTCCCACTCTTCCAGGCAAAGCCGCAGGGTGCCTGGAGCGGATGTTTCCAAAATCGAGGATGTTCCTGCGTTCATCCCGCCTTCACATGAACATACGTGGACAACTTCGATGTTCATGTGCGGTTCCTGCGGTTGGCGCGTGCCAATTTGGCAATGCACCCTCCGCCCTTGTCTTGCCAGAATGGCAACCCGGAGCGCGCGAATCCGGCAGCATTCCTGGAATTCCGAGATCAGCTTACATGCATCCGTTGGAGCGGGAATTGCCGGGAGAGCCTCCGACATCGTCCGCAGCCGCCCACTGGAAAACTCTATACCGGGATTGATGCCATGCGCAGAACCATCTTGATCACACTTGCCCTGGTTTCCCTCGGCGCCCGCGACGCATTCGCCCAGGAGAAGCTGTACCCCGCCATGTTCCCGCTGGGCGATGTCAAGTTGCTGGACGGTCCCTTCAAGCAGCGGATGGATCTCAACGGCAAGACGCTTCTGGCCTACGACGTCGACCGCCTGATGCAGCCCTTCCTGAAGGAGGCGGGACTCGCGGCCAAGGGCACGGCATTCCCCAACTGGTCGGGGCTCGACGGGCACGTGGGAGGGCACTACCTCAGCGCCCTGGCCATGCACTACGCGGCCACCGGCGATGCGCAGATCAAGACGCGCATGGACTATGTGGTGAGCGAACTCAAGCGCGCCCAGGACGCCAACGGCAAGGACGCCAACTTCGTGGGCTACCTCAGCGGCGTCCCCAACGGGAAGGCGATGTGGCTGAAGTTCAAGGCAGGCGACGCCGGCGCGCAGAACGGCTACTGGGTTCCCTGGTACAACATCCACAAGACCTACGCCGGACTTCGCGACGCATGGCTCTACGGGGGCGACGAGACCGCCAAGACCATGTTCCTCAAGCTCTGCGATTGGGGCATCACCATCACCAACGGCCTCACCGACGCCAAGATGGAATCGATGATGGGGACGGAATTCGGCGGCATGAACGAGGTCTACGCCGACGCCTACGCCATCACCAAGGACGCCAAGTACCTGGACGCGGCGAAGAAGTGGTCGCACAAGTGGCTGCTCAACGCCATGGCTGCCGGCACCGACAACCTCGACAACAAGCACGCTAACACCCAGGTGCCCAAGGCGATCGGGTTCGCGCGCATCGCCGAACTTTCGGGCGACGCCACCTACACGAAAGGAGCCGATTTCTTCTGGAGCACCGTGACCGGCAAGCGCAGCATCGCCATCGGCGCCAACAGTCGCCAGGAGTACTTCCCCGACGCGAGCAAGTACACCGACTTCGTGAACGTGCCCGAGGGACCCGAGTCGTGCAACTCGTACAACATGCTCAAGCTCACCGAAGATCTCTTCCGCATGAACCCCCAGGCCAAGTACGCCGACTTCTACGAGCGGTCGCTCTTCAACCACATCCTCTCGATCATCCACCCGAGCCACGGCGGCTACGTGTACTTCACGCCAGCGCGGCCCCGGCACTACCGCGTGTATTCCAAGGTAAACTCGGCCATGTGGTGCTGCGTGGGGTCGGGCATGGAGAACCCCGGCAAGTACGCGCAGTTCGCCTATGTGCACAAGAACGATTCGCTGTTCGTGAACCTGTTCATGGCCACCGAACTGAACTGGAAGGAGAAGGGCGTCAAGATCACGCAGACCACGGCCTTTCCGGAAGAAGAGAAGACGAAGCTCACCATCGCCACCGCGGCGCCTGCAAAATTCCGTCTACTGATCCGCCATCCCTCGTGGGTTCGGGCCGACGAATTCAAGGTGGTGGTCGGCGCCGACACGGTCTCCAGCCAATCCATCGCCTCCTCGTACGTCGAGGTGAACCGCACCTGGAACGACGGGGATGTCGTCACAGTGTTGCTCCCGATGCGCAACTCGGTCGAGCAGCTGCCCAACGTCGCCAACTACTTCGCCATCCTCCACGGGCCCATCGTGCTGGGCGCGAAGACCGGAACCGAAAATTTGACAGGACTTGTCGCCGACGACGGTCGTTGGAGCCACATCGCCGGCGGCACCCAGCTGGATCTCACCCAAGCGCCCATGCTGGCCGCCAAGCCCGACTCCATCGCCTCGCGCCTGGTGCCGGTTTCCGGAAAGCCTCTCACCTTCAAGGCTCCGTTCCTCTTCGCCGCCAAGAAGGACACCTCGCTCGTCTTCGAGCCCTTCTACAAGATCCACGACGTCCGCTACATGATGTACTGGATGCTGATGACCGACCAGAAGACCCTCGACAGCCTCTCCAAGGCCCAGGCCGCCGCGCTTCTCCTGGAGGGCCGCACCATCGACCGCCTTGTTCCCGGGCAGCAGCAGCCCGAGGTCGACCACGCGATGACCGAGACGAACTCGACCGCCGGAGTCGCCAACGGCGAGTCATACCGCAGCGCGGGATCGTGCACGGGAGGCAGTGGCGGGTCCATCGCCTACGTGCTCGACACCAAGTCGGAGACGGACCTGTCGCTGATGGTCCGGTACTGGGGCGACGAGACCTCCTGCACCCGCACCTTCGACATCCTGGTCGATGGACAGAAACTGGCCACCGAGAACCTCGTCAACAAGTGGAAGAAGAGCGAGTTCGTCAACCAGGAATACGCGATCCCCAACAGTCTCGTGCAGGGCAAGACCAGCATCAATGTCAAGTTCCAGGCCACTTCCGGTACCGTGGGAGGGCTCTTCGGAGTGCGACTCCTGCGCAAGACGGCGTCCACCGTCGTCGTCGAGCGAACGGCGAGCCTCGACGGGCGGTCCTTCGTCCACGTGACCGCGAAGGGTTCGACCCTGCTCCTGGACCTGGCGGAGGCGTCCGACGTGCCGATCACCGTCTTGGTCCACCGACTCGACGGCCGCTCCGTCCGAAACCTCGTTCTCCCGGCGGGAGTGGTGCGCGGCGAACTCGATCTGCGCGGCAAGACTGGGCTCTTCGTGGTCCAGGTCGTGCGGGAGGGCGCGCTGATCCAGGCGTCGAGGATCTCGATCGTTCGCTGAAGCGTCCTGCGGACGCCAAGGCAGTCCTACAACGCCACCGGTGAGCTTAGGTTGAGTGCCTCTGAGACACTCGTGACTAACTCGAAGACATAACGAAGTGCCTCTGAGACACTCGTGATTAACTCGGAGACACAATGGAGTGACTCTGAGGCGGAAACAAAAAGGTGGCGAAGCTCTCCGGGACGCACAAACGTAAGGATGCCAAACCGCAAGGCACTTCGAACAATCTCACCACCTTGGTAACTCTCCACAGCCCGCAAGAAGCCACCGACCAGGTCCGGATCCGTAATGGAGGGCAGATGCCGATGCTTTACAGGAGCAAGAGCCTTGGTCAGAGGTGTCGAAGGATTGTGCTCGA
>Ga0302287_10000748_pt1 | contig 14640 bp, 10 predicted proteins | sample III_Fen_E2_4_FD_200452 | JGI IMG/M metagenome (GOLD analysis project Ga0302287, IMG submission 200452) | Peat permafrost microbial communities from Stordalen Mire near Abisko, Sweden - III_Fen_E2_4 | ecosystem: Environmental > Terrestrial > Soil > Wetlands > Permafrost | place: Sweden: Abisko...
GCTTTTCTGTTTTTTCAATCTCCAGAATAAAATCATTTTCATGTATTTCTTTCAATACACCTGAAAACTTCTTTCCGCCTTTTGTCAGTGTTTCAACCTCGTTTCCAATATTTTTTTCGTATTGTTTTAAAACCTTGAATGGCTCAGTCAGTCCTGCCGAACTTACTTCCAGTTCAAAATCCTCCACTTCCCTGTCAAATTGAGATTCAATATGTCGGTTTAGTTCCGCACAAAACTCCAGCGAAACACCATCAAAAGAGTCTATTTCTACAGAAATTTTGTTATCCGGAGTGACTTTTACATCAACGAAATAATAGTCTGTGTTATCAAGATAGCTTTCAACTATCTGATTTATAGTTGTTTTTAAAATCATAATCATGTTATACTAACAAACGAGGGGACTGTTGTCCCCTCCTCCGTATCCTAATTCGATTGCAAAAGTACAAAATAATTCTTTATAATACAAAGATTTAATTCAAAAAATAATTGCTTGTATGATAGTAATGTGCACCGTATGTTTCGAATCCTATGGTGAAAAAAATTATATGGGTGTAAAATATGAATATTCTCTGGGTAAAAGCTATCTTTGTCATTTATTAAAAAAACTGCATAATAATACAAGCATGTATAAAATTCTATCAATAAATCCAGGTTCTACATCCACTAAATTTGCTGTTTATGAGGACGAAAAATTAGTTTGTTTGCACACTATTCGTCATACAGCAGAAGAGTTGAAAATTTATCCCAACTTGTTTGATCAATATGAATTTCGGAAGAATTTAATGTTGGATTATTTGAAGAAAGATGATATTGATTTGTCCGACTTATCAGCGGTTGTTGGTCGTGGAGGGTTAGTAAGACCTCTTGAATCGGGTGTGTATAAAGTCAATGATAAGCTTATTGTTGACTTGAAATCGTCACTGGGTGGAGAGCATGCCAGTAATTTAGGTGGTGTCTTGGCTCGAGAAATTGCCGATGGAATTCCGAATTGTCAGGCTTTTATTGCTGATCCTATTGTTGTGGATGAAATGCAGGATGTTGCTCGAATCAGTGGTTTACCATTGTTCCCACGTCGCTCAACTTTTCATGCACTTAATCATAAAGCGATTGCCCGAAAGTACGCAGCTGCAACAGGAGTAACGTATGAAGAACTAAATCTGGTTATAGTTCATTTGGGTGGTGGTGTATCTGTGGCAGCGCATGAAAAGGGCAAAGTCATTGACACTAATCAGGCCTTAGATGGGTTTGGACCGTTCTCGCCTGAGCGTGCAGGCACTCTTGATGCAGGGGTATTAGTTGAAATGTGCTTTGAAGGAAAATATTCGCGGGATGAGATTCATAAAATGCTCGTTGGTAATGGTGGTTTGGTAGCGCATTTAGGTACCAATGAGGTGCTGGTTGTTCTCCAGCGGATTGAGAATGGAGATGCATATGCAAAGCTTGTGCTGGAAGCTATGTGTTATAATATTGCTAAAGAAATTGGAGCTATGTTGGCGGTTCTTCACGGGAAAGCTGATGCCGTTATACTTACCGGCGGTATAGCCCGGAGTAAATTTGTGGTGGATTATATCAAAGAGATGGTTTCTGCAATGGCTAAAGTAGTAGTTTATCCGGGAGAAGATGAAATGGAAGCATTGGCTATGAGTGGGCTTCGGGTATTGAGAGGCGAAAAAAGTAAAGAGTATTAAATGGGCAATAGTCTGGCAATGCTAATTTGAGACTTTTCTTTTTCCGGCGAATTTTTCTTCCCAAAATACCCACATTAGGAAAATTATTCCGTAGAAAATATATTTAAATGCATATTCGTGTAGAAATGCAAACCAGTCGGGGTGGTTTTTAATTGCAGCAATAATGAATGAAATTCTAAATATATTAAACAGATAGACAACGCCTAACCCCAGCGGTATATACCATAGTTTCTTTTTCCATGGGCCACGGTAAAAAGCGATTATACAGAAAAAAATATAAGCTTGTTTTAGCCCCGTGCATGCCCATATTATGAGTACCGAACGTCCATTCGGATGACTGATTGAATTGTCAGGTTTAAGTTTTACATTCCAGCCGATGGTGTTTAGTGTAAATTCACATACTTTAGCCACATTACGTGCAGCCCATGTAAATGGTGCTGAAATATCAACTCCCCAAAATGTGACCGATGAATTCAGGCTTGCGGCTTCGTCGCCCAGCACATTGTATTTCCAGAAAAAATTAGCAGCCATCAGTATAACTGCAAAAAAAATAACACCTCGAAAGGGTTCTAATTTTTCAGGAAGTTTGATGGGTTGTAATTTCATAAGCTCTTGGAAATGTTTTTTTATGTGATGACTTTGTCAGAATTTATCGGAGACGCGTGCAAAGGGCACTTCTTCTATCGAACAGAAATCGTTATGTTGATATTTGAAGTAACCGGTAATGGCAATCATGGCTGCATTGTCGGTTGTAAATGCAAATGGTGGAATGTACACTTCCCAGTTGTGTTTTGCTCCAAAGTCCAGAAAAGCCTGACGCAGAGCTGAATTGGCAGATACTCCTCCGGCCACAGCCACTTGTCGGATATTTAATTCGCTGGCAGCTTTTCGTAGCTTATTCATTAAAATATCTACAACAGTTGCCTGAAGCGAAGCACAAAGATCGTTCAGGTTTTCTTCCACAAAGTTTGGATTCTCTTTTATTTTATCTCTGAGCAGATATAAAAAGGATGTTTTTAGTCCGCTGAAACTGTAGTTATATCCCAGAATCTGAGGTTTATTGAATGTGAAAGCTTTTGGATTTCCTTCCTTTGCCAAACGGTCAATGTGTGGTCCGCCGGGATAAGGTAATCCCATGACTTTTGCACATTTATCAAATGCCTCGCCGGCAGCATCGTCTATGGTTTGCCCTATAACTTCCATGTTGTTATAGGCTTTTACCAACACGATTTGTGAGTTGCCACCTGAAACAAGTAAACATAAGAACGGAAATTCAGGGCGTCGTTCATCGGGTTTACCCTCGCTGATAAAATGAGCAAGCACATGGGCTTGCAAGTGGTTGACATCGACAAGCGGTAGATTTAATGCTTGTGCAAATCCTTTGGCAAATGATGTCCCAACCAGTAGCGACCCCAGCAATCCCGGTCCACGGGTAAAAGCAATGGCACTCAACTCCGATTTTTCAATTCCGGCACGTTTAAGAGCCTCGTGTACAACAGGGATAATGTTGAGCTGATGAGCCCGGGATGCCAGCTCGGGAACTACGCCACCAAAACTGGTGTGAACTGCCTGACTGGCAATTACATTTGATAACATTATGCCGTCTCGAATGACGGCTGCAGAAGTGTCATCACATGATGACTCAATGCCTAATATGATTGTAGAATTCATTTTATCTGTATAGAATTAAGAATAGCTTTCAATTCCTTATTTTTCTGATTGCGGGTTGGCACAACAATTGCTATTCAATAGTTTTATTTGATTTGTTAGAAGCGTTTCTTTGCGTTATTCACGAATTATTATTTACTTTTGCGAAACAAAGTTCAAAGGTATAAAAAAAAGAGCTACAATATTAGGTTTCGGTATCGATGGAATAATTTTATTTCTCGTGCTATTGTTGATGCAAGTTCAAACTGGTTCGATACAGAGGCTTGTGTCTAAAGCAATTGTGTCTGAACTGTCGAGCAAACTGCACACTAAAGTCACCATTGGAAAGATAGAATACAGACTTTTTAATGATATTGCCATTCACGATTTATATGTTGAGGATCAACAAAAGGATACGCTACTGTTTGTGAAGCGAACTGATGCTCATTTTAAATTTTGGAAATTTTTTCAGGGTAAAATTATTTTTACCTCCATTGAGTTGAACCGTTTTTTTGGAAACCTTGTGATTGATAAGAAAGGTCACTCCAATCTCGATTTTGTAATCAAAGCATTTAAAACTCCCCCCAGTAAAGATTCTACACAGATAGAATATCGAATAAACCACTTCGCAATAAAAAACTCAAGATTCAATTATTCTAATTATAAGGAATTTAAAAAAATGCGTGCAGGGGTGTTTAATGCAAACCGGCTGAGAATAAAGGATATTAACGCAGATATAGCGTTGAATATCTTCAAAAAAGATTCCATGAATGCTCGTATCCGAAGTATGAGTGCCCGCGAGCAATCCGGCTTGACGCTGACAAATTTTAAAACAAGTATTTTTGTTTCTGCAAGCACAATCAATATTCCTTCTGTAGAGTTAAGATTGCCCAACTCGAACATTCGGTTAGAAGATATTAAACTCAAATATAATAGTTCGTCAGATTTGCATCACTTTAATAATAAGGTGAAATGGAATGCGCCCATTCGTTTATCCACAGTAGCACTTTCTGATTTGAGCGCATTTGTGCCTGATTTCAAGAATGTAAAAGGAAAAGCTTCGCTCAAGGGTCTGATAACAGGAAGGTTGTCAAGTTTGAGATTTCAAAATATGCAAATTCGCTATGGAAACAATTTTTTACTGGATGCAGATTTAGACATAAACGGGCTACCTAACCTGAGCGAAGCATTTATTTATGGCCAGATCAAGGAATTGCGTTGTGAAAAGGGAGATATACAGGATTTAATTTCTGAACTTACTCAAAAACCGTTTTTGCTTCCGAATGAAGTTACACAACTAGGGCTTGTCCGTTACAAAGGAAATGTGTCTGGGTTCTTGAATAACCTGGTGCTTTATGGAAATCTGAGTACCAATGTTGGTAATATTTCTACTGATATTTTACTGAAGCTGGCTAATGACTTGAGAGATTTGACCTACAACGGAACAATTAAAACAGATAATTTTCAGTTGGGTAGATTGTTGTCCAGTAAGCAATTGGGTAATGTATCGTTTAATATCAATACTGTAGGAAGTAAAAAAGAAAATACCCAATTTCAGGGAATAATCAAGGCAAAAGTTTCCGAATTGAAAGTTAATAACTATACGTACCGTGATATTCAGCTAAATGGGAAGTATGATGGAAAAGGCTATGACGGAGTTGTAGATTTACAAGATCAGAATATCGATGCGCATTTTGCAGGGAAAATTGATATGACTCAAAAATTGCCAGTGTATGATTTTGATTTAAAAATGAAGAAGTTGAATGTCACTGCACTGAATATTACTGATAAGTACCCGGGAGCGATACTTTCTTTTAATGGTAAAACAAATATTGTCGGTAATTCTCTTGATAATATCAATGGATTTATCCGATTTGATAGTATTCAGTTTAAAAATCAGAATAAAACGCTAAATGTTAGTAATATACAATTTGTTTCGCGGATAGAAAATGATTTTACACACTTTGCAGTGACTTCTGATTACGTGAATGGTGCATTTAGCGGTAATTTTAAATACAGTACTGTAGGGCAAACCATTAATAAAATAGTGCGTAAGTATCTTCCATCTTTAGCCACCAATGTAAAAGAGCCTATTCAAAAATCGCAGAATCACATTGATATTGATCTTCAGTTGGCTAATACGGCTGAGATATCTGAAGTGTTGGATTTATCGTACACACTAAAAGAGGTGTCAACCATTAAGGGGTTTATAGACGAGCGGTCGGATCAGATTGATATTTCAGCCAATTTTCCCAAGCTGTCATCCAGTAAGCGCGAAATTGAAAATATAGCCTTGCATCTCGAAAATCCATCCAAAGAGTTGCAATTCACATCGAGGGCTCAAATGCGCGAAAAAGATGGGTTGATGAATGTATTCTTAAAAGCATCTGCTGTTCAGGATTCGCTGAAAGCACAATTGGGGTGGCAAAATGCCCAACAAGTAACCAATGCAGGCGAGATTAAGTCAATAACAAGGTTTTCTAACATTAATGGAAAGACTATTGCTGACCTAGCTGTTTTACCAACACAGGTGATAATTTCTGATTCTGTTTGGAACATTCATCCATGTAAAATTAATTTCAAGGCTGATAGCACAATAAACGTGCATAACTTTATTTTTGACAATAACAATAAGCAATTTATTCATATCAACGGGATAGCCTCAAAAAATCAGAATGACAGTCTAAGCTTGTCGATGAATCAATTGGATCTGGACTTCGTGATGGGGCTTCTCAAATTGAGAGGATTCAGAATAAGTGGCAAGGTTACTGGACGAGCAACGCTGCTTAGTGTTCTTCAACAACCCATTTTCGAGGCCGACCTCGGTGTGCAAGCTTTAAAGCTAAATCAGGTTTTGGTGGGGGATGGCCAGATTAACTCTAACTGGGATAAATTGAACAGTCACCTTCTGGCAAAAGGCACTTTCGTAAATGATAAGAAAGATACGGTGGTAGTTGCAACTTGTTTGTATAATCCTAAAGCTGATACGATAAGTGTACTGTATGATGCACGTAAGTTTAGTATTGAATTCCTGTCGCCTTATTTTGAAAGTGTAGTGCATGATGTAAAAGGGCTGGCTACCGGTAAAATCAGAATGTTTGGACCACTTAAGCACGGTTTGTGTTTTGAGGGCGATGCATTTTTGGATAAAGGACAGGCAACAATGAAAATGCTTAAGACTACCTATTTTCTGAATGACTCGGTTCATATGAGAAAAAATTCAATTGAACTTAGAAACGTAAAATTATACGATCAGGATAAGAATCAGGCTAGTTTGAATGCTACTATAATGCACAACGGCTTTTTTCAACACATGAAATATGATGCCAGAATTGTTGGAAAAAATATTATGGCTTTGAATACCACAGCTGAAGATAATGACTATTTTTTCGGGAAAGCATATGCCAGCGGTACCGTACATGTTTATGGTGATGATAAAGTGGCTAATATTGACGTGGAGAAAGCGATATCTCAGCCCCACACCAAATGTTATATTCAGATGGGCGGGGCTTCCAAAACGTCGGACAACAGTTTTATTCATTTCGTGAACAAGAATATAACCAATGCAAGGAAAGATACTAACACGGTTCGTAAATCTTCGACTTCGTCAGGAGAGATGAATGTGAAGGTGAATTTGCATATTGCAGTTACCCCTGATGCAGAAATGGAATTGATTATCGACTCAAAGGCAGGAGATAGGATAAAGGGTACCGGAAGCGGGGATTTGAAAATTAGTTTTGATACATTCTCGGATATGAAACTTTATGGAACTTATTCTATTAGCAATGGGGATTATTTGTTTACACTTCAGAATTTAATCATGAAAAAGTTTAAGATAGAGCAGGGAAGTACTTTGTCCTGGACAGGTAGTCCGTTTAGTGCGATAGGAAACATCCGTGCACTATATTCTCTTACAGCTTCTCTTAAAGATTTGGATGATAATCTTTCGAAAACGACAACACGAACAAGTATTCCCGTTAATTGTGTTCTGAAACTTTCAGATAACATTATGAAACCCACTATAAACTTTGATATAGAATTGCCGCAAAGTGATGAAGGAGTGAAACAACGTGTGAGGAATATAATTAATACCGACGAAATGATGAATCGACAGATTCTTTATCTGCTGGTTTTCAATAAATTTTATACCCCTGATTATATGAGTAATACAAGTCTGGCAACTAACTTAGGAACCAATCAGGGTCTTTCGCTTTTGACATCAACAGCTAGTGCTCAGCTCAATAACTGGATTTCGCAGACTTTCAAAAGTAATAATCTGTCTCTTGGTTTTGATTATCAGGTGAACGATGCTGCCACCAGCGATATTCAGGCTCAGATATTTTATCAGCCTAACAATAGGTTGATAATCAATGGAAATTTGGGATATAGAAATGATAATGTGATCAATAATACGAATAGATTTATAGGTGATGTAGATTTCCAATGGCTGTTGACAGAATCCGGAAAATTACGATTCAAAGCCTATAATCATACGGTCGATCGGTATACACTAAGTAAAGCTACACAAACACAGGGAGTTGGATTTATGTACAAGGAAGACTTTAATAGCATAAATGAACTTTTTAGCTACTATTGGCATTTTTTTGTAGGAAATAAAAAAAGTAATAAAGATGAAAAAGCAGTTTCTCCGAAAAAATAGTTTATTTATATTTATCTGTTTAATGATAGCTCAGGGTTCATTTTCTCAAACCATAGAGGATTGTTATGTGGATATGCCGGATATTCTTAATCCTACTTTAAGCCGGCAAAACCGCTTGGAGCTGGTTGGATACCATAAGGCTAAGCAAAGTGACAGTGTTGTAAACAGGTTTGGAAATCAGGCTTACTTGGTGAGTTTAGACTCTCTTGGAAAAAGAATTGTTGTCAAAAACTCTTCTTCTTCAAGATTTGAAATGAAAGTTTTATCGCTGGACGAAAACGTTAAGGTAATTAGTATTATTCGTACAATATGTGCACCGGTTTGCCTCTCTAGCGTAGAGTTTTATGATACAGCCTGGAATGCTATACCTGTCCAATTTACAATGCCTAAGGCTATTGACTGGGTAAATGAAAGCGCGCTACCAAAAGATCAGGTAGATGTACAGTGGATAAAGAATAATCTGGATATCGGTTTCGTGTCGCTGACTTTTACGAATCAGGGTCAGATGATTCAGGCAACAAATAACACGCTGGATTTCTTTAGTGAGGCTGATCGGAAATTGATATCGCCTTTCATGAATAATAGTCCTATTTTGTTTAAGCTTAGTGGACGAGTCTGGGTTCGAAATTGATATAAAAAAGCCCCGAACAAATTTGTTCGGGGCTTTTTTATTATACGTTTTTTTTTATGCTTATTTCTTTTCTCCGCGTTTTGCGTAACGAGTCATAAACTTATCAACACGTCCTGCTGTATCTACAAGTTTAGATTTACCTGTATAGAAAGGGTGTGATGAACTAGAAATTTCCATTTTAACCACAGGATAAGTTACACCATCAATATCGATAGTTTCTTTTGTGTTTACGGTTGAACGTGAAATAAATGTGTCGCCGTTTGACATATCTTTAAATGCTACCGGACGATAATTTTCTGGATGGATTCCGCTTTTCATATCTGTATGTTTTAATTATATTTTTCTTCTTGTTGTTTGGGCTTGCAAAAGTACTAATTTCTATCTAATTATCAAACATTTTCCTGTATTTTTATTTTAATGGATAATTGAAACAACTCTTGCTTGTGAATAATTTAAATATCTGATTGAAAATTAATTGTTTATCTTGCCCGTTATTTTGATCCTAAATACAAAAGGAACATCCCGATTAATACTCCTATCAGATCTACTATTTTGAGTTTTATATTTTTATCACGTAAAACAATGGCGCCGTATAAAAAAGGTACGATTACGCCCGAACGTCTTATAGTAGAGACTACCGAAATCATGGAGTGTGGTAGAGTTAAGGCGTAGAAATATATAAAATCAGCTGTCACCAGAAAAAAAGCAATGAAGGCGATTGACCATTTAAATTTGAAAGGTGTTGTTTTCTCTCGCGTAGGTGCCCATAGAAACAGGGTTATTACTCCCATAATGATGGCCTGATAGTATGTGTAATAAACCTGAACGGACATAACATCGTATCTGTTCATGAGGTATTTGTCGTACAATCCGCTGAGCGCTCCAGTGAGCGTTGCCATTACGATAAACCAAAACCATTTATTTGTTTTCAGCGATATACCCTCTTTTTTCCCTACAACAGAGAATAAGAAAAAAGAAATCAGGGTGACACCAACTCCGGCAGTTTGGTAGCCGTTAAGTTTTTCACCCAGCAAAAGTGTGGCTCCTATAACTGTCCATACCGGCTGCGTGGCCTTAATCGGCGAAGCTAGTGAAAGTGGCAAGTGTTTTAATGCGAAATATGCAAAAAGCCAGGATGTCAGGACAATTGCTGCTTTTAGAATGAATAATAGATGTGCGTGAAAGTCAACACGAGGTACAAAAAATACAGAATCTTTGAGCAAATCCGGAAAAAATTCAGATATAAACAAAAAAGGAGTAAGAACTGCGCAGGAAAAAAGTATTGAGACTAAAATTACCGGAATAACAGCGTTTTCTTTTAAAGAAACTTTTTTGAAAACTTCGTATGAGCCCAGTAAAATAGCCGAAATAAATGCAAGTAATAACCACATAAAAAACTAATAAAAGGGAATTAATAATTCATAGTTTAAAAGGCCCGAGCTAATTTATAAAGATATGGTCAGGATATTTAATATCGACCAAATATAGCCCGTGAGCAGGAACAGAAACGCCTGCTTTACAACGATTTTTAGCTGCAATAACGGTTGCGAATTCGTCAATATCCATTTTCCGTCGCCCCACTTCGAATAGAGTGCCAACAATCGCACGAACCATATTTCGTAAAAAACGGTCGGCTTCAATAGTGAAAACCCATTCATCACCTTGTTGTGTCCATTCGGCATGAAGAATTTGACAATTGTTGGTTTTTACGTCTGTGTGAAGTTTACTGAAGCTGGTGAAATCCTTAAAGTCCGCAAGGGTTTTAGCAGCCAAATTCATGGCTTCAAAATCAAGCTTGTCGCTTTCTCGTACGGCGAGTTCATTTTTGAAAACATTTTTATTGGTGAAGATATGGTATTCGTACCGACGCGAGATAGCATCAAAACGTGCATGGGCGTCAGGCTTAACTTCCACAATTTTAAAAATAGAAATATCACCGGGCAAAAAGCTGTTTAATTTGGCTACCAAGTCAAATTCAGCCGGTAATGCAGTCTCAAAATCAAAGTGAGCAACCATAAGCTTGGCATGTACGCCGGCATCGGTTCTGCCTGCACCCACAGTCTCGAGATTGGTGCGTAAAATAGTGCACAAAGCTCGTGTCAGTAATTCCTGAACTGAAATTCCATTGGGTTGAATTTGCCAGCCATGGTAAGCGGTGCCTTTGTAGGAGAAATATATGAAGTATCGTCGTTTCACGCTGCAAAGATACGGGTATTTCTTGGCTTTGCCAAGTGGAAGAGTGCCTGTTATTCTATCGGTTGGCACCGGATATGTCTACTGCTGCAAGCAGTGGAAGTGTTAAGAGAAAAGTTTTTCAATGGCGTCCGCATAATGCGACTCGATGACATTCCGTTTGATTTTTAAAGTGGGTGAAAGAAAACCAACGGCAGTGGTCCATTCGTCGGGCACTAGTTTGTAGCGCTTAATCTGTTCGAAATCACCAAAGAACTGATTGTAGTGCTTTATCTCTTCCTGATAACGTTTTACAATTGCAGGATGCTCTATCATTTCTGCATTGGTGCTGTATTTGATTTTATGTTTATTGCACCACGATTTTAAATAGATAAAATCGGGCGACAGTAATGCCGCCGCAAATTTCTTGTTTTCACCCAATACAATCATGTTTTCAATAAAAGCCGATTCGGTGAATCGTGACTCTATTGCCTGCGGATTTACATATTTGCCAAATGAGGTTTTGAAAATGCTTTTTAAACGACCGGTAATTATTAGCTGACCTTGGGGTGTGAATTTACCCGTGTCGCCGGTGTGGAACCAACCATCGTTGTCAATTGCCAGTGCAGTTAGTTCCGGGTCTCTGTAATAGCCTAACATGATATTGTGACCACGACAAATTATTTCATCACGTTCGGCTAATTTTACTTCAACTCCCGGAAGCGGTAAGCCCACTGTACCAAATTTCCGACCATTTTCGCCACGTTGACTAACAGCTATTACGGGTGAAGTTTCACTTAACCCATAACCCTCGAAAACAGGCATTCCTATGGCAGAGAAAAATGAAGCAATATGAGGTTGAATAGCCGATCCTCCCGATACCACTATGTCGAAATTGCCACCAATAGCAGCTCTCCATTTGGAATAAATCAGTTTTTCGGACAGTTTATATTTGATATTATAATACCACCCCATTTCTTCTAATTGAAATTTGGTGGCCATATTAAAAGCCCAATAATAGATTATTTTGCTGAAAAAAGGCAGCTTTTTTCCCGATAGATAAAGTTTATCGTATATCTTTTCAAGCAGCCGTGGAACGCATGACATCATCGTTGGGTTTATTTCCTTGATGTTTTCTGCAATAGTACCAAGGCTCTCTGCATAATACACAGACATACCGAGGTATTGATAAAGATACACTAACATACGCTCGTATGCATGACAGAGTGGGAGGAAGCTCAATGCTTTGTTGCTCCACTTAGCAGGAATTGATTCAAGGCTTTTTAATTGACTTACTATGTTGTGGTGAGAAAGCATTACACCTTTTTGATTTCCGGTGGTGCCCGAAGTGTAGATGATAGTTGCTAAATCATCGGGTTTTATTGAAGCTTTGAGCTGTGCAAGTTTGTCCGGCTGGCGATTTTCTTTACCCAGCGTTATAAGCTGGTCGAGATATTTATACTCGGTGTTTTCATCAGTGAACGTAAATATCTCTTTTAGTGTCTTGATTTCAGGAAGGATTGGTTTGAGCTTAGTTCTAAGCTCTTTTCCTTCAATGAAAATCATTTTCATTTCGGCATGATTAAGTATGTGGCTGTAATCATTCTGGCTTATAGTCGGATAAATTGGAATGGAAACAGCTCCAATCTGCATGGTTGCAAAATCAAGCATATTCCACTCAGGGCGGTTGCTACTGACGATTCCTACTTTGTCCCCCGACTGAATGCCTAATGCCAGCATACCATAGCTTAAGTCATTGGTTAGTTCTACATATTCACAGATGCTGATTTTTTTCCAAGCACCTTCGCGTTTGCACACCAAAGCTGCATTCTGATCCGGATAATTTTCAATGTAATTATCCAGCAGATCAAATAATCTGGTTACGTTCATCTGATAGTATAAAACTGAAGTAATGAATAAGTGTTTTGTGCTTTATTGAAAAACAATGGTTCTGTTTTTGTATGCCAGAATTTTTCTGTCGATATGTTTTTCTACAGCGTGGGATAATACGATCTTTTCTAAATCGCGCCCTTTTTTAACGAGCTCTTCTACGGTGTCTTTGTGCGATATATGGGTTACATCTTGTTCTATAATCGGACCGGCATCCAAGTCGCTGGTGACGTAGTGACTGGTGGCACCAATTACTTTCACGCCACGTTCATGAGCGGCATGATAGGGTTTTGCTCCGGCAAATGCAGGAAGAAATGAATGATGAATGTTTATAATCCTATTGGGGTATTGATCGATAAATCCAGCAGAAAGGACCTGCATGTATCTTGCCAATACGCAGAATGTTATGCCATGTTTTTTGAGTAGCTCCAGTTGTTTGGCTTCTTGCTCTGCTTTATTTTCTTTGGTGATTGGAAAAACATGATATTCAATTCCGAAGCGGTTGGCCACACTTTCCATGTTGGGATGATTGCTTATGATAAGCGGAATTTCAACTTCCCATTCGCCGGCAGCATAACGTGCCAGTAAGTCATAAAGGCAATGTGACATTTTAGAAACGAAAATAGCCATTCTGGGTTTTGTGTCGGCGAAATAAAGGCGGAAGTTCATGCTGTAGCGAACAGCAATAAGAGTCTCGAAATACTCTTCAATTTTATCCTTCGGAATTTGAAATAAACTTAAGTCCCACTCTACACGCATGAAAAAAACCTTCTCTTCGCGGTTCACATATTGGTCTAAATATAGAATATTGCCTTTGTGTTGGTTAATAAATTCTGTGACTACAGCTAAAATACCCGGTTTGTCAGGGCAGTGCATTAATAACACTGCCGTATTTCCATTCTCTTTCATTCAATTTTAATTTTTCAATAAACTGAATGCAAAGATAACATTTTAATCGGAGACCTATATTTATATCTTCAAATTGTATTTATAAAGTACTTTTGTTGCCATCTGAATTTCATTATAATATGACTGCAAAAGGTTTTTAGAAGATTTTTTTTGAGATTAAATTGAATTATTTTTATCATAGCTATTGCCAGAATGAAAAATTGCCGTATCTTTGCACCGCATTTGAGAACAATGCCTGACAATAAAACCTGGTTCGGTAGTTCAGTTGGTTAGAATGCCGCCCTGTCACGGCGGAGGTCGCGGGTTCGAGTCCCGTCCGTACCGCAAAACACTAAAGACAAATAGTGGAAAAGCGTAGACAAATCCCGTAAAATCAAGGTTTTACGGGATTTTTTATTTCTTGTCGGTGACGTCTGAAAGCCAAGAAAAAGTCAATAAAAAACAGAGTTACGTTACTAAATCGTTACTAAAAAAGAGCTATCTAAAATAGTAACGATTTTCAATACAAGTCTCTGATTTGTCGCCTTTTGTGCATTAAGTGTCTGCTCATATACTAAACACTAATCATTCCTTTGCAATGGAAATTACACCCGTTGTTTGGAATTAAAAAGAAAGTATTATGAGCAAAAGTACATTTAAGATTCTCTTCTATTTGAGAAAGAATCAAGTAAACAAAGTTGGCAAAGCCAGTATTATGACTCGCTTGTCAGTAAATGGAGAAGTATCCCAGTTCAGTTCAAAATTGGATGTAGAGCCGGAGTTTTGGGATGTAAAACTAGGAAAAATTGCTGGGAATAGTCTGAATTCTCGCCATCTAAACAATCTACTGGACGACATCCGCACTTCTTTGAAAAACCATTATCATGAGATTGAAACTCATGAGGCCTATGTAACCGCAGAAAAAGTGCGTAATGCTTTTCTGGGTTATTCCACTAAACAATCCACCCTTCTAGAACTTTTCAAAACCCATAACGAAGATGCCCGAAAATTGGTCGGCATCAGTAAAACCGAAGCTACTCTTTCAAAATACGACCGGGATTATC
>Ga0302287_10000765_pt1 | contig 14401 bp, 12 predicted proteins | sample III_Fen_E2_4_FD_200452 | JGI IMG/M metagenome (GOLD analysis project Ga0302287, IMG submission 200452) | Peat permafrost microbial communities from Stordalen Mire near Abisko, Sweden - III_Fen_E2_4 | ecosystem: Environmental > Terrestrial > Soil > Wetlands > Permafrost | place: Sweden: Abisko...
GTTCAAGGTGAGTCCATAAACGCGTTAAACGTGGTAAAGTGTATTGTAACTGAGCAAGCTCAACCTGAGTTTTAGCACTGGCTGTTTGGGCGCGCTTGGCAAAAATATCCAGAATTAAACTTGTTCTGTCTAAAATCAAGACTTTTAATTCTGCTTCGATGTTTCGAAGTTGCTTAGGCGTTAATTCATCATCAAAAATGACTACGCCAATTTCGTTCTCGTCTACAAATGCCTTAATTTCAATTAGTTTCCCCGGCCCAACATATGTTTTAGGATTTGGGTATTCAAGCCGTTGATAGTAAAGCTTTTCCGGTGATGCTCCTGCTGTTTCTGCCAGAAATGCCAGTTCATTCAGGTATTCTTTTGCTTTTTCTTCGCTTTGCAATTGGGTTATTACACCCACCAAAACGGCTTTTTCTTCGTATATCTCTGTCTTCATTTCTTTTAATTGTTAGTTCACAAATGGTTTTTCTGAACAATTTGTAAATAATTCAGGTTTGGTAAATAGCTTACAATAAATTTATTACTGGTGATAAAATAAAACTGGTTATTGATAAGTCTAAGTCGAATTTTTGTCTGCGAAAACTTTTATATAGTCAGAATACTAATCTAATCAACGTTTTTATTTTTCTATCAAGCAAATGTACTATATTTTTTTTAAAAGGACATTTTATGACATTCAAAAAAATGAATAATTCTTTCGTGAACAGGTAAAATGATTAAGTTCTGTTTTTAAAAGGAGAAAGATATTTTTTTTTCTGTTTTTTTGCTCTGTGTACTATAAATTCTGTTTCCTGACTTTCGATATGCAAAAATAGAGTATCTTTGAGTGTTTTTTTGAAACCCCGGACTTGAAATCATTTTTGCAAAATTTGCTTTGGTTCTCAGTTAATTAAATTCATGACGAAAAGAATTTTTATATCATCAATACTTGCAATGTTCGTGCTATCCGTTTTTTCACAAGCTGGTTACGGTGTTTATCAGTTTTTGGATTTACCGGTTTCGTCTCGATTGGCAGCTTTGGGCAGTGCCAATGTGTCGTTGCGAGACAATGATATAAATTTTGCTTTTCAGAATCCCGCATTATTATCTTCCGAAACCAATAATGTCATTAGTTTGAATATGGCTAATTATTTGGCCGACATAAAGTTTGGTTCGGCAGTTTATGGCAGAACTATTGGCGATAAAAATTATTTTGCTATTGGTATTCAGTATGTTGATTATGGTACCTTTCAGGAAGCTACAGATTTGAATGTGCTTACAGGTCAGACTTTTACAGCTAAAGATTTTGCACTCAATATTGTATATGCAAGACCAATTACGAATCAGATAACCGTTGGGGCAACTCTCAAGCCTGTCTATTCGGCCTACGAAACTTATACCAGTTATGGTTTGGCTATGGATGCAGGTGTAAGTTATAATGATTCTGCAAATTTTTTCTCGGCGGGCTTCGTGTTTAGAAATGTCGGAACGCAATTAAAAGGGTATTATTCCGACACTGATGGTCAGCATTATGAGCCACTACCACTTAATATAGAACTGGGAGTTTCAAAAAAGTTGACGCATGCACCACTTCGGTTTTCGTTGACAATACAAAATATTCAGCACTGGAATTTAGACTATCAGTCAACTAATCAGTCTGCTACAGATCTTCAGGCTTCTGCAACAACTACAACTACCACTAAAAGCATTGGATTCTTTGATATGGCTTTCAGACATGCCATTCTTGCTGCAGAATTTGTACCATCTAAAAATTTTTATTTAACTGTTGGCTATAACCACCGTCGTCAACAGGAACTAAGCATGACAGGTTTTAAAAGCATGTCAGGATTCTCATTTGGTGGCGGCATAAAACTTTATAAATTTCATGTGGGATTTGGAATGACTCCGTTTCAGGTTGGAAATTACTCATACCAATTCTCCATTAGCACATCGTTGAACGAATTTAGATTATGAAAAAAATTGTTGTAGCCATTGATGGCTTTTCTTCTTGTGGTAAAAGTACTATGGCTAAGGAATTAGCTCGTGAAGCAGGATATATTTATGTTGATACCGGCGCTATGTATCGTGCGGTTTCGTTATTTTGCATTCAGAATGGATGGATGACTGAAACTGAAATTAATTCCGAAGAATTGGAAAAACACATTCACTCCATTCGTATTGAGTTTAGACCTAATGGCGAAGGAAAATCAGATACTTATCTGAATGGTACGAATGTAGAAAACGATATAAGAACGCTGGAAGTGGCAAATGGTGCCAGTAGGGTAAGTACATTAGGCTTTGTTCGCAGAGAATTAGTTCGTCAGCAACAACTTATGGGGTTGGAAAAAGGAATTGTGATGGATGGTCGCGATATTGGAACGGTAGTTTTTCCTCATGCTGAGTTAAAGATATTCCTGACGGCTTCGCCGGAAATTCGTGCTCAAAGACGATTGGATGAGATGGCGGCTAAAGATGAAAAAGTGAATTTTGAGGAAGTTTTAGCCAATGTGAAAGAGCGTGATGAAAGAGACCAGAATCGTGCTGAAAGCCCACTTCGTAAGGCTGATGATGCGATTGTTATTGATAATTCTGATTTGACCCGCGATGACCAACGGGAAATTTTACGAACTTTGTTTGCCGAAAAAACGTTAGACTGAACTACTGCTTGATTTTTCCAAACCAGAAGTTACTGCCTGCATTTAAATGCGGTTGGGAGCCTTGAAATTTGTTGAAGTTGAGCTTTCTGAATCAAGTAACTAACTAAACAGCAAACCGTATGTTAAATATAGAAATAGATAAAAAGTCAGGATTTTGTTTCGGAGTTGTAAATGCCATTACTAAGGCTGAAGAAGAATTAGCAAAAGGTGAAACTCTGTATTGCTTGGGAGATATAGTGCACAATGGACAGGAAGTGGAGCGTCTCACTAAAATGGGTTTGATAACCATAGATCATGAACAATTTGCTCAGCTTCGTAATGCAAAAGTTTTGCTTCGTGCTCATGGCGAACCTCCAAAAACCTATGACATAGCAAAGCAAAATAATCTTACTTTGATAGACGCTTCCTGCCCGGTAGTTCTGAAACTTCAGACACGTATTAAAAAAGCCTATCAGAATGCTCCATCGGTCGATACTCAAATTGTCATTTATGGCGAAAAGGGTCATGCAGAAGTGAATGGACTTGTTGGACAAACCGATGAAAAAGCCATTGTAATTGAAAGTGAAGCAGATCTTTACAAATTAGATTTTACTAAAAAAATTCAACTGTTCTCACAGACCACGAAATCGCTCGATGGTTTTAATGAATTAGTAATAACTTTATCTAAAAAAGTTGAAAAAAAAGACAATTTTGAATTTTTTGATACAATATGCCGACAAGTTGCTAACAGAATTCCAAATATTACTACCTTTGCAAAGGAAAATGATATAATCATCTTCGTGAGTGGGAAAAAGAGTTCAAATGGAAAGGTTCTGTTCGAACATAGCAGAAAAATTAACCCGAATACCTATCTTGTAACAGAAGCAAACGAAGTTACAGAGTTAAATCTTGATTTGACAAAGCAAATAGGTATTTGTGGAGCTACATCAACTCCCCGTTGGTTGATGGAAGAGGTGGCTGATAAATTAAAGGAGATGTCTTTGAGTTTGGAAAAGAAATAAAAACTAATTTTACAAATATATTTTTAAGGCAAAAAGATGAAATACGAAATTAAATGCATCGGTGTGCTGACATCGGGTGGTGATGCACCAGGTATGAATGCTGCAGTTCGGTCGGTAACCAGAGCTGCTATATTCAATGGCATACGCGTGAAAGCTATTTACAGAGGCTACAAAGGATTGATCACTAATGAAATTGAAGAGTTTCAAACACAAAATGTAAGTAATATTATTCAACAGGGTGGTACTATTTTAAAAAGTGCCCGTTGTGCGGAATTTCGTACTCCTGAAGGCCGAAAACTGGCCTATGAAAATATGAAAGATGCTGAAATTGATGCGTTAGTGGTGATTGGTGGTGATGGAACTTTTACAGGTGCCCGTATTTTTGCTCAAGAATATAATGTGCCTATTGTTGGGCTTCCCGGAACTATCGATAATGATTTGTACGGAACGGATTCAACCATAGGTTATGATACTGCTTTAAATACCATTATTGAAGCGGTGGATAAAATACGCGATACAGCTACTTCGCACGAACGTTTGTTCTTTATCGAAGTAATGGGTCGTGACGCAGGTTTTCTTGCCTTGAACAGTGCATTGGCGTCGGGTGCTGAAGCTGCCATTATTCCGGAACGTGAAACGCAAGAAGATCAATTGGAAGAGTTAATCAAAAATGGTTTCCGCAAATCCAAGAATAGTAGTATTGTGATTGTGGCCGAAAGTGAAATCACCGGAGGTGCAACTGCTTTGGCGGAGATTATGCACAAAGAACATCCTGAGTACGATGTGCGTGTTACCATTTTAGGTCATATTCAACGTGGTGGTTCACCAACTGCTCATGATCGTATTATTGCTAGTCGTATGGGAGTGGCTGCAATCGATGCATTGCTGGACGAACAGCGAAGTATTATGATTGGAATTGTGAATGACGAAATTGTTCATGTTCCTTTTACCAAGGCAATTAAAGATGATAAACCTGTAAATGAAACTCTTTTGGGAGTGCTTTCTATTTTATCAATATAAATAATAAATGACCCCTGAATCTCCGTTCGACTGAACTCACGCCGAACGAAGATTCAGGGGTTCTTTTTTTCGCTCAATTACCAACCATTTATGATCTCCATTCTTTTCGTTTGCCTGGGCAATATATGTCGCTCACCCATGGCGGAAGATGTTTTCTTGCGGATACTTGATCGTGAGGATGCAACTAATCTTTTCAAAATTGATTCTGCCGGATTGTTAGGGTATCATCAGGGTGAATTACCGGATAGCCGTATGCGTTTTCATGCCGGAAAGCATGGGTATACGTTGACGCATCGTTCACGACCATTCAGCAGAGCTGATTTTGACCATTTTGATATGATTATCGGGATGGATGATCAGAATATTGCCGGATTAAAACAATTGGCAATGACACTGGAAGAAGATGCAAAAATCTATCGCATGACAGATTTCTGTAGGAATATCCGGGCTACTCATGTTCCCGATCCATATTACGGAGGTGATCAGGGTTTCGAAAATGTGATTGAGTTATTGGAAGATGCTTGTGAAGGACTTTATAAAGAGATAAAAAAGTAAGGGCTATTTAAAAAGCAAATATTATCTGGCTTTATTGAGTTTCCAGCTTCTTATGAATTCCAGATTTCCCAGGCAGCAATTGCTTGTCCGGTCAGCATACTTTCGCCATTTAATCCCATAGCGCCTTGTTCTTTTCCTTTTTTCAGAAATAACGTTTCTGCCGGATTATAAACTGCATCAAAAAGAAGATGTTTGTTGGTTAGAAATTTATATGGAATGTCGGGGCATTCATCCGAATGAGGAAAGGTTCCAACCGGTGATGCGTTGACTATAATCAGATAATCATTCAGAATATCTTCATTTAATTGCCAGTAAGTTAAGGCGTTTTGTTTTACAGTACGTGAAACAAAGGTTGTTTCAACTCCCAGTTTCCGAAGTGTGTAGTCGATGGCCTTGGAGGCACCGCCTGTGCCGAGAATCAGGGCTTTTTGGTGGTAGGGTTTCAGAAAAGGACTGATTGAATTTTCGAAGCCGATAGCATCAGAATTATATCCCTTAAATTTTAGTTTTTCTCCCTCTTGAATAAATTTAATGACATTCACAGCACCAATCACTGCGGCTGTATCGTCCAATTCGTCCAGATACTGAATAATCTTTTCTTTGTAGGGAATGGTTACGTTTAAACCGCAAAGCACAGTTTTTTTTGATAATGCTTCAAATTCCGAGATATCGGTGAGTTCGTATAAATCATACTGCGCATCAATATTTTCGCTTTCAAACTTCTCGGTGAAAAACTTTTTTGAGAATGAATGCCCTAACGGAAAACCAATTAACCCGAAATATTTCATTTGATTATTTCTTTTTTTTGATGGTTTTGACGATTAGCCAAGTCAAAAGTATTGCTCCGGCAGCAATAAAAATATATGATAACTGGTGGCTGTATTTGTTTATCATATCTTGTTGTCCATGAGCTAGGTAGCCCATTAAGGCCAAGGTGCAATTCCATAATCCGGCTCCCAGTACGGTGTAAAGAGCAAAGCTCAGGTAATTCATTTTTGCCAATCCGGCGGGAATAGAAATTAAATGGCGAATAACCGGAATGAAACGACCCACAAAAGTGGAGGTTTTGCCGTGATCATTGAAATAGGTTTCAGCTTTCATTATTTTCTCGCTGCTAAGCAGAAATGACTTCCCTATTTTACTGTCGGCAAATTTATAGATAACTAAACGCCCCAGCCATTTAGACATAAGGTAGTTGAATGATGCTCCGATTAAAGCCCCGATAGTTCCGAAAAAAATAATCAACCAAATGCTCAACCCGCTTTCAGGATCCATGGCAACATATACTGCCGGTGGAATAACAATTTCTGAAGGAACGGGTAGAATTGAGCTTTCGCAAGCCATTAGGGCGGTTATACTGTAATAGTTGGTGTTGTCTTTATACCAGGCTTCTATGTGTTGAATAAAAGAAAGAGTTTCGGTAGGAGATTTTGCCGGTTCTACAGGGTTTGCTTTTAATGCAGTAATGGAAAATATAAATAGTAAAGCGAATAGAAATTTCTTGATCATATGTTTGTTTTCTTGTTATTCTTCTAATAAATTGGCATCGTTTGCTTCCGGACATAACTCAAGGAATAAAGCAGCTGCAGTTTCATTTTCCAGAATGGCAACACGAAGATATGTAATTGCTTTAGATATATTCCCTACTTTGAAGTAAGATACGGATATAAATAAATTTATAAATTCCATGTTCTCATCCAAACCTTTAGCGGATAAATAGAATTTTATAGCCAACTCAAATTCTGTTTTTTCGAGGTAGATATTAGCAATGGCCATCAACGTGTCCGGTTGGTCTGAATCAATTGAAATTGATTTAAGATATGCCATCAGAGCATTGTCGACCTCATCTATTCCAATATTTGCCTCGGCCAGATACACCCAGGCGTCAGCAGCTTCAGGCTTTAAATCAAGTGCCTTATTGATATATGGAAAGCTTTCAGCGTATTCTTCTTGTTCCAATAAACAGATGGCAATTCCGGTAAGGGCATCGTAATTTTCGGAATGTGCTTCCAGAGATTGTTTGTAATATGAAATGGATTCTTCATATTTCTCCATTTTTTCATAGCATTCAGCAATAAAAATATCTGTCTGCCATTGTCCGTAGGAAGTCATTTCTCTGTATTCCAGATAAGTTTCGAGTGCTTCTTCGAACATGTCCAGTTGAAATTGAACATGGGCTTTTTGAATACTGGTCAGCGAATCTTTTTCGTCGATAGCCAAAGCATATTCGTAAGCATCAAGAGCTTTGGTGAAATCTTGTGTGGCAAAATAAAGTTGACCAAGGTTAAACCATGCTTCGCCTGCGAATGGGTCAATATCAATTATTCGTATATTTACAGCAATGGCATTCTCGAAATTTTCATTTTGTTCATAGCAAAAAGCCAGTTCATAGAGTAATTCAGTGTTATTTGGATTGAAAAGATCTCCTTTTTCAAGTAGTCCCAGTGCCAGACTATATTCAGCCTGACCAAGATAGATATAAGCTATATCCAGACATACATTATCCAAATCGTCGGATTCGTTAATCACCAGGTTGTCGCTTAAAGCTCTGGCTTCTTTCATTCGTCCCAGTTTCGTCAAAACTTCAATTTTCAACAGAATAACTTCATAGTCAGTTGTTTCTGTCAATGAATCCAATAGTCGAAATGCTTTTTTGTTATCCCCTGTGGCAAGGTAAATCTTAGCCCGTTTTGTTTTCAACGCGTTATTATTCGGGTGTAATTGAAGACCCAACTTCAGTGCTTTAGCACATTCTTTGGTTCTTCCATGACGTAGATAGTACTCAACAATATTTTCAAGTTCTTCTACATCAAAATAGCCCGTAGCTGTACCAGATAAAAACTGTTCGTAGCGTTTGACAGTGTCATTGGATTCATCATCCACAGAAAAAGATAATTTTCGACCCATATCTTTCAATTTTCTGCAAAAATAGCATATTAAATGCAATTAAATAAACCATTTAGATAAAAGTTATTAACAGCCTCTCCTGATAGTGCATAAATTTAATATACCAATAGTGACTTTTTTACGTTTTAGGAATGATATTTGATTGAATATAAAAATTAAATAGAAGAGGAGAAAGTCTTTTCTATAGCATATTTTGCATTGATTTATAAGACTTAATTTATATTGACTTTCAACTTTCAGGCTAATTATTAGTATCTTTGTCTCAAGACATAATCAATTCTTTTTCTTATGCATTTTTCTTTATTATTCACACATTGTCCGGCTTGTGGCTCGGCAAAATTTGTTCAAAACAACCAAAAATCAAAACGTTGCGAATCGTGTGGTTTTGTTTTTTATATGAATGCTTCGGCTGCAGTCGCGGCTTTTATTGTAAACAAAGCAGGGGATTTATTGGTTTGTCGGCGTGGTAAAGAACCTGAAAAAGGTACATTGGATTTGCCGGGAGGTTTTGTGGACGACAATGAATCGGCCGAACAAGCCGTAATCCGCGAAATAGAAGAGGAATTACAGGCTAAAGTTACGGAATCTAGATATGTGTTTTCGCTTCCGAACCGGTACAAATACAGTGGTTTAATGATTCCAACGCTTGATATGTTTTTTGCTTGTAAGTTAGAGGATATAACCAATTTGAAACCATCTGACGATGTGGCTGATTGTTTTTTTGTTCCTTTGAATGAACTGAAACCTGAACTTTTCGGTTTGGAATCAATAAAAAAGGCGGTGGGCATGTTTTTAAGAACCCCTAACCTCTGAAGGGGAACAGGAATATTTATGGGTACGCAAAAAATAAACTGAAGTAATATAAAATAAGTTCCCTTTAGAAAATTAAGTGACTATTAAATTATCATATTTTTATGAAGAAAATAATCGTTTTAAGTTTACTTATAAATCTGATTTTTGTTGGTGCATGGGCACAACATACTCAGGTATTTACAAACTCCGATGCTCAGTTTAATCAGGGCAAGGAGCTTTTTCTTGAACGGAAATTTGCAGCTTCGTATCGATGCTTCGAAGAGTTCCAGAAATCGTCGGATGCGAGTAGAGTGGGGCAGAAGGTGGAAGCCGACTATTATTTAGCGGCAAATGCCTATGAGTTGCGCCAGAAAGATGCAGATGTTTTGTTGAAAAATCATTTGCTGGTGCATCCTTATACGCCGTTTTTCGATGCGGTTAATGATATGCTTGGATTGCTTGAGTCGGAGAAAAAGAATTATACGCAGGCATTGGTTTATTTCAATCAGGTTGATGAAAATCATCTGGGTGAACATGAAACCGTTGAATTTCTTTTTGCTAAAGGGTATGCTTGTCTTCAGACAAAAAATTATGTGTTAGCTCTATCTATATTCAAGAATTTGAAAGAGATGGATACGCGATATAATTTGTCGTCGACCTATTATTACGCTTATTCCCAATACTGTCTCGGTAATTACAAAGATGCTTTACCTGATTTTTTAAAACTGGAAAATAATCCCGCGTACAAAAGCATTGTTCCATATTACATTGTGCAGATTTATTACGCTCAAAAGGATTACGACCAACTGAATGACAGGGCTGAAAAGATACTTAAAGAGAATCCTGACAATAAAAATAATGCGGAAATCTATCGTATTGCAGGTGAAATTGCTTACCGAAAACACAACTACACCAAGGCAATAGAGTATCTGAAAAGTTACGAGAAACTTTTTCCTCAAGTGTTACGCAATGACATGTATTTGTTAGGATTGTCGTATTTCCAGACAAAGGATTATGCCAATGCAGTTCTGTATTTGTCGAAGGCCACAACCGAAAAAGACGAAATGACTGAAAATGCCTATTTGCATTTGGGTAATTCGTACATAAAACTGAAAGATTATACCAACGCCCGGTTGGCTTACGAAGCAGCATTGCGAACCAGTTTCAATAAGACGGTGCGTGAAGAAGCTATGTTTAACTATGCACTTACATCCTACGAAAGTACTTCAGCATTTGGCGAATCAATTTCAGCTTTCGAGCAATTTCTGACTGAATTTCCCAACTCGAAATACACCGATGAGGCTTATGATTATCTGTCCTCGGTTTATATGACTACTAAGAATTATGACGCTGCTTATCAGTCAATTTTGAAAATAAAATCGCCTAATGGGAAACTGCTCGACACAAAACAATACTTATTATACCAATTAGGAACCGAAGCTTTTACACAGAATAGCATGGGCAAAGCCATAGAGTATTTCTCTCTTTCGCTGAGGAGTTCAACGACAGGAAAGTATTCAGCTGAATGCCTCTATTGGCGCGCAGAAAGCTATTACCGCACCGATAAACCTGATTTGGCTATTCGCGATTTAAAAGCATTCTTCAATAATAGCAATTCGAAGTCAAGTGCCAATCGTTTAGCGGCTAATTATTTGCTGGCGTACGCTTATTTTGTACAGAAAAATTACCCCGAAGCGCTTAACTGGTTTTTGAAATATACCGAAGCCGAAACCAACTCAGGTGCGGTTACGCTTCCCGATGCATTGAACCGGATTGGAGATTGCTATTTCTATGCTCGTAATTTGACCAAAGCGCAAGCCTATTACAGCAAAGCAGTTGCTGCCAGCCCCAATACGGCCGATTATGCAATGTTTCAGGCGGCATACGTTGCCGGTTTGCAGAAAAATTATTCTACAAAAATAACTAAGCTCGAAAGTTTGATTACTCAGTATCCGAAGTCGGAATATACTGATGATGCCATGTATGAAATGGGGCGTGCTTACCTGATGATGGATAACAATGAAAAGGCTATAGCTACTTATCAGCGATTGCTCGCTGCTCAGCCAACAAGTGAAATGGCTCGTAAAGCTGCGCTGGAGATAGGAATGGTTTATTATAATGAAAAACAAAACGACCGGGCTATTCCTGCCTATAAAAACGTGATCGCCAAATATCCAGGAACCGATGAGGCAAATACTGCTCTTGAGAGTTTACAAACACTTTATATCGAAGCCAATGATGTGTCGTCTTATTTCAATTATACCAAGTCATTAGGGCATGTGGTGAAATCGGTAAATGCTGCTGTAGAAGATTCTATTTCGTATCTGGCTGCCGAAAAACAATATATGAATGCCAGTTACGATAAAGCTATTGCAGGCTTGCAGGGTTATCTGACTGGATTCTGTCCAGGTGGGAAGTATTGCACCATTGCTCAATATTATCTGGCGGACAGCTATGATAGAGATAGAACGGATGACAAAGCCAATGCCCTGAAAGCGTATCAGGCACTGCTAAAAATAGCCGGAAACGAGTTTATGGAAGAAGCGATCATTCGATGCGCGGGTATCACTTACGATCAGAAAGATTACAGTGCAGCATTAGAATATTTTAAACAATTGCAAACCGTGGCGCAAAGTACTGAGAAGAAGAATGTGGCTCGCTTAGGCATTTTGCGTTGCAGTTATTTCCTCAACGATTATCAGACTACGGTGAATATCGTAAATGAGATAATGTCCGACTCCCGTTCGTCGGCTGAACTGAAATCGGAAGCTTTATATAACAGGGCAAAAGCTTATCTGGCATTGAAGAAAGATGAGGATGCTGCTGCCGATTTGAAATCGCTGGCGGCTGAAACCCGCACCGCCAATGGTGCTGAAGCTAAATACCTGTTGGCTGACTTGTATTTCAGGCAAGGGAAGATGCCAGAATCTGAGGCCGAAGTGATGGACTTTGCGAAAAAGAATACACCGCATCAGTTCTGGCTGGCACGTAGTTTTGTATTGCTGGCTGATGTGTATATCAAGCAAAATAATGATTTTCAGGCAAAACAATATCTGCTCAGTTTGCAGAAAAATTATAAGCCTGCCGACGAGATTCAAACCATGATTACCAACCGGTTGACTGCCATTAGCGAACGCGAAAAGAACACGATTATCAATTAATAGTTGTCAATCATCAGTAAACAGTTATCAATTCAACGATTCAACATTTCTTATGAAAACCTCAAAGTATATAGCTATCGGCCTCTTTTTTACGCTGGGTTCGGGCGTTTCATTACATGCTCAGGATACGATTATTAACCGCAATGTATCAGTGGAACGTGAGTATCGCCCTGTGATTCAGGATGCCGGAAAAATAAACTCTGTGCCTAAGGTGCTGGAGCCAACTGTAGAAAAAGCAACAGCGAAATTCAGTGATTTTAATTTGCCGCTCGATGCCGGTTTTAATATACACAAACTTTCGGCTGCTGAGTTGGCAAACAAAAAAGAGATAAATAAACAAGGCTATGCCCGGGTAGGTATCGGGAGTTTTAAGAATACGCTCTTGGATTTTGCTTATCCGGTTATTAATCAATCGGACATGCGGTTAGACTTTTCGGTAAATCATCTGGGTACTTTTGAGTCGAAGCGCCGGCATACGGCTACCAAAACAGCCTTGTCGTTTGATAAGTTATTTTCAACGTTTAATCTTTATGCCGGCCTTGGTGGCGGTCGTGAGCGTTTTAAGTACTATGGCGATAATTTCGATGGGAGTGGTCCTGTTGATTTGTCCAAACTGGTTGCTCCTTATGGCTCATACGATTGGAATGAGGTGAGCAGAGCAGGTGTTAACGCTACACCACGATCATTTAAACTAGATAGCTTGGCCGGTTTTCCAAACTCTGAAACTTTATGGCGGTTTAATGCTTTTGTAGGTGTGAGCTCCCTGCCCATGACTACAGATTTGCGTTATCAGGCAGAAATTAAGTACAATCGTTTTTCAGCAACCAACGGACTACAGGAAAATATAGTTCATACGCTGGCTAAATTTAATTCGGCCATAGACGATAATCGAATGGGGCTGGACTTTGATTTGTACAACATGCTTTATGGCTCGTCTAAAATTCCGGCGTTTAATTTTTGGAAGAATTATTCGGTACTGACGGTAAACCCATATTACAGCATCGAACGCGCTGACTGGAATGTACGCCTCGGCGTAAAAACAAGTCTGTCGTTTGTACATGGCAAGTTGGCAAACCCTTCGCCCGACGTGCGTGGTGAGTGGAATGCCATCCCCAAATATCTGTCGCTTTACGGTGCACTGACCGGCGACTACGAAGTGAATACGCTGAATAAAACATATTCCGAAAATCCTTATGTGTTTTCGGACTTACGGGTGAGTGATACTTACACTCCGTATCAATTTGTCATGGGAGTAAAAGTAAAGCCGCTTTACAATCTTCTGCTGGATGGATTTATAGATATGCGCCAGATTGATAACCAGTATTTCTATGTGAATAAAGAATATGATATGGTTGACTTTGCAGACATCATGCCGGGTCCGGCTTCTTATTTATATACCAATCGCTTTAATGTAATTTATAGTTCGGCTACTTTGGTGAAAATGGGTGTGCGTGCCAACTATAACCTGCAAAACTTTTTGAATGTGGAAGTGAAATGTGCTGTGAACAACTGGAGTGTGGATAATCAAACACATGCATGGAATAAACCAAAAGACGAAATGCAGGTGAATGCTAATGTTCGGGTAAATCCAAGCTTTAGTGTTTCTGCCAATATGTACTATGAAGGTGGCAGGTATGCTAAGCTCGGTACTGCGGCCGTGAAAATGAATGATAAAGTGGATTTGAACCTCGGCGTTTCGTATAATTATCTGAATTGGTTTACTGCTTTTGCCAAAATAAATAATGTGCTGAATAAGCATTATCAGGATTACTATGGCTACGATGTGCAGGGAGCCAATGTAATGGTGGGCGCAGCGTTTTCATTTTAAAACGACTAACCTCAGGGTCTCGCGATTTTCAATCGCGTTATTATATTCATTGGAAATGCTATTGAAAATCGCATGACACATTAATAAAAAAAACACAATTATGGACAACGAAAAAGATTTCAATTGTAAGAGTAAGCATCATTATCATCATGCAGCCTCTTCTTCTAATGGCGCAGTGTATGGCTTAGGTTTTATTGGAGCTGCGGTTTTCTTTTTGCTCAAAGCCACTACGTTTTGGGTAGGAGTAGTAGGTATACTGAAAGCGCTGGTATGGCCTGCTTTTTTGGTGTTCTATGCCTTACGTTCTTTGGGAGCTTGACAGTGAACAATGAACAGTAATCAGTACATTTTGTTGCTTATTCCTTTAAATATGCTTCCTCGCGTGGCGTTATTTTCATGAATTTGTTGTTTCGCACAGAGTTTTGCTCGGTTACCACGATGGCTGTTACCGACACGGTGACGTTTATCGGCTGCAGCAAATTATCGTTTTGTAAACCC
>Ga0302287_10000767_pt1 | contig 14393 bp, 11 predicted proteins | sample III_Fen_E2_4_FD_200452 | JGI IMG/M metagenome (GOLD analysis project Ga0302287, IMG submission 200452) | Peat permafrost microbial communities from Stordalen Mire near Abisko, Sweden - III_Fen_E2_4 | ecosystem: Environmental > Terrestrial > Soil > Wetlands > Permafrost | place: Sweden: Abisko...
GGCCGGGCCGTCGGCCACCGGCCGCGCGGTGGTCCCGCCGTGCGCTCCCGGCATGGCCAGCTCCGGCATCGCAACGCGCGTCTCCTCGACCGCGGCCACGGCGCTACCCGTCGCTCTCGGCGCCGGAGCGCGAGCGTGCGACGATCGTGGACGCCGTGAAGTTGACGACGAGCGTCACCACGAACAGCACCAGCCCCGCTGCCATCAGCGCCGACAGGCCGAACTGGCTCGCGTCGCCGAAGCGCAGCGCGATGAGCGACGAGATCGAGTTGGTGCCGCTCTTCAGCACCTCCCAGTTCACGGCGAAGAGCGGCGAGATGATCATCGCGACGGCGATCGTCTCGCCGAGGGCCCGGCCGAGGCCGAGCATCGTGCCGCCGATGACGCCGCCCTTGCCGAAGGGCAGGACGACGGAGCGGATCATCCCCCAGCGCGTCGCGCCGAGCGCGTAGGCCCCTTCCCGCTCGCCGTCGGGCGCCCGCGAGAACGCCTCCCGCATCACCGAGGTCATGGTCGGCACCACCATCAGCCCGACGACCAGACCGGCGATGAACGCCGAGGACGTGTAGAAGTTCGAGTCGGAGATGGACGTGCCGTCCGTGTCCGTGACCGCGAACACCGGGATGAACCGGCCCACCGTCACGGCGAGCCACTGCGACACCGGGATGATCTCCTTCTGCAGGAAGTACACGCCCCACAGACCGAACACGATGCTCGGCACGGCCGCCATGAGGTCGACGAGCGCCACGAGGATCCGTCCCACACGCGGCCCGACGACCTCCGACAGCAGCAGCGCGGTGCCGAACGCCAGCGGGAAGCCGACGATCATCGCGATGACCGCGATCGTCACCGTGCCGAACAGCACGGCGCGGATGCCGAATGCGCCACCCTCGGGCTGCCACAGGGTCTGAGTGAGGAAGCTCCCCTTGGCGACGCCCAGCGCCTGCGCACCGCGCATCCCCAGGAAGATGCCGACCGCGAGCAGGATGCCGACGGTCGCCGCTCCGGCGGCGTAGGAGACACGCCGGAACACCGAGTCCGCCGCGGAGGGCCGCGAGACCAGCGAGCGCGACTGCTGCCGGGACGGCTGCGGCTCGAACACCGCCTGCTCACGCAGCGCCGTCATCACAGGCCCCGTCCCGGTCCGCGGCGCGTCGGCCGCTCTCGTGTCGATCGTGGTGATCGTCGGTGAACGCGGGCCGACGAGCGGGCGTCCCGCGGACCCCCGCGGGACGACGACGGGCGCAGCGCTGCCCGGTCACCCGCTCACGGCCGCCGCATAGACGCCCGCCCTCGTGTACACCGACTGCACGTACGCCTCGGCGTGGTTGTACGAGAGCACGGCGGCGTGCCAGCCCTCCCACGTCGACAGGTCGCGAGCGCCCGCGCACAGGTAGCGCGCGGTCGCCAGAGCGGCGTCGTCGACGTCCTGCGGATCGGCGACTCCGTCGCCGTCGCCGTCGGCTCCCCACCGCGCCCACGTGGACGGGATGAACTGCATCGGGCCGACCGCGTGGTCCCACACCGGGTCCCCGTGCCAGGCGACGGACTGCGCGGTCGAGTGGATCGCCGCGCGCCCGGGGCGGCCGTCCAGCGGCGGCCCGACGATCGGGACCGACGGGCGTCCGTCGGTCCCGAGCGCGGCGCCGCCGTGGGTGCCGTGCCCCGACTCGATCCACCCGATGGCGGCGAGCGTCAGCCAGCCGAGGCGGCAGCCGGGGTCCTCGACAGTGATCTCGAGGGTCGCGTTGCCATAGGCCTGCACGGCGCGAGCCGGGATGCCGGTGGCGGCCGCGGTCGACGACACCCACTGGTCGAGCGTCTGCGGCAGGTGGAGCGCGGGGAGCGTCCCCGTCTGCGACACGGGCGCGGACACCGTCGCGGCTGACGACGAGTCCGCGGCGGCCGACGACGCCGCCCCCGGCGCGACGGGCTGTCCGGCGGGGTCGTCGGACGCCACGCCCGCCGACTGGTCGGATGCCGCGCCGATGGCCTCGCCGGGCGCGGCTTGCACCGCTGCCTCGCCGGGCGCGAGCCCGCCGGCCACGGCCGGTGCGAACGGATCGACGTACGGCACCCGGAGCTCCGGGTCGACCGGCGTGGAGAGCGCGGCGGCGACGTTCACGCCTGCCACCGCGAGTCCCACCCCCGCGAGGAGCGCCGAGATCCTGCCGACCCTCACGACGCCGTCCGGGAGAACGGCGGTCCCACCGGCCGGGACAGCAGCGGGGCCGAGGGCCGTGGGCCGATCCGGCGGAACGCCACCGGCTCCGGGCTCACCGTGGTCTCCGGCACTCGATCGAGGAACAGGTTCGCCGCGTGGACGCACCGCACTCGACGGTCCTGGTCACCGATGCCCTCGACCACGCTCTCGCCGTCGCGCCGGAGCAGCCAGTGCCAGCGGTACTCGGGCGTGAGGCGGACCCCCAGCTCGAGGCCGCCCGGATCGGCCCTCACGGCCTCGATCGCCTGGCAGGCCAGCTCGACGGACGTGAAGGGCCCGCAGGACCGGGCGATCCCCCGGCCGTTGGAGCTGACCAGGCGCCACCACACGCCGTCCTCGCCGAGGAATCGGTACAGCTGGAACGTGGAAGCCACCGCCGGTCCGCTGCCCCTTCGCTTCGGCACCCCCAGGGGTGTGGATGTCTGATCCGATTGGAGCGGGGTCGGGCGCCGGGCCGACGGCCGGCGTGTGACCGGGGGACGAACAGCCGGTGCACGCAGGTCGGTGCACCGCGTCCGGATCGTGAGACGCTCTTGTCAGCCGCCGGACACGGCCCCGTACTCTCGCTCCCATGACCCGTCGAATGTGCCGCTGACCCAGCGCACGTTCGGCTGTGCCCGCGGACGGGTCCGCGCCCTGAGTGGCGCCCCCCTCCCCGGCTGAGCCTTCGGCTCGCACGTGCGCCCACCCCCCGAGCTCCACCCGCGGGACGGTCGGCTGCACCTCTGCCTCCCCCCGCGGTCCCCCCACCCGTAGGACACGCGAGGAGCGAGCAGAACGATGAGCAACGAGAGCTGGAACTTCGAGACCCGTCAGATCCACGCCGGCCAGACCCCCGACTCCGCTACCGGAGCCCGGGCCCTGCCGATCTACCAGACGACGTCGTTCGTTTTCGAGAGCGCCCAGCAGGCCGCCGACCGGTTCGCGCTCAAGGAGCTCGGGCCGATCTACACGCGGATCACCAACCCGACCCAGGAGGTCGTGGAGAACCGGATCGCCTCCCTCGAGGGCGGCGTGGGCGCGCTGCTGGTGTCCAGCGGCCAGGCCGCCGAGACGCTGGCGATCCTCAACATCGCCGAGGCCGGCGACCACATCGTCGCCAGCCCGTCGCTGTACGGCGGCACGTACAACCTGCTGCACTACACGCTGCCCAAGCTGGGCGTCCAGACGACCTTCGTCACCGACCCGCACGACCCGCAGGCCTGGCGCGACGCGGTGCAGCCCAACACCAAGCTGTTCTTCGGCGAGACGATCCCCAACCCGAAGAACGACGTGCTGGACATCGAGGCCGTCGCGGCGGTGGCGCACGAGGTCGGCGTCCCGCTGCTGGTCGACAACACGGTGGCCACGCCGTACCTGATCAACCCGCTGAAGTGGGGCGCGGACGTCGTCATCCACTCGGCGACGAAGTACCTGGGCGGGCACGGCTCCGCGATCGGCGGCGTCATCGTCGACGGCGGCACCTTCGACTACGCGCAGTACCCCGAGCGGTTCCCCAACTACAACACCCCGGACCCGTCGTACAACGGGCTCGTGTTCGCCCGTGACCTGGGCGTGGGCGGCGCGTTCGGCGTGAACCTGTCGTTCATCCTCAAGGCCCGGGTGCAGCTGCTGCGCGACCTCGGCGCCGCGATCAGCCCGTTCAACGCGTTCCTCATCGCGCAGGGCATCGAGACGCTGTCGCTGCGGGTGGAGCGGCACGTGGCCAACGCGCAGCAGGTCGCGGAGTGGCTGGAGGCCCGCGACGACGTGGTCCGCGTCGCCTACGCCGGCCTGGAGTCCTCGCCCTGGCACGCCAACCAGCTCAAGTACGCGCCGCGCGGCGCGGGCGCGGTGCTCGCGTTCGAGCTGCCCGGCGGCACCGAGGCGGGTCAGGCGTTCGTCTCGGCGCTGGAGCTGCACTCCAACGTCGCGAACATCGGCGACGTGCGCTCGCTCGTCATCCACCCGGCCTCGACGACGCACAGCCAGCTGACGCCGGCGGAGCAGGCGCTGTCCGGGGTGACGCCGGGCCTGGTCCGGTTGTCCGTCGGCATCGAGCACATCGACGACATCCTCGCCGACCTCGAGGCGGGCTTCCGCGCCGCGAAGAGCGTCTGAGCAGGTCCGACGATGACCGCAGGCACGCCGACCCCGTCCCCGGACCGTCCTGACGGCCGGGGCGGGGCGGCGCGCCCCGCGGCAGGTGGCACCCCCTCGCGCCCCGCGGGAGGGGACACCCCCGTGACCTGTCCGACGATCCGCGGCGCGGCGGCGCCGTCGTCGTCGCGCGCCGGCGCCGGCGCACCGGCACCCGCGCCGCGCTCCCGACGAGCACCCCGCCCCGCCACCATCGGGAGCCGGCTGCCGCTGCCGCAGCGCCCGCCCGCGCCGTCGTCGTCGGCCTGGCGCGAGGGCGACGCGGTGGGCCGGCGGCAGTTCGCCGACCTCGGGCCGCTGGCCCTGGAGTCCGGGGGCCGGCTGCCCGCCGTGCGGCTCGCCTACGAGACGTGGGGCGAGCTCGACGCGGACGGCGCGAACGCCGTGCTCGTCCTGCACGCGCTGACCGGTGACTCGCACGTCACCGGGCCGGCGGCCGACGGGCACCCGACCGAGGGCTGGTGGTCGTCGCTGATCGGGCCGGGGGCGCCGATCGACACCGACCACTGGTTCGTCGTCGCGCCCAACGTGCTGGGGGGCTGTCAGGGATCCACCGGCCCGTCGTCGCCCGGCCCGGACGGTCGGCCCTGGGGCGGGCACTTCCCGCTGCTCACGGTGCGCGACCAGGTGGCGGCGGAGGTGCGGCTGGCCGACCTGCTGGGCGTGCGGCGGTGGGCGCTCGTCGTCGGCGGCTCGATGGGCGGGCACCGCGTGCTGGAGTGGGCGGCCGGCTTCCCCGACCGGGTGGACGCGATCGCGCCCATCGCGACGTCCGCGCAGACCTCCGGCGACCAGATCGCCGGCTTCCACACCCAGCTGTCCGCCATCCTGGCCGACCCGGCCTACCGCGGCGGCGACTACTACGACGCGGCGGACGGCGAGGGACCGCACCTCGGCCTGGGCATCGCGCGGCAGATCGCGCACCAGACGTACCGCTCGGCGCGGGAGCTCGACGAGCGCTTCGGGCGGATCCCGCAGGGCGGCGAGGATCCCCTGGAGGGCGGCCGGTTCGCGGTGCAGAGCTACCTCGACCACCACGGCGACAAGCTGGCCCGGCGCTTCGACGCGAACACCTACGTCACGCTGACCAGGGCCATGATCACCCACGACCTGGGCCGTGACCGCGGCGGCGTCGAGGCGGCCCTCGCCGGGATCACGGCGCGTGCCCTCGTCGTCGCGGTGGACAGCGACCGGCTGTTCCCGCCCGAGCAGTCCGAGAGGATCGCGGCCGGCATCCGCGGCGCCGGGCCGGTGCGGACCGTGCACTCCGACTACGGGCACGACGGGTTCCTCATCGAGGAGGACCAGGTCGGCGAGCTGGTGGCGACCTTCCTGGCCGACGAGGTCCGCCGCCGCCCCTGACCCCGCCGCACCGCCGCCACGCCGCCACGCCGCACCGCCGCACCGACGGCGCACAACCAAGCCCCCGGTGCACTTGCAGGTGCACCAACGGCGAGGTTGTGCACCGTCGGGGGCTCGGCGGGGCGCTCGTCAGGCGGGGCGCAGGGCCAGCCGGGTCTGGGTGTGGGTGGCGCCGTAGGTGCGCTTGAGACGACGCAGCAGCGCGTCGAGCGCGGCGGTGTCGGCGAGGCAGGCGTGCAGCAGGTAGTCGTAGCCGCCGGTGACGTGCACGGCATCGGCCACCGCGGCCTCGGCTGCGATCCGCTCCGTGAACGTCGCGGAGTCGACATCGGCGCCGAGGCGCACGTCGATGAACACCTCGAGCCCCCGCGGCCGCTCCCGGGCGGCGGTCGGACCTGTGACCACGGTGTACCCGGCGATGTGGCCGTCGCGCTCCAGACGACGGACGCGGGCGGCCGTCGCGTTGGTGGACAGGCCCACGCGTCGACCGAGCGTACTGAACGATGTCCTCGCGTCGGCAGTGAGGATGCCGAGAATCTCGTCGTCCAGCGCGTCCATACCGCGCATTCTAGCGGCTCACTGCTCGAACGGATGGGGGCCGGGCGGTGGGCCAGGAAGGATGCGCCCGTGGATGCGGGCATGGTGGCGGACGTGGCGGCACTCGTCGCCGCGAGCGGGAGCGCGCTCGGCTCGGTGGTCGGTGGCGCCGGTGCGCTCGCCTCGGCGGTCGGTGGCGGCGGCGCGCTCGGCTCGGTGGTCGGTGGCGCCGGTGCGCTCGGCTCTCTCGCGGCAGGCGTGGCGGCCGGGCTCGCGGTTGCGGTACCGCTGGGGCCGGTCGGCCTGCTCATCATCGGCCAGGGGCTGGCGCACGGGCGCCGGTCCGGGCTGGCCGCGGCGGCGGGCGTCGCGACGGTGGACGCGACCTACTGCGCGCTGGCCGTCGCCGTGGGCGCCGTGCTGGCGCCGCTCGTCGCGACGTGGGCGCCGTGGCCGGGCTACGTGTCGGGGCTCGTCGTGGTGGCGCTCGGCGTGCAGCGGCTCGTCGTCGCGCTACGGCGGGGGGCCGAGCCGGTCGCGGCCGACGAGCCCGCGCCGGCGCGCCGCTCCCACCGCTCGGTGTACGGCACGTTCGTCGCGCTGACCGCGGTGAACCCGATGACGCTGCTGTACTTCACGGCGCTGGCCGGGGGGTTGGCCGCGGTCGCGGGCTCGTCCGCCGGTGCGGTGCTGTTCGTCGTCGGGGTGGGCGGCGCGTCGTTCGGCTGGGCGACGGTGCTGGCGCTGACCGGGTCGGCCCTGGGCGCGTGGACCAGCGGGTCCGTGACGCGCGTGCTCGAGCTGCTCGCCGCGGGCCTGGTCGTCGTGCTCGGCCTCGGGGTGCTGGTGGCCACCGCGACCGCCTGACGGCCATGCGCGCTGCGGCGCACCCGGAGCTGCCGTCCTTCGCGAGCCTGCACGGACCTGTCGAGCGGGCGGCCCTTCGGTGCCGGTCAGGCTCTTCAGCTCTTCCGGCAGCGGGAAGGCGCCCGGGGTTGTCGAGCGCCCGTCGGTCAGGGCCGCCTGCGCCACCCCCGGTACCCGCCCACCCTTCCCGCGCGTGTACGTCATCGGTACGCCCCCGTGACGTACAGCCCCAGAAGTGGTGGCGGGGCCCGGATCGCACCCTGCCGGGGCCGCGGGGTCCGGACCGGATCCTGCCGGGGCCGCGGGGTCCGGACCGGACCCTGCCAGGGCGAGTGACGGCCTCGGCGGCAGCGTGGGCGCGTCGGCGCCGTTACGGTGAGGCTCATGCTGGCCGTCTACGCCGCGGGCGCGAACCCCGACGACCCCGTTGCCGCGGCCCGGGTGGACGAGCGCCCCGACCCGGCGGCGCGCGAGGGTTGGACCGTCGTCACCGTCAGGGCTGCCGCCCTCAACCACCACGACCTGTGGTCGTTGCGCGGCGTCGGGCTGCCGGCCGACCGGCTCCCGATGATCCTCGGCACCGATGCGGCGGGCGTCACCGACGACGGGCGCGAGGTCGTCGTGCACGCCGTGATCGGGGGGCCGGATGCGCCCACCGGTCAGGCCGTAGCCCCCGACGAGCCGCGCAGCCTGCTCTCCGAGCGGTACCCCGGCACTCTGGCGGAGCGGGTGGCGGTGCCGACGACGAACCTCGTCGACAAACCGGCCGAGCTCACCTGGGAGCAGGCCGCCTGCCTGCCCACTGCCTACCTCACTGCCTACCGTGCGCTGTTCCGCAGCGGCCGGGCCACGCCCGGTCAACGCGTGCTGGTGCAGGGCGCGGGCGGCGGGCTGGCCACCGCGGCCGTGATCCTCGGCGCCGCGGCCGGGCTGGAGGTCGTCGTCACCGGGCGGGACGCGGCCCGCCGGGAGCGTGCGCTCGCGCTCGGCGCGGCCCAGGCCGTGGAGCCGGGGGCCCGCGTGGACCGGGTCGATGTGGTGCTGGAGAGCGTCGGCGCCGCCACCTGGTCGCACAGCATGCGTTCCGTGCGACCGGGCGGCACCGTGGTCGTCGTCGGCGCCACCAGCGGCGACCCGGCCCGGATGGAGATCAGCCGGCTGTTCTTCCAGGAGGTCACCGTCGTCGGCGCCACCATGGGCACCCGCGACGAGCTCGCCGCGCTGGCCCGGTTCTGCGCCCGACGAGGTGTACAACCGCTGATCGACTCGTCGTACGCATTGCCGGAGGCCCGCGCGGCGCTCACGCGGCTGGCGGGCGGCGCCCAGCTCGGCAAGGTCGTGGTCGTCCCGTGAGCGGCTGGAAGCCGGACATCCTCGGGCCCGACTACCAAGCCCGCACCCTGCACCTCGCCGAGGACGACGAGGGGGCGGTGGTGGCGACCCTGGTGCGCTACGCACCGCCGACCGCCGAGCCGATCCGACCCTCGCGCGTCGTGCTGTTCCTGCACGGCTGGTCGGACTACTTCTTCCACACCGGGGTCGCCGAGCACTGGCACGGCCTCGGCGCCGCGTTCTACGCCCTTGACCTGCGCAAGTACGGCCGCAGCCTGCTCGCGCACCAGACCCCCGGCTACATCGACGACCTGCGCACCTACGACGAGGAGCTGGAGTCCGCACTGGCCGTGATCCGCCGCGCCCACGGCGACGTCGCGCGGGTGATGATCATGGCCCACAGCACCGGGGGTCTCATCTCGGCCCTGTGGGCGGACCGGCACCCGGGTCAGGTCAGCGGGCTGGTGCTCAACGCGCCGTGGCTGGAGCTGCAGGGCTCCTCGGTGCTCCGGCACGTGTCGGCGCCGGCGGTGCGACGGTTGGCCGGGTTCCAGCCCAAGGCCGCGCTGCCCAACGTCGACCCCGGGTTCTACGCCCGCACGCTGCGCGCGGCCAATGACGGCTCCCTCCCCTACGACGAGGCCTGGAAGCCGTCGCCCTCCTTCCCCGTCCGAGCCGGGTGGCTGCACGCCATCATCGACGGCCACGCCGCCGTCGCCCGCGGGCTGTCCATCGAGGCGCCGATCCTCACCCTCGCCTCGGAGCGCAGCGTGATCAGTCCGCTGTGGTCCGACGACATGCTCCGGGCCGACGTCGTCCTCGACGTCGATCTGATCGCGCGGCGGTCCCTGCAGCTGGGCCCCGTGGTGACGGTGGTCCGCATCGCCGACGGGCTGCACGATCTGGCGCTCTCGGCGCCGATCCCGCGAGCCCGCTTCTTCGCGGAGATCGACCGCTGGGTCACGGCGTACGGCTGGGCCTGAGCCCGAGCGTCGCGGAGCAGGTCAGCGGTCAGCGTCCCGCGGCCTGGGCCAGGGTCGGCCCGCCCTCACCGAGGCGCCAGGCCCGCCAGCCGTCGACGAGGCGATCACCGCCCGCGACGTGCGCGGCGGCGTCGTCCGGATCGGCGAACACCGCGCCGTCCGGCAGCTGCAGCAGGCCGTCGCCGCGCAGCATCGCCTCGAACCGCTGACCGCGTCGCTCCCGAGCCCAGACCAGGAGCGTCACGGCGCGTCGGCTCTTGGCCAGCACCGCCAGGTCCGGCAGGGCGTGGCCAGGCCGGACGACCGGCGCCGACGGGGCCATCGGCAGCGGCGGCGGGACCACCAACGGCTCCGGAGGCACGACGCGGCTCACCGGAGCCGCCACCGCGGGGGGAGGCGGCGCGGGAGGCAGAGCCGGCCCGGCCGTCCGCGCGTCGCGACGACTCACCGGGACCCGCGCCGGCGGCGCGATCGGCGCCGGGGCGGCAGCGGACACCGGAGCCGCCGCGGGGACCGGAGCCGGAGTCGGGACCGGAGCCGGCGCGGGAGCCGCGGGCGTCGGCGCGGACGCCCGGACCAGGCGCAGGCCGGTCGGCTCGACGGACCGCCGCTCCGGCTCGTGCGGCGCCAGCGGCGCGACCTCCAGCCAACGCCGGTCGTCCACGCCGCGGATCACGCCGACCTGGAGCACGGTGACGTTGCTCCCGAGGCCGCACAGTGCGGCGAGGGTGTCGACGGCTTCGGGGGCCACCTCCGCGCAGAGCAGGATCAGCCGCGCACCGTCCCGCCGGGCGCTCGTCGTCGCGAAGGGCGCCCGTGCCCGGAAGGTCGCGAAGTCGTTGGCGAACCGGGTCGGCTCGGGGTGGTAGGCGCGGGCGAGGTCGGTGCCGGTGACACGCCCGGCGATGCCGGTGTGTCGCAGCGCGGCGATCAGCGCGTCGTCGTCCAGCACCTGCGTCGCCTCGATCACCACCGGCCGGCCGCCGCCGTCGAGCGCCAGCAGCTCCGGCGCGTCGGCGTGCTCGGGCAGCGAGGCCCTGGGCCGCACCGGGAAGAGCGCCTCGCCGATCACCGCCCCGAGCTGGTCGGCAAGCAGCGCCCGCACCTCGGCGACGAACGTCCCGGCCCGTGGCTGCAGGGGTTGCACCGGCCGCGTCCGGCCGTCGTCCAGCTCGAAGATGGGCATGCCCGCAGCCCCTTCCCCGCCCGTCGCGCCGCGCCCGTAAGTTGCCGGACCACACCCTGCCACGGCGCGGCGCGGATGTCGTCGTCCGCTCGGGCGACCCCGCCCTCCGGGCTGTGCACGACCTCGGGGCGGCGCCCTCACCCCCGGCTAGCGTCGCCCCACCATGACGACACTCAGCGCCGACGCGCCCCCCGCCCGCGAAGCCGACACCGACGTCCCTCCCGCCCGCGACGCCGACACCGACTCCGACTCCGACTCCGGCAGCACGCTGGCGGAGCTCCTCGCCTTCGACGACCGTGCACGCCGCGCCGCGCGCGACAGCGGTACCGGCCGTGCCGCCCGGCTCAGCCTCCGCCTGCCGGCGCCGGCCCTGTCCCGGCTGCGCGAGGCCGCGGACCTCCTCGGTCAGGACGTGACCTCGTTCGTGGTCGCGACCGCCCTCGACCGCGCCTTCGACGTCCTCGAGCGCGAGGGCCGCATGCGACTGCACATGGCCGCGATCGCCGCCGACCCGGAACGGTTCGCACGCGACCCCCGCATCCCCGACGACCCCGAGCTCGCCGTCATGTGCCACGAGGCCCTGCGCGCCCAGGCTGAGCGCGACCGCCGCCGCGCCGAGCGCCGGGCTGCCGACGCGTCCGACGCGTTCGACGACAACCCGTGGGCCTGATGGGCCCTTCGACTGCCGAGGACGACACCACCCGGCCGCGGCGTTCCACCGGACGTACCCCCTTGCCTCGCACCTGTACGCCCAAGTGACGTCTCAGCGACGTACACGCCTCTCAGTGTGGTCGGGGGCGCCCTGCCTCGTTCCTGTCGCGCCCCGGGCGTGTCTGCGCCCGCGTGAAGTCCGGGCGACGTACACGCCTCGCGACACACCGGCGGCCGTTCAGCCGCCCCGTCTCGTGGCCCGTGGGCCCGGCGTGACTTCCAGCGACGGACCGGAGCCCGCCCTGCCTTGTGCGCCTGTACGCCCAGATGACGTCCCCGTGGCGTACACGCCACAGGGTGATCGGCCGACCCCGCGCCGACACGCCGGCGTCGTCGGCACACCGGACGATCGTCGGGGGCACCGGGCCGATCGTCGGGGGCGCGGGCTGATCGTGGGGGTGCCGGCCCATCGTGCGGGGCGCCGGCTCATCGTGCGGGGCGCCGGCTCATCGTCGGGGGGCTGGGAGGCGCGCGGCGGGAGTGGCGCGGACGCCTAGGAAGGGGGCCGGGACGGGAGGTGGGCGGCGAGGAGCTGGGCGAGGTGCACGCCGGACGCGCCCGCGAGCTGCTCGCCCTGGGTGCGGCAGGAGTAGCCGTCGGCGAGGTAGACGTCGCCGGGGGCGGCGGCGCGCAGTGCCGGGAGCAGCTGGTGCTCGGCCACGGCGACGGACGTCTCGTAGTGGCCGGCCTCCATGCCGAAGCTGCCGGCCAGGCCGCAGCACCCGGCGAGCTCGGAGAAGGTCGCGCCGCCTGCCGCGAGCAGCGCACGGTCCGCGGTGTACGACATCACGGCGTAGTGGTGGCAGTGCGGCTGGACGACGGCGGTGACGTCCGACAGGTCAGGAACTGACCAGCGCTCACCCGGACCCACCGGCGCGGGGGCGGTGAGCAGCTCCGCCAGGGTGCGGGTGCCGCGCGCCACCGCGGCGGCGCGCGGGTCGTCGGGCAGCAGGTCCAGCAGGTCGGAGCGCAGCACGGCGGTACAGCTGGGCTCCAGCCCGACGATCGGCACGCCGTTGACGGCGAACGGCGCCAGCACGCCGAGCAGGTGCCGCAGCCGGTCCTTGGCGCCGTCGAGCTGGCCCGTGGTGATCCAGGTCAGGCCGCAGCAGGCGGCGTGATCCGGCACCAGCACCTCGTAGCCGGCGTCGCGCAGCACGGCGACGGCCGCACGCGCGACGTCGGGGGACAGCGTGTCGTTGAAGGAGTCCGTCCACAGCAGCACCGGCGGGCGGCGGGCGCCCGGGCCGTCTGCGAGGGGCGGCGCGGCAGCGGAAGCCGACCCAGCCGGGAGCGACGCGGCGGGGGGTGGGGACGTCGCGACGGTGACCTCGTCGTGCCCGGCGCCGCGCGCCCAGGTGCGGAAGGGCGTGCGGGCGAACGTCACCATGGAGCGGCGCGGGTCCATGCCGCCGGCGCGCAGCACGAGGCGGGCGATGGGCCGGACGCCGAGCACGGCGTTGGCCAGCCAGGCCAGGCCCGGCACCGCGGTGACCAGCCGCGCCCAGCGCGGCAGCCAGCCGAGCACGTAGTGGGTGCGCGGGCGCAGCCGGCGGCGGTAGCGGCGGTGCAGCACCTCGGCCTTGTAGGTGGCCACGTCGACGCCGGCGGGGCAGTCGGACGAGCACGCCTTGCAGGCCAGGCACAGGTCGAGGGACTCGCTGACCTCGGGCGCCGACCAGCCGCGGCCCACCAGGGTGCCGTTCGCCAGCTCCTGCAGCACGCGGGCGCGGCCGCGGGTGACGTCCTTCTCGTCCTGCGTGGCCAGGTAGGACGGGCACATGAAACCGCCGGTCGCGGTGTCGTCGGCCCGGCAGCGTCCGACCCCGACGCAGCGGTGCACGGCCGTGGTGAAGTCGCCGTCGTCGTGGGCGAAGGCGAACCCGACCGCGCCGAGCGCGTGGGCCGCGGGCCGGCGCAGGTCCGCGTCGAGCGGGCGCGGGCGCACCAGCACGCCGGGGTTGAGCAGGTCGTCGGGGTCGAGCAGGTCCTTGAACGCGGCGAACAGGTCGAGCGTGGCCGCGGGGTACATCAGCGGCAGCAGCTCGCTGCGCGCACGGCCGTCGCCGTGCTCGCCGGACAGCGATCCGCCGTGCGCGGCGACCAGGGTCGCGGCATCGGTCATGAAGGCGCGCAGCGGCTCGCCGGAGCGCTCCAGCGGCAGGTCGAGGCGCAGGTGCACGCAGCCGTCCCCGAAGTGGCCGTACGCCAGGCCGTCCACGTGGTGCGCGGCCATCAGCGCCTCGAGCTCGCGCAGATAGGTGCCGAGGCGTTCCGGAGGCACCGCCGAGTCCTCGAAGCCGGGCCAGGCCTGCCGGCCCGCGGGGGTGCGGCCGGCCAGGCCGGCCCCGTCGGCGCGGACCCGCCACAGCGCGGCGGCCTGCTCGCCCGGCGGGAAGAGGGCCACGGCCGACGTCCCCGCGTCGCCCACCAGGGCCCGCGCCGCGGCCAGCGCCTCGTCCAGCACCTCGCCGCCCACCTCGACGAACAGCCAGCCACCACCCGGCGGCAGGGCGGGGACCGCGCCCGCGCCGCGGGCGCGGCGCACCACGTCGACCAGCCGCGCGTCCATCCCCTCGATCGCCAGCGGCCGGTGCGCCAGCAGCGCCGGCACGGCGTCGGCCGCGGTGGCCATGTCCGGGTAGCCGAGCACCACGAGCACCGGCGCCGGCGAGATCGGCACCAGCCGCAGCGTGGCGCCGAGCACCGTGGCCACCGTGCCCTCGGTGCCCACCAGCGCCTTCGCGAGGTCGGCGCCGCGCTCCGGCAGCAGGTGCTCCAGGGAGTAGCCGGACACCTGCCGGCCGAACCGGCCCAGCGTGGTGCGGATCGTCGAGAGATGGGCCGTGACCAGGGCGTCCAGGCCGGGCACGGGGGCCAGGGCCCCGGCACCGGAGCCGGCGGTGAACCGCCGGCCGCGGCCGTCGAGGACGTCCAGCGCGAGCACGTTGTCGGCCGTCCGGCCGAACGCCACTGCGTGCGGGCCGCACGCGTTGTTGCCGATCATCCCGCCGAGGGTGGCGCGGGTCCACGTCGAGGGGTCCGGGCCACC
>Ga0302287_10000768_pt1 | contig 14383 bp, 11 predicted proteins | sample III_Fen_E2_4_FD_200452 | JGI IMG/M metagenome (GOLD analysis project Ga0302287, IMG submission 200452) | Peat permafrost microbial communities from Stordalen Mire near Abisko, Sweden - III_Fen_E2_4 | ecosystem: Environmental > Terrestrial > Soil > Wetlands > Permafrost | place: Sweden: Abisko...
TTTGTAGTTGAAGAACAAAACAAGGAATTTGTTCATTCCATACAATATTTATCAACCGATCATCTGCCAAAAGGTGATGTGTTAATACGTGTTTCTTATTCTTCATTAAATTATAAAGATACACTTTCGGCATCAGGAAATAAAGGAGTTACTAAGAATTACCCGCATACTCCCGGCATTGACGCAGCAGGAATCGTTGAACATTCAGTTGATGAAAAATTTAAGTCGGGAGATAAGGTAATTGTTACCGGATATGATTTAGGAATGAATACCCCGGGCGGATTTGGACAATTTATCAGGGTTCCTGCTGAATGGGTCGTAAAATTACCTGAAGGTTTATCGTTGAAAGAATCAATGATACTAGGTACAGCCGGTTTTACGGCAGCAATTTCTGTTCTACGGTTAAGTGAGCTTGTCAAACCGGAAGATGGTAAAATCATTGTATCCGGTGCAACCGGAGGGGTAGGTTCAATTTCATTACTATTACTCACAAAATTAGGTTATGAAACTGTCGCAATTACCGGCAAAGAATCTGAACATGCTTTTTTAAAAAAAACAGGGTGTAATGAAATAATTTCGAGAATCGAATTTCAGGCACCTGACCATCATCCTTTGCTTTCAGCCCGGTATGCAGGTGCAATTGATACAGTTGGCGGAACGATTTTGGAGAATATTTTAAAACAACTGAAACCTTCAGGTGCAGTCACTACATGTGGTAGCGTATCGGCTACTCAACTAAATACGACTGTGTTTCCGTTTATATTACGTGGAAATACTCTGATAGGTATCTCAGCACAGAATTATCCGACAAAATATCGATTCGGTTTGTGGACTAAACTGGCAAATGAATGGAAACCTGAAAATTTATCGGATTTTTTTACTGAAATCAAGCTTGATGAACTTGAAAACACTCTTGATTTAATGAAGAATGGAAAATTAAAAGGAAGAACAATTGTAAATATGAACGATTGATTGCTTTCATATGTTATACTTTTAAGAATCTGATATTCAAATTAAATTATTGATATTTTAAAAAATAGTTATATAATTATTCAATGTCTTTTAATAGTTAATATAGTTGAGTATTTACATAATTAGAATCAATATATTTCAATTGTCGATTCTTTTTGAACAAAACACTTTTATTAATGGAAAAAAAAGCGCAATTTTGCACTTTATTTCCGGTAGAATTTCAACCTCATTTTATAACCCTTCTTTGAATGGCATTAGCAAACGAGAATTATTTAAAAACTCCCGAAATCTATTGTTTTGACGAAATAGAGAAGCGCGTTAACGCTTTTAAAATATTACATCCCAACGAAAGAATTATACGTTTAGGCGTTGGAGATGTAACCCGTCCTTTGCCTAATGAAGTAATTCTGGCCTTACATAAAGCTGTCGACGAAATGAGTCATGTTGAGAGTTTTAGGGGCTACAGTCCACCACAGGGTTATGATTTTCTAATCGATAAAATTCTAAAAGATTATCGTTCAATTGGCGTTTTTCTTGATAAAGAAAGTGTTTTTGTAAACGATGGTGCGAAATCTGATATTGGAAATATCGGACATGTGCTTGGTCGTGATAATATTATTGCAATTTCTGATCCCGTTTATCCTGTTTATGAGAATGCTACTATCATGAGTGGTCGGGCCGGAGTTTTAAATGACGATCAGAAATGGAGTAATGTTGTATATTTACGTTGTACCGAACAAACAGGCTTTGTACCTGAATTACCCACTGAAAAGGTCGATGTCATTTATTTGTGTAATCCAAATAACCCGACTGGTACTGTGATGTCAAAAATTGAATTAAAACGTTGGGTTGATTATGCCATTGAACACCAGAGTATTATTATTTATGACGGAGCATATCAGGCGTATGTGAATGAATCCAATGTCCCTCGCAGTATTTATGAAATTAAAGGCGCTAAAAAGGTGGCCATTGAAATAAGAAGTTATTCCAAAACTGCCGGTTTTACAGGTCTTCGTTGTGGATATTCAGTTTTCCCTCAGGAATTGCTGGTCTATACAAAATTAGGGGAGAATGTGCCACTTATAAAACTTTGGAGTAGGCGGAATACAAATTATACAAATGGTGTCTCTTATATCGTTCAAAGGGGTGCTGAAGCAATTTATTCACGAAAAGGTAAAAGTGAAATACAGGAATTGGTAAACTATTACATGACGAATGCTTCACTGATCAGAAATGAACTTCTATCCCTTGGTTATGAAGTGTACGGAGGTATCAGTTCGCCATATATATGGTTTAAAATACCTGACAATCAACCATCCTGGAAGTTTTTTCATCAATTACTATACGAACATCAGATTGTTGGTACACCGGGTGTGATTTTTGGACCATCGGGAGAAGGATATATGCGATTTACAGGTTTTGGTAGTCGCGAGAATACACTAATATCCTTAGAGAGACTTAGAAAGATAAAATAATTAATATAAAAAACTAAAATCGAATATGTGTGGAATTGTAGGTTATATTGGAAATAAACAAGCTTATCCTATTCTTATCAAAGGTCTTCGCAGACTGGAATACAGGGGATATGACAGTGCCGGAATTGCATTAATTCATGATGATAAGCTGAATGTCTATAAAGCGAAAGGAAAAGTCTCTGATTTAGTACATTATGCTGAACAAAAAGATATTGAAGGTACAATTGGGATAGCACATACACGTTGGGCGACACATGGTGAACCGAATCAGGTTAATGCTCATCCACATTATTCTCAATCTGAAAATCTGGCGTTGATTCATAATGGAATCATTGAAAATTATGCCGTTCTAAAGCAAGGATTGATAAAACATGGTTTTACTTTTCGGAGTCAGACAGATACAGAAGTATTAGTTCAGCTGATTGAATATGTCAAGAAATCGAATGACGTCGATTTAACTACTGCTGTAAGGTTAGCTCTCAATCAATGTGTTGGTGCCTATGCCATTGCAATTATAGAAAGAGGACATCCGGATGTAATTGTTGCAGCCAGAAAAGGAAGCCCATTGGTGATTGGAATCGGAGAAGATGAATTCTTTATTGCTTCAGATGCAACTCCAATTATTGAATATACCGACCAGGTTGTCTATTTGGGTGAAGAAGAAGTTGTCACCTTACAACGCGGGAAACAATTAAAGATTAAAACAATTGGAAATGTAGAGAAGACTCCTGAAATTAAAAAACTCGAAATGACTTTAAGTCAATTAGAGAAAGGCGGTTATCCTCATTTTATGATTAAAGAGATATTCGAACAACCCAAAACGTTAAGCGACAGCATGCGGGGTAGAATAAATATTGATGAGAATAATATTACTTTAGCCGGTTTTATTGATAATAAAGAAAAATTTCTGAAAGCCAAGCGAATTATCATAACAGCTTGTGGAACCTCATGGCATGCCGGATTGATTGGTAAATATGCTATTGAAGAGTTTGCACGTATTCCTGTTGAAGTTGAATATTCTTCCGAGTTTCGGTATCGCAAACCTGTCATTAATCCTGATGATATAGTTATTGCAATTTCACAGTCGGGTGAAACAGCCGATACATTAGCTGCAATCGAACTGGCAAAATCTAAAGGAGCATTTATTTTCGGAATTTGTAATGTGGTCGGTTCATCCATTCCACGGAATACACATTCAGGCTGTTATACTCATGCCGGACCGGAAATAGGTGTTGCTTCGACAAAAGCTTTTACAGCACAGGTAACTGTTCTTACCATGCTGGCATTAATAATTGGTAAAGAAAAAGGTACTATTAGTCAGGAAGATTACCTTAAAATTGTATACGAACTGGCACGTATCCCGGATAAAATTACGGAAATACTGAAACATGATGCATTAATTGCTGAATTTTCAAAAACCTTTACCTACGCACAAAACTTTATTTATTTAGGCAGAGGTTATAATTTCCCTGTTGCACTGGAAGGTGCACTAAAATTGAAGGAAATATCCTATATACATGCTGAAGGTTATCCGGCAGCTGAAATGAAACATGGTCCGATTGCTCTGATTAGTCAGGAAATGCCGGTCGTTGTAATTGCAACAAGTGCAGGAATGTATGAAAAAGTAGTAAGTAATATTCAGGAAATTAAAGCGCGTAAAGGAAAAATAATATCAATTGTCACAGAAGGGGATGTGGTTGTAAGTAATCTGTCAGATTACAGTATCGTCATTCCAGATACTGTAGAGTGCCTAGTGCCGCTACTGGCAACTATTCCTTTGCAATTGCTGGCATATCATATAGCTGTAGTTAAAGGTTGTGATGTTGATCAACCGCGGAACCTGGCTAAATCAGTAACAGTTGAGTAATATGAAAGATAGCCCCTGCGTAAATCGTCGGGGCTTTTTGTTTATTATCTTATTTATTGAAATAGAATGAGTTAATTAAATTGATTCAGTTGACAACAATGAATAAAACAGGTTAATTAGTTTTTTAGTTTATTTTCAAATTTCAAATTCATTTTTATGTGTGGTATAGCAATGATTAGGCTTTTAAAGCCATTGGATTATTATCAGGAAAAATATGGAACATGGCAGTATGGTTTGCAAAAAATGTACTTGCTAATGGAAAAGCAACATAACCGGGGTCAGGAAGGTGCCGGATTAGCAACCGTAAAACTGGATATGCCTCCGGGTGAAGAATATATATGGCGTGAACGTATGGAAGGTAAAAATGCCATACAGGATATTTTTGCTAAGATTAACGGGGATATGGCACAATCTGCACATTCTGATTTTAGTAATTCAATTGATTGTAAAGCAGATAATCATTTTGCCGGTGAACTTTATCTTGGGCATCTAAGGTACAGTACTACAGGTAAAAGTGGTTTGTCTTATATTCATCCTTTTCTAAGGCGTCATAACTGGAAAGCACGGACATTGCTGCTTGCCGGTAACTTTAACCTGACAAATGTAGATGAAATATTTGAACATTTAACCTCACAAGGTCAACACCCCAGAGAGAAAGCCGATACTTTTTTAATGCTGGAATCACTCGGAAATCAGTTGGACCGGGAAGTTCAACATGAGTATGATCTTATCAAGCAACGATATACAAATGATGTAGTTATAACTAAAAAAATAGAAGATCAACTCGATATTGCTTCGTTTATTCGTAAATCCGAACGTCACTGGGATGGAGGATATGTGATTTGTGGTATGCTTGGACATGGAGATTCATTTGTTTTTCGTGATCCAAAGGGTATTCGTACAGCGTTTTATTATGCTGACGATGAAGTTGTTGTTACTGCTTCTGAACGGCCTGTTATCCAAACAGCTATGAACGTGAAAGAAGAAGATATCCATGAATTGAAACCGGGAGAGGCAATGATCATCAAAAAGAATGGTAAAATTCAATTTGAAACTATCCGCCAGGCAGCTGAAGTGATCACACCCTGTTCATTCGAGCGGATTTATTTTTCAAGAGGAAGTGATTTGGATATTTATCGCGAACGTAAAAAATTGGGTGAGTCATTAAGTGGTCCAATACTTAAAGCCATTGATAATGATATGGAAAATACAGTTTTCTCATTTATTCCAAATACAGCCGAGGTCGCTTTTTACGGGATGAAGGATGGAATTAAAGCGGCTACTAAGAAACATATCCGCGTTGAAAAAGTATTAATAAAGGACATTAAATTACGGACTTTTATTTCGAATAATAACGAACGCAATGATCTGGCAGCTCATGTTTACGACATTACATACGGATCAATACGTCGTGGGAAGGTTGATAATTTAGTTGCTATTGACGATTCAATAGTTCGTGGGACTACCCTGAAACAGAGTATCCTGACAATATTGAACCGGTTGGAACCAAAGAAAATAGTCATTGTGTCTTCATCACCTCAGATACGATATCCCGATTATTATGGAATAGATATGGCCCGAATGAATGAATTTTGTGCTTTCCGTGCTGCCATTGAATTATTAAAAGAATCAGGCAGACAATCTATCATCGATGAGGTTTACCGCAAATCAAAAGCACAGGAAAAATTTCCTAAAGAACAGGTGATTAATTATGTGACTGAGATATACGAACCATTTACGCAGGTCGAAGTCTCTAAAAAAATAGCGGAAATCCTTACTCCCTCTGATGTTGATTGTCCCGTTGAATTGGTTTATCAAACCATTGAAGGACTACATAAGGCTTGCCCGAATCATTCTGGCGACTGGTATTTCTCAGGAAACTATCCAACACCCGGTGGAAACAGAATGGTTAATCTGGCTTTTATTAATTATTATGAAGGTAGGGACAATAATTAATTTGTAAAACAGACTATTATGATCCAAAGTGATAATTTTATTTACGAATCTGCAATAGAGTGGGAACAAATCAATGAAGGCATGCGTCGTCAGATTTTGGGGTATGACGATCAGATCATGATGGTGAAAATTGATTTTCTTAAAGGTGGAGAAGGTGCTGTGCATTCTCATGATCACCGTCAATGTTCGTATGTTATCAGTGGTGTTTTCGAATTTAATATTAATGGCGAAAAGAAAGTTGTAAAGATGGGTGATGGGCTCTATATGGAACCTAATATTCCTCACGGAGTAATTTGTCTTGAATCCGGATTATTGATTGATACGTTTAGTCCTGTACGTACTGATTTTTTGAAATAAACCTGAATTTAGGAGGAAGTTAAGTAATATTACAAGATAAAAGTCTGTTGTTTTAAAGAAGATTCCAACTGTAGGAATTTACTTTGAAACAACAGACTTTTTTTTTATTGAGATTGATATTACTGTAGGATAAAGTCAATGCTTTCTCCATAATCAACCTTTAAATCAAATGATTTGAGGGCATTAAATCTCTTTGTTATAATTCCAACCGACCTGATGACTCCTGCATGAGTGAAGATAGCAACATGTTCAAATGGTAGTTTTTTTAATTCTATCAGAAATTCTTCTACTCTGTTTATCATAGATGTAAAAGATTCTCCCCCGGTTGGTGATTCATCTATCCAGTTATCAAACCAATGTTGCAATTGCGGGTCTTCGATTTCAGTCCATGCTTTCATTTCCCAGTCTCCGAAATTGAGTTCCATCAACCTTTCATCAATGATAGGTTCAGTGAAACCACAATAACAAGCCAGCTTCCGGCAACGGCTCAGAGGACTGCTGTAAACTGCATCAAAAGGGATATGTTGTATTCCTGACAGGACTTGTTGTGCTTCCTTTTCGAATGATGGTGAAGTATCCACATCGCTTTTGCCATAACATATGCCTGCCGCCAGAGCAACCGAGGTGTGACGGATTAGAGTAATAACCATTAGCTTCTGTTCAATTAATAGTTACGGGTTATCATGACAATGGATAAATAGAACCCCAATTCGCAAAGAAGGGCAGTGGCACCACAAATATCCCCTGTATATCCCCCAATTTTTTTCCTGACAGTGAAGAATATGAAAAGAACCACGCATAATGGTATTATAACTGAAAACCAATATATTCCATTCAATAAAAGGAAAAAAGGAATTAATCCGAAGAAACAGGCCAACAGAAATCTCCCAGTGTTTAACTTAGCATATAATGTTTTACTCTTGCTTTCACTTTCGGTACGTGCATAGGGAAGGCAATTCATCAGACCGGCGGTTAGTAATTTTGACAAAGGATCGGCAACAAAAAGTATTGCTAACATCATGCCTGTTGGAATCGAAGCCAATGTGCTGACAAGTAACAGATAATAAACAATCATCCCGATCAGCGCATAACTGCCCACATTCGAATCCTTCATGATACGAAGGATATCTGCTTTCGATTTTCCCCCTCCAAAACCATCAAAGAAATCACTCAGTCCATCTTCGTGGAATCCTCCCGTAAGAATAATTCTTATTACTAAAGTCAGTATGATTGTCGGGACAGGAGGGAGGTACATTGAAAATAACAACCAGGCTCCTGAACTGATACCACCGGTAATCCATCCTGTCAGAGGCCAGAAGCAAATGATTTTAGAGTAACTCTCTACCGGAATGTCTACTATTCGCCAAATGGGAATTCTTGTAAAGAAGGTGATTGCTGCTGCAAGTTGAACCCACAATCCCGTAATGGTGTTTTTAAAAGTAGAAAATATGTGTCTCATAAATATTTGCCTTTTTAAGAAAAATAAAAAATAACCCCAAGTCCCTTAAATGGGTTGTATCCTTGTTTGTTTTAGGATGTTTATTTTAGAATACAAAATAATTCACCCCTTTTGAGCCCGGGGCATTTCTTTAAAAGTATTTCGTCACTTTTGCATGATTAAACGTACTCATTTCATTAATCATTCGAACGGATGAGTCAATGAGTGGATAAGCACAGAGTGCACCGGTTCCTTCGCCAAGTCGCAATCCGAAGTATAACAGTGGCTTTGCATGCAGATAATCCAGTACCAGCTTATGGCCTGCCTCGTCACCCTGATGACAAAAAATGGAGTACTCCAACACTTCGGGATACAATTTTGATGCTGCAAGTACGCAATTGGTCATTATAAAACCATCGATCAGGATCACCATGTTCAGTTCGGCAGCCTGAAGCATAGCACCAACAGCCATAAGCATTTCATATCCTCCAAAATAGCAGAGTATGTCACGGACAGAACCGTCGCCACTATAATTTTGATGGGCCCTGTTAAGAATATCGTATTTTCGCTTTACACCTTCAGAATCAAAGCCACTACCGGCACCTACGCACTGATCCAGCGGAATTCCGGTAAGACAGGTCATCCACAAGGAAGAGGACGATGTATTCCCGATACCCATTTCACCAAAGCTGATCACATTGCAGCCATCATTGTGGCAATCCTTTACAACCTGTGCACCCCGTTCCATACAGAGATCAGATTCTTCGTAAGTGACGGCTGCCTCATGCAAATAATTGCGGGTTCCTTTGCGGACTTTTAGGTCGATAAGATGTTCTAACCCGTTGAAATCATAATTTATGCCTGCATCGACTATTTTCATTGTCACATGGTGCTGGCGAGCCATAAAATTAATTCCGGCTCCTCCTTCCATAAAGTTAAAAACCATTTGCGGGGTTACTTCAGGTGGTGAATAACTCACTCCTTCGGCTGTGATACCATGGTCACCGCCAAACACAATGTGGTGCGGATGAGTCAGCGATGGCGTAAGAGTTTGTTGAATGGTACCAATCTGTATGGCCAGTTCTTCCAAACGACCCAACGATCCTTTAGGTTTTGTCAGGTTATCAATCTTTTCAACTAGAAAAGGAACAATCTCTTTTTTTTGAGACTTAATGTTGAAATTCTGTTTTAACATAGGAATTTTTTTTATTATTATGTGGATATTACATGTTATTTTATTTTTATTGGAATTCCTGAAACCATTAATACAACTTCATCCGATTGAGAAGCAATGTATTGGTTCACCCATCCCAACAAATCGGTAAATCTGCGTTGTAAATCGTTCTCAGAAGTACCACCTAATCCTAATTCGTTGGTGACGAAAATAAAGACAGCTTCTTGCTTTGTAAAAGCATCAAAGCGCTCAGTAATGGCAGCTAACGAATATTCAACGTCACCATTTGATTCATGGAAGAAGTTTGTCGACCAAAGAGTTACACAATCAATAACTACAATGCGATGATTAACATTTACTTTTTGCAGATCTTGTAGTTCTTCAACATTGGTCCATTCATTTCCACGGTCGCGTTTATGCCGCTCTATCCTTAATCGATGTTCTTCGTCCCAGACAGCTGAAGTAGCCAGAAAAACCGGGTTGTCAGTCAGCGATAATGCAAGCTTTTGAGCATAACTGCTTTTCCCGGAGCGCTGTCCGCCTGTGATCAACATAATTTTTTTTGAGTTCATACTATTTTGTGTTTATTTTTCCAGATTAAAATAATAGGTAGACTTGTATCCGGGTAATAACTCAGGATGAAAAATATGCACCAGATCAGCCAGAACTTTATCAGGTTCCATGGGACCGGATTCATAAAAAGGAGTCTTTGCTGTATTGATCGCAAAAACATGTTTCCGTTGATAAGCATTGAAATTGACATAAAGTGGATATTCGTTTTTTAGTGTTTCGTAGGTCATATCTTTTTGTACATCATTGTATTTGATCAGCCAATAATCAGCCTTTAAAGCTTTTGCGTATACTTTTTCAAACGTGTATGGCCTGGAACCTGATTGATTCAGCTCCTTCCAGATGTACTTCGCGCCTGCATCTTCCAGGAAGCGCCCTAAATAACTCCTGCCGCCAGCCACGTACCAGATGTCACCAAACTTCTTCTCCGTAAATACTGTCGGACGGATTGTTGTCGTGGAAACTTTATGACAGAGTCCGGTATATCTTTTCTCAATATTCCGGAAAATCTTATCTGCCAGTTTATCTTCATTCGTAAATGCTGCTTCGAACTTAATCCATTCGGCCCTCCCTAAGGGTGATTCCTCCATGTAGGAGGCATCTTTTACCACCACCAGCTTTATTTTTTCAAATTCGGTACGTTTCGTATTCTCAAAAGGGGATACAATCAAAATTTCGGGGGCAGCAGCAATCAACTTTTCAATGTTTATAGAAGTTGCCATACCCAGATCGGTGATTGTTCCTGCTTTTAGTCCTTTTTTAATTAAAGGGTTGCTGAAATACTCCGGTTCGCAGACTCCTACGGTCAATTGTGCTTTATGCAATTGATTCCACATACCTGCGTGTACCGATGAACTGAAAGCAACACGTTCAACCGGCGTTCGTACGATTCTTCCTTCGGGTAATTTCACAGGAAGATTTCTGTGTCTGTCAACCAGTACATAACTATCCAGTATGCCGGTTGAATCCCAGGGATTAAGAACGATGAGTTGAGTGTATTCTTTAAAACGATTAATACGAAAACCTTTGGCATAATGTACTTCACTTCCCTGATTAACGGTTCTTACCGGATTGTTTTGTTTGTTCTGCGAATTTGTACAGCCCATTAAAAAAAAGCCTGTTAGAAATCCGATTGTTCTTAATTTCATATTGATAGTTTAATGATCATGGGAATCAGAATTGTCAGTGAAACGAGTAACAGCATACTCATCTCACATCTCCGGTTAATAGTCAGGGATAACTTCAAATCATTATTATCAGGGGTTCTATCTGTGACTCCTATATACTGTTTTGAAACTATTTCACCAAAATAACAGGTCGGGCCTCCAAACCTGCAGCCGAGTATACCTGCCAAAGCAGCTTCAGGATACCCTGAATTCGGGCTGCTGTGTTTACTGCCGTTTGAAAGCACAAATGCGCTTATTGACAGCTTCCCTGTGACCAGGATCATCAAAAGGGCAGTTAAACGTGCCGGTATAAAGTTGGCTACATCATCCAACCGGGCAGCAAACTTTCCAAAGTACATATACCGTTTGTTTTTGTATCCAATCATTGAATCGAGGGTATTAATCATTTTATATCCCAACATGCCGGGAGCACCCAACATGCCGAACCAGAATAGTGGAGCAATGATTCCATCGCTCAGGTTTTCAGAAAGCGTCTCCAGTGCTGCTATACGTATTTGCTTTGAAGTTAACTCTTTTGTATCCCGCCCAACAATGCGTGCAACCTGGATACGACCTTTGTAAAGCGATTGCTGCAAAGCTTCGAATACCATCAGAACTTCCTTTCTCAGGGTTAAAGCAGAAAGACAGGAAAATACGATAAGAGTGTTTAAAATGAATGATATAGCCGGGTGTATCTCCTGTGAAATATCAAGACCTGCTTTGCTTACACTATAGGTGCTTCCAACCAGAACTATGGTCATGACACTTCCCTTAATGAAGCAGTGTGAGCCTTTGTTTAACCGCTGTTCCAGCCACGCTGTTATTCTTCCGAACCCCACTACCGGATGCGGAAACCATGTCGGGTCACCCAGAGTCTGGTCGAGTACAAAACCAGTAATCAAAGCACCTAAAGTGAAAAGTTCAGTTTCCATGTATTGAGTTTGGTTATTAATAAATCGTTTTGATCTTTCGTAAGGGTATTCAAACGCATGATTTCTTTTCCATTGTTTTCAAAGCTTGTAGCATCACGGATTAATATATCTTCAGAAAGTAAGTATTCTTTCAGATCACATGTTGTTCCCTTTTGAATTTCAACTAAAAAGAATGGAGTATGGGTAGGAAGTGTTTTAAAAATACCAATCCGGTTTATTTCCTGTTGGAAACGGCATGTTTCATCCAACCACAATTTTAAATCAAATAATGTATCCTGCATTTTTAAACAATATTTTCCTGCTTCAATGCTCAGGGTATTTACCGACCAGGGTATTTTGAATTGATCCACTTTACTGATGATGGCTTCAGATGCAATGACATATCCGGCACGTAATCCAGGTATGGAATACCGTTTAGTGAGTGAATAGATCAGAATTAGGTTTTTAAATTCAAGTACCGAGTCTGCCGCCAGGGTTTCCTGTAAGGTAAATTCAACAAATGACTGGTCAAGAATAAAGGTTACGTGTGGATGTGTGTCAAAAAGTACCTGCAATTCCTTTATGTCATTACAATAACCATCCGGGTTATTCGGGTTACATATCCATACCAGATCAGGCTGGTACTTATCTATTTCAATAAGCAAATATTCTCTGAAACAATTTATCACTGTATGTTCATTCACATGACATGCTTTGGAATATTCTGAAAAAGTAGGGGAAAAAATAATGGATTTCTTCCCTCGGAATGCCTGGGCAATGCGATAGATAATATCAATTGAACCATTGCCAATGCTGATATTGGATACATCAAGCGCCAGTTTATCTGCTAAAAGCACACGCAATGATTCTGCTTCTATTTCGGGGTATCGGCGGGTATGAGGTAATAAATCAGATAGATGTCTGTACAATTCGGTATTGTCGGCACCATACCATACATTGGAACTGAAATTAGCTTTTAATGTTCCCTGATATTCATCTCCGTGTTCGTTTGTCATATTTAGTCTCAAAAAAAGTGTCGAATTGCATTGACTCTCCTTTTTATTTAAATAGTAAATAGTAAATAATTAAATAGTAAATTCTCCTAGTCTTTTATCATAGAATAAACCAACTCCATATCAACATGTTTCCGCACATGTGCAGCCAGTTTATCGTATTGTACTTCTTTGAATTTAATATAGTCAAAGCTTGTATCTGCACTAACGCTTTTTAAATATGGTTGGATCAGGTAATCGACAAAAACAGCATTATCGAGTATGCCATGGATATAGGTTCCAAGACATTTTCCGGCGATACACCCATCTTCCGAACCATCTTCGAGGATGTTCAGTGGTTCAATATCCTGCAAGCTAAGCTCCGTACGTCCGTTGTGTATTTCATATCCGGTGCAGATATTTTTCCCGTTGTGAAAATTAAATTTTACCTGTCGGGTTATCTTTTCTCCATCGAGCGTTGTTTTTACAGGCAATAAGTTCAATCCGGGCAGGTGAAGGATGTCACTTTCTATTCCTTGAGGGTCGGACAATGCGATTCCCATTATTTGAAATCCACCACAAATTCCCAATACAGTTTTTCCCAGGTTATTTGCCTGTATTATAGCTTGTGCCATACCTTCAACCCGCAATACCTGCAGGTCACTCAATGTGCTTTTAGTTCCGGGGAGGATAATTATGTCGGCATTCTTAATTTCATCCGGTTGGTTGGTATAAAACAAATGAATACGTTCGTCTCTTTCGAGTGAATTAAAATCTGTGAAGTTGGACATGTGTTGAAGCAGTACAACGGCCACATTTATCTTTCCAACTTCTGAAACCCGGTTTTTAGTTTGCAACATAACCGAATCTTCTTCTTCAATATGAATGTTGTGATAGTAGGGTACAACGCCTATAACCGGAATCTTGCACAATTCTTCGAGCATGATAATCCCCTTCTCGAACAAGCGAATATCTCCGCGAAACTTATTGATGAGTATTCCTTTGACCAGTTTCCTTTCTTCTTCGGTAAGAAGCATGATACTCCCGTAGACAGAAGCAAACACACCACCTCGGTCGATATCGGCAACCAGTATTACCGATGCATGTGCATGTGCTGCCATCGACAGGTTAACGAGATCCTGTTCCCTGAGATTAATCTCAGATATGCTGCCTGCCCCTTCAAGTACTATCGGATTATAACGGGTCTCCAACCTGTCAAATGCAGCACAGACTTCTTTGCGCAGGTTGGATTTATTGTTGGAGGTGAAATAGTCAAAAGCATGTTGATTCCCAATAGATTTGCCGTTTAACACAACCTGGCAGATGGTGTCGGTGGTCGGCTTTAATAGCAATGGGTTCATATCGGTATGACAGGGCACTCCGGCAGCCTCTGCCTGTACTGCCTGTGCACGACCGATCTCCAGACCTTCCGCAGTGGCATAGGAGTTTAAGGCCATATTCTGTGCTTTGAATGGAGCCGGTGAGTAGCCATCCTGTTTGAATAT
>Ga0302287_10000770_pt1 | contig 14350 bp, 10 predicted proteins | sample III_Fen_E2_4_FD_200452 | JGI IMG/M metagenome (GOLD analysis project Ga0302287, IMG submission 200452) | Peat permafrost microbial communities from Stordalen Mire near Abisko, Sweden - III_Fen_E2_4 | ecosystem: Environmental > Terrestrial > Soil > Wetlands > Permafrost | place: Sweden: Abisko...
ACAGACAAGCCTTCATACCTTTCAGGCTATACGCGTGGTAGCGCTGACCGACAAGCCTGTCCTCCTTCGAGCGACCCTCACAGCCCTGCCTGCCTGTTTTCTGGTGGCACAAAGAAATTCGCTACCCAGCCAGTGCGATAGACCGTTGCGGCATGTAAGTATAGTTACTTAACAAGGGCTAGAGATCAATGGCGCATGCGAGTATTGTTACTTAACCTGTGTTATAAACTGTTGCTGGATGCCAAAACAGAACTTACGAGGGCTGGATGGCGTGAATTGAAGCCACCATGGGTGGCGAATTTCCCCTGTCGCCATGAAACCAAGCAGGCGGGAACGCGCGAGGGGTCGCCCGCAGGTGGACAGGATTGTGGGCCGATGTTGCCGCGCGCGGAGCCAATGTACACAAGTCCAACGTCTTTCGCGCGGCTACGAGGACTACTTTCCTGTACCCAAGGGCTACCCCTCGCGCGCTCCAGCCGTGTAACCAGGCGACCCCGAAGGATGCAGGGGCGAGCGGAAAGCCCCTGCCATGCCCGCAGGCATGCCCTCTTGCCAAGCAAAGAAAGCCAAAAAGAAAAAAGGGTACCCGAAGGATGCAGGGGCGAGCGGAAAGCCCCTGCCATGCCCGCAGGCATGCCCCCATAACAAATAAAGAAAAAAGCATAAAAACGCAAACAAAGGTTTCCAAAGGGCAAGCCCTTTGGTGCGCCCAACGGGCGCATACTGATCTATTCTCTGCTGGGCAGGTAGGTGATAAACCGGCGTACCGCCAGCGGCGCGGCTTTGGTATCGCGAACCACAAGCCCGATCTCCCGCCAGGCTGGCACTTCCAACTCCTTCATCACAATGCGGTAGGGTACGCGCCGCAGGATCAGCTCCGGCAGGATGCCAATGCCCAGCCCGCTTTCCACCATGGACATGATGGCATAATCATCCCATGTGGTAAAACGGATGTCCGGCGTGAGCGCGTGACGTTCGAGGATGGCTGATACCTCCGACTTGCCGCCTTTTTCAAGCAGCATGAAAGGCTCGTTGCACAGGGCTTGAACCGGAAAACGCTCCACGCCCGCGAGCGGATGGTTTTCGGGCAGGATGACCAGCATGCGGTCGCGGGCAAGCGAAATCGTCTCCAGCCCAGATAGCGTCGGCAGGCGAAGAAAGCCGCAATCCACACGGCCTTCCACAATCCAGTGCTCAATTTCGGAGTAATCGCCCAACAGAAGCTCGTAATCGATGTTGGGGTAGTCCTTCTGGAACGCACGGATGATGTTGGGCAGCCAGTGCGTGGCGACGCTGGAAAATGTGCCGATGCGAATCAGCCCCGATTGCAGGCCGCTAAGTTCATCCACCTGATGCTGAAGCACTCGGCAGGCATCACACACGCTGCGCGCGTAGGGGAGTAGCGTAAGTCCGTCGGAGGTGAGGCGCACGCCCGCGTGACCTCGCTCCAGCAGGGGAACCTTCCATTCCGCCTCCAGATCGGCGATCATGCGGCTCACGCCGGATTGCGTGTAGTGCAAAGCATCCGCCGCACGGGTGATGCTGCCGTATTCAACGGTTTTCACAAAGGCAAGGTACTTTTGCAGGCTGATGTTCATTGGATCATTCCCTCTTTAACCATGCGATAATGTCATGGAGAGCATGATAAACATTTGGTTTCGTCATTTCGTGCCTGATGATACACTATTCCCGGAGAAATCGCAAGCAGAATCGCCTTAAGAACCGTCGCCAACCGATGCCGCAATGCAAAACGTGTGAGAATCCCTCCGCGACAGGCCTGCAATATCGGTAAAGATGCATAGATTGGGCGGCATGCGCCAAAACCATGCGCAGGGCGTATGATGTGCCTTGCGGGTATCGTGAGGGGAACCGTGCCAGAATGAAGAAGGAATATACAAAGTATCTGTTGTCGTTGCTTCTATTTGGCTCCAACGGCGTTGTCGCGAGTTTGATTCATCTGGGAAGCCGTGAAATTGTATTGGCGCGCACGCTGGTGGGCAGCCTGTTTCTGGCGGCTGTCTTTTTTATCAGTCGCCAGAAACTGCGGGGCTTGCACAACCCGAAACACCTGATGTTGGTTGGGCTTTCCGGCGCGGCGCTGGGCGCAAGCTGGATGTTTTTATACGAAGCGTATACGCGCATCGGTGTCAGCCTTGCGACGCTCGCCTACTACTGTGGGCCGGTGATTGTGATGGCTGTTTCCCCAGTTGTGTTCCACCAGCGCATGTCAGGGATAAAGGCGCTGGGTCTGGTTACGGTGCTTGCGGGCATGGCGCTGGTCAATGGCGGAGCCATTCTGCGGGAAGGGTTTTCCTTCGGCTGGCTGTGCGGCATGATGGCGGCCGTGCTGTACGCGGTGATGGTGATTGCCAATAAAAAGGCGACGGGTATCGCGGGCATGGAGAATGCGCTGGATCAGTTGGTGGCAAGCTTTGTCACGGTGCTTGTCTTTACTCTGCTCGGGCGTGGAACGCCCGAGGCTGTTCCGGGCACGGCATGGTTGCCCATGCTGTGGCTGGGTGTGGTGAACACAGGCGTAGGGTGCTACCTGTATTTCAGTTCAAGCCAGCGGTTGCCCGCGTCCACAGTGGCTATCTGCGGCTATGTGGAACCGCTTTCCGCGATTCTGTTTTCCGCCGCCTTCCTGGGGGAGCGGCTGACCTCCGTGCAGTGGCTGGGTGCGGCGCTCGTGCTGGGTGGCGCCGCGTTTGGGGAATTGTACCATCGTGGGGCTGTGGAGCGGCGGACAGCGGAAGTGCCTGCTGCCACGACGATTGGAACGTTGCACACCGGACACGCCAGACTGTGACGCAGGAATGGGCGAGCGTGTGACGGAATCATCGCACGGTACCTTTACCCGCTACAGTTTAGGGTTGAACGGCAAACAGCCGTCAGACCATGGGGAGCAAGCCATTGGATTCGGACGTGGCGGTCTGGCTGCAGATCACTTTGGATTGGCGTGCTTTGCCTGGGCCTATCCGGTTCAAGCCATCCATATCCGACAAACAGGACACAAGCCTTGTGACAACCCTCTGAAGGGGTTCACAGGGTTAGGCATAACGTTGTGGTTCAAAGAAAACATCCGGAAAATAGAGGGTAAAAATGAGCGGAACGCAATAAAAGCGTCGCCGCTCTCGTTTCATTGATGAGGCACGCGGATATGATGAAGGTAGATACCCATGCCGCGCCGAAAAGTGCTTTCGGGTAGATGGGTCGAGGCGCTGAGAGCATGGGGCAATCGTTACAATCCGGTCGTTTGCACGCCCTGTTGCAAAACCTGCTCGCTTACAGGCTCACAGGTTTGACAGCGTACCCCCGCGATGGTAAGATAAGGTGAAACTGTACTGCGAATACTGTTTCCAATCGGTAACACATCGAATGTATGGCGCTTAAGTCCTCCGCCTTCCCCCTGAAGATACCTTGCAGCCCTGCTACGCTGTTGGATTCGTCTATCGGAGGGTCGCAAATCGTGTAGGGGCATCGATGGGTAAGCATTGGGAAAAGTATGAACCATGATATCCAGAAGGGAAGTATATAGGATGAATCTCACTTCCACGGGCATCTCAACGACGACCCCCATGGTCGGGTCGCTCGTAGCGCTGATCATCGCACTGTTTGGCGCGGTTGTGATTGCGATGATGTTTCTGAATCCAAAGCGCCAGGGTCGCTATAAGGGACTGATGCAGAAAATCAGCACGCATGTGAATTTTGACCGCTTCCTGCTTTCCTCAATCCTCAAATTTCTGTACGCGTTCGCGGTGATCTATTGCGTGGTGAATGGATTGATATCGCTGTTTTCCGGATCGTTTGTCTCCGGGCTTTTATGGATACTGCTTGGGCCGGTGGGTTTGAGGGTCGTGTTTGAGCAGTTGCTCCTGATGCTCTCCATTCGCGAAGAAGCCAGCGATACCAACGAATTGCTTCGCCGTATGCAGGGCTTGCCTCCGAAAAACCCGCCCCAGCCCGTGACGCCGCCCCGGCAACCCACGCAGGCAGGGCGCGCCTCTACCCAGGCTAACCGTGCCCCTGCACAGGCCAACCGTGGCCCAGCGCAAAATGATCCGCGTTACGCGCAGCGCCCGGCGGCTTACCCCAATACGCAAGGCTCCAGCTATAACGGTTATGGCAACGCTAGCCAGCAGGCACAGGCGCGTCCTAACGATTATGGCAGCATGACCCAGCGCTATGCGCCTGTGCGCAACACAGGCTATGGTACCAATGGGTACGATTCGGGAGCGTATACGGCGAGTGCGCCGGTGGTACGCCCCACGCCTGCCGATGGTACGGGTCGCTTTTCACCCTTGCCCAAACGGGAGGAGCCGGATTCCCGAAGCTGAATACCGCTCGATGGCATAGCCATGGAGCTGGGCCGCACCTGAGTTTTTCAGGGGCGGCCTTTGTACAGATACATTCGGGCAGCACCTATGGTCACAATGCCATGCAGCCGGAGTATAGGATGGCGCGGATTTTATCAACGGGTCGGTAAAAACAGAAACCTTCCTTGATTGAGCCAATTCACCGGTGTTCGCCAATGGGCGATCCGTGCGTACGACAACACATAGTACAGTTTTTTGAAAACATGCAACAAATCGCTCCGCTCGTTCGTCTGTTAGTAGTAAACCCTTTGACCGCCACATCGCGGGCGGTGCAATCACGCGCAAAACGCGCAACATGGAAAGCCCTCGCCTGCGCGGGGGACTGTAAGGAGGAATCATCTGCATGAAACGCATCATCGCCATATTCCTGTGTCTGTGCCTGTCCTTGGGCACGGTGGCAGCATACGCCGCCGAAAAGACGAGCGCGAACTTCTATCTGACCTCGAATACGGAAAACTCATCCGATGAAACCAAATATATTTCCAATGCGATCAATGTGGGCGACACGATTTATGTGCTCACCAACCGCACACTGGAGCGCTGGACGCCCGGTGACGCGGAGCCGACCGTGGTGCTCAAGGATTTTGACATGCCTGAAAATATCGATGAAGAGACGGCCATCAAGGATGATCAGGCTGGCAAAGTCGGTATCAGCAAGCTGTTTGCGGATGATACCACCCTGTATGGCCTTAACCGCGTTACCGGCACAGTGTGGAAACTGGCTGATGCCAACGGCCCGCTGACCACGCCTGAACTGGCTGTGAAGCTGGAATGGGACAAGATGCGCCGTAAGGATTCTCAAAACGATGATTACGCCTATACCCCGCAAATGGGCGATACCGCGTTGATCAATGGGGTGCTCTACACCACCATCACGGATTGGAACAGCAGCACCCAATCCTACGAGCTGGCCAGTTGGACGTTCTCTACCGGCAAGCTCCTTGAGGACAAGGCAAACCTTTTCATGCGTACGCTGTCCGCCTATAAAGATGGGCTGATCATCGGCAAGTATTACGATGAAGCCAACAGCTGGGATCAGAAAACGCAAACCCAGAAGATGCCATCCCTGGCTACCTATAACCCTGCGACGGGTGAAGTGACCACACTGTTTGATTTTGATGATTCCAATGTTTACAGCATTCGTTATTCCGCCGCGAATGATACACTGTACTACATGGGTGGCTCTACGCTGTATAGCATGGTCGGGCTTCAAAAGCCTGCTAAAATCAGCGCCTATTTGCCCAATGCCGTGTGGGATGACACTTCCATGATGATGTTACCCAGCGGTATGGTTGCCATTGCCGATTACAATGGCCTTGTCATACGTGGCATTGACCTGCCCGGTATCGAAAAAGGTGCGCTTACCATTTACGGTGACTATGGCAGCAGCGGCCATCAGGCCTATCTCGCGGCTTATCCGCAGGCGCTGGTGACCTGTTCGCAGGATTATTACAACAGTCTGGAACAGTTTACCAACGCCATGGTATCGGGCAACGGCGCGATGGATGTGCTGCGGCTGGACAGCGACTACTCCCCGCTGACGCGCCTGATTGACAAGGGCTACGCGCTCGATCTGAGCGCATACCCCGATCTGGTGGCGGTTGCCAATGCCATGGATCCCAACCTGACCAAAATTGGCATGAAGGACGGCAAACTCTACGGCATCCCCGTGGATATCACCGCAAACTCCTTTGGATACAATGAAGGAGCACTGGAAACGCTTGGCCTCACCGTGGCCGATGTGCCCACCAACTTCATGGCATTACTCGATTTTGTGGCCAATTGGCAGGATGATTACGGCGAAGACCATCCGGATATGATGCTTTTTGACAGCGGCTCCGTGAAACAGACCCTGCTCGACTGGCTCATGACCGATTATGTCGCTTACCTGACCAAACAGGGTCAGCCGATCAGCTTTGATACGGATTTATTCCGTAAACTGATGGAGAAGCTGGACAGCATTGATTACACTGATCTGGATGCTCCGCAGGACAGTACGGAAAAAGATGCGTACTACAATAAGACGGGCGTATTCACAATGTACGCCAATGTCACCTACCCCGGCTACTACCGTGAAGAACAGAAGTTTGTGGCCTTGCCGCTGGACGAGGGAATGGACCCGGTTTTCCCTGCCATGGTACAGGTGATGATTATCAACCCGCGCACCACACATCTGGAACAGGCAGTGCAATACCTGACCACCTATGTGCAAAACATTGACCCCACAAGCGCGAAAATTACCCTGACGCCGGGGAACAACGAGCCGGTCATCAACAGCAATTTCGAAAATGACCTCAACAACTGGAAAAAGATCGTTGCGGATGAAACCGAGACGTTAAAAACCGCCAACCCTGAAGATAAGCCCAGCATCCAGTCGGATATCGAATATGTGCAAGGGCTGATTGACAATTCGGAAAGCTACCGCTACACCGTGTCGGCGGAGGCGATCGCGACCTACCGTGAGCAGATTGCGCCTTACCTCGTGGTGGTGGGGCAAAATCCGCTCAACACCTGGAGCGATGATGGCAACAACGAGTTCAGCACGCTGGAAAACCAGTACATGCAAGGCGCGATCACAGCGGATGCCTTTATCAAAGAGATTGATAAGCGTATTCGCATGATGCAGCTGGAAGACCAGTAAAATTCACGGTTGGTAATCGCATTTTCTCAGCAAGGCTCGGGCATGTTCCGAGCCTTGCGCTTTCATACTCCGACATTTGCGGCAGCCATGCGGACAGTTAAACCGTATGCCGTTTGTTTACATACAATTTACCCGCCGGACAATTCACCCTGTGCTATAATGCCAATGAATTCCTTCACACAACCATCACACAAATGGAAAGGATGAACCCTTTTGAAAAAATGGATTGCCCTACTGCTTACGCTTTGCATGCTCCTGAGCAGTTACAGCGCCATGGCGGCGTCTGTGACGGTGAGCAGCACCTCGGGCAGTGTATCGCTGGATGGCAGCAGTGCCGGTGTGGCTTCGTTAGCCAGCATGAACGGTACGCTGTATGTGCTGTATCAGGATGGCCGTATCACGGCCATGGATCCCGCCACCCGTGCGGAAACCGATCTGGGCAAGGTGATGTACACCGGCGGTTACCTCACGGCCAAGGACGTGGAAGATAACCGGACGGACGAGAATACAGGCCTCGCGCCCATGGAACTGCTGTTTACAGACGGCGGGAAACTCTATGGTCTGTGCATTGCCTCCGGTGCGCTCTATGCTGTGCTGGATGACAGCGGTGCTTTTGCTCCCGCGGATACCGGTGTTGTGCTGGATACAGCCGCGTTGCTGGTAAACAATGGCGAGGGCAAGCGGACGGTGCTGGATCAATGCGCGATGGATGGCGTACTTTATTACGTTGCGCGTGACGATACCAGCGGCTCACCCGATTCCGCCGTGGGATCGCTGAACCTGACCACCGGTGTGGCGAAGACCTACGCGGTGAAAAACCTGCAAAATCTGCATCCGTACAAAGAGGGCAAGCTCCTTGCCCGAAGCTTTGATATGGCGGCGATGTATAAGGCTACCTCAACGGACGATATGCCAATCAGCGAGTACGGCACGTTTGACCCCGCGACCGATACTTTCACATCGCTGGGACAAATCAAGACCGACGGCCTCCTTGGCGGTTACTCCGTGAGCGGCCTAAAGTATGACGCAATGAAGGATTCGATTTACTATATCTCCGGCAGCCGCATCGAAGGGCTGACACTATCCACCGGTGAAACCCGCGTCAGCGCCTACACCGGCGAGGGAATGTTTGGCAGCATGGGCGGCGGTGTAAGCTCGGCCTATGTGGCGGGCGGTTACTTCGTGATGGGGGATTACAGTGGCTTACAGCTGTTTGCGCTGGATACCGATGCGGTCAAGAACGGCGCGCTGCGCATTTTCGGCGAGTTCGGTTCCGATGCGCATAAATCGTTCGCGAAAAACTATCCGGATATCCCCACCGAGGTGGCGACGGATTACACCAGCGATATCGAAGCGATTGCCAACGCCATGGTGAGCGAGAACAATGCCTATGATGTGCTGCTGATGATCATGAGCTACATGCCTGTGGAAAAGCTGATCCAGAAGGGCTACTGCACCGACTTGAGCGCGTACCCGGAAATCATGGAGCGGGTGGCAAAGCTTGACCCGCGCTTTGTGGCAGGGGTAACGGTGGATGGCAAACTCTACGGCGTGCCGGTGGCGTCCACAGCCTTCTCCTATGGGGTGAACATAGAGCAGTGGAAGGCGTTGGGATTCACCGAAGCCGACCTGCCCACCAATCTTGTGGATTTCTATGACTTTGTTGCCAACTACATGGCCGATTACGGCGAAGATAACCCCGATCTGCGACTGTTCGACATGGGCGGCGACCAGCTCAAGACGATCCTCTTCAGCCTGATGCTGGATAACTACATCACCTACTGTCAATCGGTACTGGGCGGGGAAACTCAGTTCGATACCGACCTGTGCCGCAAGGTGTTTACTGCCTTTGAGAGCATTGACTTTACGGAACTGGCTGCGAATGTGGATACCGACGCCGCAAATTATTCGGATAAGGACTTTCTGTTCTCGGTATACATGCCGCTGACGACGTTCACCGGCGCGAATAAAGACGTAACGCCTCTGCTGATGTCGCTTACCCCGGATACCGAACCGGTGCTAGGCGCGAACCTGAGCGTGCTGGTCATCAACCCCAAGAGCAAACGCACGGCGGACGCGGTGAAATATCTGTGCAACTATCTGGATAATCTGGATGACAGCAGCGCGATTGTGCTCAACCCAAACGATAACGAGCCGCGCCTTGATAAGAACTACGACAAAAACAGACAGGCGCTCACGGACGAAATCGCCAAGAAACATGCGCTTTTGGATGTGGCGGAAGCCAGCGCGCAGGCGGGGCTTCGGGATGAGATTGCCAATTTGCAATCGCAGTTGGAGGAACTGGAAAAGAATAAGTACACCGTAACAGCCGAGCAGATTCAGCAGTTCCGCGATCTGGTCTCACCCAAACTCGTGGTATGCCAGCAGAGCGTGCTGTACAGTGCGGACAAGAACGCCTCCAACGAGCTGAATACGTTGATTATGCAGTATCTGTCGGGCGCGCAGACGCAGGATCAGTTCCTCAAGGAAATGGATAAACGTGCGCGCATGATGGCACTGGAGAATCAATAAAGCAGGGCAGAAGGATGGAATTGCAAAGGAGTGAAGCCCCTTTGGAGGGGTTTGAGGCGGGGTCTCAAGCCTTCACGCCACAGGGGCAGCCAAAAATGAGAGAACCCGTGTAGAGTCGATAAGGCGAGCGGGTGAACCATCCGGTTGCAAAAAGGCACACGCAAAACGCCGCCCAGCAATGGGCGGCGTCAGAGTGTTAAAAAAGTGGGACAAGGGACGAAATCCCTTGTCAGGATTGCAAAGGATGAAATCCTTGGGTAGGTCTGAACAGAGCCCAACGCTTTACGCCGCATCGTTTTGCCAGAAGCGAGCGAACAGTCCGAAGGGCTATGAAGCGAGTGGCCACATCATATTGCAGAGGTTTTTTGACAGTCTGACGCCGCCCAGCAATGGGCGGCGTTCCCGCATGATATAGCGCGAAAATTGCAACGGGCATACATTGGCCAAAACCAGCCATCAGTCCCAGATCACAAAGCAAAACGGATGCCCAGAGGGGTCAAGCAGCGTTGTCCATTTGTCCTCGCAGTATTGTGCGCCTGTAAGCGTCGCGCCGCAGTCCAGGGCGTGCGCCACGGCAAGCTGCATTTCCTCGGCATTGCGCACGGTAAAATCGAGATGTGCCATCTGCTGCTGGGCATCCGGCGCATCAGGCCATACGGGCGGGAGATAATCCTCATTTTGCTGAAAGGCGAGTTTTGCACCGCCTTCAGGGGGAACGATATCCGCCCATTCTCCAGCTTCGCCATAATGGCGCTGCCAGCCGAGCAGCCGGAGGTAAAAATCGGACAGAGCGTTGACGTCTCGGCATTCGAGTACTATCGCATCCAGCCTGATGGGAAACAGGGTTTTGCGATCCATGGTTGGCACACTCCTCTCGCTTGATGAAATGATTCCACAGGGATTGATGATTTCCTCTGAGAATCGGGAAGAAACGGTTGCTGCGTTTCGTTTTTTGCATTGGTTGCCTTTAGTGTGCCATGTGTACTAGGTAGCCCGTGTTGTACGCCACAAATGAGATCATCCTTCATCTCCCAAACAGGGCGCAAAGTTGCCCTTCATACCCCTTTGTGGTAAGATAGGCGCAGTGCGGGCGCATAACGCGCCCTTTGGGAAAGGGACGGAGGTCCCCTTCCCAACCTTCCCCTAGGAAAGAACGTTGCTTTGTGCCTATTCATGGTTTGGGCACTTATATGCTTAATCAGGTGAACGGCACATTCCACGCCCTTTGGGAAAGAGGCTAGGTCTCCTTACCCGCTCGGGTTAGTTGTCGTGTGGTGCACTACCGTGCCCCACACTCGTTAACCCTCCCACCTGCGGGTTGCTCACGGCTTCGCCGTGGTACCCACAGGGCGCATGCTTCCCTTCGATGCCCTTTGGAATCCATTCTATATTCTTCCCCCTAGGAGGCCATCGTGTTTACCCGTAAGAAAACTGTCTGGCTTTATCTCGCCCCCGGTCTGCTGGGTCTGCTCGCCTTCTACTTCGTACCCTTTTTCTGGGGCGTGTGGTTCAGCTTAACCGACGGTACCATTGATAATAAGTTTGTCGGCTTTCAAAACTACCTCGATGTGTGGAAAAACGAAATCTTCCAGCTCGGCCTCAAAAACACACTGGAACTCTCCGTGCTTTGCGCTCCGGTCATTTTCGTGTTGTCATTCTTTCTGGCGTCACTGCTACGCAAACGTGTTTCCGGCGATGGCTTTTTCCGCAACGCGCTGCTCATGCCTTACCTCATGCCAAGCTCCGCCATGCTTATTATCTGGCTGCTCATGTTTGATTATGGCGGCGTCATCAACCGCATGGTGGTCGCCTTGGGGTTTGACCGCGTTTTCTGGCTGGAAGGTGCATCGCTACGCGTGCCGATTGTGCTCCTTTACATCTGGAAAAACCTCGGTTTCAGCGTGGTCATTTTCACCGCCGCCTTGCAGGCGGTGCCGGAATCGCTGTACGAGTATGCATCGCTGGAAGGCGCAGGCTTCTTTCGCCGACAGTTTTCCATTACGCTTCCGCAGATTTTGCCCACCGCTTTCCTCGTGTTTGTGCTGGCGATGGTCAATGCGTTCAAAATCTTCAAAGAGGTATACGTGATTGGCGGCGCCTACCCTGATGAGAGCGTTTATACCCTGCAACATTATATGAACAACAAGTTTTCCAAACTGGACTATCAGGATGTGACTACCGCCGCCTACAGCTTTGCGGTGATCGTGATTGTGCTGTTCCTGATGATGTACCGCACCAAATCCGTACGACAGGGGGATACCGCCGCATGACCGAACTGCCGCTCAACAAGCCGCTGGCGCACGGCGAAGTGATCCCGCCGATCGTGGGGCCGGACCCGACGCTGGAATACGGCTTCACGCCTGAACCTACGCCTGGCCCTACCAAACCCGTTCTGTTTTTGGACATTCCCGGCCGCAACCGGCAAAGGCGTAAACATCGGGCACTCCGCGCCATTAACGCCTTCCGGCAAAGCCGACCGCTGGTCGTAACGTTGCTGCTCGTGATCGCGGTGCTGATGCTGCTCCCCATTGTGTTTACCTTCCTGTACTCCTTTTTTCCCAAGAGTGAAATCAGCGCTTATCTGGGCTTGCGCAACCGTTATGATGCGACCAAGTGGCTGGATGTGCTCTTTTCGCCCACGATGGTGAGCCTGCGGCAGTATTATACCATCCTGATTGAAGAGCCGGAGTATTTGAATCTGTTCTGCAACAGCGCGCTGTACGGCGGAGCCATTCTGTTGGGGCAGATGCTGGTGATCCCTATGACAGCCTATGCGTTGAGCCGCTTTTCCTTTAAGGGGCGGGACACGCTGTTTTTCCTGGTGCTGATGCTGATGTTGCTGCCCTTTCAGGTAACCATGGCGCCAAGCGTGATGACGCTTCGCGCGCTGGGGTTGCTCAACACCGCGTGGGCGATCATCCTGCCGATGATTTTTTCACCGTTTTACATTTTCCTGCTGCGGCAATTCATGATCGGCATCCCCAATGAAATTATCGAGGCAGGGCAGATGGACGGTGCGGGAACCATGCGCACGTTCATCAACGTGGTATTGCCGGTGTGCAGGCCTATCCTCGGCGCGGCGGCGGCGCTTTCGTTTGCCGATTGCTGGAACATGGTGGAGCAGCCGCTGGTGTACCTTACGGATTCAAAGCTGCAACCGCTGAGCGTCATGTTCAACCAGATGAACGAAGACAGCACAGCAGTCGCCTTCGCGGGCGCGGCGCTGTATCTGCTGCCGATGCTGCTGGTTTACATTTATTTTCAGGATGATATTCTGCTGGGCGTACAGCTGAGCGAACTCAAATAATGACGATCACGGGAGGCCGACAACATGACCAAAAAGGGCAAGGCGCTCAAGGGACTGCTGATACTTGCGGTGATCGTAGCGCTATGCATGTACTTTTCCAAAACCATCCAGACCATTACCACGCCCAAAGTAAAGCTGGTGCAGGCTACCACGGGCCGAATCGAGCAGAAGATCAACGTTACCGCCGCACCGTATTTTCCGTTGAAGACGGAAGTAACGCTCAAAAAGGCTGTGGATACCCCCATTACGGTGGATAAAGTGTATGTGACTCCCGGCCTCTACGTGGAGGTGGGCGACACGCTGTTTACCGCGACCCTGAATGATTACGATACCAAGGAGAAGGATCTGCGCGACAAGTATAAAACCGATGCGCAAAAGCTGATTGATCTGGACATTGCCAACCGCAAATCCAGCAAGCAGAGCGAGCGCAACTCGCTGTATGACGCGATGCTGGACGCGCAGGATGCTCTGACCGCAGCCGAGAGCGACGCCCGACTCGCCGCCGCCGCCGAGGGCATAGACCTGACGTTTGATCAGGACACATGGGCGGCGATTGCCAAGGCGAAAAACGCCACAGCCGATACGCTGGCAACCATCGCCAAGGCGGCTACCGCCAAGGAGACGTTTAACACCGCGCGCGATGCGTTTTACCAGAGCTATGAAAATAAAAAGCTGAAGGTGACCGATGCGGTGTTCAAGTATATCAACGACCGCAACGCCATTGTGAAGGAAATGCGCGGCTACAGCAATGACATGGTCGATCTGCTGGCTTCCAAGCAGAGCCTTTCAACCGTGAAAGCCGAAAGCGCAGGCTACATTGTAGCCATCGATGTGAAAGAAAACACGGCGTACGATGGCAAATCCTCCGCCTACACCATTGCCAAAAAGGAAGACGCGCCTATCCTGCGCGCCGACATCACGGATTTGAAAAAGGATGTGACTGAAGGCGCAAAGGTCGAGGTCACGGGAGATTACGACACCTATAAAACCAAAGTGACCGCCGTCAAGGATGATACCGACGGTCGAAAGTACGCTGAAATCGAACTGACCGAAGATATACTCAAGAATGCGGGCGGTATGAGCAAGCTGTTAAGCAGTGGCTCTATCGACGCAAGCATTGTGTTCCGTTCCAAAAAGAACGCAACCATCATCCCTGCCAGCGCGCTGCGCAGCGAAGGGGAGGGAAACGACTACATCTTTGTGACGGATTATTCTGGCGGCGGGTTCCTGTCCAGCGGTGGCATGGTAGCCAAAAAGACGAGCGTAACCGTGATTGACCGCGGCGATAAAGCCGTAAGCGTGCAGGAAGATTTGGGATATGCGCAGATTATCGAGCGCGCCGACCGTACGGTGGAGGACGGCAAGCCGGTGATGGAGTATGTGGAATAGAGGAGATACGCCATGCAGGCTTTTATGAAACGCAACCGGTTGTGGGCGCCATGCGTGCTGGGGTTGCTTTCGCTGGCGCTTGCGCTGTATGCGCTGTTTTCGCTT
>Ga0302287_10000774_pt1 | contig 14311 bp, 11 predicted proteins | sample III_Fen_E2_4_FD_200452 | JGI IMG/M metagenome (GOLD analysis project Ga0302287, IMG submission 200452) | Peat permafrost microbial communities from Stordalen Mire near Abisko, Sweden - III_Fen_E2_4 | ecosystem: Environmental > Terrestrial > Soil > Wetlands > Permafrost | place: Sweden: Abisko...
CACGCTGGAGCAATTACCCACATTTTGCAATTTCTTCTGTAACCGATGCGAGCGATAATCATCGCGCAGTGTATGCGATTAAGATTCCCGAAGGCGATACGCTCAAGCTGTTTGAAGGTGACGATGTGCTTATGCCAAGCTTGTGGGTCAATCCCCTCTTTGCGGCTTCACCTATTGGAGTGGTCGAAGATAGTGTGGGAAGGTACGACCGTCCATTGACGGGAAATTCGCGGATATTTCATGAAAAGATGCATGACTATTGGAGCAATATTGATTCAACGAACCTGTATATCTTTGGAACGTCAAGAGAAATGGCCGCTGTCATTCCTGAACGAATGCAAGGGTTCCATGCCGTTAACATGGGTTATCCTTCAGGAGCTCCTTATACGGGAATCCACATAGCTCGTGACTATTTATTCAACCACAAACCTCTTCCTCGCGTGATTATTCTTGGCTTAGGACCAGAGTTTTCTGGGAATTTTACTCGCACGTGGTTTGATATTAATTTAGGGGCTTCCATTGGATACCAGTTTGATCGCCTACATGGTTTTTGGTCGGAAGGAATGCCGACTTCAATTAAGAATGCGATGCGACTAGCTGGTGAGAATAAGCCGAATGACGGACTGGTATATTCGTCGCAAGGAACTTTTTTATCTGGATCGTGTGGCGGTTGGGGTGGGTCGAATCCGAACTTCTATATCGAAGGAACTTGGGAAAATGGTCAAGCAGATTGGCTTGATGGGTATCATGAGATTGCTCAATTTATACACGACGCAACGAGCATAGGTGTTCACGTGGCAGCCCTTGTTCTTCCTGTGAGTCCAGCATATCGAAATACGCCTTACTATGCGCGAGAAGGTGGCTTGCGTGCACCTGTTCTGGAATTCTTAGATAGCATGAAGACTCTGGAAAGTGGAAATCCAAATTTTCGCTTATTGGATTTTAATCATGACGGCCAGCATGACTTCACAGATGCAGAAGCATTAGACTACGATCATCTTTGCCCACTTGGTGCAGCTCGTGTAACGGACTCAATTTCTGCGCGCATCAAAGATTGGCGGTGAGTCTGGTTGTTTCAGCGAACTCTGGAACTTGTTTGACCAACGTCATCTCTTTACTATATTTGACCCCACTCCGGACGATTAGCTCAGTTGGTTAGAGCATTACCTTGACATGGTAGGGGTCACAAGTTCAAATCTTGTATCGTCCATTTCCCACTTCAATGCACCTCAAAAAAGCCGCCAGGCACGAGGTTCTTTTTATGTCTGAACTCGAACTAATTCTCCCAGATAACTCTGTACGCAAGGTTCCCGAAGGCACCACTGGTCTTCAGGTTGCGGAATCCATTTCGATGGGCTTAGCTCGTAAAGCGCTCGCGATTAAGCTCGATGATCGCATTATCGATTTAAATCAGCCTATTCCTGCGAGTGGCAAATTCCGCATTATCACTCCAAACAACGAAGACCTCGACGCGCTCTACGTATTGCGCCACTCTTGTGCGCACGTGCTCGCTGAAGCTATCTGCGACTTGTTCCCTGGCACTGCTCTCGCTTACGGCCCACCTGTTGACGAAGGTTTTTACTACGACTTGGTGACTCCCAAGCCCATCAGCGATGATGATTTTGGCGCGATTGAAAAGCGCATGGCGGAGATTATTAAAGAGGATCGCCAGTTTACGCGCTATGAATGCACTGCGGAAGAAGGCCTTGACCGCACTAAGAAAGACAAATACAAATACGATAATGCCCTACGCGCGCTTGAGCGTGGCGATGGCACGCTCAGTTTCTACACCACCGGAAAGCCTGGGGTGAACTGGGATGATTTGTGTGCGGGTCCTCATGTGCCAAGCACTGGGCGTCTCAAAGCGTTTAAGGTTCTCTCGGTTGCTGGCGCTTACTGGCACGGTGATCAAACCTCGGATCAACTCACACGTATTTATGGAACCTGCTTTGCCGATAAAGACGGCCTCGAAAAGCACTTGACTTTCCTAGAAGAAGCCAAGAAGCGCGACCATCGTCGTTTGGGCAAAGAACTCGACTTGTTCCATATCGAAGACCATAGCCCCGGCATGGTGTTCTGGCATCCCAAGGGTGCGTTCTTGTACAACGCGCTTCGCAACCATGTGCGCAAAGTGATTTCAAAACGCGGCTATCTCGAAGTGATTACTCCCGAGCTGGTCGAAAAGACTTTGTGGATCAAGTCCGGTCATTGGGATAAGTATAAGGACATGATGTTCGTTTCCAAGTCCGAAGACAAAGAAATGGCGATCAAGCCCATGAATTGCCCATGCCACATCGAGATTTTTAATCAAGGCTTAAAGAGCTGGCGCGACTTGCCCATGCGCTTGGCTGAATTTGGCAAGTGCCATCGCAACGAGCTTGCGGGCACCATGCATGGTTTAATGCGTGTTCGTGGCTTTGTCCAAGATGATGCTCATATTTTTTGCACACCAGATCAGATCGCAAGTGAGGTCAAAGACTTTTGCGAACTGGTGAAAAAGTTGTATGCAGATTTTGGCTTCACTGTGCATAAGGTGAAATTCAGCACCCGCCCCGAAAAGCGCATCGGCTCTGAAGAGTCATGGGATAAAGCAGAAGCAGCGTTGCGTGACGCGACTGAAGCTGCTGGTCTTACCACCGTCTTGAATCCAGGTGAAGGCGCGTTCTATGGTCCTAAGCTTGAATTTGTGCTCAAGGATTCCTTGGGTCGTGATTGGCAGTGCGGAACCATTCAGGTGGATCCAAATCTTCCCGAGCGTTTGGGCGCAACCTATGTTGGCCAAGACAATCAGAAGCATCACCCCATCATGTTGCATCGTGCAGCTCTCGGATCCATTGAGCGCTTCTGTGGAATCCTCATTGAAGAATATGCTGGCGACTTCCCATTGTGGCTTTCGCCCACGCAAGTGCGCGTGCTTCCGATCTCCGAGAAGTACCTCGCCTTCGCTGAAAAGGTCAGAAAAGAGCTCATCGATCAAGGTCTCCGTGCCGAAGTGGATGGCTCCAATGAAAAAATCGGATATAAAATCCGCCAAGGTGAGCAGCATAAGATCCCCTACCTGCTTATTTTAGGTGAAAAAGAGGAACAAGGGGGATTAGTTTCCGTCCGTAAGAGAAAGGAAGGCGATCAGGGGCAAATGTCCTTGGACGAATTCGTAAAAAATTTTAGATTAGGCCTCCCTACTTAAAAACCGGCTCGCCGGAGGTACGCTCATTGTTGCAATCTAGAGGAAGACCGATACCGAACCGTCCAAGTGATGGTACGCGTATCAATGAGATGATCCGGATCCCAGAGATTCGTGTCATTGGCGCAGATGGCTCGCAAGTTGGTGTGATCGAAACACGCCGAGCCCTTGCCATGGCTAAGGAAGCTGGACTCGATCTCGTTGAAGTTTCGCCAATGGCGAAGCCTCCGGTTTGCCGCATCATGGATTACGGCAAGTTCCGATTTGAGCAGGCCAAGAAGAATAAGGATGCCAAAAAGAAGCAGCACATTGTCAAGGTGAAGGAAATCAAATTCCATCCTAAGACTGCTGTCAACGACTATAACTATCGCGTGAAGCAAGCCAAGGCGTTTCTTGAGGAAGGTCTCAAGGTTCGTCTAGTAGTGCAGTTCCGCGGTCGCGAGATGGCGCATACCGAATATGGTCGGCGCCTTCTAGACCAAGCCAAGATTGACCTAGCGGAAGCTGGGGAAATAGAAATGGATGCCCGTGTTGAAGGCAATACCATGGCTACGATTTTCAATCCCAAGAAGATCTTGGGAAGAAAGAAAGACAGCGAGGCTGCGGCCGAAGCTGCTGCAGTTGCTGCTGCGGCGGCACCCGTTGCCCCTCTAACACAGGTATAAAAAGGAACCACTATGCCTAAGATGAAAACACACAGTGGCGCAAAGAAGCGCTTCCGCGTGACCGGATCTGGCCTGCTCAAGTTCAAGCGGGCTGGAATGCGTCATATTTTGGCCAAGATGTCCACCAAGCGCAAGCGAAATCTGCGTAAGGGCGGCGTCGTAAAGAAGACTGAAGAGTGGCGTGTGAAGCGCATGCTCGTCATCGCGTAATAAGGAATAGGAGCCTAACATGCCAAGAGCAAAAAATCGAGTCGCTTCACGCGAACGCCGCAAAAAAATTCTCAAAGCCGCCAAGGGCTATTACGGTCGTCGCAAGAGCAACCTACGCCTTGCTATCGATGCTGTTTCCCATGCTGGTCAGTATGCATACGAACATCGCCGCGACAAGAAGGGTGATTTCCGCAGCCTTTGGATCACTCGCCTGAATGGCGCTGTGCGCGAGCATGGCCTTAGCTATTCAAGCTTCATTGGACTTCTCGGCAAAGCCAACATCACCTTGAACCGCAAGGTTCTGGCTGATCTCGCTGTGACCGATGCTGCAGCTTTTGCAGCTGTGATCTCCAAGGTCAAAGCAGCCGCATAAGCGTTTGCAAAGTTTAAGGGCCGCTTCTTTCGAGAAGCGGTCTTTTCTTGTATTTATTGGGGCGATGAATTTCTTCATTGGGTAACTGATGGCAAACAATCTCTCGGTTTGATAGAATTCGGATCGGAGCAATCACCCCTATGTTATCGATCCTCAAGGAAAGAAATTCAGACATTGCAGGCTTACGACTATCCTTGTATTGGGGCTTGGCCGCAGCCTGTATTGTTGGATTGGCTTTCTTAGGCGCAGTAGCTTCGCGCAGCTTATCGTTGCAATCAATTCAGCGGGTTGAGGTTGCAGAGCAATCTGCGCGAGATACTCGGCTCGATCTTCTCATCGAAAAAGAACTTACCGACCTTTCGATAATTAATAAAGGTGGCTGGGCGGTTTGGGATGATCTGTACAAGTTTGCAAAGGATGGCAATCAAAAATTCATAGATGTGAATCTCGATTGGAAGTCGAGCCTAGAATCCTTTAGCGGAATTCAGTTCTTTTATGTGCTAGACACAGCAGGTCGCGTGGTGTGGGGTGGATCTTATAATTCGAATTGGGGTGGAAAAGTCGTCTTACCCGAAGTGCCGCAAGACTCTTGGAAAAAAACACGCCTTTGGGAGCAAATGCGAAAAGCTGGTGCTTCAGGTCTTCTTGTTACCGAGCGTGGTCTATTGTTCCTTCAGTCATCTGCGATCCTTTCCTCTTCAAACAATCGATTGCCTGCGCGTGGCTGTTTGGTGATTGGGCGTTTCTTGAATGGAAAGATGTCGGATCGTTTCGACGCATTACTTGAGGCTCATTTATTGACGCATCGTGTCATTAATGATTCTGTTCCATTCGATGGCATAACGATTAAGGAACTCGAAACTCATCATTCAGTTCAGATCAACGATGAAGGGACTTCTGCACGCCAATATTCCTTACGGACTTCTGTTGATGGCACGCCAATATTGCTTGAACAAAATTTCCCCCGCACTTTATATCGCGAAGGGCATCACGTGGCAAATGTGTTGTTCCTTTCTGTTTTTCTTGGTTTGACTGGACTAGGCTTTGTTTTGCTGATCTCATTCGTCGCATACAGAAATAAGTCGCGCAAAAAAAATGCCGAACTAGAAAATTGTGTTCTTGAAGCCACTCGAGAATTACGTGTTGCTGAAACCCGCTGGTATACTCTTGTGCAATCATCAGGGAACCCTGTATTGTGGTTTGATCAAGAAGGCCGAATTATTTATGCAAATCCGGCTTTTGAAAAAACATTTACGGTGAAAAGTTCCATGTTGGTGGATTCATTTATTCACGATGTTCTTTATCACCCACATTCGCAAAGCGGAGAGTGCTGCTTGTTGTCTGCAGTGCGGCAAGGCAAAGTGATTCATGTGTATGAAGACTTACTAGGCAAAACCAGCGAAGAGAGTATTCATGTTTCTACCACCATCGTGCCAATCCATAACGAATATGGTGTAGCAGGTGCTTTGGCAATATTGACGGATATATCGGAGCGTGTTTCAGCCGATCAATTTTTACGCGATGGAGAAATGAGATTTCGTGCCATGTTTGAACGCATGGATAGTGGTGTTATGCTATTGCGTAGTTGTGATGGAGGAATAGACTTCGAAATTACAGATATGAATCCGGCTGGAGAACGTATTTCAGGAATGAGTCTCAAAGACAGTGTCGGAAAACGCTTTTCCATATTATTTCCAAACATGGTCGAGCTACACATATTATCGACGTTGCAAAAAGTGTATCAAACAGGAAGTCCTGAATCGCTTCCTGTGGCATGGCTACGGACTCCTCGGGGAAGTGGGTGGTGTCGCTGCTTTGTTTACCGAGTCAACCTTGAGGAGTCGGTGCTTATTCTGAATGATGAAACAGAGCGCATGGAAAGCCAAGCGGCTTTGCAGAAGAGCGAAGAACGATTGCGGCGTCTCTTTGAAATGCCTTTGATCGGTGTTTGTACCATCTCAGTTCGAGGTCAGTTTTTGAGTGCAAATAATCGTCTAAGTGAAATATTAGGTTACCCTCTTGAAGCGCTGATGAAAATGACTTGGATGGATCGAACGCCCATGGAAGATTTGAAAGAAGGAACCGCTTTATTTAATGATCTGATTGGGAATCCTAACAGCAGCAAACGTGAGTTTATGAGGCGGTTCAGACATCGCGCTGGGCATATTATTGAAACGCGTATTTCTGCGATGGTTGTTCACAATGCGGATGGTACACCCGAAGATGTTGTTTGCCTTATTGAAGATGTCACGGCAAAAGTGCGATTGGATCGAGTTCTTTCCTTTTCTGTGGTGCTTACGCAACGCTCAGAAAGCGCAAATATTGAAGAACTATTTGGTGCAGGAATTTCAGAAGCCATGCGCATGACTGAAAGTGAATTTGCTTTTGTTGGACTTGTGCAAAACTATGGCCGGTCCTTTGAAATCAAGGCTGTGCAAGGGGCAAATCAATTTGGATTAGAACTTCACAAAATAGATTTTGATGATGATAGTGTTGTTTGGCTGCAATGCATTTCAACTCGTCGACCTGTTGTGCAAAATGAGTTCAGTATTCTCCCTGCACAATTGCGTCGCGGTCTTTTAGGCCCACGTGTTGCTATTCAACGTTTGCTGCTGATCCCTGTGGTAGATCAAGGCGGAGTCGCGATGATTGTTGGACTCGCGAATAAAGTGTCACCCTATATTCCTCTTGATGTTCGAATCACAGAAATGCTAGGTAAGCATCTTTGGATTCTTTTGCGCCGCAAATATACAGAGCAAGCTTTACGTGAAAGTGAAATTCGCATGCGCGCCATGTTTGATGCTGTGCAAACCGGAATTGTACTCATCGATGCGGACACAAGGAGAATCATCGATGCAAATCCAGTCAGCGTGAAAATGTTTGGCGGAACGCGTGCTGACTTAATTGGTAAGCAATGTCATTGCTCCATTAGCGCACGCAAAGAAAAAACATGCCCTCTGTTGGATTTACATGAAACCGTAGAAAATTGGGAAAGCGTATTTGTGTGTGCAGATGGTTCACTTATTCCTGTATTGAAGACGGTGACTCGTGTTGAAATTAGTGGGCGAGTATTTTTGCTAGAAAGCATAATAGACGTTTCTGAACGGAAAATATTTGAAGCCAAACTTAGCGCAGAAAAAGATGCTGCAGAGGCTGCCAACCGAGCAAAATCAAACTTCCTAGCGAACATGAGCCATGAAATTCGCACCCCGCTGAATGGTGTGATTGGCATGAATAACTTATTGCTTGATACGAAGCTTGATGATGAACAACGTCGCTATGCGGAGATGGCTCGGGTAAGCGCTGATTCATTATTGAATTTAATCAATGACGTTCTAGATCTTTCCAAAATTGAGGCTGAACGAATTGTATTAGAAAAATTTGATTTTGACTTGCGAGATCTATTTGATGAAATGGCCGATTTCTTTGCGCACACAACTCTTTCAAAAAGTTTGGATTTTATGGTGCACTTGCCGGCAAAACTTCCTGTTTTGCTAAGAGGAGACTACGTGCGTTTGCGCCAAGTGCTCACTAATTTGTTGGGTAATGCCGTTAAGTTTACCGATGCTGGATATATTTCTTTACGAGCATTTCTTGAGTCTGAAACAGAAACAAAAGCAACGATACGACTTGAAGTGCATGATTCAGGAATAGGAATTGATGACAAAGCGCAGACAAGTCTCTTTGAACCCTTTACCCAAGCAGATCAAACAACAACAAGAAAATTTGGTGGAACAGGCCTTGGACTTTCAATATGCAAGCGCTTAGTGGAGCTTATGGAAGGTCAGATTGGCTTGGAAAGTACGGTCGGTGAGGGTTCGACTTTCTGGTTTACAATTCCATTTGAAAAACGCGCTCAACTTCAAGAGCCTAATGAGAATTCTCCTAGAGCAATTCTTTGTGGGCTAACCATTCAAGAGCAAGAGCTACTTGTTGATGCGCTATGGTATGAGGGCGTCAATAGTTTGTGTGTAAATGAAGTCACAGAAGACATTGGTGCTGCAAAATATGAATTTATGCCGCTCGGACAAACATCCTCAAAGCGAAACGAAGCAACACTGCCGATCTTTGTTGTAAATAATGATGGCGATGAATTGGCGCTAGGAAAATTACCTCATAAAATCCTAGTGTGCAAACCACTTCGCTATGCCAATTTGCGCCGCTGCTTGGGCAGTGTTCCGCATCGTCCAAATCAGACTCGCTTAGTAGAGGACTCGATCTCTCAAATCACAACATTTGCTGGCCCTTTGCAAATTCTCTTAGTCGAAGATAATATTGTCAATCAGCGCGTGGCTGTAGGCATGCTGCACAAGTTAGGTGTAGAAATCATTATCGCAAATAATGGTGAAGAAGCGATTTCTTGCCTTCAAAAAGAAAACTACGACTTAGTGCTTATGGATTGTCAGATGCCTGTGCTAGATGGGTACAGTGCAACGAGGAAAATCCGCAGCGGAAATGCAGGTGTGTTAGATGTAAACGTTCCCATTATTGCTATGACTGCGAATGCACTTGCGGGTGATCGAGAGCGTTGTCTTGAATGTGGAATGAACGATTATCTCTCCAAGCCTTTTACAAAAGCAGCCATGGAAAAAATTCTTGCAAGCTGGATAAAGATTGATAGAATCAAGTGAATCTAAACAAGGAGTACAAAATGAAAAAATGGATTGTTGCAATTTCGGCGATGCTGTTTGCTGTCACTCAATGCTTTGCCCAAGAGCAAACCAAGCAGCAGAAAGCAGAAGCTCTAGTCAAAAAGGCTGCTGCCTACATTAAGGAAAAAGGCAAAGACGTTGCTCTTAAAGAATTCAATGATCCCAAGGGAAAGTTCGTTGACGGTGAATTCTATATCTTTGCATATACAATGAAAAATATTTGCCTTGCTTTGCCTAGTAAGCCCGCGCAAGTTGGCAAGGACTTGACTGATATTACCGATGCCGATGGCAAACCGTTCTTTTTGGACTTCCATAAAGTACTTGACTCCAAAGCTGGATCGGGTTGGGTCGATTATAAGTGGAATAATCCTATCACCAAGAAGATTCAAGATAAGTCAAGCTACCTTATGAAGATTGATGGGCAAGATCTGTATATCGGATGTGGCTTTTACAAATAGTATTCAAAGCAAAAAGCCCGCAGCTAAGTGCTGCGGGCTTTTTGCTTTGGCTAGCACGAACTCCGGAGCCTTGCTTGCTTTTCCCATCCACCGGATCACCCGCCCTAGAGGGGAACGCGAACGCAACTCCGGCTGTCTCCGCAACAAAATGCTCACCGGAATTCCGCCCTGAGCCTTTGGTTGCCGACACATCCCTTCACTTACATTCTCTCTAATCATCGGTGCAATCTCCATGTGGTGGTTGCTCCAATTCGGAGTGAAGCAAGTCAAAAACATCCATTACATCTAACGTTGCGAAATAGGACTGTGCTAATCTGATAGGAAGTTGCTTGACTTTCCTATATTCGTGGCCATGCTAAATCGAATTATTCTCGGCTCCATTATTCTGACCTTGGTCGCGTGCTCTGTTCCCGAAGACAAACTGTGGCAAAAGCGCGTCGCAAATGCAGGCGTGCTACCCAATGACTCCGCAGTCGTTGCTGCGCTTGATCTTGATGTCGGTCTGTGGGTCGATTCACTCAATCAAGACTCGTTGCAAAAGGTTGCCTTGCGCGACTTGCCCATTTACACGTTTGGGCGTGCAACTCCGATAGATACCGCTCGTTTTGTGCGTGATTCGGTGATTCCCAAACTAGTGGTTGATTACACACAAACTCGCCTGCAAAAAACATTTGCTCAAGTACCTCTGTTACAGAAACTCAATCTGCAACCGACTGTTCAGTGGCGCTCTCAGCAAACAAGCCATCTAAACGCATTGCAACAACAAGGACGTGCTTTGCTCGATATTGCACCAGCATTGGATTCTGCACTTGCCCAAGCTGTGCACGTAAGCGATACCAACTTTGCCCGCGTTCCTGTTGGTGCGATCTTAGTAAAAAATCATCGCAGTTATTGGTGGGTTGTGCTCGTGCAATCAGGTGATAAACCAAATACCGTAGCGATTGACTCCACCGACCATCCAGACATGCGCTTCAAGCATTTAGAAGGTACTAGCTTCGATGTGAAGTTGCTGAAGACTGTTGGTAATTTCTTTTCTGAATAAAAGAACGCAAGGGTCGTAGCGTGCGTAAGTAAAAAACCGACCAAGAATTTCTTCTTAGCCGGTTTGCGTAGGGGGCCTTCGATGTGGACTTACAACAAGGAGGGAACGTTGGCCCTTTGTGACGATTACATGGTTAGTTCAACCTTCGATTCTGGTGCATCGCGATCCTGACGATCCATAAGTAGTCCGAGAATCTTTTCGACGATGCGCATTGCACCCTTGTAGCCCACGCTAGGGAAGTAGCTGTGGCCTACGCGGTCAAGGATTGGGAACCCATGGCGCAAGAGTGGAGTGTCTTCGTCGCGAGCGATGTACTTGCCATAGGTATTGCCGATCAGCAAATCAACCTTTTCGTTCTTGATCCATTGATGCAGCAAGAACATATCGGCTTGCGCACCATTCTTCACATTGGCGAGAGGAACGATGGAGCTGATGGTTTCCTTGAACGTTGGACCCGGTGTTCCGCTCACAATATGAGTGGGCACAAGATTGATGTCGCGCAAGAACTTCACCAATGGAATCAAGGTGTCGGGGTCGCCCCAGAGTGCCACCTTCTTGTTGTACAAGTATTGATTCATATCCGCGATCATATCGAGCAAGCGACCGCGCTCTGCCTTGAGAGATTCGGGAACAGGCACGCCTGTTACGCGAGAGAGCTCTGCAACGAAGTTGTCGGTGGCTTCGATTCCGATGGGAATCTGTAGCGTAGTGAAAGGCACCTTGCATTTGGAATCGAGCGTGATCGCAGCTGCTTCCGCGCCCCACTGACCGAGTGCGAGAGTATGCTTGCTCGAACCCATTGATGCGATTTCTGGAAGCGTGGTTCCACCCTTAGGGAAGATGTCATGCTTGCCTGTGAGCGGTGTGTCGAGTACATCAGAAACATCGGGAAGCACCACGCCCTTCACGTGAAATTCCTTCAAGATGCTCTTGATTTCGCGCATGTCCGAAGGTTCCATCCAACCGCACAACACGTTGACTTGATCCTTGCGAGGACCCTTGACAGCGAGTTGTCCAACGATGGAATTCAACATGTTGGAATAGCCTGTGATGTGAGATCCCACATAGCTTGGCGTGTTGGTGTAGATGACCTTTTTGCCTTCGGGAATCTTGCCTTCATCGCCAGCAGCAGAAATGATTTGCTTCACATCATCACCGATGGTTTCCGAGAGACACGTTGTGTGTACAGCAACGATGTCCGGATTGTACACGGTGAAAATGGTCGAGATCGCCTGCACCAAGTTCGACTGGCCGCCGAACACTGCAGAACCTTCGGTGAACGAAGATGTTGCAGCCATCACGGGTTCTTTGAAGTGGCGCGTAAGCACCGTGCGATGGTACGAACAGCAACCTTGCGAACCATGACTGTGTGGCAAGCATCCATGAATACCGAGAGCGGCATACATAGCGCCCACAGGCTGGCAGGTCTTAGCTGGGTTGATGGTTACCGCTTGGCGTTCCATCACCTCTGTCGAAGTATGTCTGAGTAGCATAGGAGCTCCTTTAGGCTACGAAGCCAGCGGTGAGAGTGGGTGCAGTCTTGTCCCATGGTGCTGGGATCAAGTGCCACACGTTGGAGTTGACCATGCGGTCGATATCGCGATAGAAATTGATCGCGCCACGGAAGCCGGCATATGGTCCACCGTAGTCATAGCTATGCAGCTGCTTCAATGGAATGCCCATCTTTTGCACCGCATACTTTTCCTTGATGCCCGCGCAGAATACGTCGGGGTGATAGATCTCAATGAGCCGTTCCATCTCACGATGGCTCAAGTCATCAATCACCAGTGCGCCCTTCTGCATTTCGGACATCATACCGCGATAATCGGACATCAACTCATCGCCAGATTCCTTGAAGCTCTCGTCGAGCTTGTGCAAGAATTCTTCGGTCTTGCGTGGCTTGAAGCGAGCGTCGTCCTTAGTGACCTTGAGCTCTTCGATATTGCGCGAGTCTGCATCGACCTTGATGGTTGGCAATACGCGGCGACCTTCATAGTCATCGCGATGTGCAAACTCATAGCCTGCAGCGACGATGGTCATGCCCATTTCTTTGAACAGCTCTTGGTAATGATGCGCGCGTGATCCACCTACAAACAACATGGCGGTCTTGCCCTTGGTGCGTGGAAGAACTTCATCGCGAACCTTCTTCACTTCAGCGAGTTCACGCTCAATGATTTCTTCGGTGAGCTTAGTGAGCTCTGCATCGTCGAAGTACTTGGCGATCTTGCGGAAGGACTTTGCCGATGCTTCTGCACCGATTAAGTTCACCTTCATCCAAGGAATGCCATACTTCTTTTCCATCATTTCAGCGACGTAGTTGATGGAGCGATGACACATCACAGCATTCAAGTCTGCGGTGTGCGAATTGGCGAACTTGTCATAGGTCGAATTGCCCGAGAACGAAGACACGAGTGTGATGCCTAAGTCCTTGAAGGTGCGTTCGAGCTCAAACGCATCGCCGCCGATGTTGTACTCGCCGAGCAGATTCATCTTGAACTTGCCGCCATTGTCGGTGTCGTCAAGACCAATGACATGCTTGAACAAGCCGTTGTTGGCAATATGATGCCCGGCAGATTGCGAGACGCCCTTATAGCCTTCGCAGCTGAAGCCAAAGATATTCACCTTGTCTTCGAGCTCAGCTTCCATATCGCGTGCAACGGAGTGCACATCATCACCAATCAATCCTACTGGGCAAGTGGAAAAAATACCAATGGCCTTAGGATGGAAGAGCTGATTGATTTCGCGGATCGCTTCTTTCAACTTCTTCTCGCCACCGAACACGATGTTCTCATCTTGCAGATCGGTGGAGAATGCGTAGTTGATGAAGTTCTCACCATCGGTGCCTGCGTCGGTTTGGTTACGACGTGTGAGCCATGCGTAGAAGCTACAGCCGATTGGGCCGTGCACAAGGTTCACAATATCGCGCGTGGGTCCAAGCACCACGCCCTTACAGCCTGCATACGTGCAGCCGCGCTGGGTAATGATACCAGGCACTGTGCGCACGTTGGCCTGAATTTCTTCGGGCACATCGGGATTATTTTCGAGCACCGATTTTGCGCGCTTGCGGGCAACCTTCGCAGGATAGATATTGAGAAGATCATCCTTGAAGCTTGAGCTTTCAATTGGGTTTTGTGTCGTCATGCCTTTTCTCCTTAGTCTAAAACGGCGTCGCCGTCTTCTCCAGTGCGCACCCGCACTGCTTCGGTGATTGGCAGCACAAAGATTTTACCATCGCCGGGGTTTCCGGTTTTGTTGACCTTGATGATCGCGTCCACAACGATGCTGACCTTGTCGTCGGGAACTACGATTGTCAAGAGGCGCTTAGGATACAAGCGTGGGCCTTTGCTCAGCTGCTCGATCGCTTCGGGGCTTCCATCGGATGCAGCTGCGAGAACCTTGGAATCCACCAAGCCCTTGCCGCGTCCAAGTACAGAGCCCGTTGCTGTGAACGAACTGATGTTTGCTTCTGCCAATGCGCGCTTGGTCTTGTTCACCATGTTCTGTCGAATGATTGCCATGACATCTTTCATGTGTTTTCCTTTGAGATTTGCACTGTCTCAATGTTGATAGTGGATGTCACTTATTCCTCGCGAACACCACTGGAGATGGTGTACACTTCATCGACAGGTGAGACAAAAATTTTGCCATCACCGAAAGCGCCTTTTTCACCAGTGCGTGCGGCTTCCATAACGATGCGCTTTACAAATTCTTTGTCTTTATCTGGAAC
>Ga0302287_10000782_pt1 | contig 14215 bp, 11 predicted proteins | sample III_Fen_E2_4_FD_200452 | JGI IMG/M metagenome (GOLD analysis project Ga0302287, IMG submission 200452) | Peat permafrost microbial communities from Stordalen Mire near Abisko, Sweden - III_Fen_E2_4 | ecosystem: Environmental > Terrestrial > Soil > Wetlands > Permafrost | place: Sweden: Abisko...
CACCACCATGGCCAGCACCATGTGCTGCACCATGTGCCCGCTGAACAGCACGTGCCCGTACACGTTGGGACCACCGCTGGTGACCCAGGCGAAGATCACCATGGCGGCCACCCAGGACGCGGTCCGCCCCACGGGCCACCGGTCCCCGCGGCGGTGCAGCCGCCACACCCACCGCAGGTAGACCACCAGGCCGGCGACCGCGGCGGCGGCCAGCAGCACGTCCCAGCTCCAGAGCGTGAACCAGCGGGCGGCGGTCGGCTCCGGGGGTAGCGGGTGACCGAGCACGCGGAAGGCGGCGCTGGTGTCCACCGGCGGCACGGCGGCGACCGGCGGCGCGGACGACGACAGCGCGACGGCCACCCCGGACACCGCACCCATGACGGCGAGCTCCACGAGGACCAGCCGGGTGAACGCCGCCCCCGCACCGGAGCTGAGCTGCGGGATGGTGATCCGGCGGTGCGCCAGCCCCAGGGCGCCGAGCGCCACCAGCAGCACCGCCTTGGTGACCAGCAGCAATCCGTACCGCGAGCCGAGGTCCGACCAGCCACCCACCCGGATGAAGCCGTTGACCAGGCCGGACGCTCCGACGGCCGCGAGGCACCAGCCAGCCACCACCGAGTAGCGGCGTACGGCCGCTGGCAGGTCGGTGCCGAGCCGCCGGCCGAGCACCGCCAGCGCGGCGAGCGCGCCGATCCAGACGGCGGCGCCGATCAGGTGCAGCAGCAACGCCTGGGTGGCCACCTCGTGGTGCGCGGCGCCGGAGGCGTGACCGGTGCCGGACTGCATCCACAGCGCCACCAGGGCGAGCGCGCCGGTCCAGGCCGCGCCGGTGGGGGTGCCGACGAGGAGGCACAGCACCGTGACGACGGCGGCGACGAGTGCGATGCCGGCGAGCGCCCGGCCGAGGTCGACCTGCGTGACGAACAGCCACAGCGGCGCACCGGACGTGCCGAGGTCCATCGACTGCCCCGCCACCTGGGAGTACGTCAGCACCGCGCGGGCCACGGCCAGCACCGTCCACGCCGCGGCGGCTCCGGTCGCCACCGTGGTCGCCGCGGGCCAGGCCGCGCCGACCGCGGGCGCCGCCGAGCCGGGCGGCACCCGGCGCGGCGGGTGCGCGTCCGCCGCCGCGAGCCGCGGCACGATGCCGATCGCCAGGGCCAGGGCACCCAGCGTCAGGGCCAGCGCCACGTCGGTGAGCACGTCCACCACCGGCAGCCCCCAGCGGACGGCTGCCCCGGGATCGCCGAGCACGGTGGCCGCTGCCGCTCCGGTGAAGGCGACGCCGACCAGGACGGCCACCACCGCGACGGCCCCGAGCACCGCGAGCCCGCGCACGGCGACAGCAGGGTGGCGCGTCGGCACCCGCCCAGCCTAGGCGCCCGCCGTGACCGGCGGGCTACGGCGGGCTACGACCGGCTCGGCCGGCGGGCTACGGCTGGCAGGCCCGCACGAGCACCGCGACCAGCTGATCGACCGCCGCGTCCCGGCCGGCAGGCGCGGCGCTCGTCTCCGGGGCGTCACCGGTGGCGGCCCAGGTCAGCGGCTCGCGGAGGGCGTCGAGCTGGCTGGCCCCGAAGATGACGGAGGCGATCGTCGCCGGCGCGACGTCCGGGCTGATGGTGCCCAGGGCCTGCTCGGCGGTGAGGTAGTCGACGATGTCGCCCCAGGCCACCGGGGGCATCCGGCCGTCGACCCCGTGCAGCTGGGTGAACAGCGCGTGCAGCAGGTCGGGACGTCCCAGCAGGCCGGCGACCATCGGGAAGGCGTCGGACTGGAATCGTCGGCACTGCTGCACCAGGGTGCGCAGCCCCTCGCGCAGGTCCTGCGCACCGGGTCGCGGGCAGCCGGCCGTGAACTGCCGGCCGAGCTCGGTGAACCGCTCCACCAGCGCGACGACGACGAGGTCGTCCTTGTCCGCGAAGTGGTTGTACAGCACGCCGTCGGCCACCTGGGCCTCACGGGCGATGGTCCGCGTGGTCAGGCCGGTGACGCCGTGCGCGGCCAGCAGGCGCTGCGTCACGTCGATCAGGTGCTGGCGCAGCGCCTGGGGAGGGCCGTGCTGGTCACGAAGGACACGTGCGGAGCGGGCCACCTGGCGATCCAACCATCCGCGTTCAGGTCACGTCACGCCGGCGGGTGACCGCCACGGCGACGAGGCCGGCGAGCGCGGTCCAGCCGGCGAGCACCAGCCCGGCACCGACCTGCGGGAGATAGCCCTTCCCGGGCGCGTTGCCGAGCGCCGAGGCGGCGGTGGCCGGGAGCCACCGGCCCACCGAGGACACCAGCTGGGACAACGCCGTCTCGGCGACGAACAGCCAGGCCACGGCGGCGACCACCGCTGCCGCCTGGGCGCGGACCACCGCACCCAGTGCCACGCCGAGCACGGTGTACAGGATCTGCCACACCAGCACCCCGAGCGTGCTGCGCGCGACGACGTCCCAGTCCAGCGTGACGCCCTTGGCCCCGTACCAGATCACCGCGAGGAGGATGACGGTGGCCGCCACCACCAGGCCGGCGACGAGCCCGGCCAGCGCGCCCGCCATCAGCTTGGCGGCGACCACCCGGCCGCGCCGCGGAGTCGTCAGGAACGTGTCGACCACGGTGCCGTGCCGGAACTCCCCGGCGCTCATGGTGATGCCCACGGCCAGGGAGAAGATGGCGACCACGCCGCCGTGGGCGAGGAACGTGCGCATGCCCTCGGAGGTCGCCATCCGCTCCGCGGACAGGGTCCCGGACACCACCGCACCGCTGGCCGCCATCGCGAGCAGCACCACCTGGACCAGCAGCACCCAGCGCGGCGTACGGACGGTCGCGAGCTTGGTCAGCTCCGCGCGGATCAGCGCCCTCATGCCGCCACCCCCGAGGTCAGACGCAGGAACGCACTCTCGATCGCGGCGGCGTCGTCCGGGCCGGCCGCGGCATCCGCAGTCGCCGCGAGAGCGGCGAGGGACCCGTCGAAGCGCAGCTGTCCCTGGTCGATGACCAGCACGTGGTCGGCCGTGCGGGTCACCTCGGCCAGGAAGTGGCTGGACACGAGCACCGTCCGCCCCTGCGCGGCGCTGCCGCGGAAGAACTCCCGCACCCAGGCGATTCCCTCGGGGTCCAGGCCGTTGGCGGGCTCGTCGGCGATCAGCACCTCGGGGTCCCCCAGCAGCGCGCAGGCCAGTCCCAGCCGCTGCCGCATGCCGAGCGAGTACTGCCCGACGCGACGGTCGGCCGCCGCCGTGAGCTCGACCATCTCGAGCACCTCGGCGACCCGCGCCGGGCCGATACCCGCAGCCATCGCCACCACCCGCAGGTGGTCGCGGCCCGTGCGGCCGCGATGGAAGCCGTCCGGACCCAGCAGGGCGCCGACCGAGCGGCGCGGGGAGTCCAGCTCGTCGTACCGGCGCCCGCCGAACAGCGCCTGGCCGGCAGTGGGACGCACCAGGCCCAGCAGCATCCGCAGGGTGGTCGTCTTGCCTGCGCCGTTGGGCCCGAGGAACGCCGTCACCTGGCCGGGCACCACCTGTGCGGAGACGTCCCGCACCGCCGTGACGGCACCGAACCGCTTGGTCAGGCCGATCAGCTCGACATCCATGGGTCTCGCCTCCCTTTATGAGCGTCTGTTCATGAACATGCGTTCATTATTGGCCGGAGGATGACTCCCGTCAAGCCACGACGACGGCAGGACGAAAGGCGCCCGCCGCGGGAGGTCACCGCGCGGCTGTGTCGGGAGGGTCGAGGACGTCAGGTTCCGGGCGCCACGTGGACGTCACGCGGGCAGCGGGCCGAGGACGTCACGCCTGCGGCGGGCCGGATGTCAGGGCTGCGGCTGCCCCGGTCCGGAGGGGGCGCCCGGGTCCTGCCCGCGGCGGCGGGCCAGCGCGACGGCCACTGCCGCCGCTGCCGCGATCAGCAGCGCGCCCCCGATCACGGGCCAGGAGGACCGGGCGCCGGACGACGTCCCCTCGCTCGGCGTCGGCGACGGGCTGGGCTCGGCCGGGTCGGTGCTGGCTGTCGCCGTGGCCGCGGACGTCGGCGTCGGCGTGGGCGTGGGGGTCGACGTCGGGGTCGGTGTGGGGCTCGGCGTCGGCGTCGGGGGCGCGCCCGCAGCCTCGGCGGCGACGAACGTCAGCGTCCCCGAGACGGGATGCCCGTCGGCGGAGGTGACCCGCCAGTCGACCGTGTACGTGCCCGCCGGCCGGTACGCCGCCAGCGTCTGGACCACCGCGAGAGCGTCGAGAGTCGGCTCGCCCACGCTGACCACGGTCCCGTCCGGACCCGTCACCCGCACCTCGGTGCCGAGTGCCGCGGGTGCGTCGGAGAAGTCCAGCCGTACCTGCTCCGGCGCCACCGGCACCGTCGCGCCGTCTGCGGGGTCGGACCCGGTCAGCGCATCGTGCGCCGCGGCGGGTCCGGCGCCGACGACGACGAGCGCGAGCAGCGACCCGGCCAGCACCAAGGCTCGGCGGAGCGCCGTCCGTCGCACGCCCCACGGCCGCGCCGGCGGCACGCCGGTCCGCTCCCGGAGCTCGACAGGGGCGACGGACGACCGACGCGGCGCCATGGGCCACACGGTACCGGTCGGACGGACGCCGCCGGACGAGCGCCGCTCGTCGCCAACTCGTCTCCCCGCCCGGGAACAGATCGACCCACCACGCGTGTTGGGACCGAAGTCCCACGCGAGGCCGCCGCGGCGTCGCCTCGCGCGCCGACGGTGACATCACGCCCGGCTTCCCGGCCCCGGCCGGCAGCACTGTCCCGGAAGGCCCCATGTCCCAGCACACCTCCGCCGACGCGCGCATCGCGAGCGCCGCCGGACCCGAGACCGGCAGCCCGGCGACCGGCAGCCCGGCGCCCGTCGGCCCCGCGAGCGCCCCCGGGCTGCACGCCCCCACGCACCGCGAGATCCTCACGATCATCGGCGGGCTGATGATCGGCATGTTCCTCGCCGCGCTCGACCAGACGATCGTCGCGACCTCCATCCGGACCATCGGCGACGACCTCAACGGTCTGTCGCTGCAGGCGTGGGTGACCACCGCCTACCTGCTGACCTCGACGATCGCCACGCCGCTGTACGGCAAGCTGTCCGACATCTACGGCCGCAAGCCGTTCTACCTCGGCGCGATCGTGCTGTTCGTCGCCGGCTCGCTGCTGTCCGGCACGGCGACCTCGATGTACGAGCTGGCACTCTTCCGCGGCCTGCAGGGGCTGGGCGCCGGCGGCCTGATGTCGCTGGCGATCACCATCCTCGGCGACCTCGTCGCCCCGCGGGAGCGCGCTCGGTACCAGGCCTACTTCCTCGCCGTGTGGGGCACCTCGTCGGTGCTCGGCCCGGTGGTCGGCGGGTTCTTCGCCGGCACCGCGACCATCTTCGGCATCGCCGGCTGGCGCTGGGTGTTCCTCATCAACGTGCCGCTCGGCCTGCTGGGCATCCTCGTGATCTGGCGGGTGCTGCACCTGCCGCCGCTGCGCAAGGTGCAGCACAAGATCGACTGGCCGGGCGCGTTGGCCCTGGTCATGGCGCTGGTGCCGTTGCTCCTCATCGCCGAGCAGGGCCGCACCTGGGGCTGGACCTCGACGAGCGCGCTGGCCTGCTACACCGTCGGCCTCGTCGGCATCGGCCTGTTCCTCGTCGCGGAGATCCGCGCCGGCGACGACGCGATCCTGCCGCTGCGGCTGTTCAGCACCCGGACGTTCTCGGTGGGTGCGATCGCCAACGTGGTGATCGGCATCGGGATGTTCGGTGGGCTGGCCACGCTGCCGCTGTACCTGCAGATCGTCCGCGGCCTGAGCCCGACGAAGGCCGGCCTCGCCCTCATCCCGTTCACGCTCGGCATCATGGTCGCGTCCGTGGTCGCAGGGCAGACCACCGCGCGCACCGGCCGGTACAAGGTGTTCCCGGTGGGCGGCACGGTGCTGATGGCGCTCGGTGCGGCGCTGTTCTCCCGGCTCACGCCGGGCACGCCGATGCCGGAGTTCTTCGCCTACTCGGTGCTGTTCGGGCTGGGCCTGGGCTTCGTCATGCAGCCCCTGGTGCTCGCCGTGCAGAACGCGGTGCCGGCGCGTGACATGGGGGTGGCCACCTCGTCGTCGCTGTTCTTCCGGCAGATGGGCGGCACCCTGGGCACGGCGGTGTTCCTCTCGGTGCTGTTCTCCACGGTGGGCGGCAACATCGCGGCGGCGTTCCGTACGGCCGCCGGCACCCCCGCGTTCCAGGCCGCGCTGGCCGACCCGGCCGTCAAGGCCGACCCGGCGAACGCCCCGGTGCTGACCATGCTCGCCGGCGGCCCCGCGCCGTCGATCGACAACTCCTCGTTCATCAGCGCGCTGGACCCGCGCCTCGCGCAGCCGTTCCTCGACGGGTTCGCGCAGTCGGTGGACCAGGTGCTGCTCATCGCCGCGGTGATCCTGCTCGCGGGGATCGTCCTGACCGTGCTGCTGCCCGAGCTGCCGCTGCGCACCATGTCCGGCATCCAGGGCCGCCAGCAGGAGGACCAGGCCGCCGACGAGGCGCTGGCCACCCAGGCAGCGGCCGACGCGGCCGTGGCCGACGGGGCAGAGGCCGACCGGGCCGTCGGCGACGCGCTGCCGGCCGACCAGGCGCGACGTCCGGGCGACGGTGTGATGTCCGCGATCGGTGGCGTCACCGCCGTCGTCGCCGTCCAGGCCGCCCAGGCCGGCCACGGTCGTCGGGCGCAGCGCGTCGCGCCGGACGAGACTCGTCTCGCCGACCTCGACACCATCACCGACACAGGCGCCGACCTCGACACCGACGAGAAGAGCAGCACCGACCGGAGGTAAGCCGATGGGTACCACCGCCAGCCCCGTCCCGCCGAGAGCCACCACGCCCGAGAGCGTCGGCCCCGAGGCGGTGGCCACGCCAGTCGCGACCGACACCCGCGGTGTCACCCGGCGGGCCGTCCTGGTCGGCGCCGGCGCTGCGACGCTCGGCGTCGCCGCTGTCGGCGTGCTGGCGGCGTGCAGCCCGAGCTCGTCCGGGGGTAGCGGTGGAGGTGGGACGCCCGGTGGCCCGCTCGCGCAGCTGGCGGACATCCCGGTCGGCGGTGCGGTCTCGGCCCAGATCGACGGCAAGCCGGTCCTCCTGGTCCAGCCGACCGCGGGCACCGTGGTGGGTCTGACGGCGATCTGCACCCACCAGGGCTGCACCGTCGCGCCGGGCAACGGCGAGCTGGACTGCCCGTGCCACGGGTCGGTGTACGCCCTGGACGGCTCCGTGGTCCAGGGGCCGGCCTCCGCGCCACTGGCCACGGTGGACGTGCACGTCGCCAACGGCGCCGTGCTCGCGGGGAAGGCGTAGGGCCGTGCGCACCAGTGGGACGGCCTGGCTGCAGCGGATCGTCGTCGCGCTGTGCGTGGTGACGTCGGGACTGGTGCACCTCTACCTGTGGCAGCAGAGCATGCACCGGGTCGCCATCGTCGGGCCGGCGTTCCTGGTCAACGGGGTGGCGGGCATCGTCATCGGCGTGCTGCTGCTCACCTGGCGGCACCCGATCCCGCTGCTGCTGGCGATCGGGTTCGGGCTGGCGACCCTCGGTGCGTTCGTCGTCGCGACGAGCTCCTACGGCCTGTTCGGCGTGCACTCGCGCTGGCAGGGCTGGGCGGAGTGGACGAGCGCGATCAGCGAGGCGCTGGCGATCGTCGTCGGGATCTGGGGTCTGGCCGTGGAGCGTCGCATCGCCCGCACCGGCTGGTAGCGGCGCGCGGCACCCCCACTCGCGCTAGCCCCAGACGAGTCCCCACCCGGGGTCGACCAGCACCGCGGCGACGTCGGCGAGCACCCGCGAGCCGAGCTCGCCGTCCACCAGCCGGTGGTCGAAGCTCAGCGCCAGCTGCGTGACGTAGCGCACCTTGATCTTGCCCTTGTGCACCCACGGCTGCTGCCGGATGGCGCCGAACGCGAGGATCGCCGCCTCGCCCGGGTTGAGGATCGGCGTACCGGTGTCGATGCCGAACACCCCGACGTTGGTGATGGTGATGGTGCCGTCGGACAGCGCGGCGGGCGTGGTGCGGCCGGCGCGTGCCGTCGAGGCCAGCGCGGAGATCTCCTTCGCCAGCGGCAGCAGCGGCAGCCGGTGCGCGTCCTTGATGTTGGGCACGACGAGCCCGCGGGGCGTCGCCGCCGCGATGCCGAGGTTGACGTAGTGCTTGTAGACGATCTCCTGCGTCGCCTCGTCCCAGGTCGCGTTCACCTCCGGGTGCCGGTGCACCGCGAGCAGCAGCGCCTTGGCGGCGATCAGCAGGGGAGTGACCTTGACGTCGGCGAACTCCCGGTCCGCGCGCAGGTGCTCGACGAGCCGCATGGTCGCCGTGACGTCGACCGTGTGGAACACCGTGACGTGCGGCGCCGTGAACGCGCTGGTCACCATGGCCTCGGCGGTGCGCTTGCGGACGGACTTCACCGGGACCCGCGTCTGCCGGCTGTCCGGCGACACCGTGCCACTGGCCAGCCAGGGCGCGTCGTCACCGGGGTAGGTGGCCAGGCCGCGGGGCTGGGCGCGCGACTGCTGCTCGAGCACGTCCTCGCGCGTGACGATGCCGCCGGGGCCGGTCGGCGTCACCATCTCGAGGTCGACGCCCAGGTCCCGCGCCAGCTTGCGGATGGGCGGCTTGGCCAGCGCGTGCGGCGACCCCGTCGATCCCCCGCCGGACGACGAGCCCGCAGCGGACGACGAGCCCGCGGCCGACGGGACCGCGGCCGAGGGGGCACTGCTGGGCGCCGACATGGCGGCGGCCACCGGGACGCGGCGACGCCGCGCGCTCCCTCCGGCGTCCACGCCGTAACCGACCAGCACCGCCCCGCTCTCCTCGTCCCGGGCGGCGGTGTCGCGGGCGGCGGCGATCTCGTCGGCTCCACCCGGCTCCTCCGACGTGCGCGTCGGGTGGCCGGCGCCGCCGTGGTGCGACGGCGCGACCGCGGTCCGGGGCGCGGCCACACCGGCGTCGGGGCCGGCAGGCCCGGCAGCGCCCGCCGGGTCGGTGTCCACCTCGATGATCGGCGTGCCGACCGCGACCGTCGTCCCCGGCTCGACGAGGATCCGGGACACCACGCCCGCCCACGGGCAGGGCAGCTCGACCAGGGACTTCGCGGTCTCGATCTCCACGAGCACCTGGTTGACGGCGACCACGTCGCCGACCGCCACCCGCCACTCGACGACCTCGGCCTCCGTGAGGCCCTCCCCGGCGTCGGGCAGCCCGAACTGCTGGAACGTCGGCATCGGCTCAGTACCCCATCGCTCGGTCGACCGCGTCCAGCACCCGGTCCACGCCGGGCAGGTACTCGTGCTCGAGCTTGGCCACCGGGTAGGGCGCGTGGAACCCACCGACCCGCAGCACGGGCGCCTGCAGGTGGTAGAAGCACTCCTCGGTGATCCGCGCGGCCACTTCGGCGCCGGACCCGTAGAGCACGGGCGCCTCGTGCACCACCACGCACCGGCCGGTGCGCCGCACCGACGCGGCCACGGTCGGGGTGTCCAGCGGCGACAGCGTGCGCAGGTCGACCACCTCGATGCTGGTGCCCTCGGCGGCGGCCGCCTCGGCGACCTTCAGCGCGGTGGCGACGGTCGGCCCGTACGCAACGAGCGTCAGGTCGGTGCCGACGCGCACCACGCGCGCGGTGTCCAGGGCTCCCGACGCGCCGGCAGGGCGCGCCTCGTCGTCCCGGGGTCCGGCCTGACCGTGCTCCGCGTGCGCGCCGGACGACGGCAGCGCCGGCCCGAGGTCGACGTCGCCCTTGTCCCAGTACCGGCCCTTCGGCTCGAAGAACAGCACCGGGTCCGGCGACGCGATCGCCGCCTGGATCATCGTGTACGCCTGCGCCGGGTCGGACGGCGTCACCACGCGCAGCCCGGCCGTGTGCGCGAACAGCACCTCGGGCGACTCGCTGTGGTGCTCCACCGCGCCGATGCCGCCGCCGTAGGGGATGCGGATGACGACAGGCACGGTGAGCCGCCCGCGCGAGCGGTAGTGCATCTTCGCCAGCTGGGTGGTGATCTGGTCGAACGCCGGGAAGACGAACCCATCGAACTGGATCTCGCACACCGGCCGGTAGCCGCGCAGCGCCAGCCCGATCGCCGTCCCGACGATGCCCGACTCCGCCAGCGGTGTGTCGACCACCCGGTCCTCGCCGAACTCCCCCTGCAGGCCGTCGGTGACCCGGAACACGCCGCCGAGCCGTCCGACGTCCTCGCCCATGACGAGCACGCGCGGGTCGTCGAGCATCGCGCGCCTCAGGCCGAGGGTGATGGCCTTCGCGAACGTCAGCCGCTGCACCCCCGTCAGGGCGGGCGCGGCGTCCGCGCTCTGCGGGCCGGACGTCGCCGGGATGGTGGACCCGGCGCCCGTCGGCGGGCGGTCGGTCGTCGTGGTCATCGGGTGCCCTCCTCGGAGTCGGCGAACGAGGCCTCGTACCGCTCGAACCACGCCCGCTCGGCGTCCACGACGGCGTGCGGGGTGGCGTACACGTGCTCGAACATCGACGTGGTCGCCGGCTTGCCCATCGCCCGGACCTCGGTGCGCAACCGGGCGCCGAGCGCGTCGGCCTCGTCGGCCAGCTCGGCCCCGAACACCTCGGGCAGCTCGCCGATCGCCGAGAGATAGGCGCGCAACCGGTCGATCGGGTCGCGCCGGCGCCAGAACTCCTCCTGCTCGGAGCTGCGGTACTTGCCGGGGTCGTCGGACGTGGTGTGCGCGCCCATCCGGTAGGTCAGCGCCTCGACGAAGGTCGGCCCGCCGCCGCTGCGGGCCCGCTCCAACGCCTCCGCCGTCACGGCGTAGCAGGCGAGCACGTCATTGCCGTCCACCCGCACGGACGGGATGCCGAACCCGGGCGCGCGGTTCGCCAGCGGAACCCGGGCCTGCTTCGTCGTCGGCTCGCTGATCGCCCACTGGTTGTTCACGCAGAACAGCACCACCGGCGCCTGGTTGACCGCGGCGAACACCATGGCCTCGTTGACGTCGCCCTGGGAGGTGGAGCCGTCGCCGAAGTAGGTGAGCACGGCCGTGTCGCGCTCCGGGTCACCGGTGCCGACCAGGCCGTCGCGGGCGACGCCCATCGCGTACCCCGTGGCGTGCAACGGATGGGCGCCGACGACGAGCGTGTACAGGTGGAAGCCGTGTGCCGCGGAGTCCCAGCCGCCGTGGTCGACGCCGCGGAACAGCCGCAGCACGTCGGCGAGGTCGACGCCGCGCACGTGGGCGACGGCGTGCTCGCGGTAGCTGGGGAACACCTGGTCCTGGCGTCGCAGCGCGTACGCGGAACCGACCTGCGCCGCCTCCTGGCCGAGGGCCTGCGCGAACAGCGCCAGCTCGCCCTGCCGTTGCAGCGCGGTGGCCTCGGTGTCGAACCGGCGGGCCAGCACCATGTCGCGGTACATGCCGCGCAGGGTGTCGGGGGCCAGGGCCGCCGCGGCGTCGTCGTACCGGGGGTCGGAGACGCGCTCACCGGCGGGGGTGAGCAGGCGGACCAGTCCGACCTCGGACAGCGGGCCGGGCGGGGGCGTCGTCACACGGTTCTCCTGCACCTCGGGAACGGCGAACTTACGCCAGCGTAGGCTACGGTTCCGTAGGTTGTGCCGGAGGGCGTCGGACAACGCTGGCGCGCAGCGTTTGTCGGAAGCCGACAGGACTGGGGAAACCCGCCGGTCAGTGGCCCCGGCGCACGTGCTGGGCCGCGAGCGTGAGGTAGACGGCTGCGGTCCACGTGTACGCGCGGTCGCGCAGGCCGTCACCGGTCCGGGCGTTGAAGTTCTCGGCGAAGCCGGAGCGTTCGCACAGCTCGCGGAACCGGGCGCTGACGACGTCCGCCAGCTCGACCGCCCCGGCGTGCCGCAGGCCGTCCTCGATCAGCGCCGTCGAGGGCGCCCAGATCGGCCCCCGCCAGTAGCCGTCGTCCTCGTACTGCGGGGAGTCCACCGGCTCGGTGGCCAGGCCGTGCTTCGTCAGGTGCTGCGCGACGGCGGCGACCAGGTGGTCCCGCACCGCGGGCGGCAGCCGGTCGGCGAGGACGATCGGCAGGGTGGTGAGCAGGCTCGTCGTCGGGCTGGTGCGGCCGGACGCGACGCCCACCGCGACGAACCCGTCCGCGGTCCACAGCTGGTCCAGCAGCGCCTGCAGCACCGTGTCCCGCTCCGAGATCCAGCGGTCCACCCCGTGGCCCAGCTCGGCGCCGAGCCCGGCCACCGCGTCCAGCTGCAGCACGAGGAAGGCGGCCAGGTCGGGGGACTCGACGACGCGGTCGTGGTCGAAGGTGGTCGCGTTGTCCCAGCCGCTGTCGTTGCCGTGCTGGTAGTACGGCAGCAGGTGGCCCGGGGCGCGGCGGCGGGTCAGCCAGAAGTCCGTCCACCGGCACAGCCCGTCGTAGGCCCGCTCGAGCTCGGCCGGGGTCAGAGGGCGCCCGGCGCTCTCCCGCAGCCGGCGCAGCGCCCAGCCGTGGATCGGCGGCTTGACGTAGTTGTAGAGAACCTCCGAGTGCGTGATCGAGTCGGGCAGCGCGCCGGTGGCGTCCTGGTGGTCGAAGGGGGCCAGGAACTGGTCGACGGCGGCGTCGGTCAGCCCCGGGGCCAGCGCGAGGGCGTTGAAGCAGTGGTCCCAGCTCCACAGCTTGTCCATCCAGTGCTTGGACATCAGCACCGACGTCCGGGTGGTGAACCCGGCCGGTCCCACGGTCGCCGACCACAGCACGTAGGCCGCCCGGGCCGCGGCCGGCGTGCGGTCGTCGCGCCACGGCGCGAGGGCGTCCAGGTAGGTGGCGAACACCTCGCCCGCGCCGGCGACCACAGCGTCGAAGTCCCGCTGGGCTCGGTAGGGGTCGGCCGAGCTGGTCGTCTCCTGCAGGACGGCCTCCCACGGCGCACCGTCCGCGCCGAGCACGACGGCCCGTTCGGCGCTGCCGAGCGCCTGGTCCCCGACGACGTCCATCCCGCCGGACAACGTGGTGACCCGGTAGCGGTGCCCGGTCTCGTACGAGGTGAACACCGCGGAGTCGTCGACCGGCTCGCGGTACAGGTAGCTGCCGGTGAACGGCGTCAGGCCGCCCGCGGCGTCACCCAGCCGCATCGCCAGGGCGCCGCTGCCGCGTAGCCGCAGGGCGCCGGGTCCGTCGTACGCGGCCTCGACGATGCCGCCGCCGTCCTCGCACCATGCGAACAGGGACGGGTCGGCCTGCCACCGGGTCGGCACCGGGCGGCCGTCCCGCTCGGGCACCAGGCTGAGCACCGCGTGCATGCCGTTGCGGTGCGAGACCAGGTGCACGTCGTCGGTGTGGTCGTGCAGGGCCACGACGGGCGAGAGGTTGAACCACGACCCCCAGTGGGAGAACGGGATGTCGTGGAGGTCGAAGCGGGCGGACGCGGTCGTCATGGTTCGGTGGTCCTCGCGGGAAGGGTGCGCGGTGGCACGCACGTCAGTCCTTGACCGCACCCGCGGTCACTCCGGCGGCGATGTACCGCTGGGCGACGACGAGCAGGATCGCGGTGGGGACGGAGGCCAGGACGGCGGTCGCCATCATCGGGCCCCACTCCTGGTTCTGGGAGCCGATGTAGTCGTAGATGCCCATGGTGATCGGCCGCCAGTGGCCGCCCCCGCGGTTGAGCGTGGAGGCGAACAGGAAGTCCGACCACGCCCACAGGAAGGCGAACAGGCCGACCGTCACCGCGGAGTTGCGCGACATCGGCATCACGATCGAGCGGAACGTCCGCCACCGCGACGCGCCGTCGATCTGGGCGGCCTGGAGCAGCTCATGGGGGATGCCCGCCATGAAGGCGGTGAACAGCATCACTCCGAACGGCACCGCGATCGTCGAGTCGGCCAGGATCAGGCCCGGCACGGTGTCGAGGATGTCGAGCCGGGAGTAGATCTGGTAGAAACCCAGCGACATGACGATGGCGGGGACCATCTGGGCGACGATCAGCGCGAACGACAGCACCCGCCGTCCGGGCACCACGAGCCGGGACAGGGCGTACCCGCTGGGCGCGGCGATGGCCAGCGTCAGCAGCACCGTGCCGAGGCCGATGATCACGCTGGTGCCCAGGTAGGGCAGCTGGTGCTGGAGCACGACGGCGTAGTGGTCCAGCGTGGGGTTGCGCGGCACCAGGCCGCCGTCCCGGATCGCCGCGCGCGGCGTCAGCGAGACGTTGACCATCCAGTACACCGGGAACAGCATCAGCGCGGTGAGCAGCAGCCCGATGGCGGTCTTCCACCACGCTCGGCG
>Ga0302287_10000784_pt1 | contig 14211 bp, 13 predicted proteins | sample III_Fen_E2_4_FD_200452 | JGI IMG/M metagenome (GOLD analysis project Ga0302287, IMG submission 200452) | Peat permafrost microbial communities from Stordalen Mire near Abisko, Sweden - III_Fen_E2_4 | ecosystem: Environmental > Terrestrial > Soil > Wetlands > Permafrost | place: Sweden: Abisko...
ACGGATTCCATTCCTGCAAGTCAATAGTAGCCGTTCGGAAATGATGATTTTTCAATGGGGTATATTGACTTTGGTAGCCTTTACCGCTACTATAGGATTGCAAGCAAACAAACATCAAACACCAAAAACAGCATACCATCCAAAGGAACTGCAAAGCAAGGCAGTTTCATTTGCGTTCATCAAACCAAAATCATATGGAGGGTTTCAGCATGGAAATACTACAGAAATATGAACATTTGAAGCAATATCTTGCGGAACTGGGAAGCGTCGCGGTCGCATTTTCGGGCGGCGTAGACTCCACCTTTCTGCTGAAAGTCGCCCACGATGTACTGGGCGACCAGGTGATTGCCGTTACTGCGCGATCCTGTTCGTTCCCCGAGCGCGAATTGAACGAAGCAGTACAGTTTTGTGCAGCAGAGGGTATCCGGCACTTCGTGTGCGATTCCGAAGAACTGGATATCGAAGGGTTTTCGATGAACCCCAAAAACCGCTGTTACCTTTGCAAACGTGAGCTATTCACGAAAATACGGGCTGTGGCAAAAGCCAACCATATTGCTCATGTGGCGGAAGGTTCCAATATGGATGACAACGGAGATTATCGTCCCGGCTTGATCGCGGTTAAAGAGCAAGGAGTGAATAGCCCGTTGCGCCATGCGGAACTAACCAAGGCAGAAATTCGGGACTTATCTAAATCGCTGGGACTTTCAACCTGGGACAAACAATCTTTTGCATGTCTCTCCTCACGGTTTCCCTATGGACAACCCATCACACGCGAGCGTCTCACCATGATTGACCGTGCCGAGCAGTTGCTTTTAGACATGGGTTTGCATCAGGTACGCGTTCGCCATCATGGTAACCTTGCGCGCATCGAAATCGATGAGGGCGGATTTCAGCTCCTGATGGAACCAGCGCACAGGCAGAAAGTAGATTCGTCTTTCAAACAACTGGGTTTCACCTATGTAGCCCTAGATTTACTCGGCTACCGTACCGGCAGCATGAATGAAACGCTCACCCCAGAGGAAAAGCAATGATATCTCAACACAGATATCGTAGGTATCAGGAATCCCCCACATACAGAAAGGGGCGATAGCCAGTGGATAAACAACAATTACTTGCCATGTTGGACGCATACCGTAAAGGTGACATATCTGCGGACGCTATTTTGGCTCAATGGCAAAAACAGCCTTTTGAGGATTTGGGCTACGCAAAGATCGATACCCACCGTGGTGTGCGGCAAGGCGCGACAGAGATTATCTTCGGGCAGAGCAAAACACCCCGACAGATGATCGATATCGCAAAGCATATGGTGGATGGCGGTCTGAACGATATCCTGATCACCCGCATGTCTGCCGAGGCGGCAGAACTGTTTCGTGCGGAAATGCCGCTGGAATATTATCCATTGCCGAGGATTGGCATCGTGAGGCGAACGCAGGACAAACCCTTGCGCGGGAATATAGCGGTTGTGTCCGCCGGCACGGCTGATATGGCGGTATGTGAAGAAGCGGCTTTGACGGCAGAACTGATGGGCAGCCACGTAACCCGTGTATATGATGTCGGCGTGGCTGGGTTGCATCGGTTGCTGGCACGGTTGGATCAACTGCTGGAAGCCAGAGTTATCATTGCGGTTGCGGGCATGGAAGGCGCGCTCCCCAGTGTTATAGGTGGGTTGGTCGCCTGTCCGGTAATCGCTGTGCCCACAAGCGTGGGATATGGCGCAAGTTTTGGAGGCATCGCCGCATTGCTGGCCATGTTGAACTCCTGTGCCAGCGGCATCAGCGTTGTAAACATTGACAACGGTTTTGGCGCAGGGTTTCTGGCCAATCGCATCAACCAGATGGAGGGCATCCAATGAAAACACTATACATCGAATGTGCTATGGGTGCAGCAGGCGATATGCTCATGGCCGCTTTGCTGGAGCTGATGCCCTTCCCGGATGAATTTGTGCAAAGGCTCAATGCTCTGAGCCTGCCGCAAACACGTTTTGAGCGGCTTTCCACAGAGAAATGTGGCATTCACGGAACCCGCGTCTCCGTGAAGGTTAGCGGTACTGAGGAGGAAAGTCAGGATGTCTCAGAGCATTTACATGAACATGCCCATGCGCAGAACCACGATCATGGTCACAGTTCCATGCAGTATCGCGCTCAGGAACATCTTCACACGCAGGGTCAGAACCATGAACACACTCATCGGGATGGTTCGGCTCATTCGCATGAACCTACCTACTCCGACCTTGGTGATATCGAGCATTTGTTGGAAAGTTTACCTTTATCCGAACGTGTTCGTGCGGATGTAAAAGCCGTATACGCACTTCTCGCCGAGGCGGAAGCACATGTCCACGGTCTGCCTGTGAAGCAGGTACATTTTCATGAAGTAGGCGCCATGGACGCCGTGGCTGACATTGTCGGTGTTTCCATGCTGATGGAGGCAATCGCTCCTGATGAAGTGGTAGTTTCGCCTGTGCATGTTGGCTTTGGGCAAGTACAATGTGCGCATGGCATTCTTCCTGTGCCCGCTCCGGCTACAGCCCATATCCTGCGTGGAGTGCCAACCTATGGCGGCACCGTACGCGGTGAGTTATGCACCCCTACGGGAGCAGCGCTCCTGAAGCACTTCGCGACCAGTTTCGGGCCTATGCCGACCATGACCGTCACGTCCATCGGCTATGGCATGGGCAAAAAGGACTTTGAGGCGGCAAACTGCATACGTGCCTTCGTCGGCGAACGGTATGGGGAAGAGAGCATGGATGAGATTGTCATGTTGAGCTGTAATCTGGACGATATGACCGGTGAAGCTGTGGGCTTCGCAACGGAAAAGATGTTTGAAGGCGGCGCGTTGGACGTATTCCTAACATCCATCCAGATGAAGAAAAACCGTCCGGGGCAACTGTTGACCTGCATTTGCACCTGTGAACAATCCGATACAATGGCAAAACTGATGCTTCGCCACACCTCAACATTTGGTGTTCGTAAAAGTCCTTGCCAGAGGTATCGGCTGGATCGAAGCCTGTCGGTTGCAGATACGCCATTCGGCCCCATCCATATCAAAAAAGGGTACGGCTTTGGCGTTACCAAAACCAAACCGGAATATGAGGATGTCGCGGCTGCCGCGCGCAGTTGTGGCGTTTCTCTTGCTGACGTGATGAATGCCTTGGATAAACCGGACTGACGGAAACCTGGTCGCCTTACGTGTTCGGCAGTGAATTGAGCGCAAGCGCATCCAGAACAGCCCATTGGTTTGGCCGTGAGGAGTTAAAAGGAACCGACACTCCGAGAGGAGCATCGGTTCCTTTTTGATTGAAATCTGCCATCGCTGACGACTCGGCAAGGTTCTGTTACCTTGCAATTCGCTGGGTAGCAGAATTGGCTTATCTCCACATCGCACATTCACGGCATGATTCATCAACCCAATCCATCCCCTGCAGAGCCTGCTTTCTGCTCAATAGCATCCATTCTTTACGCTTGGCTGTTTTCTTCGGGGGTTACAGGGGGTTCCGCCACAGGCTGTTCCTGTACCAGATTCTGTTGCATTGCCTTCATAATGGATTCCTTGATGCCCTTCACCCGCGAATCCTCTTCCTTGGTCCCCTGGTCAAGCGCGACGCCCAGCTTCTCGCTTACCAGAAGGTTCAGCAACATCTCAAAAGCGTTAACCGAGCTGTTCTGCCCATCACCGCCGCCCATGTTGAGCACGGTCTTGGGTACGATGTCAACCTTGGATGCTGCGATAGCAGCGGTGAATTTGGTCATGACATCCTGTACAACCTGATACTGCGGCCCGCCGTACGCTTTCACCTGTTCCTCGATAGCGATTGCTTTGCCGATACCCACGCGGGCTTCTTTCTCGGCTTCCGCCTCGGCGATGGCTTTGATCTTGGATGCTTCCTGCAGCGACCGCTGATACTCAGCCTTACCGACGTTGCTTTGCACCTGAATGTTGATATCAGATTCCGTCAGGAACTTCTGTTGCAAAGCTTTGGATTCCGCTTCGCGCAGTTCTTTTTCCTTGCCGGCTGCCTTTTCCTGTTGCGAGTATGTCTCAATGCGCTCGATGGCAATCTGACGTTCGCGCAGCTGAGTAAGGATGATTTCAATCTTATTATCGTTTTGCGATGCAGCCGGCGTGCCAATCAGCACTTCTTCCAGTTCAAGGTTATAATGCTCAAACTTGGCTTTCATCTCGCTGGAGGAAACACGCTGAATTTCGTTTCGATCCTGTATCAATTGGATCAGGGTCTTGGTTTGGCCGATGTTCTTGAAGTAGGCGGAAACCATGGGATCAAGGGTCTGATCTACCAGCATCTTCACATCGCCAAAGCGCTGGATAACCAGCGGCGCTTTTTTGTAGTCAATATGCATGACCACCGACAGCGGCAAAGACGGTTCAAATGCATCTTTCGTAATCAGGCTGACTTCCGTAAGGTTTTCGTCAAATTTATGGTAGCCTGTCTGGTTGCTGATCCATTTCAGGATAATGTTGGTGGTTGGCACCCGGATGATTTTTCCGGCATATGTATTAAACGCATACTTACCCGGCATCAACGGCTCTCCCCACACACCCCGGAAGCCCTTGTCCACCAGCTCACCATGCTTGTAATCCGCGCCGGTCGAGTCGATTCCCTTAGGCCCGATGTAGGATACCACAACGCCAACATAGCCAACGTCAATCAGTGTTTTTTCAATCAGTTCCACCGTTGCAAAGAACCGATTGATAAAATACGTGCCTTCCACCAGCACTTGATACTGACGACCCCGGAAACCGCCTGCTTGCAGGAACTTTTCAGGATCCTGAAAATTGTTGTGATAAATCTCCGGGTGAATAGGATCATCACCTACTGCGGGAGCGATGATGTCATCGTGATTGAGGGACAGACCATCGTGAACGGTAACGATACCCACCTTGTCGTCCGTGCCTTTGATTACGACGGGAGTAAAGCCATTGCGTTCCTTGAGCAACGTAGCCATGCTGGCAATCGTTGATTCTTCGGCAGCTGTGCCCATGGGCAGATAATATATTTTCTCCTGTGTGATGATGATAAACTCTGCAAGGTTAAACGCGTACGTGCCTTCTCTGATGATTCCCCGTTGCGGTCCGCGTTGACCTTCATTCAGCAAAAAGCCTAGCGCATCCTGAAAATTATTGCTCTCCGGTATCACCTTGCCCAGCGTCTGGATAGGTTCCAAAGGCTTGCCATCCCTTGCGAACACATAGGCAATCTGTCCCTGCGGTACCGTAACCAAGGGGCAGATGTGCACTTTGTACATCAGCGGAGATAAAAAGTGAATGCCGCCGCGAATCACCTCTGGCTGAAAGCCTGCCTCACCTTTCAGGGCAATGATTTGCATGTTCAGCGAGCCACTCATGGACCACCATTTTTCGATAATTGCAATCTTGTTGTTGGGAATGATCTTCAAACCCAATGCCCACAACAATAATCCGAACCCAACCAGAATCCAAATCAGTATTGTCAGTGTCTGCGATAACAACATCTTGTACACCTCATTTCAGATTTCCGTTCATCGCCTTGCTCTGATCCCTAATGTATGTTGCTCTTTTTCTAGATCAGGCGCGATGTCGATTCATTCTTTTATAATACCACTAAAACTGTTCAAAGTATATCACTCAGCCTGGATATGTTCGGTTTATTTTTCCAATCTCAAGAACGTCATCTTCGGGATATTCGTGAACAAAATGTAAACATTGCATTGTTCAAACTTGCAGACTGCTGAAATCATTTGCCTTAAAAACACTATGAAACCGTCTTGACACACGATAGCCAGTGAAACGTATGCGTTACAGATACTGAAACTGAAAGGATTACAGCCACCCATGCTTCATGTCGGTTAAGCGCAGATCACATATATCCATCGTCCCGAAAAGCAATGTACCGGTTCAGCGGAGGAAATGCGTCGCCTCAACAGGGTATGCATATCGCCGCATTGTGAACAAAGTGTGGTATAATCATTGGATAGGAGATGTTAATTTTGGAACACAAACCATACATGAACCTGTCCAACGATAATATCAGCGTATCCCGTACCAAACGGGAAGGCAATATCATGGATACAATTACCCTGCAGCAAGCCATTCTTGATTTGGCTTATAAAGGACCGGGCGGAAATGGCGAGGTCGAAAAACGGCTGAAAGCTGGACACACACTGGAGAACTCCTGGTTTATCTACTGTGTGAAAAAAGCGCAACCAGAAAACCTCACCGGCCTCCTATCGGCAAATACCGGAAATAGCGGTACAGCAACGCCTGTTTGATTTCAAAAACGCCGGATGAAAGCCGTTTCGATTGAGCGCTGAAATCGCTTCAACGAAAATCGACTTTTGTTGTTAAGCCAAAGGGAAATGCGACATGGATGCACACCCCTGCAGCTAGCACAATACCTTTCTGAGTGGCAGAATACCCGGGTGATTTTATTTGAGAAAGGGGCGACTCCAATGTTTGGTGATAAAATGGGCAAGGTCGAAAAAGCCATCGAAAAGCAAAATGCCAAGGCGCTTATTGATCTGGCGGACACAAAGGATACCGCACTCAGGCTTGCAGCGATCGCAGGCGTAGGTAAAGTGGGAGGCGATGACGCCGCCAATTACTTAATTACACAGTTAGCCGACAGCGACTCACAGGTACGCATTGCCGTGGCAGAGGCTTTGGGCGTTATGGGCAATATGCATACCAAAGCGCATATTTCGGCACAGCTCAACAAGGAAACCGATCCGCTGGTGCGGGAAGCCATCAGCAAGGCCATGAAGAATATTAAAGGGTATTGAGGGAATTGTTTTTTCAGGCTGCAAACCGCAATTTCCCGAATACTGCTTTGCTCCATTTAAAGATCCGCTTTTTTAAGAGCGGGTCTTTTCTATCTCAACAAATTTGGCAAATCAGTGGCAGCGCTCGCCGCTCAAATGTTGCTATCGATACCTTGTTGCTTTACATGTATGGGCGATTGAATGCATGATGCATGGCCATAGCGGTTTGTATCCATATAATCAGGAGCATTTGCTTCCTGGCAATAACATCCCTTTTTGTAGTTCGGAACTATCCTGACATTCTCCACCTGCCATGCCGTTTATCGGCATGATGTTATTCCTCCCCCAAATATGGTATACTATAGATGGCAGTTGACCCCTCTATTCTATGCGATGGGGTCAAGCCAATCGAAGCTAAACATTGGCATTGCCGATGTTATGCAAGGTAAGGAAGGTAGATTTTATGAAGAGATTCTCTATATTTTTACTGGTTGTACTGCTTGTGTGCTTCACTTTGCCCGCTTTGGGTGAAACGGTTGCAGCAACCCAAGCTCCCACCCCGACCCCGATGACCTCGTCCACCTCTACGCCGGAAGAACTGCTGCAACAGTGGTATGATATCGGTAATTTACTACGGGCCAATGGCAACTATCCGTTTGTTGAACTTCGCAAAGGCGATGTAGGGTACGAGGTAAAAGCCTTGCAGACCCGTCTTGCTGAACTGGGTTACTACAACAAGGAAGTGGTTGACAACTTCGGCAAAGGCACCTTCAACGCTATGAAGTTGTTTGAGAAAAGCAATAAGCTTACAGTGGACGGCATTGCTTCTGCGTCCGATCAAAAGGTACTGTTCAGCAGCACCGCCGTCGAATATGCCGGAGAAAAAACATCCTCAAGCAACACCAAAAGTAGCAGTACTACCAACAATACTGTTGACACCACATCGAGCGCAACCTCCAATAATTAGTTGTTAGCCGGACATCATCCCATATTTAAACCGAAAAACGAGTGTAGCAATTCCAAACCGCTTCAACAGTGTGAAGCATTTGTCCTCAATCTCCACGATTGCATGCTTTGTTCTCTTGTCTGCTCACTTTGGTTTGCAGGTTACGGCACAACAGCGTACTTTAAGTATGCCGAAGTATGTCAAGAATGGATAGCAATTACGATACATCCGCAGATAATGAAAACGACCCGAACGGGTCGTTTTCATTATCTGCGGATTATTTGTTGCTGAGGGCTATCCCTGAAAGTCAAACCTACAATCAGTCATTCCGATTGCCTATCCATGATTCGCAGTATCGGCATTGACTTCATCTTTTGTGCAAATGAAGCGTATCCCTATGCTACCCACATCCGCATGCTATTCCCGAAAGGGCTGAGGGTCGTCGGGCACCCCTTCAAAGCTGCCGATGTTCTTCTGCATCCATATCACACCATGCCATTGTCCGTTTTTATAGCCCATGTTGCGGAAATGACCTGCCTCCACAAATCCCAGCGCACGGTGCAAGGCAAGACTTGGCTCGTTCGAATCTGTAATAACGCCGTATACCGTTTTAAAACCCTGCTGTTGCAAGGTTTCCAGAAGCTTACGGTACAGGCACGATCCTAATCCTGTTCGTTTTGGTGCATCGGGAGTCAGATAGATGGTCGCCTCCACATCCCACTTGTACGCGTCATGCGGACGGATCTGCGCGCCGTAGGCAAACCCGCAGGGCTTCCCATCCACCTCGCAAACATAGAAGGGATACATCTGCAACGTATGCAGTATTTTTTCGCGATAGCTTTCCACGTCCGGATTTGTTGTGGAAAAGGTAGCGTTGCTGTGAAACACATAATGTCCGTATACATCGTGAACAAAGGTTGCATCCTCACCGGTCGCAACGCGAATGGTGTATGCCATGATCGTTCTCCTCCTAAGCTTCGGTGGCGCTATGGCCGATGGTGACCAGCTCCTCCGGTGTCAGCCCCACCAGTATCGTCTGAAAATTGGAATAGGTAACAAAACCCGCCGCCGCGCCGGCCGCTTTTTTAACATATTTGCGTTTGGTATAATCTACGGGCTGGCTCGGGTGGTTTCTTCCTTTGCTGTAGTAGGCCGCCAGCTTAGCGCCATATAACAACGTCTCCACCTCCGGCTCCTGCTCTGTGCGCAGAATCACATGCGAACCGGGGATGCCTTGGGCATGTAACCAAGTCTCATTACCGCGCGCATGCAGGGTCAGGCGATCGTTCTGTAATGAATTCTTCCCTACCAGTATCTCCGTGCCATCTGCTGCCACAAACCGATAAGGCTTGCCTTCCTGTAGCTTCTTCTGTTTACGTGCCACAGGGTCAGGGCGTACATAGCCGCTTTGCACCAGCAGATATCGGATTTCCGCAAGGTCGGTCGACGTTACACACTTATCCAAATCATCCAGTGCGTTTTCCAGAAGCTCCAGTTCCCCTTCGATCGTCACAAGCTGCTCCCGCGCATACTGTTCTGCACCTTTGGCTTTTCGGTACTTTTTATAGTATGCCTGAGCATTTTTCGCGGGCGTGAGCTGCGTGGAAAGAAGTATCTTTACCGTTCTCTGTTCCTCGTCATAATAGTTGACAACCTCAACCTCCGCCATACCTTTGGGTATTTGATGAAGGTTGGCGGTCAACAACTCTCCAAAAATACGGTTCTGATCCGCTTTTTCGCTCTCCAGAAGGGTCTCCATCATCATCGCCTTCTTCTTTTCAAGGCGCGCAATGTTGGTTTTAATATGTTTTTGTAACCCCGCGCTACGCTGCTGCATGCGCATATGCAAATCGCGTCCAAGATAGAATGCATCCATCGCGGCACTGAGATTCGGGTGCGGATTTTGACGCTCGAGATCATAAGTGATGTAGGGGAATGGGAAATAATCCACCGCCAATCCCGTTTCATCCGAGAGCACAACCGGCGCAGCACGCTTTGCCAAACCAGCATAAAAAGCGATGATCGATGTGGCAACCCTCAGCACATCCAGTGTGTCACAGGGTGTGGAGCGCTCCACCCCAATCTGTGCGCAAACTTCCCTGGCACATACGCCCGCCATGCCCGCGATGCACTCAATCAAGCCCTTGTCGAGTGGGCAGGTCAGTGCAGACAGCTTCATCGCGAGCGCTTCCACGGTCAAGGTGTCGGGGTGCAGCTTATCCTGTACGGGCGGCATGGCAAAATGTACCCCCGGTAAAAGTACACGCACGCGGCTCATTTCGCTGTTGACGTGGTGGATGCAGTCAATAATGACATTTGTGTCGTCAATCAGGGTCAGGTTGCTGTAGCGACCCATCAGTTCCAGTACCAGCGTCTTTTTCACGGGGTCACCCAGTTCGCCCATGCAGTCAAAGGTCATCAGCAGCACACGGTCGCCGTCGAGTTGATGCAGGTCACACAGCCTCGCCCCTTGCAGGTGCTTGCGCATCAGCATGCAAAACATTGGCGGCTCAGCGGGGTTTTCAAAGGTCTGTGTTGTGAACTGCGCCCGTGCCTGATTGGCATTGGCGCTCAGAAGCAGCTTATAATTACCGCCATTGCTGCGCAGCAGCAGCAGCAGTGCATCCCGTTCCGGCTGGTTGACACGCTCCACGCGACCGCCCACAAGCGCCTCCCGAAGCTCCTTTTCCAAAAAGGACAGGGTAAATCCATCCATGGGCATCGCTTTCGCCTCTTTTACTACAAAGTCCACATGATGATAGCACAAACAGGCTCACTGCGCAATCGTAAGCATGCTGGACATCCCCAGGAAAAACCCTTATAATACCTGTATTCAACGCAAAACTCATCAATGAGCGATGAGCTTTGAGGATCGGAAGGATGTGCGACGGATGAATCGTTCGGATGGGCGCTTACCCATGCAGGCCAGACCCTGCTTGATTGAGCCAGACTATATGAAAACGGCGGACGGCAGTTGCCTGATTGCTGTTGGGAATACAAAAGTCATTTGTACTGCCAGTGTGGAGGAAGGCGTTCCTCCCTTCCTGCGTGGACAGGGGCGCGGCTGGGTAACAGCAGAGTATGCGATGCTTCCCGCCTCCACCGGCAAACGTAAAGCACGAGATGGCATCCATAAAGATGGCCGCAGTGTGGAAATTCAACGGCTCATCGGACGTTCGCTCCGGCAGGCGGTAGACATGACGTGGCTTGGCGAGCGGACCATTACCCTGGATTGCGATGTGCTGCAGGCCGATGGCGGCACTCGCACCGCATCCATTACCGGCGCATATGTGGCGCTCATCATGGTTATCCACAAACTGCATAACAATGGCCTGCTTACGCAAAATCCGATCATCAGTCAGGTGGCTGCCATCAGTGCGGGCATTGTTGACAATACCCCGCTGCTGGACCTATGTTACAGCGAAGATAGCTCTGCTCAAACAGATATGAATCTGGTGATGAATCACCGGGGCGAATTTATAGAGTTGCAGGGCACCGGCGAAGGCCGGGCCTTTACGAAGCGAGAATTGGAGACCCTTACAGACTATGGCCGTGCAGGGGTGCGTTCCCTTATGCGCAGCCAACGCCAAGCGATTCAGGGGCGAGGAGATCATCTGATTCCCCTGCCACGCCTTGTGGTCGCCTCCGGCAACACCCATAAACTTAAGGAACTGCGTGCCATCTTCGGCGGAGTGTGTGAACTCATTTCCATGCAGGAAGCAGGTTTCACAGATGAGATCGATGAAACCGGCGATACCTTTGAAGCCAACGCAACCCTCAAGGCGGAAGCCGTCATGCGAGCCACCGGCCTGCCGACAATCGCTGATGACAGCGGCCTGTCTGTAGCAGCACTGGGCGGTGAACCCGGCGTGCACAGCGCCCGCTATGCCGGAGCGCACGGGGACGATAGCGCGAACAACCGTCTTTTGCTCCAAAACATGGAGGCGATGGAAGATCGCCGCTGCAAATTTGTCTGCGCAATGGCGCTGGCTCTGCCCGCTGAAACAACAAAAACCGTGGTTGGCGAATGTGAAGGCACACTGCTTCAGGAAAGCAGAGGTCAGAGCGGCTTTGGATACGATCCGCTCTTCCTGTACGAGTCCGGCGTGACGTTTGCCCAGATGAGTGAAGCTGAAAAAAACAGGGTCAGCCATCGTGCCCATGCATCCGAAGCTATGCGAAAGGTGTTGCGGGAGGTGCTGTAAATTATGAAGATCGTCGCTTTCAGCGACAGTCACGGCAATCGCGGTCTACTGCGGGATGCGGTGGAGATGGCGATGCGGGGCTCCCCTGTCGATATCTGCATCCATTGCGGCGATGGCGCTCGTGATATGGATGCAGTGACCCCCATCCTGCGCGACAGGTATCCGAACATCCGCATCTATTCGGTACGGGGTAACTGTGATATCGGCGCGTTTGATTTGCCTACGCTGGAGTATTTTGAGGCGAATGGCGTGCGGATGATCGCTACGCATGGTCATCTCTATGGCGTGAAAACAGGCTATGAAAGCCTGTTGTGCGCCGCGGAAGACAAAGGAGTAAAGGTGGCATTTTTCGGTCATACCCACCATTCGCTGCTTGAACCCGTCAGGGGAATCTATCTCATTAATCCCAGTGCTATCTGCCAGCATCTGTCGGGCAACATCGCCTACGCTCAGGTGATGATTGAGGCAGACGGCAAAATTCGCGCCGATCTGATGAAATGGCTCTTTTGATCTCACAATGAGTCCTGGCTCCTATACCCCTTCTATCCAAACCGCCCGTTCCTCGGGACAGGCGGTTTCATTGTGCCGAAAAAGCGATATATTTTTACCGTATCCTGTTGACATCTCAGCAGGCTAGTGCTAATATGTTTTATAAATCCGACGAAAACGGTCGGGTATTGGAAAGGAAACGGGATGAGGCTATCAACACGCGGCCAATACGGGCTGTACGCTATGTACTACCTTGCCGATCACAAGAACGAAGGACCCCAGAGCCTTCAGAGCATTGCATCCACCGGTGTACCTAAGCAGTACCTTGAGCAGCTTTTGGGGAATCTCCGGCGTGCGGGGTTGGTAACCACAGTGCGGGGCGTACAGGGGGGCTATCAAATTGCCAAAGCACCGGCCGAAATCAGCATCCTGGATGTGATTGATGCGATGGAAGGCCCCCTTGAACTGAGCGAATGCATGACGGACGAGGGGCACTGCACCCGATCCTGCGGATGCCCAGTTCGGCGAGTATGGCAAAAGCTGACCGATTCCATTAACCACGAATTAGCCGGGCTGACGCTTGGCGATATGTTTAACCAAACGAACGAATGCGAGGCAGACCATCATGAGTGACAAGCGAATCATCTATTTGGATAACGCAGCGACCACAGGGGTGCGCAAGGAAGTGCTTGATACCATGCTCCCCTACTTTTCGGAGCACTATGGCAACCCCAGTTCCATCCACAGCGTAGGGCGTGATGCCAAGCGCGCAGTGGAAAATGCCCGCAAGCAGGTGGCTGCTGCGATTGGTGCCCAACCGCAGGAAATTTATTTTACAGCGGGCGGCAGCGAGAGCGATAACTGGGCAATCCGATCCATTGCCGAAGTACTGGAGAAAAAAGGAAAACATATTATCACCAGCAGCATTGAACACCACGCGGTGCTGCACACCTGTGAATATCTTGAAAAGAAACGCGGTTACCGCGTTACATACCTGCCAGTGGATGAATTTGGCCGTGTAAGCGTTGCGGATGTGAAGAATGCCATCGCGGAAGATACAGTCTTGATTACCATTATGACCGCGAACAACGAGATTGGCACCCTTCAGCCCATTGCGGAGATTGGCAAGATTGCTCACGAAGCCGGCGTATTATTCCACACTGACGCAGTGCAGGCCATCGGTGCTATTCCTGTCCAAGTGGATGCCCTCAATGTTGACTTGCTTTCCATGTCCGCGCATAAGTTCCATGGCCCCAAGGGTGTTGGCGCGCTTTACATCCGCAAGGGAGTACGCATCAGTAACCTGATCTATGGCGGAGGGCAGGAGCGTAACCTGCGTGCGGGTACTGAAAACCTTGCCTCCATCGTCGGGATGGGCAAGGCGATCGAGTTAGCCGTAGCCGAGCAACCTGCCTATGCGGCCCGTATGACCCTGTTGCGTGACAAACTGATCGACGGCATTCTTAGGAGCATTCCTGAAGTGCGTCTGAATGGCCATCGTACCGAGCGCCTGCCCGGCAATGCGAATGTCAGCGTGCGCTATATCGAGGGCGAGTCTCTTTTGATGCGACTGGATCTGGTTGGTGTGGAAGCATCCAGCGGTTCTGCCTGCACCAGTGGCAGCCTTGACCCCTCTCATGTGCTTTTGGCCATCGGTCTTCCCCACGAAATTGCCCATGGCAGCCTTCGCCTGACGCTTGGCATCGGCAACACAGAAGAGGATGTACAGTATGTGCTGAAAGTGCTGCCCGGCATCGTAGAAACCCTTCGCGCCATGAGTCCCCTCACCCAGCCGACCTGCATCGCCTGATCGATGCTG
>Ga0302287_10000785_pt1 | contig 14195 bp, 13 predicted proteins | sample III_Fen_E2_4_FD_200452 | JGI IMG/M metagenome (GOLD analysis project Ga0302287, IMG submission 200452) | Peat permafrost microbial communities from Stordalen Mire near Abisko, Sweden - III_Fen_E2_4 | ecosystem: Environmental > Terrestrial > Soil > Wetlands > Permafrost | place: Sweden: Abisko...
TGGGGATCTTCCCCAACGACGCCTCGTGCATCAGACTCGTGGGTGCACTGCTGATGGAGCAGAACGATGAATGGACAGATGGAAAAGTGTTCCTAAACCCAAAGGCTATGGAGAGAACGAAGAAATGAATTTACAGAAATAAAGGTTGCATTATCATCTCAATCAGCATGGATGGTAAAGGGCGTGCCTTAGATAATATCTTCGTAGAAAGATTATGGAGAACGGTCAAGTATGACGATATTTATCTCAAGGGCTACACAACCGTTCCTGAATGCAAGGCTGGACTCGGAAAGTTTTTTGACCGCTACAACAATAAAAGAGAACATCAATCACTTGAAGGAAATTATCCCGCAGAAGTATATTTTGGAAAGGTCGCAATCAATATAGCGGCATAGTCTGGGAGCCAATTATCAAACGGCTTTTTTCTGTTCAAAAAATCAGACCACTATACGGTTGCTGCCTGATTCTTATTATTAATGTCGGTTTCCATTGGGTTGAATTTACCTATTGGAAACCAATTATCTCAATCCATTTTGCTGTTCGATTTTTTCAAACCGCTATATTTCCTCGAATTGTTACTGCATGATCATAATTGGTCGTGTACCCAATCCGGACACTTGTACGTAGTAGCGACCAGGTTGGGCATGCATGGGGAATGCAAATAGTGTAGTGCCTTGCGCAAGGTTCCAGGTGGCGACTTGGTGACCATTGACATCAAATAGACCTGCGGTGTTGGCTTGACTCATGGGGGTTCTCAGCGTAAGTGTGTGATTCGCATACTTCACACTAAATTCACTCGATGCCCCGGAATTGCTTGCGAGAGTTGCCACCGGGCGTGTTCCGCTAGGTGCGGTGAGGCTGAATACAAACGCGGTTACCGAGAGCTTCGGTAGGGTTGTTTGGAATGCGTTGTTGGCCACATCAACCGAGCCCTTGCTGATTGCATTGCTCGTCGCAGAAACAAAGGTCTCACTTGTGATGTTTGCAATTTGGAAACTGGGAGCCCATGCGCCGCCTGGGATGAAGTGCGCGAGGCTTACTGATGCTGTTTGGGTATTGTTTGCGTCGCGGTTTACGAGAATCACTGTGAGGGAGTCGCCAGCATTGTTCACGCTGGTATATGCGGACACAAGGCTGTCGAGGGTGCTCGTGGAAGAAACACGATTTGCTTTTGCGTAGGTGGTAAACAAATGCAAAGATTCATACCAGCCAGCTTGCCAGTCCCAAGGTGTGAAAATCTCGAAATTGTTGTCGGCCATTGTTCCTAGAAACGATGCGTATACAACGGCTTCTGCGGCAGGGTTTGAATTCTGCAAGTTCACACTGCCGAATTCAGTCATGGCAAGGCGGCTGCGACCCGTGCCTAGATATTGCTCCATCCAGCGCGATATGCGTAAGAACGTATAGTTGGGAACAGCTTTGGTCCATTTGTTGTCAATCGTATGAATGCCGTTGCTTTTTGGCCAAGCGTATGTCGTGTCAAACAGCACGCGATGAAGCTGCAACAAGTTGTCGCGATCTGCGGTCGTGGTTGAGCTATAGCCAGGGTAGAAGTGTTGGTCGTATACATCGAGCAACTTAAGCCCTGTGCTCTTTTCGGCTTCACCAATTTTCTTTATAAAGTATTCCATCGAGCTGTATTGCGTGCCGTTTACTGTAACTGGAGTTTTGTTCCAAACCCACCATTGCCACTCGTTTGCGAATACAGGACCCACGAGCAAAACGTTAGGATTAGCGATGCGAGCGGCTTTGGCAACAGTGATATAACGATTAATGAATGTGTCTGCCATCATGGTGTCGGGCACAATGTCGTTATGAGTTCCGTGCCAAATATCGGGCTCGTTATCCATGTTCCAATACTGGAATTGTGTTTGGTTCAAGCTAAGATCACCAGTACCTGTGCCGAACCAGTGTGGCAAAATTGCGATGCTCGAATCTGCTGGCCATGCTTTAAGGTAAAGCTGAGGATTCCCTGTAGTGAGCTGAGTTTTTCCATCGGTAGAAACGGTGCCGCCACCTGCGAGATCAAAGGATGCGCTAGGGTAAGTGCCATTGTGTGCTTGCCCCCATGCGTAATCACTCCAATTATTATTTACGTTGCTTGCAACCCAGCCAAGCACCTGCAAGGCAAAGATGGCTTGGACATTGGGGAGCTTACTTTGCATCTCTTGTGCAGCGAAATCCCAGTTGTGTGCATACACATTATTGAACCAATCTGGATGTGATGAAAGTCTTGCACGCCAATTGTATTTGGTGGAGTTATTGCCACCAGTAAGGCGCACAATTTTTATGCCTGCATCCTTCAAAATTTGGATGGCAGAGTCGGATGTTGGCTTAGTTGAATCATCCGAGATATTGAAATCATTTTTGCCATAGATCTGTGGGTGAATTGGGATCTTGCCTGCCGTCGCGTCGATCTGGATCGTTGCAGCTCCAAAGGCTGTTACGCCAAGTAAAGCAAGGTTTGCGATGCTATTGCGCACAAAGCTTCGTTTGAATGTTTGCATGGACCTCTCCTTATAACGTTTTGCGCTATGGTTTTCGCAGTTGCGGGAATAATTGTGATTCAGAAATTCCGTGAAGAATAATGTTGTCGAGCCAAAGGCTTGCGGGAAGTGTCGCGTTAAATGCAAAGCCCGATGTTTGCGCTGCGATATTGTTCCATGTGAAAGTGCTGTCTTGCGGCTCTGGGGCGAAGTCTTGAGGCTTCAAAGAAACTTGCGTCCAAGTTGGGGACAGATCGAAGTGGGCAACGATTCTGTTCGCATATCCAACGCTTGCATTGAAGGTTGAATACCATTGCAGATTGATTGTGCCCGAGCCTTTCGCCATAAAGGTGATAGAGTCCACGGTGACTAGGTTGTGTGCAATAAAAGTTTTGTTTGAACTCTGCACTCCGGCTTCGATATCCATTCCGCAAAGAGCGTATTTGCCAGTCACGTTTAAATTGACTGCTAACGATTCGTGTAGGCTGTGTCCTCCTTGCCATGCTTCGGTTCCGGTAACAATTGCTGTCGAAATTTTGCTAGGAATAACTTGACTGATACTGTCTGTTGCCGTATACCACCAACCTTCACCGGTGAATTCGTGGTAGCGATTCGCATCGTTGCCATCTTCAAAATCATCTAGCAGAATCGAGCTTGTATCAGGAAGGGCAAGGGTCCCCAGCTTGATTGAATCGCCATGCTGGGTTGTCACTGAGGTTAATAATGAAAGAGAGGAAGGGTAGATTGCAACAAGGCTGTATGTTCCCGCAGGAATTTTTACGAATGAAAATTTGCCTTGTGCAGAAAGGGGGGTGCGGAATGTTGAGCCGGCGAGACGAACCTCTGAAGGTGCTTGCGAACTTGTGATTGCAACTGTTCCGCTTAGTTCACTTGGTGTTTCAACTGTTGTTGCGTGTGCGCTGTCAGCACCAAAAATTTCTTCGCGCTTCATTCCCATGGGAGATTCAATTTCGAGATTTACTGGCCACGATGTTGTGTGTACAAGTGCTTGACCATTTTTATCGGTGAGAGCACTGTCAATGCTTGGAGTCTTGCCCGCCAGCACTTCGCTTGACCAGCTCGCAAAAGACACTAGCCTCACGCGGGCATTGGCAACAGGATTTCCTGCTGGATCTTTTACCGTTAAAGCCACGCCATTTTCGGTCTGATCCCAAATGCCGCCGCCGGCTCTTTTTTGTTCGCCACATCCAACGAGTAGTGAAATGATAAACCCTAGAAAAAGGCATGAAAGAATTGAAGGTTGTATCATGATTGCACTCCCTTGGGCAATTCACCCACAGGGAAAAATGCTTGGGCAAGTCGAAAAATGCGATCTGGATGTTCAACTGTTTCGACGCGTTCAAGAATTTGTTTTCGCGCCTCTTTTAAAATGGATATGCAATCAAGGAACGCAGCTTCGTCTACAGCCATATTGATTACATTGATGTCGCGTTTTTCTTTCGGGTGGCGGTCAATGCTTTCTTCGGCTAGGCGAAATGAGTGTGCTTGGTATTGCCGAATTAATAAGGACTGGTAAGTTGAACCGGTAGAAACGCTTTTGCCTGCAAGCTTCCATGTGCCGTCGTCACAGCGATCAATGAGTTTAAGATTACGGAGAAGTTGAACCGATTTACGGGCTTGGGCTGTGGTGATTTGTGGGCGAACACTTGTGGCTAAAAGCTCATAGTTGTCTGATGTTTTTAGAATGCCCAGTAGCGCGCGAACTACGGGGTGATGCCAATCGCTGTAAAGCAAATACTGGTCGCCATCCAAAGTGTGACAACGGCTACCTCGTAACGAAAGAAGCTCAGAAAAAATTTTGCGGGACTCAGATTCCTTGCGGGCGCGGCCAAAGGATACCAACTTGGCAAAATAGCGAGCTTCATTTTCATTCAGTTTTAAATACTCTTGAAATCGTGGAAGTGCTGCCGATGAAATATGCAAGTGGCCATGTAAAATTCGGTAGACTTGGCTCTGATCCAGACCCACTCCATCGCCCATGACTTTAAATGAATACCATGGCGCAAGGGACTTGCGATCTTCAAAGTGAGAACGCAAAAATTCGCGGTAGTCGAGAAACTGAAAAACAGACTTCATTTAAGTACCATAAGGGTTCCTTTCGATGAGCCCTTTACCTATCATACCCAATGTCTTGAAAATAGGCTTGAATGGTGTTGGTGGGTTATTCCAGATTACAATCTCTTGCAATAGACTTTGCAAGCCTGTACTGGTCGATCCAATCAGGACTTTGGCCGTAAAGATTGCGGTACCATAAGGCTTTCTGCCACTGTAAGTGATAATTTTGCTGTATCCGGTTGAATGCCCTGAGGATAATATGTCAAAGCCAAGTCGTTTCTCACATTATCATTTTCATCACCACCGCCGCGTTCCGGTGTTTGTTTCGCGTATGATTTGGGGTGGATTGTTCATTATTGCTGGCGTTTTGCTGATCGCATTCAATATGGGTTTTTTGCCCGAGATGTATAAGCCGATTGTATTCAGCTGGCCAACGTTGTTGATTTTGGTTGGTCTGATTCAAAGTATTTACCACCGGCGCTTTTCCTTTGGGATTCTCCTGATGGGGCTTGGCGCCTATTTTGGTGCAGCTCGCTTAGGGTTGGGGCACTTGCCTGAATTTGGGAAATTGATTTTGCCCCTGATCTTGATTTTCTTGGGTCTTCGCGTTGCTTTTCGCAAACGTCCCAATTGGCACGAAGATTCGGCTTGCTACCGTCCTTGGAAAGACCCTGTTCCCGATGATATCGCTCATGCACAAAGTATTCACGAAGATGGTCGCTTAGATGAAAATAATGTCTTTAGCGGATCGCGCAGAAAATTTCGCAATGTCGTTTTTCTGGGCGGCGAAATCAATTGTGTGTTTGGTGGAAGTGAAATTGATTTAACGGAAGCTCAGCTTGCAGAAGGAACCACGGAGATTGAGGTGAACTGTGTGTTTGGTGGCGCTGTTTTGATTATTCCAGAAACATGGACTGTGCGCTTGAATACAAGTTCTGTATTCGGTGAATTTGTGGATCGTGGGCGCACTAATATGCAGCAACGCGATCCTAAACGGGTGTTGCTGATTCGTGGCTCTTGCGTGTTTGGTGGTGGCGAAATCAAGTACGGATAAAATGTGAATCACCCTCTTTGGAAAACATGGCGTCTGATCGGATACATGAGTATCTGGATTTTACTTGCTTTTGCCGGTACATATTTTCAAAGAGTTTTTTTTAATGTCTCTTGGTGGGATGCGGGCTCAACGTCACTGATCAATAGTGGTGGTTTTTCCGTTGTTGGATTTTGGCTCTGGTACTTTGTAAGCCAATCTTGGAGTGCGCGGACGTCATTCTTGCGAATTGCCGCAGTTCACTTTTTTGCTTGTGTTGTCGTTGTGCTCCTCTGGGCTTTTGGAACCTATTCGATGAGCACTTTAATTCTTGCAGATGATCCTGCTTATTTACGGATTCTTCAAGAAACGTTGCCAATGCGGGTTGCTTCTGGAGTGAGTCAATATATCCTGATTGTGTTGGTTTATTTTCTTTTCTTGAATTTTGAAGATCGTCGCATGCGCATCGCTTCCGAAGCGCGCTTACGAGAAATGCTGAAAGAGAGCGAACTAAATTTGCTCAAAAGCCAAATTAATCCGCACTTCTTGTTCAATAGTCTAAACTCGGCAAGCCTTCTTACGCTTACTGCGCCAGACAAAGCTCGTGAAATGATTATTGCGCTCAGTGAATATTTGCGCTATTCGATTTCGGGAAAACACGATACCTTTGCCTCGTTGCGAGCAGAACTTGAAAATGCACAGCGCTATCTTGAAATTGAGCGAATCCGTTTTGGTGAAAAGCTTGCTCTTGAATTCCACGTTGCCCCAGACTGCTATGCAGGGAGCTTGCCTGCGATGATCTTGCAGCCCTTGTACGAAAATGCTATTAAACATGGTGTGTACGAGGCTACCGGAAAAGTTTGGATTACCACAAAAGCAACCGTTGAAAATGATATGCTTAAGCTTGATATCGCTAATACGCATGAAGACGGAACCACCATTCGTAAGGGCGCAGGTCTTGGCCTTCGCAATGTGCGAGATCGCTTGCAAATGTTGTACGGCGAAAAGGCTTGGCTAAAAATAGTTCGCAAAGAAAATCTGTTTGAAGTTTCGCTTTCAATACCCATGAGGGAATTATGAGAGTCTTAATTATTGATGATGAAGATGCTGCACGCCAACTCCTCAAGATTTATTTGAAGGAGCACGCGGACTGTGAAATTGTAGGTGAGGCTTCCGATGGATTCGATGGCTTTCGGCTTGTGCGCGAATTAAATCCCGATGTGATTTTTCTCGATATCCAGATGCCGCGTATTACCGGTTTTGAAATGCTTGAACTCCTTGAAAAACCACCCGCAATTATTTTTGCAACCGCTTATGATCAATATGCAATCAAGGCTTTCGAGAAGAATGCTGCAGACTATTTGCTGAAACCTTTCAGTAAGGATCGCTTGACGCAAGCCTTGGATAAAGTTCGCGCTCGCCTACAAACCCTTGGTACAACTGTGTCCAGTCCTGAAATAGCCGTTTCTCAATCGGTGCGCGAAGAGGTTGAATACTTAGAGCGAATTGCGGTTAAAATGCGCAACAAGGTGCACGTAGTTCCTGTGGATATTATCCAACTCTTTGAAGCCGAAGGGGACTATGTGCAGATCCATACTCCCGAAGGAAAGTATCTCAAAGAATTCACCATGAAATACTTGGAAGCGCACTTAAGCCCCGAGCAATTTGTGCGCGTTCATCGCTCTAATATTGTTGCCATCAATTCGGTCAAAGGCCTAGAACATACTGGCCCTGAGACTTGGATGGTACGCCTAAAGAATGGCGTGGGCGTAAAGGCTAGCGTCGATGGGGTGCGGCAGTTGAAGAAGGTGTTGGGGTTGTAAGAGAACCGAAAATAAGTGTAAAACGAAAGGGAATTATTGCGATAACTCCACCTTCCATGAATAGATGGGCTCTGCCGCAGAATTCGATGTACTCGACAACAGGTGTGCATTTTGTGACAGTCGGTGCTAGTGCAAAGTGTAAAACGTAAAGTGATGCAGCCGGTCGCAAATTTTGAACAGGTCGCCACCTTGTAGGTGGCTTTTCCCCAAGAATCCCCCCATCCCCCGCACTTTTAACTTTTAACTTTGCGCTTTACTCTTTACACTTGTTTCGGACAGACAACCTAGGCAACTGGGTTTGAACGTTGCACTAGCGATGACTTTCCATCGACGTCTTTATCCGTTCCATTCCGATACGTTGGATGTAATCACCAAAGCTTTCGGCGATAGTTCCTTCGTTCTTCCATAGCGCGAATAAAGGCTCAAGTGTTTCAGCGATTTTTTCTGTAGGCACTTTCTGCGTCCACAAGCGAGCGATGCGATCTCCATTGGGTGAACCACCTAAGAAGATTGCATACTTGCCTGGCAATTGTCCTGCAATGCCAATTTCTGCGGAGTAGGGGCGTGCGCAGCCATTAGGGCAACCTGTTACACGAATTACCGGTGCGCGATTGATTAAACCATGTCGTTCAAGTTTCGCACTGATTTCTTGCAGTAGGTTGGGAAGTGCTCGTTCAGCTTCTGCAAGGGCTAATGGGCATGTAGGCAATGATACGCAGGCGAGTGCGCGATCAAACAATTTGGATTCACTTTTCCATGTGAAACCACTTTCGTTTAGCAAATGTTCGACTGCGGATTTGTTTTCTGTTTTCACACCGAGCAGAATTAAATCTTGGTCGGCGGTAAATTGAACGAGTGGTTTAAATTCACGCACAATGTTGCGTAGCGCAGTCTTTAATTTCCCTTTGGCTGAATCGGTGATGCGGCCGCTAAGGATATGCACGCCAAGAGCCCAGGTACCATCAGTGCGCTCATGCCAGCCTAAATAATTCGGTGTATTCCACGCAGGTAAAACTTTTTCGATGAACGCAAATCCCTGGCGCTTTTCAACTTCACTTTTGAACCATGCTAGGCCTTGCTCTTGCACCACGTATTTAAGGCGCGCGTGCTTGCGATTGGTGCGGTCACTAAAGTCGCGATGTACCCCAACAACAGCTTCTGCGCAGGCGATCAATTGGTCTGCGGGAATCCAGCCCACAAGGTCTGCTAGACGTGGGTATGTCTCGGGCTTGTTATGGGTCATGCCCATTCCACCACCAGCAAATACGAAGTAACCTTGGATAGCACCATTGCGAACCGTGGCTACCAGAGCCATGTCGTTTGTGTATAGGTCGATTCCGTTGTCGCCTTCAACAGTGATGGCAAACTTGAATTTGCGAGGTAAGTATGTCTTACCATAGAGTGGTTCATGTTCATCACCGGGTGCTTCAATGCGTTTTTCGCCAAGCCAAATTTCAGCCCAAGCAGATGTTTTAAACTTGAAATGATCACTCAGTAAGGAGGCTGGCGCATCAAGCTGATCAAGGTCTGCGAGTCCGCGTGGATTTACTGCTTGCGTAACATTACGTACAACATCACCACAGGCACCAATGGTGGTGAGATTCATTTTATGAATGGCTTGCAGCACGGGTCGCAAATCATCTTTGACAATCCCATGCAATTGCACACTTTGTCGCGTGGTCAAACGAAGTGAACCTCCACCATAGAGATCCGCCAAATCATCCCAAGCCAAGTATTGTTCTGCGCTGACGCGTCCACCAGGAATTCTTCCGCGAATCAAAAAGCTTGCGCCAGCAGCGGAGCCGTCGGGTAGCTTGTCACGATTTTTTTGCTGATAGAAACCATGGAACTTAATCAGTGCTTGATCGCTTTCATAAAAGCCATCGAGCTCAGGATTCTCAAGCGTTAAGGCAATATATCCGCGTAGATGATCGGAGTGTCTTTTGATTTCTTCAATGGTTGGCATAGGGACTCACTGGGTAAAACGAGATAACATAATTGAGAGTTGCGATGTTTAATCCTCACGACTAATCCAGCCGGTATGGCTAGTGGAGAGTGGAGAATTGCAACGTCTAATCCACAAAGAAATGAATTATTGCAACTCTCCGCTCTCGAACTTTAAAACTCTCCACTGATTGCTTCTCATACTTCATACTCTGGATCATCCTTGCCGGCGCCGAGGATTACGCCTGCAGCGACAGTTAGGTTGGTGCCTTCGTCAATTAAGATAAAGGCCCCGGTCTTGCGGTTATTGGCGTATGTATCTGCAGCGATGGGGCTTGCTAAACGTAATTCAACGCGAGCAATGTCGTTAAGCTTCAGATCTTTGTTGCCTTCACCCTGTCTCAAGGTAGCAATGTCGAGCACGGATTCTACAGTATCAAGAATTGTGCGCACCGTGCGGCTGGTTTGGCGCAGAAGGTAGCGTCCACCTAGGCGCGCAGCCTTGTGGTCTGTCCAGCAAATCCATGCTTCCAGCTTATTTAGGATGATGGGCTGGCTTTCTTCGGTGACGGTTAGCAAGTCTCCGCGAGAAATATCGATTTCATCTTCAAGGGTAATGGTGACGGATTGGCCTGCAAACGCCTCGGTCTGGGAGCCTTGCAAACCGTCAATTGCCTTGATATGACTAGTGAGCCCGCTGGGTTGTGCAATGATGGGTTGTCCAACCTTGAAAATGCCCGAGGCTACGCGGCCTCCAAAGCCACGGTAGTCCGGATATTCAGGGCTCTGTGGGCGAATCACCAATTGGATCGGGAAGCGTGGATCCGTGAGGTTTGCGTCTTCGTGAACAGGAGCGCTTTCAAGCAAGTCAAGCAGTGTAGGGCCCTTATACCAAGCGAGGTCTTGTGATGCGTTCACCACATTATCGCCGCGGAGTGCTGAAAGCGGAATGAAGTGTACGTTGCGCTTTGTTGTCTCGGCATGAATGGAGTCAAGCTCAGGTAAAAAGCTTTCGTAGTCGGCCTTGATTTTGTTGTATACAGACTCATCCCAGTTTACAAGATCGATCTTGTTTACGGCCACAACGAAATGCTTAATACCAAGCAGAGCTGCGATGAAGCTGTGTCTGCGTGTTTGCTCGATCACGCCATGGCGAGCATCAATTAAGATTACCACGAGATCAGCATTAGAGGCGCCAGTCACCATGTTGCGTGTATACTGCACGTGACCCGGTGCATCGGCAATGATGAATTTGCGCTTTGAAGTTTGGAAATACTTGTGAGCAATATCGATGGTAATGCCTTGTTCACGCTCAGCGCGCAAGCCATCGGTCAGCAGAGCTAGGTTCACGGAACCATCGGGCAAGAGGTTGCTTGACTTCTCCAAGTATTCGAGCGTATCGCCTGGGAGAGCTCTGCAATCATAAAGCAAGCGGCCAATCAAGGTGCTCTTGCCATCGTCAACGGAACCAGCAGTGAGGAAGCGAAGAATTTGAATTTCGGACATATGATTTTCCTAGAATAGAATGTTGAACAAGTGGAGAGTGTTAGAGTTCGATAATTTTGCGATACAAGTTGAGAGTTCGACAGTTCTAGAGTGGAGAGTTGCAACGCCTAATCCTAAAAAGCATGAGAAGTCGCAATTCTACACTCTCCACTGGCCATGCGCTTTGCGATGCCTTGTGTGGATTAGACTTTGCAACTCTCCACTTTAAAAGTAACCACCTCGTTTTCTGTCTTCCATCGCGGCTTCGCTACGCTTGTCATCGATGCGAGCGCCTCGTTCGGTAACGCGGGCTGCGCGAATTTCTTCGATGACGTGGTCGAGCTCGACCGCATCGGATTCCACCGCGGCGGTGCAAGTCATATCGCCAACAGTACGGAAGCGAACGGTCATATCGACCAGCACATCGTCTGCATCTTTATTCAAGAAGGGCGAATCTGGATAGAGCAAGCCATCACGTTTTACCAGCGTTCGTTTGTGTGCAAAGTAAATGCTTGGTAGCGCAATCTTTTCGCGACGGATATAGCTCCAAACATCGAGCTCAGTCCAATTGCTGATCGGGAACACGCGCATATTCTCGCCTTTGCGAATGCGGCCGTTGTAGAGATCCCAAAGCTCAGGGCGCTGTAAGCGAGGTTCCCATTGTCCAAACGCATCGCGTGCAGAAAAAATGCGCTCCTTTGCGCGTGCTTTTTCTTCATCACGGCGAGCACCACCAATGCAGCAGTCGTATTTGAGCTCTTCAATTGCATCGAGGAGTGTGCGGGTTTGCAAAGCATTTCGGCTTGCGTACTTTCCTGTCTCTTCGGTCACAAGCCCTGCGTCGATACTGTCTTGCACGTTGCGAACTTCAAGGCGCAGATTTAAATGCTTCACTAACCAATCACGATACTCGATGGTCTCTGGAAAGTTGTGGCCAGTGTCGATGTGCAATAAGGCGAATGGCACGCGGGCTGGGCGAAATGCCTTCACCAACATGTGTGCCAAAACAATGGAATCTTTTCCGCCCGAAAACAAAAGCACTGGGCGCTCAAATTGTGCGCCGGCTTCCCGGATGATTTGAACCGCTTCGGCTTCGAGGGCAGCCAGGTGGTCCATGGTATGCAAGCTCGACATGGGGACTCCTATTGTTTACTCTGATTATGAACAAAATATAGCATGAATTCAACCTATTGTTAGCTAAAAGAGTAAACAATAGATAAGAGGTCGGTTTTATAGGACAAGCGGCAAGTACAGTACCAAAAGTGAGGCTGGCGCGTCCATCTAAGTACGAATGCAACAAAACTTATGCATTTGAATACTTATAATTAGTCAAGGAGCATAAATGCCGGTCAGTGGAAAAGTCCTACGAAAGGAGTTTGAAGAAATGGGTTGGATTTTTAAAAGACAAACAGGGAGCCATGCCATTTTGGAAAGAAACGGAGTGCATGTTTCTATTCCCATGCATACCGAACTAGCAACAGGCACAGAACATTCACTACGAAAAGTTTTAAACAAGGAGTAAGTATGAACTACCACTTTAAGATCAAAGAAGAAGGTCGTTTCTGGTTGGGTCAATGTGTGGAGCTCGAAGGTTGCATTACTCAAGCGACTTCTAGAGCAGAGCTCGATGCCAATATGCATGAGGCTTTAAATGCATTTCTCGATGAGCCAGAAGATTCTAAGATCGTTTTTCCATCGCCAAGATTGTTGGTGCTCAAGTTGCATTTAGTGGCCGTCGAAGTGGAGCCCCGCATCGCATGCGCACTCTTGATTCGCCAAGCACGCCTTGCCCGCGGATGGTCTCAACGCAAGGCAGCACAGGAGTTGGGCTTCAAAAATTTTCACAGCTATCAACGTTTAGAACATGCACGCACATCGAATCCGGAACTCGAAACCCTGGTGCGAATTAAGCGAGTATTTACTGAATTTGACTTAGGAATGTTGGTGGGCTAAGACTTCGTTTAGAGCTAGCGAAAGGCGCTCAGTGCGATTCTTTGGTGTGAAGATGCAGTCCGCATTCTTTCTTGTTGGGATTTTCCCACCACCACCGACCTGCACGCGAGTCTTCTCCTAGCTTTACGGCGCGTGTACATGGTGCGCAGCCAATGCTCGGAAATCCCTTGGCGTGTAAGCGATTGATCGGGATGTTGTGGGTCGAAATGTACGCGTCAAGTTGCTCATCCGTCCAATCGAGGAGTGGATGAATCTTCAACACATTATGGTCTGGGTCTGTTTCTTCAAAGGGTAAATTTGAGCGATTCGCAGACTGAGCTCTACGCAAACCTGTGAGCCAAACTTGAGTGCCCACAAGCGCACGCTTCAAAGGCTCCACCTTGCGAATCCGGCAGCACTCCAAGCGGTTTTCCACCGATTCAAAAAAGCTATTTGGGCCTTTCTCAGAAAGGAATTTCTGTAAAGAATCTGCGTTGGGCGTGTAGACCTCAATGCTTACTTCAAGGCGTTCGCGGGTAGCAGTTATAAGGCTTTGCGTCTCTTCGAAAAGTCTGCCGGTGTCGAGTGTGAAAATTCGAATGGGCAATTTTTTCTCTGCAATTGCATGCGTGATCACTTGATCTTCTTTGCCAAGGGAAGTCGAGAAGGCGGCCCCGGTTGGGAAGCGTTCTACGATCTCGTGCAAGCGTTGTTCAAGAGTCTGTTGCTCGTTCATTTTGATCCCTACATTAGAAGATCGTTGGGCGATTCGATTTAACGTTTCAATTCAACAATACCTCTTGAGAAAAGTATTGTCAAGTAAACAAGTGAACAATATGATCGGCCGCACAGCTATTGGGATGAGCGACAGGGCTTTTCGGGTTTGAGGTCTTATATTTTGCGCCATCGGAATGCTATGAACAAAATCTATCTAGACCACAATGCAACCACCGCACCTTCGCCGCAAGTGATCGCAGACGTTTCTCGTGTCATGGCGGAGTTTTTTGGAAATCCTTCGAGCCAACACTGGGCGGGTCAAGACGCCAAGCGCATCTTAGATGTAGCGCGTGCTCGGGCGAGTAAACTCATTGGATCTAAGGCCGATGAAATTGTTTTCACCTCGGGTGCAACCGAGTCCAACAATACAGTTTTTGCGCACGTTGCCGCACTTGCTCGCAAGCGTAGCGTTCATGTTGTCACCAGTGCGATTGAGCATAGCTCTGTTCTCAATTCGTGCGCGGCCTTAGAGCAGCAAGGCGTGAAGGTTACTTACGTGCAAGCTGCGTGGGATGGTCGCATAAACGCTCGACAAATCGAAGCTGCATTTACTCCAGAGACGGTGTTGGTGAGCGTGATGCTTGCGAACAACGATACGGGTGTTATTCAACCGATTGCGGACATTGCTGTCTTTGCTCATGC
>Ga0302287_10000787_pt1 | contig 14168 bp, 11 predicted proteins | sample III_Fen_E2_4_FD_200452 | JGI IMG/M metagenome (GOLD analysis project Ga0302287, IMG submission 200452) | Peat permafrost microbial communities from Stordalen Mire near Abisko, Sweden - III_Fen_E2_4 | ecosystem: Environmental > Terrestrial > Soil > Wetlands > Permafrost | place: Sweden: Abisko...
TGACCGGCTCACGCTAACGCTACGCCGGCATCTACTCAATGCAGTTAGGCGCGAGAACGATTACGGCGTCTCCTTCAGTAAGGAGAGTCGCCAGTCACCGAAGAAGGTCGACGCATACGCCGCCCTCATGATCGCGTTTGCCTGCCTTGCCGACTATCGGTCGAAGAAGAAGGAAGCCCCACGTACCGGAAGGTCGTGGTTCCTCTAACCCCTATTCATTTCCACTCAGGAGGCTCATGACTTCGCCTATCGAGTACCTGGAGGACGCGCTGTCGATCCTCAGGCGGGACGAGCCCCGACTGTCGATGATTGACGACTACTTCAAGGGCCACCACGCGCTCCCCTATATGCCGGACTCTGCCGATCAGGAGTACTTCCTCCTGGCTAAGCGGGCCATCACTAACTGGTGCCCCCTGCTCGTGTCTACTCCATCCCAGGCGCTCTACGTCGACAACTTCCGCCGCTCTGGCGAGAAGTCGATCGATGCGAAGGTTTCGCCCGAGTGGCGTCACTGGCAGGACTCCCGCATGGACGCCCGCCAAGCATCCGTCTACACCTCGGCACTGGAGTTCGGTCACAGCTTCGTAATCACCCGCAAGAACGACGAGGGCAAGGTCATCAGCCAGGGCCTCAGTCCACTGCGGACAGTCACCCTGTACGACGACCCGGCCATCGATCTCGACCCCGTCGCCGGCGTCTACGTCAAGCGCTGGCCTCGCGACGTGCGGACGCTCGATGGCACGGAAGGTAAGCCTGGAGAGGCTCTCGTGGCCGACGACAGGAACTTCTACGAGGTCGAGTTCTGGAACGGCAAGCAAGGCCCGGAGGTCGTCGCCCAGTACGCCCACGGAGCGACCCAGTGTCCGATCACCCGCTTCACTGCCTACGTCGACCTTGAGGGTCGCGCATGGGGTGTCGTGGAGCCGATCGTCCCACTTCAGGACCGCATCAACCAGACCATCTTCGACCTGTTGGTGGCTCAGACCTACAACAGCTTCAACGTGCGCTGGGTGACGGGCATGGCCCCGCCATTCCAGATGACGCAGGCACAGGACGGCACCTGGGTTCCAAAGGTCGACGAAGAGAACAACCCGATCCCCGACAAGCAATACCTGAACGCCTCGCGGTTCTTCTACGCGCAGGACGAGAACGTCAAGTTCGGGCAGCTGACTGGCGGGGACTTGAAGGGCTTCATCGATTCGGCCGAGCTGGCGATCCGCCATCTGTCGGCAACGACGCAGACGCCGCCCCACTTCCTCTTGGGCCAGATCGCCAACGTGGCGGCAGACGCCCTGGAGGCCGCAGAGACGTCCCTCATGCGCAAGGTCGAAGAGTTCCGCAACAGCTTCGGCGAATCCTGGGAGCGAGTCTTCCGGGTCGCCATGGAGATGCTCGGTGAGGACGGCATGGATGACAGCCTCGGCGAAGTCATTTGGCGCGACCTCACAGTCTCTAGCCTCTCGCAGGTTGCAGACGGCCTCGGCAAGTTCGCAGAAGCTCTGGAGATCCCCAAGAAGGGTCTGTGGAGTCGTGTTCCGGGCGTCACCCGTCAGGAGCTAAGCGAGTGGTCGGACCTGAAGGATGAGGAAGACAAGCAACTTCAGATCATGCAGAAGGCCATGGGGGTGATGCCAAATACCGGCACATCCACCGGCCAGAAGTTCGGCGCGTCAGCCAAGTCCCAGATGATGGCCGGCACCAATGGTCAACCCGCAGCGGCGTAGCGAAGCCGGTGCAGTCGCAGCCACCTACCACGTAGCCATCGTTCTCCTAGGAGCTAGGGCCTTTTCGGAGGTCCTAGCTCTCTGGCAGGGCGTCGTCCCAACCGAAGCTCGCGTCTCCTCCTCCGGGGACCAGTTCACACAGGACGCCGTCAAGGCGATGCGAATCAGGCGGAGTCAGGTCGAGATGATCGCCCTGGCCTTCATGCGACTGTTCCGTGCCCTACAGACCGGCTACACATTCCAGACGTGGGGCTCGAAGGAACTTGACGCAGTTCCCCTCTCGACGCTCCGCAAGGACTTCTACGACCTGCTCGTTCAGTACATCCCCGAGGCGCTGAACTCAGGCCTGATCGATCTCGATCCAAGTGACGGCATTCCTGCCGAAGAGGTCGAGAACCCCGATGGGTCGGACTACGACCCGTACAACATCGAAGACTGGCTGGACGATCCCGATATCGAAGTCGAATCGGTTGACGGCATCGAGGATCTTCTCGACCAGCTCGAAGATGACCTCGACGCAGAAGCGCAGCGAGTCATCAGTGGCCTCGGCCCAGACCGACTCCAGGAGATTCTGAACGATCTGTCGCAGGACGACAAGACGCAGACCCCCAGGGAGACGGAGGCCGAGCGCGAGGATGCGCAAACGAAGGTGGGAGTCCTGGTGGCTTCCCATGCGGATCGCATCGTGCAGAACGGCGCCCGTCACGCAGAGACAGCGACTGGCAATGCCGATTCCAGGGTCAAGGGATTCATCCGAGTCCACTACCCGCAAGGAGATGTGAACCCGTGTGGGTTCTGTGCGCTCCTCCTCACTAAGGGCTTCGTAACGCGAACCCTGCTCTACCACTCGTCGAAGGGTGCCGGGGGCACCAACGATGAAGCCGGGAACAATCCCGACGAATACCACGCCGGCTGCCATTGTCGCGCCGAAGCCATCTACAACCTTTCCTCGCTGGACACAGACCCACGGTTCGCACCGAACCGGATGTTTGCTGATCTGTACGAGCAGAAGGTTCGCGGAGAGTACTACGGCAAGGACATCCTCAAGCAGTGGCGTTCCATAATCCGAAAGAAGGCCGATCAGGCATCGGCTTAACCAAGGAGCATACCTTGCCAGAAAACGAGCACGACGACAACAACAACCTCGACGACGACGCCAAGGGCCAGGAGCCCAAGGTCGACGAAGAGGATGGCGCCAATGAGGACGAATCCGGAAAGGATGATGTCGATGGCGACGAGGGCGTCGAGGGTCTTCCCGAGTGGGCTCAGAAGGTCATCAAGGATCTTCGTACTGAGAATGCCTCACGCCGGTCCAAGGCCATTACCCTTCAGGAGCAACTGAACGCGGCCAAGACTCCAGAGGAGTTCGAGGCGGCATCCACCGCATTCAAGGACACGGTCCTTGAGTTGGAGCGAAAGCTCGTAGCGGTCAGCTTCGATCTCCCAGACGAACTTGCGGAACGCCTTAAGGGCAGCACCCGCGAGGAGCTGGAGGAAGACGCGAAGAAGCTCCAGAAGTTCTCCACGGCAAGGAAGCCTCAGCGTCGTCCAAGTGGCGGACTCGATCCCGCCGATGACGCCGACAACTCCGATGTCGAAGCGGCTGTTGCCTCGGTTCTCCGTCGCGGTAAGACGCTCTGATCGAATCTTCACCCCCAATAAGCCTCGACCAATCGGGTCGGGGCTTTCGCGTTTCCTAGGAGAAACACATGGCTTACACGCCGCACGTTCCCGTCAAGCCCGAAAAGATCGTTGGCGTTGCCGCGAATCTCGTCGAGCCCAAGCTGACGCTGGCGAAGCTCGTTACCCGCGAGGGTTACGGCAAGTTCGCTGGAGTCGAGGGCGACACCCTGACCTACCGCGTGCCGGGCATCCTTCCGTACCGTCGAATGAACTTCCGCGATTCTCGCGATACGCCGATCAAGTTCGACATCTACAAGGAAGGCAAGACGACCCTCACCTGGGGCGGCTACATCTACAACGGCACTCGCCTCACTGACGAGCAGGCCCAGTTCGACCTCAACGGTTGGGCCGGCCTCCTGGCCCCCCAGTCCGAGGCTGTCGCGGCTGGCATCAATCAGGCCGCGTGCGACCTGATTACCTCGGCTCCGTATGAGGTGACCATCGCCGGCATCGGCTCTGACGCCACTCACAGCGTCAAGAAGGCCTTCAACGAGGCCCGCAAGGTCCTCAACCGCTTCGGCATTCCGCAGACTGGTCGCATCGCGATCGTCGGCACCGACGTGGAGCAGGTCATGCTCGATGACGACAAGCTGACCCTGGCCCAGTACGTGGGCGATGTCCGCGCAGGAACCGCTCTGGCTGAGGCCATCATCGGTCGCCTGTCTGGCTTCACGATCGTCGTGGACAACACGATCGATGCCGGTGAGGTCTACTTCATGGTCGCCACTGGCTTCGTCCAGCTCCTGGGCGCCCCGCTGGTGCCGCAGTCGAATCCGTTCGGCGCTGGCATCAACGTGGATGGTCTGGCGCTGCGCTGGCTGCGCGACTACGACATGGACTTCCGCACCGACCGGAGCCTGATCGACGCTTGGGAAGGCCACAACTTCGTCAAGGACCGCTTCCTCCCGAAGCACGTTCTGGCGACCGATGACCCGCACACGCCGTTCGATCCGAACAGCCTGAACGAGTTCTTCGTTCGCGGCATCAAGGGCACGCTCGATGGCGCTGTCACCGACTCGGTCTACCCGACTGGTGCAGCCAAGGCTGACCTGATTGCGGCCACCGAGATCTCCGCTGCCGACCCTCGGCGCTGGGGTCACGCCGCGTAATCCAACGACCGTGAGGGGTTCCTTCGGGAGCCCCTCACTTAGTCGTCCACAGAGAGGATTCACGTGAGCGACTCCGCACTTACGTCAGCGGACAAAGTGGTCGCCCGCCTCGAAGATGGTGCCACCGACGGCATGGAATCCGTGATCGAGGAGTACATCGAAGACGCCTCCGACCAAGCGCGACACTACGGCAATCCCGCCTGGGATGCAGGCTCCTGCCCCGACCCCATTCGACGTCTTGTCGCGATGGCCGTGGCACGGTTCATTCGCAACCCGGACGCGTTCTCGCAGTCACGAGCTGCGGACGAGACCCTTGGATGGCAGGAACTGCCCACCGAGTTCGTCGGCACCGTGTACTTCACCGAGAAGGAAATCGAGCGCTTACAGCGCTTTGGCTCGGCCTACATCCCAGCCTTCGGGACCATGAAGATGAACGCCTACACGACCCGCCAGGGACCTCCCAGGGGTCACCCGGTGCACTACCAAGACTGCGATTGGGGCAGGGCCTTCCCCCTCTTCGAGGGTGGACTTCGGTGAGCGTGCAGCGTCGCCGTGGAGTGGGCGTCACCATCTACCCCTCAGTCACCACGACCGACGCTCGTCAGAACACGACCGTTCGCCCATTGGGTGAGCCGATCGAGATCAAGGCCTGGGTATCGGCTGATCGGTCGGCGCGAGCCGAGGTCCCCGGTCAGCAGTGGATCAACGTCTATCAACTGGGCACCGCGTCTGATTTGGCCGGCGTCGACATGTGGTCACGAGTTCAGTGGGACGGCATGTGGTGGGACATCGTCTCACCCCCTGCTCACCACCGAGGCACGCGCCTTACTCGGCACTGGACGTTCATCATTCGCCAGCGCCCCGATAACGGTGGACTGGATGGCTAGCGTTGAGATCTACAAGGAGATCAGCGGCTTCCCCATTGAATGGTGGATGGCGCGACTCCCCGAAGCGCAGGCTGGCCTAGACGAAGTAACGGCAGTCATTCTGGCTGGGGCTGAAGCAAACCTTGCACGGGTTCGAGCGAATCCGCGATACACCGGAAGCTTCAAGTCGTACGTCGATAGCGAGAAGGGCACGCTGGGGGTGGACCGATTCGTCCACTACTCCGATGACCTGGACAAACGGGCCGCGTGGGAGATCGAGTTCGGCAAGCCCGGGCACTTCATCCTTACGTCGGCCGCGATGGTCGCAGCTGAGGTATTGGAGGTGAACTTTGAGTACTACGGTGCTTGATGCCATCAATCTCCCGGAGTCAATCAAGCGAGCTGTTCAGATGTACCCGGTCGAGGACCTGACCCTAGCCATCATGCGCGCGGGTCTTCCCGACCTCCCGAGTTTCTCGCTTATCCCTCAGTCGACCGCACCCTACGACTTCTTCGCCGTCTTTCGGCGAGTGAATAGCGGGGCCTGGGCAGCTGATCCTCGATTCGTCGACAGCGCCGGCCTTCAGGTCGCGGTCTTCACGAAAGACCCTGACGGTGACTCCAAAGCGGCACTCATTTCTGAGGCCATTCGCGTGACTCTCATCAAGGCTGCGTCAGATCAACAGGTCTATCCAGGCCTGGGGCACCTCGTCAGCGCGCGAGTCACCAACGAACCCGCAAAGGGTTCCGACTGGGCTCCGTCAAGCGGTCCCGTGCAGTACGCGGACCTGCCGTCTGGATTCACCCGATACCAGACGACCTATTCCCTCAAGATTCGTCGGCCCCTGTAGCCGGAATCCTCCTGATACACAAAGCCTCGGCCAAGCGGTCGGGGCTTTTCCATTTCCATAAGGAGAACCACTTAGAATGGCAATCAAAGATAGCGCCACTCTGGTCATTGGCTCGGGCAACTACTTCCTGGCTCCGGTCGGGACTGCGGCACCGGCTGATCTGACCACCATCCCGGTCACCTGGGACAACATCGGTCACACCTCGATCGAGGACATCATGACCTGGGCGTCTGACGGCGGCGAGGCAACCGTCCTCGGCACCCTCCAGAATGCCGCGCTCCGCACGAGCTACTCCAAGCGGACCGAGAGCTTCACCATCCAGCTCCAGCAGTTCGACGAGGACAGCCTGAAGCTGTACTTCGGCTCGAACTCCTCGGTCGACACTGACGGCTGGCTCGCGGTTCCCGGTTCGCCGGCACCGACCCTCCAGGCGTTCCTGGCGGTCTATGTGGACGGCGAGAACATCTTCGCGGTCTGGGCTCCGAAGGCAGAGATCCTTCGTGGCGACGACATCGACCTGAGCGACACGACCTCGCTGGCGTCCCTGCCGATCAGCGTGACTCCGGTGCAGTACGGCACCAACACCTTCCCATACAAGGTCAAGGCGCTCGGCGACACCACCGAGTAATCCCCAACTCCCTCTCCCGGTAGACGTGCGGACCCCTGCCGGGGGAGGTGACCTCAGTTACCCCTGAGGCTCACTACATGACGATCTGAGCGGCCTCCACTACCTAGCCAGTATGAGCGGTTGGGTCGGGAATGAGAGGCCCTCAGATCGTCATATGTCCGCATCCCAATCACAGACCATGAGAGGTCCGCACCACAATGGCTTTGACTCTTGACGACATCCGCGCAGCGGTTGGCCGGAAGTACGCATCCACCGATATCGACTTCGGCGGCTCCGACGTTCTGGTCCTGCGCAATCCCATCCGGCTCCCGAAGACTGATCGCAAGGCGCTCATGGCGCTCCAGGAGAAGTTCGAGCCCACAGAGGACGACGACGAACTGGACGGCCCAAAGGAAGCGATGAAGGGAGTTCTTCTGGTCGCAGCTGCCGACAAGGCGGTCGCGGAAGAGTTCCTGTCCCTCATCGCTGAGGACGAGGGCGACGAGCTTCCCGTGCTTACTGAGGTCTTCACCACCTACATGAATGAGGGTCAGGTGGGGGAAGCCTAGCCCTCGCGGAGCTGATAGACGATTACGGTGAGGGGCTATATCCCGACCTGCTCTACTACTACGGCGTAGATCTTAGAGACTTGGTCAATGGCGATATAGCCCCTCTTTTCGTCTTGTCACTGGTTGAACGGCTCCCCGAGGGATCGAAGACGCTGGCACTGATGGAAGACAAACAGTACTGGCGGACATACCTAGACATCAACCCTGACTACTACGTCCTGGCCGGCATCTTCAATGCGGTCAACGATAACACCAGGGCCAGAGGCAACTTCAAGAAGAAGCCGAAGTTTGAACCCTGGCCCGTCCCGCAGCTCCTGATCAAGAAGGCGAAGAAGCGGGAAGAGGATCGGCCAAAGTCGGTCAAGGATCTTTACGAGCGCATCATGCGAGGTAAGAAGTAATGGAGGCCTAAATGGCAGGTACCCTGGTCGTCGGTCGCGTAGCCGTCCGGATCTGGCCCGACACTCGACTTTTCAAGCAGGACCTTGAGGCGCAGCTGGAAGAGAAGACGTCTAGCGTTGACGCCAAGGTACCTGTCGAGGCTGAACTCCAGGCCGAGCAGATGGAGGCTGACCTCGAACAGAAGGTCAAGCGGCTCTCTCGGATTCGGATCGCCCTCCGCGCACAGGTCAAGGGACTCGACAAGGACGTCCTCGCAGCCACCAAGGCCGCCGAGGGGCTGTCCAAGGCTGACCCGATCACGTTCTCCACCGACGTGCACGGGCTCGACCTCACGAAGGCGATGGATCGCGGCATCAAGGAAGCGATCACCCGCAGGTTCGCATCTGCCATCAACAGCTCCCTCGCCAAGGGGATGAAGGTTGACCCGGAACAACTCCAGAAGCTCGCGCGGGAGGTGGAGGTTGGGCTCGGCCCAGTGTCGATCAGCCCCTCCCTCGGCAAGGGCTTCCTCGATGAGGCACGTAAGGCGCGCAGCGAACTTCAGGGTGAGGCGAACAAGGTCTCCTGGTTCGATCCCAAGAACTTCGAGCGCGACGTCGTCGCCCGGCTCGGCGGCAAGACGGTCACTGTCCCGATCAAGTACAACGGGTCGGACAAGGACTTCCGGAACCAGTACCGCAAGCTGGTCAACGACTCGATCCGCGACACGAATAAGACTATGCCGGGGATTCTTGGCAATGCGTTCGGCAGGGCTATCGGCAACCCGATCATAGAGTCGGTCCGAGCGGCCGGCTTTCGCCTGAAGAACCTGTTCAGCGACGTCAGCGCGATTCGGATCAAGGCTGAGGTCGACGAGTCCACCCTCGCTAAGGCTGAGATTGAGCTGGAGCTGTGGTTCAAGCGACTCAAGGTGATGACCACCCACGTCAAGACAGTCCTCGACAAGAAGTCTGTTAGGGGCGTCATCACTGGCCTCGGAGCACTTTCCGGTGGCCGCGTGTTCAAGAACCTCGTCACGCTCGAACCGTTCAAGCACCTCGACGAGCAGCTCCCGAAGATCTCGCTGATGGCGACCATGCTGGGGCAGGCAGCTAACTACCTGATCTCGATGTCGTCCGATGCGTTTGCGCTCGGTCGAAGCATCGCTCAGATCGCCCCTGCGGCATTGGTGCTCCCTGGAATCTTCGCTGGTGCCGCGACCTCAATGATCGTGCTCACCACGGCGATGTCCACCATGAAGAAGCAAGCCGTTGGCGTCTACAACCAGTGGTCTGCACTTCAGAAGAAGATCGGCAAGAACTTCTGGAGCGCGGCCGCAAAGCCGATGTCCACGTTCCTGTCTGACATGTCGGGTGGGTTCAAGCGGACCAGCACGATCCTCGGCGGATTCATCGCCAAGGTCCTCGGTTCCTTCCACGACATCGTCTCGCCACACATCGCGTCATACGTCACCGCGCTAGGCAAGGGCTTCTCCATCATCGGTGGAGCATCGCCGGCCATCGCGCACATCGTGAAGACTTTCGGCGACCTGGGTGCGAAGGCAACACCTCGACTGGCCCAGTGGGTCGCAGACATGACGAACAAGTTCTCGGCATGGATGAAGCTGAAAGGCAAGTCGGGCCTCAATCGAATGATTGAGGATGCCATCACCAACATCAAGAGCCTTTGGAATGTAGCCGCTGGGACTCAGAAGATCCTAAGCGGAATCTCCAAGGCTGCAACCGCCGCTGGTGGTGCAACCCTTACGTCGCTCGGAGACTCCCTCCAGCGCATCGCAAAGATCGTCAATAGTAGTGGCTTCCAGGCTCGCCTGACCAACGTATTCGCTTCGGCGCGTGACGCCATCGAGAACATGGTCGGAGTTTCCGGACCTGCGGTATCGAAGATGTTCAGGGATATCGGTGACAATGCCGACAAGCTCCTGCCGAAGGTTGGCATCGTAGCGGGCAAGATCATCGCGTCGTTTGCGACAGTCTTCGATCAGCCGCAGGTTGGCAACTCGATCCTCAACTTCTTCGACGCGCTGAACGGCACGCTCGACAAGCTCCAGCCGACACTCACGAACGTGAGCAATGGCATGGCCGGCGTCATCAACGTGCTCGCCAAGATGCTCACCGCCTTCGAGCCGATCGTCGAGATCGCCTTCGGGGCGCTGGAGAGCCACGCAACGGGACTGCTGAAGTCAATCCAGGTCGTCATTGAGAACCTGTCCTCAGGCCTCGCGACCTTCATGACGGATCTACTCCCTGCGATTGACCAGCTCGCCCCCGCACTGCTCTCCCTGTTGGAGAACACCTCGGGCGACATCAAGAACATCCTGGTCGTAGCCGGCCCAGCGGTCGAAGCGCTCCTTAGGCTCCTGGCTGGCGCCGCCACGGTGCTCAGCTCAATCCCAGGGCCTCTTCAGGGCGTATTCGCGCTGGCCCTCGGTGGAGCACTCGCCGTCAAGGTAGCCCTCGGTGGCTGGAAGAGTGTGCTCGGCGAATGGGCAGTTAAGGCCAAGGCCGTAGGCGCTTCCGTCCAAGAGTCCTTCAAGGGTTCCGCAATCAGCAACTTCGGCTCAAAGCTGAAGGGGCTAGTCTCTAACCTCGCCGGAATCGCGATCAAGGCATTCATGGTCTCGGCAGCGCTCAACGCCATTGGCGCGGCGCTCGATACCCGCCAAGCGGTAGCTGGTGCGGATGCGCTCAGCCTCGCGATGCAGAAGATCCAGGACAACTCGGACTTCTCATCGCTGAACACGCAGCTTCGCAACTCCATGTGGCCGGACGCCGTCAACAAGTTTGACGACCTGACGCTTTCTATGAAGAAGTTCAAGGATCAGACGCAAGGCTTCAGTGGCAACCTGACTGGCCTGACGGACAAGATCCTCGGATTCCTCGGAACGGCGGATGCGTCAAATACCCAGAAGCTGAAGGACACCTTCGAGAGTTACGACCAGTTCCTGGCGAACCTCACGAAGACCGATCCTTCGTCAGCTACGGCAATCTTCGACCAACTGAAGGCGAAAGCAATCGCTGCTGGATGGTCCGTTGAGGATCTGTCCAAGGTGTTCGACGACTACCAAGCTGCCGCAGCCCTTGCTGCGGGTAAGGCTAGTGGCTCCTTCAAGAAGTCCGCCGAAGAAATCGCGGCCGATGCTGAAGCTGCCAAGAGTTCCTTCTTGGGCACGCAGAACACCATGGTCAACCAGATGAAACTGTTGGGCTCCAAGAACAAAGCCCTCATAGCGCACCAGCTCGTTCAGCAACGCAACACAATGCTGACGGAGATGGCGAAGACTGCAACTGGTGCCGATAAGGAAATCCTCGGCAAGGCGAGCGCTCTGAACGACAAGATCTCGTCGGCTACCACCAAGCTCGGCAACGCCACCAGCAAGAAGGCTAAAGAGAAGTACTCGAAGGAACTGGACACCCTTCTGGCTACGTACCAGGAGAAGTTCGGAACCGACATCTCTACCCTCCTGACGGGCGGCTCGTCCGGCTCGGACACGATGTCTGCGGCGATCTCTGCGATGGTCGGCAACGGCCTCACTCCAGAGGCGAAGGCAACGCTGACGTCCTCGATCGAGACCCCGGTCAACACCGCAGTCGACAACGCCAAGATCAAGATCGCGACGCTCCCTGGAGCGATCACGGGACTGGATATCGCCGGCAAGGTGAACGCCAAGGTTGCTGAAGCGCAGACCGCCATCACGACGGGCGCTGCGACCATCACGGCCGGAATGTCCGGAACGCTGATCACCTTCGCAGTCACGGCTTCGACAATGGCCTCCACGGCTGTTGGAACGCTGAGGACGTTGGTCTCCGCATCGTTTGGTGCAATCGAGACCGGCATGAGCGAGTACGTCATCGCGTTCTCGACCCAGTCAAGCCTCGTTGAAGGAATGGCTTCAACGCTCAGGGATCGCGTGAAGGGCAACGTTACCGTTGACCTCTCACTCCAGGGCGCGGCAGCCGTGAACTCGTTCATCAGTGGCGCCACTTCAGCGGACTCCCTTAGCAGGGTTGTCGCTGCGGCAAAACTGGTCGGCAAGACCTTCAAGGACAACAAGGGTCCCCTGAGTTACGACCGAGTGATGATGGTGCCGGAAGGCAAGGCCACCGTCGCAGGCTACGTAGACGGAATCCTGTCCCAGGTTAACGCCGTGAAGAGTGCAGCGAAGACCGTTACGAATGCGGCAGCCGGCGAGTTCGGTTCCGCAGCTGATCGCGCGATTAGCGCGGCAGCCACGTCATCGAGTATCGACAAGCTCGCAGTCAGTGCAAACCAGACCGTCTACACGATCGGCGACGTGACTGTGGATGTGAAGGAACTCGAAGGCGTCAAGACCATCGATCAGCTCGCGAAGACTCTCCGCCGTAAGAAGCGGCAGGCTGGAGGTAAGTAGCCCTAATGGCAGTCACTTGGGGTACCGCAAAGGGTACCGGAACCAAGTTCAGGGTGGGACTGGAAGTTACAGTCCCACCCGTGACGTCCACCACAACGAGTGTGGTCGTCACCACGAACATTTGGATCTGGACAAAGGACAAGGTTTCCGACTCCTCGACCACCCTCACCATCAGCGGCACGGCCGCTCCCGTTGGGTCTCAGACGATTACTGTCTCGACCCCTTCCAACTCGGACTGGTCTACCAGCAATAAGAAGCTGGTAGCCACGAAGACGTTGGCCTTCAATACCACTACGGCCGCGCAGCCGATCTCGGTTACCGCATCGGTTACCGGGATGAACGCCGCAGGCGCCAGTACGGTTGCAACCGAAACGCTCGCCAAGACAATCGCAGCCCTCCCCATTCTGGCGCCGGCTGCCCCTGTCTCATGCGCGGTGGCTCGGGTCAACGACAGTGTTCAGGCAATCACTTGGGTCAACACTTCGCCCTCGGATGCGAACCGTCCGTATCAGGCCATCGAGGTATGGCGCTGGGACAACAAGGCTCCGGACTACTACCGGATCGCCGTCATCGGACTTGCAACCAGTTACACCGATGTGAGCACGATCGTCGACCGACGCTTCCGGTACGCGGTTCGCGCCTGGAATGCGGCTGGCGTTAGTGGCTGGAGCTTCAGCGATTTCATTGAGACCACAACGGCAGCCCCGACTGGCTTGGTTGCGCAGCGACCAGCTACGGACGTCATTGTCTCCTGGGCGAACGTCACCACTATCGGAACCTCGGTGGAGCTGTGGCGAGCCCAGGACGACGTATGGGAAGGGGCAGCCCTTGCAACGCTGACCCTCGATAACGCCAGCTACACCGACGCCGGGGCTCCTACCGACAAGGCCCTCAACTACCGGGTGCGAACCCTTGGTGCGATCGCTTCTCCCTTCCTGTACTCACAGACGGTCCCCGTTCCCGTTCCCCCAGTGGAGCCGGCTATCACGGGACCGAACGGAGTGTTCGACGCAAGTAAGCCGATCACCCTGTCCTGGTCGTTCATGACTGGAGACGGAAGCACTCAGACCGCCTACAAGCCCCACTGGCGCGAGCAGGGCACGCCCGAGTGGCAGACCCCATCGGGGATCTCCCTCGGCGCTACGGCGAACGCCACGACGAACGAGATCCTCTGCTCGGGACATCGACTGAATCTCGGTGACGTCCTGACCCTCACTGGCACGATGCCTGTGCCGCTGGTGCAGAGCGTCAAGTACTACGCGATCCCCGCCTCTGCCGACCGCTTCACGGTGGCCTTGTCGGAGGAGGACGCGGAGGCTGGCACGTCGATCGATATCACCAGCTCCACCGGTTCGTTCATGGTCGCCACCGGACGCATCGCAGGCAATAACACGATCCACGAGATTGCGGGACTCGATCCCGGCAAGGCGTGGGAATGGTCCCTTCGCACCTACGGTCGCTTCACGGGCATCAACCCGGGCTCCCCGTGGGCACGCGTAGGCGGCTTCCGTACCGCGAGTCGCCCCATGCCAACCGTGATCTACCCAGACGACGGCTCGACGATCAGCTCGCCCAAGGCGATGCTCAGCTGGATCTTCTACAGCGCAGATGCAGGGGTGCTCCAACAGTGGGCGCGCGTCGCTCTGTACAAGGGCGATACCGGCAAGCTCCTGGAGTCCTTCGAGGCTGACGGCGAGTGGTTCGACTACTCCTTCACGACCGATCTGATCAACGGCGCTGACTACCGAATCGACCTGACCGTCGAGGGCGACAACGGTATCCGCTCCGACCTAACCTCCACCTCATTCACTGCTGAGTATGTGGGGCCAACTGCCCCTGGCGTCGTGGCTGAGTGGAACACGGACGAGGGCGAAGTCGTCCTCTACATCCAGAACCCTGTCGACAACGATCGGCCACCGGCAATCAGTAACACGGTCTGGCGCTCGGTTGACGGAAGCGACTTCGAG
>Ga0302287_10000789_pt1 | contig 14163 bp, 12 predicted proteins | sample III_Fen_E2_4_FD_200452 | JGI IMG/M metagenome (GOLD analysis project Ga0302287, IMG submission 200452) | Peat permafrost microbial communities from Stordalen Mire near Abisko, Sweden - III_Fen_E2_4 | ecosystem: Environmental > Terrestrial > Soil > Wetlands > Permafrost | place: Sweden: Abisko...
AAACAGGTTCGTTTTTACAACTTGTTTGTTTTGAGAATAATATTTAAGATTAACGTATGGTATTATTAAAGCACGGCTTTGAGTTTTTTAATTCAAAGCCGTATTATTTTAGGCATAAGATTATAGATATTCAATTTTATTACATTAATATACAAAAACCAAACAATCTTACGCCTAAAGACATATCCTTTTGATAATAAAAATCAGTAGTTTATGAACAATTTGAACTGCAAAGGCGATATTTCCTACATTTAGGTAGGAAATATGGACATATTTATGTAGTTTTGCGCCAAACTAAAAAACACCATTATGTTAGATGTAGGATTGACCACGTTTATGATCTTGGCCACCAGTCTCGTCATGCTTATGACGCCGGGATTAGCTTTCTTTTATGGAGGTTTAGGCTGTAAAAAAAACATTTTAAGTATTATGATGCAGAGCTTTGTTTCGATGGGAATAAGCACTGTTCTTTGGTTTGCATTTGGATATTCTGTTTGCTTTAGTGGCAACTTACATTCAGGCACCGACTTTTTTGGAATTCTGGGTAATTTGGATAAAGCATTTTATCACGGAATTACGCCATCTACTCTTTATTCGCCTGATAAGCGTTTTCCGGAGTACATTTTTATTGCATACCAAATGATGTTTGCTATTATTACTCCGGCTCTGATAACCGGTGCATTCATCAATCGGGTTTCATTTAAATCCTACATTTTTTTCCTCGTGTTGTGGCAAATTTTTGTGTATTATCCGTTTGTTCATATGGTATGGGGAGGTGGTTTGCTTGCTGAATGGGGCGTATTCGATTTTGCAGGTGGTATCACGGTACATGCTACGGCAGGATTTGCTGCGCTGGCGTCGGTTTACTTTGTTGGGCGCCGTCAAGAAAAAACCGATCCGAATAACATTCCGCTGGTTGCCATTGGTACAGCATTGCTCTGGTTCGGTTGGTACGGATTTAATGCCGGAAGTGAGCTGGCAGTAAATTCTGTTACAATTTCGGCCTTTCTCAACACGGATACTGCCGCTTCATTTGCAGCCATTACCTGGTTGTTGATAGAATGGAATACGGGGAAAAAGAAACCAACATTTATAGGCTTGATGACAGGGGCAGTTGCTGGATTGGCTACCATCACTCCGGCAGCCGGATACGTTGATATTTATTCAGCGGCTATCATTGGTGTCATTGCGGCTGTAGGTTGTTTTCTGGCTGTTAAGTTTAAAGAACGCAAAGGCTGGGACGATGCACTGGATGTATGGGGAGTACATGGAATGGGTGGAGTAATCGGAACCATTTGTCTGGGTTTCTTTGCCAATAGTGCTATCAATGCTGCCGTTCCAAATGGCATATTCTTTGGCGGTAACGGTATGTTGTTGCTGAAAGAGTGTGTGGCTATTTTGTTTGCCATCAGCTATGCCTTTATATTTACGGTTTTGTTGTTTAAAACCATTAATAAATTTATTCCTGTTCGTGTTTCTAACATAGAACAAACTGTAGGACTTGATTTAATACACCACGGCGAGGTAGCGCGCCAGCAATAAAAGACCAACATTACAGAACAAGCCATGATGAATATTTGAGTTCATCATGGCTTGTTTCGTTTTTATATAGTGCTCAGGAGATTTTACATCATTTTATGCGGGTATATTTGCTGAAATGAATGGCTAATAATAACCAGGCTATGAGCCATGCCACACCGCCAAATGGAGTAATGATACCCAACACTTTGATGTCGGTGATGGCAAGAGCGTATAACGATCCGGAGAATAAAACTATTCCTGCCATAAATAGATATGCAGCAGTTTTGAGCGATTTTGAGGGTTGCAAATGCAGTAGTATTCCTGTTGCCAATAATGCAAAGGTGTGATAGAAATGATACTGAACGCCGGTTTTATAAACCTCGAGCATATCGGGAGTTATCATTTTTTTGAGAATATGAGCTCCGAAAGCTCCGAGCGCTACTGCCAACATGCCGCTGATGGCTGCGGTTACGAATATTTGTTTCATGCGGTTTTATTGTTACTTTCTTAGCTTTCGCGTTTATCCTTCATCAGCAGGTTCACGGCTTCTTCCATTGATCCGGCTTTGGTCACAGCACCGGCGTTGATAAAGAAAATTTCGTCGGCGCTTTCTATGGTGTTCAGTCGGTGTGCAATGATAATACGGGTTGTTGTTTTAGGCAGTTTTTTGAGAATCTCATCGAGTAATTGCTCTGTTACAGTATCGATATTGGCTGTTGCTTCATCGAGGATGAGTAAATCAGGCCGGCGCAGAACGGCACGAATGAACGCAATTAATTGCTTTTGACCCAAACTGATTCCATCGCCCGATGATTTGATCTCTGCATCCAATCCTCCATCAAAACGTTCGAGTAAGCCTTCCAGTCCTACTTCTTTTAGTTCGTCCATCAGTTCATCGTTGCTTAGTCCGATAAAGCACTGATTTCCGTACAGAATATTATCGCGCAGAGTTCCGGTAAACAGGAAAGGTTCCTGCAGAATAAAGCCTATTTTAGCTGTTCGGGTGCTTGCATCCAGCGAGCGGATATCCGCACCGTTGAGAATAATTTGTCCGGAAGTAGGATCATACAGTCTGGCCATCAGCGACGCGGTAGTGGTTTTACCACCTCCGGTGGGTCCTACAAAAGCGTAAGTTTTTCCACGTTCCAAATCAAAGCTCACATTTTTCAGGATATCATTTCCGGGAATGTAACTGAATGAAACATCTCGGAAAGACAGTAAACAACAGCTTTCTTCTATTACATTGCTTTCTTGTACAGTCAGGTTGTTTTCCATTTGCAGAATCTGCGAAATACGATCCCAACCGGCTAGTGCCACCTGAAAGTTAGCCCATAGAGCAGCTATCTGACGCAGTGGATTGTAAAACTGATTGATATAAGCCAGGAAGCTGATTAATAAGCCCACCGAAAATTGTCCGTGAGCAATGAGATAAATACCAAATGCAAGGACTACCATTTGTCCTACGTTGGACGAAAAACCATATACGGGTGTGAAGATGTTGTTGGCAATGCCTGCTTTTACAGCTGTTTGATAGTTCTCCTTATTCACTTCGTCGAACCGTTTACGGAAATAATCCCGACGGTTGAATGCCACAATGACCTTGAAATTATTCAGACTTTCCTGAATCTCGGAGCTTAAACTACCGGTACTTTTCATGTTTTTGGCATTTCTGTTTTTTACCCACGGCGATATGCTACGAGTGATAACGAGCAATGCAATGGCAGGTGCCAAAGCAGCCATACCCAGTTCTATATTTATCGAAAGTAAAAATATACCTGCTCCCAGCATGGTGAAAATACTGCTCATAAACTGCACCAACGACTGAGAAAAGAACTGGTTGATTTTGTCGGTATCGTTGTTTACCCTCGATATAAGATCGCCTGCTTTATTCTGATTGAAGAAATCGATGGGCAGTTCCTGCAATTTGCCGAAAATGGTGTTTCGCAGATTGTACAACATGCGCTGACCAACTCGTCCCATTAATTGTGCCTGGGTATAGCCACTCACCAATGCTATACAAAATACGCAGAAAAGTATGATTGAGTATTTTATCACGCCATCGTATTGTTTGGTCACTACGAAACTATCCACTGCATGTCCCATCAGGTAAGGCCCGATAAGGCTTAGACCTGAATTGATAAATATAAAAGCCATGGCAATATAGAGGTTTTTACGCTCAATGCCTATGAGTGACATCAACCTTTTCAGGGTGGTGGCAGTGCTAACTTTTTCGTTGGGTAGAAATCCTTTTTTTATATTGAGATTGTAGTTCATTCTTGCTGTATTAATTGTCAATAGTCAGATGGTTGGTGCTACGTTGAGAATTAAAAATCTGAACATATTCCGGACTGGAAATCATCAGTTCTTCGTGAGTTCCGCGTGCCAGAATGTCGCCTTCTTCGAGCAGCAGAATTTGTCCGTAGTTGATTACCGACGCTATTTTTTGTGTTACCGAAAGCAGTGTCAGGTCGGGGTAATTTTGCGCTACATTGTGTAGAATTTTCTCTTCGGTTTGCGTATCCACCCTAGCTGTAAAATCGTCGAGCAACAGAATTTTGGGATTCAATGCCAACGCCCGCGCCAGCATAATTCGCTGTTTCTGTCCACCCGAAAGACTCGTGCCACGCTCGCTCACTATGGTATCCATCCCTTGTGGCAGTGTGTCGATAAAGTCATTCAGTTCGGCAGTTTCAATGGCTTTTTTCATCAACTCGTCCGTTACTTTCTCGTTGAAAGCTATGTTTTCGCGCAGGCTCATGTTGAACATGATGCTGTCCTGAAACACAAATCCGATTTGATGTTGAAATGTTTCTTTATCGTAATCATCAATGTTGATGCCATCGAAGAGGATGGAGCCTTTAGCCGGTTTTATAAGTCCGGTGAGCAGGTATAGCAGTTGAGTTTTTCCGGCAGCAGTGGGTCCTATTACCGCGGTTTTGGTTCCGGGCTGTATGCTGAACGATACGTTTTTCAGTGCGGGTTTGTCACCGTAAACCACAGACACATTCTGCATCTCAATGTTGCCTTTCAGCGGTGTATTGACAGTTCCGGTGTCGCGGGTTTCCTCAGCATCGAGCACGGCACAGATTCTGCCATACGACACCGAAGCCTGAGCCACAAAATTGCTTATAAAACCTATAATCATGATAGGAAAAATAAGAATGGTGAGGTAGGAGCTGAATGCTGCAAAATCACCCAACGACATGGCACCGCTTATCACATAATGTCCGCCCAGTGCCAAAATAATGAGCGAAGCCATATTGGCAACGAAAACCACGATGGGTATGAGCGTGGCAAACAGGCTGAGAATGGATAACCCGAGGTTACGGGCCTGTGTGCTGGCATTCATAAATTTGTTGTATTCCAGCATTTGAGAATTCAGTACCCGTACTAATGCTGCACCCAGAATACTTTCGTTTATTACCTTGTTGAGCCAGTCAACGACTTCTCTGCTCTTTTTGAATAAGCTTTGCAAACGGCGAAAGACGATTACAAAGGCGCTGATAATAATTGGAATAATGATAAGTACGCACAACGCCAGTTCCCAATTGATGCTAATGAGCAGGATGCTGGCGCCAATGATGATAAAGATGGATGAAGCAAGCTGCACAATGGCCATTGACACAAACATTTTGATGGAGTCGATGTCGGATGTCAGGTTGGTAAGCAGTTTCGATGGGTTCGACTGTTGGATGAAGTCATAGCTCTGACGCGATATTTTATCGGTCAGTCGGGTTCGCAGGTCGCGTGCTACCCTTTCGGATGCATACGTTTGCAAAATGCCTTGTAGTAAGGTAAAAATAAAAATTATCAGGGCTGCTATCAGAAATTCTACGATCAGCTTTTGATATGAAAATACTCCGCCGGTAAATTCATCAATACCTCCAGAAATGAGTTTAGGAATAATAAGATTTACCGCATTACTTAACAGCGCAAAACCGATTAAGGCAGAGATCATTAATTTGTACGGCTTAAGTACACCGAATATGTTTGGTTTTGCGGTTTTTCTTCCGGGTGTCTGTTCTGTTCGTTTGTTTTGCATTATTGTTTTTATATGTCAGTTAACCGCAGAGCGCAACGGGGATATTGATAGTTTTTTTTTCGAATGCAAAGTTACACATTGTGACTCTGAACTAATTATGGAGAAGTTATAAAAGAATCAGTATGTGTGTGAAATTTTGTAAATAAAACTCGGGTTGCAGCGGGGCAACCCGAGTGATAGTATGATAGATTGTTTTATTGGAACTTCTTCATTAGGCATTTAGCAATTTTTCGATATCGAACTTTTTCATTTGCATAAAGGCATTGGTCACTTTGCCTGCTTTTTCAGGATTTGTCATCAGGCTTGAAAGTACGGATGGCACTATTTGCCACGATACCCCATACTTATCTTTCAACCAACCGCAATGTCCTTCCTCGCCACTTTCGGTCAGTTTTTCCCAGTAATGGTCAATTTCTTCCTGTGTGTCGCAGAAAACCTGAAATGAAATGGCCTCATTGAACCTGAATAGAGGACCGCCATTGAGTGCCGTAAACTGCTGCCCGTTAATCCGAAAGATCACCGTTAATACAGTCCCCTCCGGTTGTCCGTGAAATTCAACCCCCTCTTTACCGTAGTAGCTGATAGTTTCAATTTCGGAATTTCGGAATATGGAGGTGTAAAACGTGGCTGCTTCTCCCGCCTGATTGTCGAACCAGAGACATGGTGTAATTTGATTTGTCATATTTGTCATGATTTATTGCTTTCAGTATATTGCTTTAAATTATTCAGTATAGCCTGCCAACCGGTCTGTTGCATTTCCAACGGGTTTTCGGTTTCAGCATCGAATGTCTCTGTCACAACAGTCACTTCGCCCAGTCCGCTGAGCTCGATACTCACTTTTCGGTTATCGGCCAGTGAGTATCTAATCAGTTGCTCTTTGATGATTTGCTCATAAACACCTTCAAAATCGAACCCGAAACTTCCATTATTGGCTTCCATTCTGTAGTTGAACTTTCCACCAATCTGTAAGTCGTTTTCTGCGCTGGTAGTATGCCAGTCGTCCGATGCATGGTTCCAGTGGACCACATGTGCAGGTTCCGTAAGGTATTTCCACACTACATCGCGCGAAGCTTTGATGGTGGCTCTGATGGTTATAGATTTGAATGAACTCATACTTCAGGATTATTTAGCGGTGAAGTTGAACATCCATTGTATACCATATTTATCCACAGCGTGTCCGTGGTAGGCTCCCCAGAAGGTATCTTGCAGTGGCATCAATACTTTTCCACCTTCAGATAGTTCCGTAAACAGTCGCTTGGTTTCTTCTTTCGAGTCCGGATCGAGCAGTATAAACACGTTGTTTCCCTGATTTACTTTGAAGCCGAACGATTCTGGAGCATCCGATCCCATCAAAATGTGTCCGCCCAGTATTGGTAATTCTATGTGCATAATCAGTTTTTTATCCTCTTCAGGTATTGCCGGAGCACCTTCGGGCGATGGAAAATCGCCAAAACGTGCTATGCCGCCTCCGCTGAATTCGCCTCCGAAAACCGATTTATAAAAATTGAAAACTTCCTCGGTATTGCGCGGGAAGTTGAGATAAGTACTTGTACTAGCCATAATAATTCGTTTTAGATTGATTTGTTATATGCGATTTTTTTAAACGAAATGTTCTTCAAATTCTTCGGGAGTTTTTTGAATAATTATTATAACAAAGACATCTGATTTTTGTTTGACAGGCAAGATGTGGATACACTAATGCTTGCTGCATGACGATGTGGCGAGGTACTACAGTTGGGATATTATCTCAACGAAATAAGAAAAAAGACGGATGGGTTGGCGGGAAACTATTCGTAGTCGCAGATCAGTTTAAACGATGTGATGAAATTGGTGCTTACGCTGAACTTGTTGCCCGGCAAATCTTCCAGCATGTCCAGTTCTATGTCATACCACACGTTATTGGCCAAACAGTAGGTTTTGCCATTGGCATCCACCGCCATCACGCTTAGTATATACAGGTTGTTGAGGCTCGATGGGCTGACGGTTTTGGATAACAGGGCTTTTTCGAGCACAAATTTGTCGGTGAGGGTTATTTCGATAGGCGCATAGGTGGGCGGTACGTAATTACTAACTATGTTTTTAATCACGGGCGAAAAGTATAAAACGGGGCAGTTGGGGTATATGCCTTTCGGTTTCATGGTGTTGTCAGTATAGAGTTGTATCTGGAAATAGATATCCACCTTGTTGGTCGTTGGCCATCCCTGACTCACGATGGTGGTGTCCCACTGAACCTTGTCTATTATTATTTTCTTTAAAATGCGGTTGACCACCACCACAGTTTTGGATGTTTCGGCCGTTTGTCCATCAAATTTGCGGACTTTCAGTTTCACGTTATATGTTCCGGATTTGGGGTAGGAGAGTACTATTTGTCGAGTTTTCAATGTTCGTCCGTCGCCCAGCGTCCAGATAGACGAATCGGCATTGACCGATGTATTGAACAGGGTGCAGGTGTCGGTAGTAGCCATTTTAAGCGTGGCACTTGCATTGCCCCTAAAGCTGAATGAGGCTTCGGGTTTGATTTTACTGTCATTATTGCTGTTGTAATTATCTGAGCAACCGAATGCACTGAGCAAGACAATGATTAATATGACGTGAGTGGATTTCATAGCTTATGGATATATGTAAACAGGTTTATCATAATCCGGCTGATATCAGCACAGGATATCCGCTGCAAATATAGTGTATATCTTGTAATATAAGTAGCAGAACTTGAATTATATAACGTTTGGCAAATAAACCCCAGGAATTTCAAATCATAGTTAAGTCCTTCTCCATCCTTTCAGAGAGGCTTCGACCCACTCGACCCACTACGAAGAGGATCAGAGTTACTCCAGAGAGGTAGCGAGACACTCCGAAGAGAGTCTGAATCATTAATTAGTGGTAGCGAGTCACTTTCAAAGATTTCCGTAGCGTAAATAATGCAGCTTGGGCTGTTTGACATAGCGGGAAGCTATGCTGAGCAACGGCAGACAACCTACTCTCAACTAAGAGCGATGCTCGAAAATCAGAAAGACGATACCCAACTCATCGAAGAGTAAACACAAATCAATACATTTTAGTAAAAAAAATAGATAAATTATATCAATTTTATTTGTTTGTTATAAAATTCATTGTTAGTTTTGTGTCGATTAATAACAAAAAAACTCTTTATACATGAATGATTATCAGAATGTAAAGCAGTCTTCTTACAAGATAATACTAAAAGAAGCAAAGAATTCATTAAATACCAATATGAAACGAATAACATTTTCAATTTTAATACTAATGTCTTTTATAGAATTAGTTAATGCTCAAAGCACCCGCTTTGCAGGTACTTGGCTGGCCACAGAAGGTAATATGAGTTATAAAATAACCTTTAGACTTGACACAATAATTCAAGATGAAATAACAGCCACATATTTATTGGGGGATATTACGTACATAAAAAACGGCAAAATAATTAGAGAAATAAAAACAGATAAAAATAAAGCCAGATTATTTATATATATTGAATCGAATATCAGGCCTGAGAAAAATCCTAAAATATCGAAAGTTCTTGCCACTTATAATGATTTAGATCGAAATTCTGAATCGTATATTGATTTAACAATATCAGACAATAATAATAGTTTTCAATGGGAATATAATGAGATGGTTTCTCATGAAGAGCTGAATACTAAATTATGGAAAAGAAGTCATGGAATTCAAGAAAACCAGCCAATGGATGTTCCCAAAAAACTTACGTTTATCAGAGTATTGAAATAAACAAAAGAAAGAACTGAGAGTGAATAAACTCCATATTATTACAAATTGTTCTCCTTTATCTTTCTCCTGTCTTGGCACGGATTACAAATCCGCGCCAGCCGGGGGAGAAATTATATCAATTTTATTTATTATGAAACTTATTGTTATTTTTGTGTTGATTAATGACTGAAAATAATTATTATACATGAATAATTATCAAGAAGCAAAACAGTTTCCTTCAAAGTTAACAGTAAATAAGGCAAAGAATTCATTAAATAGCAATATGAAACGAATAATATTTTTAGCTTTAACGCTAATTTCTTTTATAGAATTAGTTAATGCTCAAAGCACTCGCTTTGCAGGTACCTGGCTGGCTACAGAAGGTAATATGAGTTATAAAATAACCTTTACACTTGACACAATAATTCAACATGGAGTAACAGGCACATATTTATTTGGCGATATTACGTACATGAAAAACGGCAAAGTAATTCGACATATAAAAAGAAATCGGAGTAAACCCCAATTATATATTTATATAAAATCATCAGATAGTCCTGCAGAAAACTATAAATTATCAAGAGCTTTTGCCATCTATAACGATTTAGATCGAAGTTCTGAATCTTATATTGATTTAACAATATCAGACGATAATAATAGTTTTCAATGGGAATATGATGAAATGACATCTCATGAAGAGCTGAATACTAAATTATGGAAAAGAAGTCATGGAATTCAAGAAAACCAGCCAATGGATGTTCCCAAAAAACTTACGTTTATGAGAGTGTTGAAATAAACAAAAGAAAGAACTGAGAGTGAATAAACTCCCCATTCTCTCCCGCTAAGCTCAGAGGCTAGGCCCGAGTTTTATGCTAAACACAAAGCTGCATTGCTGGTTATTTACCGCCAAGCTACGAAAGAAAGCACTTAAGCCGCTGCAAATGCATAACTCGCACTCCTAATAACACTATATTTTCTTGATGACAATTTCCCCGACAACGCAGTCAAAGTTGTTGGGGAAATTTATTTTCCGCCAAAAGCGATGCCACCTCCTAGCTGGCGCGATTCTGCTACCCGTGACAACTCCATTTATCGTTTTTTTTCTTAACTCTGTTTTGGCACGAATTGCTTTTTCATTTTATTTGCAGAGTTTTTTTATTTTTCAAAATCCAAAGGTATAAGTTTTTTTTAAAATTAATAACAGTTGTGTTTAGTTAATTTATTAGAGATACTTCTGGGGCTTGTTCTGCGTGTTTGGTGGGAGGGAATGCATTGCGGTTAAATATTTATTCGTTTTACGGCTATAGATTAAATCCTTTTATTACTTTTGCTATGTCGCATTTCGTTATAGTGAATCTTCTAACTGCCAATCCAATGAACTCACCCAGCATTAAAAAACTGTATTTCAAAGATACGTCTTTTGCTAATCTGATGACGCACCGCATCTACAATGTGCTGTTGTATGCCAGTAAGTACGATGCTTTTGTGCTGGAAGAAGACGGACGCATCGACGAACAGATTTTCAATGAATATACGTCGCTCAACCTGCGCTATCCGCCACGCTTTACGTTGGTGTCGACTGCCGAAGAAGCCAATGCTTTACTGGCCGAGCGCAAATTTGAACTGATTATCTCCATGCCCAGCGGCGACAGCATCAATCCTTTTGAATGGGCTAAAAGCGTGAAGCAGCAGTTTCCCGATATTCCTATTGTGGTGCTTACGCCTTTCTCCAAATCGGTATCGCAGCGCATAGCCAACGAGGATGTAAGTGCCATTGACTACGTGTTCAGCTGGTTGGGCAATTCGGATATTTTGTTGGCCATTATCAAACTCATAGAAGACCGTATGAATGTGGAGGAGGATGTGAACTCGGTGGGTGTGCAGGTTATATTGTTTGTAGAAGATTCCATCCGGTGGTATTCGTCCATTGTGCCGCATTTGTATAAATTCGTGTTTATGCAGTCACGCTCATTTATGACCGAAGCGCTCAACGAACACGAACAAATGCTCAGAATGCGCGGACGTCCTAAAATTCTACTGGCGCGCTCTTACGAAGAGGGCATGGCCATTTACGAAAAATACAAGAAAAATATGCTGGGGGTGATTACCGATGTGAGTTACTCGCAAGACGGCATGAAAAACAAGGCGGCGGGCATCAACCTGTGTAAGGCCATTCGCCTTCAGGATTCGTATATCCCGCTCATAGTTGAGTCGACTGAAGAGGCTAACCACGCTGCAGCCGATGAGCTTAAAGCTGCATTCCTGAACAAGATGTCCAAAACTCTGCTGCTGGAACTGCGCGAGAAAATAACGGACAACTTCGGGTTTGGCGATTTTTTGTTTATACATCCCATTACCGGCGAAGAAGAAGCCCGGGTGCAAAACCTGCGGGGCTTGCAGGAAACCATTTTCAGCATCAGCAACGAGTCGCTTTATTATCATGTGTCGCGCAATAATATCTCGCGTTGGCTGTATTCGCGCGCCATGTTTCCGCTGGCGGAATTTCTGAAAAACATCAATGTGGACAACGATGTGGCCAGCGACCTGACACGGGTGCGACAAATCATATTCGATGCCATAGTGCATTACCGCAAGGTGAAGAACAGGGGAGTGGTGGCCGTTTTTCAGCGCGACAGGTTTGACCAGTATTCCAACTTTGCCCGCATTGGCGAAGGATCATTGGGAGGAAAAGGGCGCGGACTTGCATTTATCGATGCCATGATTAAACGCAATGAAAGCTTTGAGAGTTTTGAAAATACGCAGATAACCATTCCAAAAACGGTGGTATTGTGTACTGATAACTTTACGGAGTTTATGGAGCTGAACCAGCTTTATCCGCTAGCTTTGTCGGACAAGATGGACGAGGATATACTGGCGCATTTTCTGAAGGCACGTCTGCCGCAGCAACTCATTGCCGACTTGCATGCTTTTCTGGGAGCTATCGCTTCGCCCATTGCCGTTCGTTCGTCGAGCTTGCTGGAAGATTCCCACTACCAACCTTTTGCCGGAATATACTCCACATACATGGTGCCCTATAATCCGCAAAGCCGAACCCACATGCTGGTGATGATAACCGAAGCCATCAAGGCGGTATATGCCTCGGTGTTTTATCGCGACAGCAAAGCATACATGACTGCTACCAAGAACGTGATAGACGAAGAAAAAATGGCTATCGTCTTGCAGGAAATATGCGGAAACGCGTATGATAGCCGCTTTTATCCTTCGTTTTCGGGGGTAGCACGCTCGCTGAACTATTACCCCATTGGGGCAGAGAAACCGGAGGATGGCATTGCCAATATAGCCATGGGGCTGGGCAAACACATTATGGATGGAGGCATGAGTTTGCGCTTTTCGCCGGCTTACCCCGGCAATGTATTACAAACCAGTACGCTTGAACTGACGCTGCGCGAAACGCAGAAATTCTTTAATGCACTGGATCTGAACGAAACTAACTTTGTGCCGCAGGTGGACGATGGTTTTAATCTGCTTAAGGTGCCTGTTGATGATGCGCTGAAAGACGGTACGCTGCAATACATAGCTTCTACCTACAACCTGCAGGACAATGTGATTCAGAACGGCCTCTACGATCGTGGGCACAAGGTGATAACCTTTGCCAATATACTACAGCACGATGTGTTTCCGCTGGCAGACATACTGAAAGAGGTGCTGCGGATAGCCCAAGCCGAAATGGGACGACCGATAGAAATAGAGTTTGCCGTGAACCTGGATTATTCACCGGCTAAGCAACATGTTTTTTATCTGTTGCAAATCCGTCCGATAGTGGACAGCAAGGAAATGATAAACGAAGATATCGGCGCTATTGCCGACGAAAATGCCATTATCACTTGTAAAAGTGCTTTGGGACATGGTGTGACTACTGATCTCTACGATTTGGTTTACGTGAAACCCGAGGCTTTCAGCGCAGCCAATAATCCGAAAATAACAACCGAAATAGAACGTATTAACCGCCAACTGATAGCCGAAAACCGGCACTACGCTCTGGTGGGTCCGGGCAGATGGGGTTCTGCCGATCCGTGGCTAGGCATTCCGGTGAAATGGCCTCACATCAGCAATGCCCGCCTGATAGTGGAGTCGGGCTTGTCGAACTATCGGGTCGATCCGAGTCAGGGGACGCATTTTTTTCAAAACCTTACGTCGTTTGGGGTGGCGTATTTCACCATCAACCCCTATCAGCAGGATGGTACCTACGATACCGCCTACCTCAATGCTCAGCCTGCCGTGTATGAGTCGGACTATATCCGTCATGTGCGTTTCGATAAACCGATAGTGATGAAAGTGGACGGGCGCAAGAATAAAGGCGTGCTGTTGAAACCTGAATAATTGACAGCAAAAGATTCAAAACAACTCCTTTGGTGGTTCTGCATGTTGCAGAAGTTTGAAAACAACTCTTTTTATCAATCTACAAATTGTAGATGTTTCAAAACAACTCCTTTCAAGGTTCTACAAGTTGTAGATGTTCCAAAACAACTCTTTTTAAGATTCTACAAACGACAGAAGCTCCACGACAACTGTTGTGGAGGTTCTGCTGAATTTGGATGTATGCGGACTGTGTTATTTCACACTGAAAGTTTTCGATACGGGAGCTGCACCACCCAGTTTAAACGAAAGCGCGGAAGGTGTGCTTCCGGCTATGTACACGTTGAAGTCGCCGGGTTCAATAATTTTGTCGCCTGTTATGGTTACCAGTTCCATCATTTGGGGAGTAACTTCAAACGAAACCTCTTTAGATTCGCCCGGAGCCAGTTTCACGCGTTTTGTGCCTTTGAGTGCATAAAGTGGAGTGGGAGCACTGGCTTTTACGTCGGTGATATAAAGTTGCGCCACCTCTTCGCCGGCAGCTTTTCCGGTGTTGGTAA
>Ga0302287_10000790_pt1 | contig 14144 bp, 11 predicted proteins | sample III_Fen_E2_4_FD_200452 | JGI IMG/M metagenome (GOLD analysis project Ga0302287, IMG submission 200452) | Peat permafrost microbial communities from Stordalen Mire near Abisko, Sweden - III_Fen_E2_4 | ecosystem: Environmental > Terrestrial > Soil > Wetlands > Permafrost | place: Sweden: Abisko...
TGTGACGAAGTCTGAATCGTGGTGATTTTTTCTCCAAGGATTGTGCTGCATTTGCGAAATCTCGCAAAAAACGATACACACCGCAAGTCGCATTATGCGAGCGAATACGAATGCAAACAAGTGGTGGCTAGGTTATATCAAATGACGGACTTTGATTTTCTTGTACTTCTTACCGAGGCCAAGAACAATGGCATTTGCGTCTTTGATGATGAGTTCGCCTTTGCCTAATCCTGCGATGGCTTCTTTGATCTCTTGAAGATCTTGCCCTGCTGCACCAAATAAATCCTTGATGGTTTTGTCATCGATGGATTGTTGTTTCATGATCAGCGGATATTGGGCATTTGCGTAGAAGTCCATGTAATCTGATTTGAAACTTGCCATATTTTGAGTCGCCAAGATTATGGAGAGCCCTTTGTTGCGGCCCACTGCGATCAGGTCTCGCAAGGGGCGGTTGTCAAAGTCGAGCATGTAATGGGCTTCATCGATCACTGTGAAGTGTCTGAGTTCCACTAGGTCTTTGGTGCTCGCTTGCTTGGGCAGCTTTTCGTAGAGAGAATTCAGTTTCGAAATCACGAAATACACAATCGCCTTGGCAATGGGACCATCTTTGGGAAAGTCGTCCATTTTAATGATCAAGCTGTTGGTGATCAAATCGAGATGGTCTTCACGAGCGAAAAGATTGGCACGGATCAAGTTGTTGAGAACAGCCCGCACGCTATCGACGTTGTCTTTCTCTTGCAATTGTGAATATGCGTCAAGAATCAAGTCAAAATGGATAGGCGCACCTTCAGTCTTGTTATAGGCCTTGATGACCGCTTGGGTAAGGCGCTCGCCCATTTTTGCACTGATGTTTGCGCGGTCGATTGCGAGTAAGGATCCCGAGAGCTCAGAGGCGTAGAGGTTGAGTTCTCCTTGCTTTCGGCCGGTAAAATCCTTAAAGGGTGTGAACGGCAGAGGTGATTCTACGGGACGAATAATGCAACTCGAATCCACTTCGAATAAAGGAAGCCAGTGCGCATTGGCGGGGTCAGCAAATTCCCCTTTGTAATCAAAGAGAAGAAAGTTGACTGGGTGGTGCGTTTCCACGGAGCCCGTACGTAGTTCATGAACAAGCAAAGCAAGAAGATTTGACTTTCCAGAACCGGTTGTTCCCGCGATCAGCACTTGTGTATTGGGAATCGCACTGCTATTCAAATCGAGGCGAGCATCGAGTCCACCTTCATAGGTTCCAATGAGAAGATTCAACACAGGGATATCGCTATCAAAGCCTGGAATACCCACTCCCGCTTTGGTTGCAAGCAATCGCTCGAGTGCGTCTGGCTTTTCGAGTTGCTCAATGCCATTGATGATTTCCCAATTGATGATGCGACTGCGGATTCCGTTTTGATTCCAATCCAATGGCTCATGCTGCCAACGTAGTTTGAGTAGGGCTGACCATAGAGAAGTCAGGTTATGGCGTGAAAACGTAGTCTGATGAATATGGTCCTTGAGCTTGATTTCATTGGCCTTGGACCATTTGCGATCATGGCTTGTCTCGCTTAACGACACCATCAATGCAAGTCGATAAATACTGTTCTGTGTGAGATCAACGGGCTTCTGCTCAATCCATTGGAGAAGGTTGAGGCGGTCGCGAAGCTTCTCGCGCAAGGGCTCAGCACGTTCCATCAGTTCTTCCGCTTTGCCAATGTTGGAAAAGTCGATCATAGATCCTCCACGATATTGCCGAAGTATCCTTGTGCAACCGTTGTCATTTGCAAGTCACGATCGCGCACGAGCGTCCAAGCCTTGCTGATATAAGGCTCCAGCTGTTTCCAGTCGCGCTCTGGGTCTATTTCACTGTCAGTGGAGAGCAGAATTGTTTGGTGTGAAAGTGAGGGGAAATAGTTCTTGAGAATGGCGGCACGGCTATCGCGGTCAAGGACTCCCATCACAGTGTCGATCATCACAGGGGGATCGTAATCCCCAGATTCGTGCAGAGCTTTGAGCAGTACTTGAATCACGACTTGCTTAGAGGCTGCGTTCAGCTGGCCCAAGTAAATTTCGTTGCCTGCTTTATGGAAAATTCGGAAAGAAAGATTGCGAAGATTTTCAGAAAGCTCTACGCGGTCGATTACATCGCGATATGCTGCAAGGTTCTTGTTGAGGTCATCGCGAAGAATGGATTCGATGCGGCGCTTCTTGCTTTTGTGAAGCTCATCTGCGGCTTCTTCAAACCAAGCCTTCAAGTTGCAAGCGGTATCAAAGCGCGGGTCTGGTTCATCGAGGGGCGTTACGTCGTATTGATGAATTTTTTTGGTGGTCTCATGAATTTGTGTGCGCAAGTCGTCAATTTCTTGTTCCAAGACTTGAACCGTTTTCCCAAGCTCTTCGTAACGCTTGAGGTCGGAGTAGTCTTTGCCGGCAAGGCGCGCGCGGAGTTCTTCAGCTTGTGTTTGTTGTGCAGGAATGCCAGCGCATGCAAGGATCAGTTCTTGGCGAATTAAGTCCAAGGCGGGAAACACATTGTTGTGGCTTGAGTGCACCAATTCATCTAGAGCACTGCGCTCAGAGCTTTCAAGCGAAGCAAACGGGGTGGGCTCATTTTGTGATGATGGAGTATTGAGCAATATCTGTACTGCGGATTCTTGGGAGATCGCGTCAAGGTTGAGCCCTTGTGCTTGCAAGTGCGAAAAGATTTTAGCTACCCATTTGCGGATAAGTTCTTGATCGACAACTGAATTCGAGTCGACTTGTTCTGCAAGCTTTTCAAGGATCAGCAACACCTCGCTACGGACTTTGTTCGCAAGGAAAGGCAAACCTACGGAAGGCTCTAGGTTTTTGACGAATTCATCCATCTGTGTTCTAAACTGGGTTTCTTTGATTCCTAAATCCTTGCGTTGCTTTTCGAGGGAATCGAGTTTGTGTTTGAGAATACCTTCTTGATCGCGGGATGCTTGTAGTTCGGAAACGAGTTCCTTGAGAGTGTGCTGTTCACCAAGGATCGTGTCTCGTTTTTCAATGCGGTCGCGAAGCTTTGTTTCATCACTGCGTTGCTGCTCGGTCAGCTTCAAATATTCTTCGCGTTCGGCTTTGGCTTTGAGGCGGTCTGCTTTCCAGTTTTCTTGCACCGAGCGTGCCGCTGAGCCGAGATCAAGGAACTTGCGCAAGCCCATCACGTTTTCAATGTTTTCGCGGATCACTTTTCCGAGTTGGTCTTCAGACAATTTTTTGCCCGCAGTCATGGCGTCAAAGAGAAAATATTGCGAGAGCTCTTTGGGCAAGTTTGCTTTGATGATCTTATTGACCTGAGCTTCTGCAATAGCCCGTTCCTTATCGGTCGAGGCAGAGCCATACGCAAAAATATTGCCAGCCATGTTGAGCTTGACGCCCCAATTGATCTTGGATTCTGAATTGAGAATCCAGGTGCGAGTTAGAACATATTGCTGTTGCTGTGCAAGGATTTGCCCACTAAACCACAGTTCAAGTTCAATGGTTTGTTCGGCTTTGCCTGCCGCGTATGCGCCTGCGTTGACTTCGCGAATAAAGGTTTCCACATCGGGAATTTGTAACCCATAAAGAGCACCAGCAATGGCATCAAACAGTGTACTTTTGCCGCCACCATTGGCTCCACCGATCAAGACCAAGGGCTTGTTTGCACTCACGGTCAGGTCAAGATCTAAATCCAAGTAGGTGCGGTAGTTGTGAGCCTTGATTCTTTGCAGAAGCATTATGCCACCTCAAGTTTTTGCAAGGCTTTTTCGATGAGCTTGCACAGCGCTGCTTCGTCAAGATTTTGTTCGCGAGTCTTTTGCTCGTGAAATTTCTTTAGGATTTCTTCTTGAATCCATTCAAAGTTAAGCTGATGCTTCTGCGCCAATGCTTCGAGTAAATCTAAGTCTCCTTGGCGAATACCGTAGTGAACAAATGATGCGTCTAAGCCTTTGGTCATGGCTGCTCCAAGAATGAGTCATCAATTCGAAACATTGTTTCATCGAAATCAGAACCTTCGGTTTGTAGAGTCGGGTCAAAACTATCCCACCCATCAAGTTCGCGGAAGTCATTTTCCAAATGGTGCTTTGAGAAACGCCAAACATTGCGGTCCTCAATGATGACGCCTCCAATAAAGCTTCGTTCAGGGTGGCGTTGACGCAGCTCTTGCAGATATTCCACGAGTGCATTGTGCTTGCGTGCTGCTTCGTTATCCGAACCAACCTCTTTGGTATCAAAGAAGGCAACGGTTCCATCGTTTAGCAGAATAATGAAGTCCACATAGAATGCGGACCATTCGTCGTGAACATTCTTGTACGGCACAGCGAAATGAGTCTTTCCTGAATCACCATTCTTGTACCACCAGCGCAGATGTTTGCGATGATTTTCGAGGAACATCACAAAGCGCTTTTCGGGATTGCTGGCGTTATGAAGTTCGAAAAATGCTTGAAGTACATGCTTGGTGGAAGGCTTGGGAATGTATTGCCCTTCAGGATACAGGCGCACAAGCGGAACATCCCAATCTACGCGTTCGGGCTTTTTAGAAACTGCCTTGGCGCGTTCATGCTCATGGATTCGATAGTTCTCCAGGGCTTGATTGACTAGGCCTTGGACTTGGGTTTCATTCTTGTATACAATCTTTGCCGTTGTGGGTTCATCGGCGTCAAGGAACTCTTCGAAGATTAAGATCAACGCCATTTTTAGAACGGGAGCGCTATCTACTTTGGCGTAGTCACCTACAGCAGTAAGGCAGTAGCGATGCAGCCAGTTATCCATTTCCCGAGCTGTGCGGGCGTAACGAGTTTGCCCAGTATGGGTGACTTGTTGTTCTTCTCCCGTGAGGTAGACATCCTTTGGAATTTGAATATCGACCTTCGTGGTATTCAAGTCCCAATTCCACAGCAGTTTCATGTTCAGTTCGCGATATCCAATGTCATCTGCAGCGCTTTTCCAACCTTGATCGAGCAGGGTTTTCTTGAGGATTCTGCGGAAAGAAGAGTTAAGACGATTGCGCGTGGTTTGATTATTGATGTGGGAACTCTGAATTCCCAGAGGCTTATAATCATTGATGCGGATGCCTTTGTATTCCACCAGATAATCAGCATCATCTGGTTCCACTGTGATGAAATTGCGCGAAAGGTTTGTGTACACATAGCCTTGGTTAAGTACTGTGTCGCGGTAATGCCGATGTTCGGGCATGCGCAAGACTCGACCCACGGTTTGAATCGTAAAGGTCTCGCTTTTGATTTCGCGGAAGATCACGAGCACTGCTGCGCGTGGGCAATCCCAGCCTTGCGCGATGGCCTGTTTGAATAGAAGGACTTCGACGGTGGACTCGTTGCTTTCGATGTTTTCTAGGTGCACTTTGTCTTCGGAAAGCCACACCGCAATTCGCTTGTTGTCGATGGAAAGTCCTTTGATGGAGAACCATTGCTCAACCATTTCGCGGATCTGTCGATCGTTGCTAGAAAGCGCCTTATTGTCGCTGGGCAATTGAATGAGAAGGAGTGGCCGCACGGGGCTTCCTTCGGCGAGGTAACGCTTTTGCAAATCTTGGTGCTTGCGGTAAGCTTCGCTTAGCAGGTATTCGTTCAGCGCGGTTCCGTCTCCCTTGTCTTTCACCGCAGGGTTCAGGAGCACGCTCTCCTTGATCATTTCTTCGGCGACAACATCCTTGCGTTGCACAGTAACCGTTTCATCAAAGGCACGAGAATCAGGTGTAGCAGAAACTTCGATTTCGATTTTCGCGTTGATAAGTGCACGAAGTTGCGTTGCCTTTTCGCCCTTGCTGGCAAATAGGTGAGCTTCGTCTAAAATCAAGATGAGCTTGATGCCTTGAGCGCGTGTGCCTGCGATGAGCGAGCTGAGATTTTTCCCATTTTCGTTGTCTTGAATGATCAAGGCATCGTCGCGAGAAATAGATTGCCAGTTGAAGAATAGAATGTCGTTGGCCGCGAGGGACATGCTGTTCAAGTCTTGCCATTGCAGGCAGCGGAGTGCTCTGCTTTGCTCAAAGAAACTGCGGAGCTTTAAGAGCGATTGTTCATGCAATTTATTGGGAGCAATCCAAATGTATGCGATGCGCCTGCGAGGCAATTCGTAGCGTGCGGGCAGGTTCTGTGCCATTCGTTGCAGCCATGAGGCGAGCATAATGGTTTTGCCTGCGCCGGTGGGAGCCTTGAAAATCAGCTTCTTGCGGGCATCGGGGAGTTCAAGCAGGGTGATCGCCTTGGCTTCTAACTCTGCAACGGCTTTGTCTTGATATTGCCTGAGATTCATGACTCGGCCCCATCGGAGAGCAGGGACGTTTTGGGAAGAATGGCTTCGAGGGCATCGTAGTAGGCTTGGGGAAGCGCCACGAGATCGACTCTGGATTTTACCGCATCAAAGTCTTCGACAAAAGGATAAGCTCCAGGCGATGAAACAAAGACCTTGCAATGCTTCTCTTGAGTCTCGATGCAGGCGACCACTTCTTCAATGGAATCGGTGTCCAGAACCATGAACAGCAAAAATTCATTGGACTCGAAAACCTGGAATTCACGTTGTGATAATTCGGTGCAGGGCTTGTAACAACCTTCTTTGATGCAGGCAAGATCCAAGGATTTGCGCACCAAGTCCCTTCGATTTTTGAAGGAGTCGATTCGCTCAGCGAAATCAATCTTATAGTACCGCAGGCTATTGTCCGTAAGCCCCGGAACCTGTTCACCCTTGCTGTTGGTATAGCCTTGAATCACCCGTTTATTGCGTTCGTAGGTCACCTTTTCGCAAATGTCGTTTTCGTTGTTGGTGACTAGAATGCATTGGCGCTTGCCACCATCTTCTGCATTGAGCGCCATGGTCGCATGCAAGGTGGTTCCTGAGCCTGCGAAGAAGTCGAGGATGAGGGAATCGCTTTTAGAAGATAACCCGATTAAAAATTCAATAAGTCTTTGAGACTTAGGGAATGCAAAGGTGCTTTCGCCAAATATTTCAGCTAATCGTGTCGTACCTGTTTTTGTTGAACCGACATCGTCAAGAACTGTTGGTGGATTAAGGCGTTCTCTCCGCTTTTGACAATAAATTTTGCCATTCGCGCGAAAGTAAAAGCGCAGAACTTTTTGTCCCTTTGAATCGAAAACATCTTGTCCATCAAAGAAGGCCTTCATCTGCGACTTTTGAGTCCATCCTGCTCGCAATGTTATGGGCTCAACAAGCTTCTTGTCTTTTACAATGAAACGTCCACTGACTAGAATTGTTGTTTCATTGTCTCCCCAGTTATCGAAAAGTTCAAAGTCGGTTTCAGAGTCAACTTCTGTACCTGCTGGAAAGGAAAAATCAGATGCGGGATTTTTAATTGAGACTTTCTTAATTGCTCTATCATCAATCAGACCTTCGCCTCCGCTAAAATTTTCGAGCAGCGACTTTTCTTTTGCATACGCTAACACGTATTCATGAGATCGAGTAAAGTGTCCAGCTGAAGTTCCTGTTCCTAGATTCCAAATAAGTGTTGCCAAGTAATTGGGATCATTTTGACTTCTTCCAGAATTGAATAGCTCATCGCATACCAATCTCAACTGCGCCTGCTCGTTATCATCAATGCTGATGAAAATCACGCCAGTCTCTTTCAGCAAAGTCTTGGCGAGCTTCAATCGCTTTTCCATAAAGCTCAGCCATTTGCTATGGCGCCACTGGTCTTCTTTGTCCACAAAGGTGTCGTTGTAGCTAAAGTCCTTGTTGCCTGTGTTGTATGGCGGATCGATGTAGATCACATCCACTTTGCCAGCATGCGTGTACTGCATGGCCGTGAGCGCGTGCAGATTGTCGCCTTCGATCAAAATATGGTTGGGGGCATCTGCGCTTGAGCCCATAATACGGCGCTCGGGCACCTCGGTGAACACGGGGATTTGGGTGCGTAGTTGTTCGTAGGCCTGTTCAGGCTTGTCTTCCCACACGAGGCCGTAGCGTTTGCGCTCGCTCAGTAGCCCATAGAGGGTGGACTTTTCTTCGTGGCTAAGCGTATCGCATTGTTGAATCTTGTCTTGTAGGGATTTCTTGGCGTCTTGGCTGATAGGGGTGGGCACAAAAGGCTCCTGAAAGCATTGTCTTGGGATCTACAATATATGTCAAATGACATGAATAGTCATGTTGCAATGTCGTTGGGCATCGTAAGGTTTGCCAAGAACCCTTACCTTTGCCCACATGAGCTCGTCCAAAGAAATAGACACGCTTACCCATGTGCGTGAAGTCATCAATGATTTGATTCATTCGAAGTACCGTTCGGTGGAGTTGTTTGCACATGAGCATGGTTTGAATCAATCAGGACTGAGTCGTTTTTTGCGCGGTGAACGCGGTCTTAATCTCGACACCTTCTTACGCATTGCAGAGGCGCTGGATGTTGATCTTGGTCCCTTTGTTTCGCGAACACCTAAGACGAAAGTGGCAGACAAAAAAGTGCTTTACAGCGTGACACCTGTGAGGCGTTCTCGCGTGAGTGTTTTGCTCACAGAAACGAAGTCCATTGAAATCAAGCGCGATTCAAACGACAAGAATCCGCTAGTGCTCACGCTGGCGTGATTGAATGAGACTGCCGCCAAGCGGCAGTGACGAGGGAACAAGCTACTGTGACAGGAACAGGCGGCAGTGACGAGGGAACAAGCTGCTGTGACAGGAACAGGCGATGCACGCAATGCGACCATTGTAAAATAATAAGCGTTGTCGCCGCTCACGTTTCCCAAATTATCGCGTCTCTCCACCGTCCCATTCCTGTTTGCCTGTCCGCAGAATGGAACGATTACTCGCAACGCAGTTGTCGAGTACATCGAATTCTGCGGCAGACCCTATCTTCTCATGGACGGTGGGAGGATCGCGATAATTCCCTTTATTTATGTATCTTCGTCTATGTACTTTCAACGATATTGAGGCTTGAATGCTTAAGAAAATTTCGGGTGTAACCCTTTCTTGGATTTTGCGTGGTATTGGGTTCTTAATTTTGCTCCCCGTAGTCTATCCACCTCCGTTTTTACGCTTATTTCCTGGCCTAGAAGATCCGCGTGCTATGCGCATTTTATTGTGGCTTGGAATGCTTGTTTTTATGTCTGGTGCAGCTTTATATTTTATTCTGCGCTCCATCAAGGGCAAGAAACAGCGCGATGAACTCGATGATGTCATCGATGAAAAGGATTCAGATTCAAAACATTAAAAGATTCAGATTCAAAACACCGATTGGGTATTCCATGATCCAAATTGAGAACCTCTCCAAGATCTACCGGACAGGGTTCATGATGACCCCGAAGATGGCGCTGCGGCAGATCAGCCTACAAGTCAACGAAGGCGAAATCTACGGCTTCATTGGTCCAAATGGCGCAGGTAAATCGACCACCATAAAAATCTTGACAGGCCTACTGCGTATTGGCTCTGGCTCGGTCAAAGTGATGGGGCATGCACCTCAAGATATGCGTTCGCGAAGTCAACTTGGCTACTTGCCCGAACACCCTTACTTTTACGATTACCTTACTGGCTATGAGCTGCTCAAGTTTTATGGTTCGCTTAGTGGTGTTCGCGGAAAGCTGCTAGAAGACCGCATCGCTTGGGCTTGCGAGCTTTTACATGCAAATCATGAATGGATTCATCGACGTTTACGCACCTATTCCAAAGGCATGATGCAACGCATGGGACTTGCTCAAGCAATCCTTGCTAAACCAAAATTGCTGATCCTTGATGAGCCTATGAGTGGCCTCGATCCAATGGGGCGTCGTGATGTGCGCGAAGCCATTCAATTTCTTAACCGAGAAGGCGCAACCATCTTTTACTCAAGCCATGTGTTGTCGGATGTTGAATCCATAAGCCACCGCGTTGCAATGATTGTGGATGGAAAAATTGTGCGTGCAGGCCGCGTTGAGGAAGTTACTCAGAGCAATAATTCGGAATACCGTGTTCGCTTGGCTTTGGCTTTGCCTGCGGCATCAAATATTGCTGGTTTACAATCTGTTCACCCACAAGAGTTTGTGTGTAATGGGCCAGAATCTCGCGATAGCTTGCTGCGCCTTGCCTTGCAGTCCAATGTGGGAGTAGAGCGGATCGAAAACTTTAGACCTTCGCTTGAAGAAGTGCTCACTCGCGAAATCGCTAAGGAGGGTGCTAATGGATAAGCTTCGCCGCATTTTGATTATAGCGACTAACGCTTACCGTGAATCGGTGCGTGACAAAATTCTGTACAACATCGTTTTCATCGCTGTAGGCTTGTCCATCTTTAGTATCGTACTCGGTGAATGGTCTGTGTTTGATCGCGCCCATGTAATCAAAGCGGTCACGCTTTCGCTCATGTCGATCTCGGGCTTGTTCATTTCTGTGTTTGTGGGCATAAGCCTCGTGCAGAAAGAGATCCAGCGGCGCACAGTACTCACGCTACTATCAAAACCTTTGCATCGCTCTGAGTTTGTGCTGGGAAAATATTTTGGACTCCTTGCAGTTATGGCAACGCATTTGTTGTTGCTGACGACTCTATTCTATTTCATTTTATGGAGTACAAATAGCAGTCCCGATTTAGGGCTTTTGTCGGCTGTGTTTTTGATCTTCTGTGAAATGTCTATTGTGATCGCATTTGCCATGCTGTTTAGCTCATTCAGTACGCCTGTGATGAGTTCTTTGTTTACGCTCGGTGTATACGCTGGTGGGCACTTAACGGATCAGCTCTTGGCTCAAGTGCGCTTTGTAAAAAATGTGGGTGGCAGTGAAATGGTTGCGAACCATTCTGCGCTGATGGAGTTCATGGCTGTATGGGTGAATCGAATTTTGCCCATGCTCTATCGTTTCAATATCAGTCAGCAAGTCATTCACCAGTTGCCGATTCCACATGGATATTTTTTCTGGTCGGTTCTTTATGCAATCGGCTATAACGCCATTTTGCTAACCATCGCTTCTTGGTGGTTTGGTCGGAGGGATTTTCTTTGAACAATCAGCTTTTGGCGAAGGTTCTTTTTACGAATGGCTTAGCCACACGTGAACAGATTCAACAGTATTGGGCTCTGGCATCAGATTCAAAAGATATTGCGCTGGTCTTGCGTGAGCAAGGTTTAATGACTCCAGAAGTCTATAATCAAGTCATGACTTTCGTAGCCAGCATGGATGGCATTCAGGCGCCGAATCAAACCGCTCCACAGCCGGTACCAACAACTCCGCAACCTATACGGCCGGCTCCAGTTGCCCCAGTAGTGCAAGCGGTTCCTTCTCCACCACGTTCAGAGACTCCATCATCGCAAGCGCCTTCCGATTCCCGCACAGATTCTCGACCATTTGGCCTGGGTAAGGCTGGCTTAGATCGCCCAAGCATTCGGCCTTCTTCTTCAACACTCGCCGAGGTTGTTGCCGCCAGTGCAACCACAGACTCTGAGCAAGCGGGGACTGAATTTTCTCTCGAAGGAAACAACCCTTACGGTGAAGGCTTTGAAGAGGAATCTGCGGAAGAGGTGAGAACCATTGAAGGGCTTCAAGATACCCGCATTTTTGATTTCCGCCCCAGCGCACAGGCGAGTGTTGCTGCAACGCCTTCGGTGATGGCCGAAGAGCAAGAACTGTTGCAAAGCACTTCATCTACATTGCCTCCAAAGGATTGGCATTGCTCTGTTGGCGGGGGTGAACCTCGTACGTCTCCGACACTTGTGCCAGGTCCGCAAGCCAAGCTCGAAGCTCTTTTGTTGTATGCGCGAAAGCAGCGATTGAGTGATTTGTATTTGACTGTGGGCGCTCCGATTTGGGGGCGTGGTCAGCGAGTCATGCGGGCTCTATGCGAGCAAGCGTGTTCACAAGCAGACGTGCGGCGTTGGCTCACGGAAGCCCTCGATCAAGTTCCCAATGGTCTTGGCTTAGATCGAACCAAAAATTTGCGAGTTGCGCTTGCGTATCCTGGTGCTGGTCGCTTTCGTTTGGTGATTACGTGGACGCTAGAGGGGCCTGCACTAGCCTTTCACCTTGTTCCTCTGCAACTCCCATCGTGGCAAGATTTGGGGCTTCCCGACTTATGTCGCAGTTGGCTTGAACTTCGCAAAGGCTTGATTTTAGTTGGTGGCACAAGCGGTTCGGGTTGCTCGACTACCGTGCGACGTTTTGCGGAATCAGCTCAAGAGCAGCGAGCCTGCTTAGTGCAAGTGATTGCGGAACCCATTGAATCCTTATGGGAACATGGCATGACTTTGCATTTTGAGCCGGGCTTACATGGCTTGAGTAAATCTCAATTGATTCGTGAGGCGATGCGACGAGGCGATGGGGTGCTTGTGGTCGAAGATTCTAGCGAACCAGAACAACTTCTTCTGCTACTAGAGGCTGCAGAAAATGGGATGTTGGTGATTGCTTTTATTGAGTCTCTTGATATTGTTGATTTGTTGACTCGTTTTATCGCCAAATTTCCGTCTGCGCAATCTTCCATGGTGCGCTCTTTGCTCGTTCGTTCGTTGCATGGAATAATTTGGCAAACCCTTTTTGCTTCTGTGCAAGGTGACCGTTGCCATGCAGCATTCGAAGCGTTGACCGTGAGCCCTGCAATTGCAAGCCATATTCGTGCTGGTGAGCTTGGGCAAATCAGGTCGCTTATGCCTAGCTTAAAAGGGCAAGCTTTATCTTTTGCTGATTCTGTTCGCAAACTTTCTGAAATGAATTTGATTCGAAAAGGAGATGTCTAATGTCACTTGAATGGGATGGACTTCTCCAGTTAGCTGCGAAAGCTTCTGCCATGGATCTTTGGCTTGCTGAAGGCCGCGTACCCGTATTTAAAGGCAAGGGAGCGATTCAAGCCATCGACGGTGCATCGCGCATTCCCATGGACTCAATATTCCCATGGTTACGCGTAAAAATGGATTCAAAGTCTAAGCAATTGTGGGAGTTGCAGGGCTCTTGCCGTTTCCGCATTCAGAATGCTGAGGGTATTCCGTTTCGTGTGGAGATGGTGCGCGAGGCTCATGGTGTTGTTGCTGTGTTGCGAGCCGCACATGCGAATGTTCCAAGTCTCGAATCCCTACGAGTGCCTATGGGCGTGACGAATTTATTGAATGTGAAGAATGGTTTGATTCTTTTCGTTGGTCCAAGTGCTTCTGGGGTCACCACCTTGTCTTCTGCATTCACGCAAGCTCTTTGTCAGGCGCGTTCTCTGCGTTGTCGCGTGTTGGATTCAGATCCTGAGTGGGTGTTGCCTGCAGGGAAATCAATGCTTGTGCGTGGTATGCCGCAGCGTTCATTGCGAGAAGATGTGCGAGCATCTCTCGTTTCAGAAACAGACCTGTTTTTCTTTGGCGATATTCAAGCAGATGATCTTGATGTCGTGATGGATGCTTGTGCGGGTGGAGCATTGGTGATTGCGAATTTGCGTGCCTCTTCATCTGCTCATGCATTAGAACGCCTTTCACATCCTTTGCTTGTGCGAATGTTGCGTGCGATTGTTGCGACGCATCTCGTTCCTGCTCTAGATGGGAAAGAGTTGATTCAGGTATGGGATATTTTGCTCGCGTCTAATCAGGTTGCGCAAGCTCTAGAGCTCGGTGAGTTGCAAAAGCTTCCGCAGATTCAGCGTTCCGCAATTGCAGAAGGAATGATTTCACTTGATGATAGTCTTGGGATTCTCGTGAAGCAAGGCCGTATTCATAAAAGTGAAGCGCGCTTCCGGGCTCACGAAGGAATCTTATTTGAATGAAATTCACATCACGAATTGGCATGAGACTCGTTATCGCTTTGGTCGTAAGCGCTTTTACAGGCATAGTATTTGGAGCTGATAGTACGGATACCAATGCGGTGGTGAGTCATGTGAATTCCATCGTGTTAGAGGACTCCATCCGCAATTTATCCTTAGATACTCTTGTTTATAAAGATTCAGTGCCTCTGAGGGATTCGGTCAAAAGTTCAAGACCCGCGCTCATTAAGTGGGAGCTTCCTAGCAAAGTGCAAGCTTCAAAAGGATTGCCTTTAGCGCTTTATCTTGGAGGTGGTGATGGTGGTGGATGGTATGCCATTGGTGTCTTGCAAGCGATTGAACAATACCGAATTCCGGTTACCAAGATCACTGCGAGTGGCTCTGCCGCTTGGGTTGCGGCGATGTGGTCTGAAGGATATTCCCTTAAGGATATTCGAGAGCGACTCAAACAAGTAAATACTCTTGCTCCATCCTTGCTATGGGAAACGTCAGTGCATCATGAATCTCTGGCCTCTGCAAGAAT
>Ga0302287_10000796_pt1 | contig 14097 bp, 9 predicted proteins | sample III_Fen_E2_4_FD_200452 | JGI IMG/M metagenome (GOLD analysis project Ga0302287, IMG submission 200452) | Peat permafrost microbial communities from Stordalen Mire near Abisko, Sweden - III_Fen_E2_4 | ecosystem: Environmental > Terrestrial > Soil > Wetlands > Permafrost | place: Sweden: Abisko...
GATGCGCGTGTCTTCGGTGATGGCACCGCTGGCGTCTTGCGGCACATTCAGATCGGCACGGATAAAAACGCGCTGGCCCGCAGCCTTGCCGCTGGCGCACAAATCGGAAAAACGGATGAAGTTCATGGATGACTCACAAAAGGGAACGGAGGTTTTTTGAGGGGCCAGGGCGGCCCGGTTGAGCGCCTGACATTGTAGGGCGGCCCCGGTCCCAAAAGCCCTTCACGCTGCCCCGGTACGTAGGCTGCGGCCCGGCCAGCGGACGCTACTGACAGCCTTACAAACGGGGCAAGTCGAACGACTGGTCGGCTTCCAAGCCAAAGCCGCGCAGGAAATCAGCCGCTGGCAGGCGTTTGCCGCCGGGGCGCTGCAGCTCGCTCAGGACCAGCACGCCGTCGCCGCAGGCGACCCGCACGCCGTCGGCGCTGGCCGCCAGGATCTGGCCGCAGGCGGCCTCTAGCGGGCGCGGGCGGCTGTCAATCTGCGCCTGCCAGAGCTTGAGGGTGTCGGCCCCGAGCTGCGCCGTGGCACCCGGAAATGGTGTCATCGCGCGGATGTGGCGGTCGATGGCGGCGGCAGGCTGGGTCCAATCCACGGCGGCTTCGGTTTTTTCGATCTTGTGGGCGTAGCTGATGCCCTCGGCGGGCTGCCTGACGGATTCGAGCGCGCCAGAGGCGGCCAGTGCCAGCGCCTGCACGATCAGCCGCCCACCGAGCGCCGCCAGCTTGTCGTGCAGCGTGGCCGTGGTGTCGGGCGCTGCACCGCTGTGAACGATGGGGACGGCTTCGACCAACAGCATGTCGCCGGTGTCGAGTCCGGCGTCCATTTGCATGATGGCGACGCCGGTTTGCGCGTCGCCCGCCTGAATCGCGCGGTGAATCGGCGCGGCGCCGCGCCAGCGCGGCAGCAAGGAGGCGTGGATGTTCAGACAACCGAGCCGGGGCGCGTCCAGCGCCCACTGCGGCAGGATCAGGCCGTAAGCGGCCACCACCATCACATCGGCCTGCGCGGCCTCAATGGCGGCGCGGGCCGCTTCGGCGTCTTCCGGGTATTTGCCGTCCAGGCGCAGGCTTTTAGGCTGGGCGACGGGGATGTTCTGGTCCAAGGCCCACTGCTTGACCGGCGAGGCCTGCAGCTTCATGCCGCGCCCGGCGGGGCGGTCAGGCTGGGTCAACACCAGCGGGATTTGATGGCCAGCCGCCTGCAGCTGTTCCAGCGCGACTCGGGCAAATTCGGGGGTACCGGCAAAAATGACACGCATGGGAATCCTGAAAGCGTTAAGCGTTAGCGGGGGGCGGCGTCGCGCTCTTCGTCTTTTTTCTGCTTGAGCATTTTGGCTTTGATACGGTTGCGCTTGAGCGGCGACAGGTAATCGACAAACACCTTGCCCATCAAATGGTCCATTTCATGCTGGATGCACACCGCCAGCATGCCCTCGGCTTCATGGGTCTGGCGCTTGCCGTCCAGATCCAGCGCCTCGACCCGCACGGCCAGCGAACGCTCGACGCCGTCGTAAATGCCGGGCACCGACAGGCAGCCCTCTTCGCCCAGACGTGTCTCGGCGCTGGCCCAGACGATTTCCGGGTTGATCAAGACCAACGGCTGGTCGCGTGTTTCGCTGGCGTCAATGACGATCAGGCGCTCATGCACATTGACCTGGGTCGCAGCCAGACCGATACCGGCGGCTTCGTACATGGTGGCGAACATCGCGTCGGCCAGTTGGCGCAGGCGCGCATCGACAGCAGCCACCGGCTTGGCAACCTGCTGCAGCCGGGGATCGGGATAACGAAGAATGGTAAGTAGAGTCATGGAAGAAGACATAAGAAGTCGCTATTTTCGCCACTTTCTCGGATTTTTAAACGCCGCCATCCTCCCATAAGCGCCGAATCGTTGCTTAATCAAGGCCTTGGGGTCAAAATCGCCTGACGTTTCGGCCGGTTCACTCACTCTCACAGCCTCAACCCGCTTCAAGATGCATCTTCAATTTTTTCGCTTCAGCCCTGTTCCTTTCGCAGTAGCCGCCCTGCTCGGCGCTTTCTGCACTGGCTTGCAGGCCCAGAATTTCCCGATCACTGCCGCCCAGCAAAACACCGCCGACCAAACCGCACGCAGCGGCGTGGCGCTGTCCGATCTGGCGCCCCAAGCGCCGGACAGCTACACCGTCAAGTCGGGCGACACGCTGTGGGGGATTTCCGGCATGTTCCTGAAAAGCCCGTGGCGCTGGCCCGAACTGTGGGGCATGAACCGCGAAGACATCCGCAACCCACACCGCATTTATCCCGGCCAGCAGTTATTCCTTGAAAAATCCAATGGCCGGGCCACCCTGAGCACCCGCCGGGGCGCAGGCGGCAGCGGCAGCAGCAACCAGTCCGGCAATACGCTGCGGATTTCTCCGCGCACCCGCACCTCGACCCTGGCCGACGAGGCCTTGCCAACGCTGTCGCCCCAGAGCATTGAACCGTTTCTGGCCGAACCTTTGATTGTTGATGCGCTTGAATTTGCCACGGCGCCCCGGATTGTCGCCACCCAAGAAGGCCGCGTGCTGCTCAGCCGTGGCGACCGCGCCTATGCCAGCGGCAACTATGCCGATGGCAGCACCGGCAAGACATTGAGCGATGAAAAGGGCAAGCCCTTCAACTTCCGCGTGTTTCGCAATGCCACGCCGCTGAAAGACCCGACCACCCAGGAGATTTTGGGCTACGAAGCCCAGTACGTCGGCCAGGCCGAGCTGGTGCGCGGCGAGTCCAGCACCGAGGTCCAGGAAAAAGACGGCGAGCGGCACAGCGAAAAAGTCCCGGCCACGATAGACATCGTCGGCAGCAAGGAAGAAATGCGGATCGGCGACCGCCTGATGCCCGAGCCCCCGCGTGAACTGCGCAACTACGTGCCGCACGCGCCAGCCGGGCCGCTGTCCGGCCAGATCGTTTCGGTCTATGGCAGCGCCGTGGCCATCGTCGGCAGCAGCCAGATTGTGGTCGTCAACCGGGGCAATCGCGACGGGCTGGAGCGCGGCCATGTCATGGCCATTCTCCAAGACGGCGAGCGCATGCTGGACAAGACCGACAGCGCCCGCACGCCCATAAAGCTGCCCAATGAGCGCAGCGGCCTGCTGATGGTATTTCGCACTTTTGAAAACCTGTCCTACGCGCTGACGCTGCAGGTGACGCGCGGCGTCAAGGTGGGCGACCGCTTTACCAATCCAAATTGAGTTGTTGACGCCGCACCGCCAAAGCTTTTCATGGATACCCAAGAGCTGCAAGCTTGGCTGCGCCTGACGCTGACGCCCGGCGTCGGCAACGCCACCGCGCGTAAGTTGCTGGCCGCCTTCGGCTCGGCGCAGGCGGTGTTTGAGCAAAGCAACCTGACGCTGCGCCAGCTCGGTTCGGAAAAATTGGCCGACGCGCTGCAAGCAGAGCCGCCCGCCCTAGCCGCGCTGCTGCAGACCACGCGGGACTGGCTGCAGGCCGGGAGCGACCGGCGCATCGCCACACTCGGCGACGCCGCCTACCCCGCCGCCCTGCTCAACATCGAAGACCCGCCACTGATGCTCTACATGCTGGGCACGCTGTGTGAGCGCGCCGACACAGCCGCCACCCTCGCCCGCAGCCTGGCCATCGTCGGCAGCCGCAATCCGACGCCGCAGGGCGAAAACAACGCGCGCCAGTTTGCCAAAGCTTTTGGCGAAGCCGGGCTGTGCGTGGTCTCGGGGCTGGCGCTGGGCATTGACGGCGCGGCCCACGACGGCGCGCTGCTCGGCGGCGGCGAGACGATTGCCGTCGTCGGCACCGGGCTGGACCGGGTCTATCCAAAAAAACATCTAGCGCTGGCGCACCGCATCGCTCGCCAGGGCATGCTGGTGAGCGAATTCCCGCTCGGCACGCCGCCGCTGACGGCCAACTTTCCCAAGCGCAACCGCATCATCTCCGGCCTGAGTTTGGGCACGCTGGTGGTCGAGGCGGCGCTGAAATCCGGCTCCTTGATCACCGCCCGGCTGGCTGCGGAGCAGGGCAAAGAGGTGTTTGCGATTCCCGGCTCGATTCACTCGCCGCAGTCGCGCGGCTGCCACGCGCTGATCAAGCAGGGCGCCAAGCTGGTCGAAGTGGCGCAGGATGTGCTCGAAGAGCTGCGGCTGACGCCCGTCGGTGCTGACCGTGACGGCGGCGATGGTCCCGATTTACTGGATGTGGCCGATGGCGCCGATGCCGATGACGCGCAGCCCAGCGACCCGCAAGGCGCACTGCTGGCGGCGCTGGGCTTTGACCCCGTCAGCCTGGATGCACTGCAGGCGCGCTGTGGGCAGCCCACCGACCAGTTGCAAGCCCAATTGCTGGAACTGGAGCTGGACGGGCAGCTCGCCCGCCTGCCCGGCGGTCTGTTTCAGCGCCTGGCCGCGACTTGAGCTTATCTGCGCTATATTGAGCGCATGTTTGAAGTTCTGGTCTATGTTTACGAAAATTACTGGCAAGGCGCCGCCTGCCCCGAGCCGGATCGGCTCGGCCGCAAGCTGATGGCCGCTGGTTTTGAGGCGGAAGAAATCCAGGACGCGCTGGTCTGGCTCGACGGCCTGAGCGCCGCCGCCCAAGGCACGCAAATCGACCTGCTGGTCAAGGCTTGCAGCGACAGCGCCGGGCTGGTCAGCGTCGCGGCTGGCATCGTGGCGCAGTCCAGCCACAGCCTGCGGGTTTATTCCGTCGCCGAGCAAGCCCATCTGGGCGCACAAAGCTTGGGTTTTGTGAGTTTTTTGGAGTCCTCAGGCGTGCTGCCACCGCACATGCGCGAAATCGTCATGGACCGCGCGATGGCCGCACCCGGCGACCCGGTCACGCTCGACGACCTGAAAATCATCGTGCTGATGGTGTATTGGAGCTTTGGTCAGGAACCCGACGCGCTGGTGCTCGACGAGCTGTGTGACGACTCGCAGGGGCGCCTAGCGCACTGAGTCCGAGTATCACGGCTGGCCCACAGCGCACCAGATAGCCGTTTCATCCAGCCCACATCTGGCAAAGACACTCTGCCGAAAAAGACCTCCCGGAAATCCCGCTAGCCGAGCAGTCGCTCTGGATTGGCGTCGAGTTTGGCCAGCGCCTCGCGGGTGGCGCGCACCGTGAGGGTTTCGTCCTCGGTGGGCACCAGCAAACCAGCTTGCAGGTAAGCGGCCAGGCGGCGCATCTGGATCAGGAAATTGCGTCCGTCCGCCGCGACGAACAGATGCAGCTGCTTGCGCTCACTGCACCAGACAAACTGCACCTGGCTGAGCGTGCCGTTGTGGTCCAGGCTGAACCAGCTACCCAGTTGCAACTCTCTGGCCCAGCCGCGCATGGCCTCTGTGGGCTGGCTGCCGCCGTTGGCAATCACCTCGGTGTGGGCCGCATCGAGCCCGATCATCGTGACCAGACTTTCAGTGTCCAGCGGTAAGTCGCCAACATCTTCATCGGACAAATAGTCTTCCAGATTCGTCAGCCGCTTGGCCATCGCGTTGACCTGAGCCATCGAAATGGCATCATTTTTCGACATAAAGGCGTCGCTCAGGATCTCGTTGATGATCTTGATCTGCGCGTCCTGCGCCGCCAAGTCCAGGCCCAGCAGGGCCATGCCCTCGCGCAGGCGTTGCAATTGCCGGGGAAGCTCGGCAATGACGCGGGCGCGGTCGCCCCGGTTGGGCTTGGCGCTGGCCGCCCAGACCAGATCGGAGGCCGCTTGCTTGAGCTGCAAAGTCTGGGCCTGCTGCGGGCCATTTTTGATCGCCGCCATTGCCAGCACTTCGGCCCAGATCTTGAACAAGAATTCCTGTATCTCTTCACGCACCGGCAGACCATCGAGCATCTTGCGCATCTCGATGGTGTACTGGATGGTCATGGTTTCTTTTTGCTCCATCTGCTGGGCCACGCTAACAACGCGCGCCGCGCTGCCCTGCTGGGACAGGAATTTCGACAGGAATTTGTCAAACTCGTCATAGACCAGCTCAAATACGCGGCGCCCGGTTTCTGGGTATTGCTCGATCACCTGAACCACCCGCTTGACTTCGGCCTCCAGAGCACTGCTGACAGCGACCTCCTCAAAGCCGAGCACGCACGAGCCCATGCGGTCAATCAACTGGCGCGCCGGATGCTGCAGCGAACCAAAAAACTCAGGCTCTGAAATCGCCAACCGCAGCACCGGCATCTGCAGCCGCGCAAACCAGACCCGAATGGCTGGCGGAATCCTGTCCTCGGCCAGAATGCTCTGGAACATCAGAGCCACAATTTCAATCGTCGCCCTTTCTGATGAGGTGGTGCTGGCCTGCTTGAGCGCGCTGGTGCGCAGGCGCAGCGCGCCCATAGCCTCGTTGACATCGCGCTGATCCATTGGTTCCATGTCTTGGCGCTGACTCAGCCAGCCTGGCTCCGTGGTACTTTCGGAATGCTGCATTCGGCTGATAGCCTGTGCCAGCTGGGACGATGCCAGACTGGCGCGCGGCTCATCAAAACCAATCACCTGGTTGCTCAGCATTTGCTTGAGACGCCCGATCACGCCTTGGGCGCGCATGCGCATCCGCCCCAGCGGCGTCGTCTCGGCTGCTGTGCGCGCTTCGTTCAGGGATGCCGTATTGGTGGGGCTTGGGCCGGTGGCGGGCGCGGGGCCAGTCGGGCTGCCGAGCGGCAGTTTCGAGGTCGGCGCACTGTCGATCAGCGCGCCGCCTTCGTCGCTTTGCAAAGGGCTGCTGATGGTCAAAGCGGCGCGCTTTTCTGCCGACGAGACCAGCCCTCCCGGCACACTGGGAGCGAATTTTTCAGGCAGTTTTTCGAGCGGGGCCGACAAGCTGACCAGCGGCATGTTGGCACTCACCGCAGAAGGAGTGCGTCGCACCAAAGGCCGCAAATCAATCTCGACCATCACGCCTTGCTGGATCAGGAATTCATTGGTCGCGTGGTAAATCTCCTGCATCTGCGTGGCCAGGGTTTTTTGGACCATCTCCTGAACCCTGAGCCAGACAAACACCGTCAAACCGGCCTGCGTCCACTGATCAACCAGATGCCGAGTCAGCACTTCAGGACGGAAAATATCCTGCCGGTTCAGCTCAGGGACCGCTTCAAGGCTCTGGATGCGCAGGCGCAGGTCGTTGAGCTCCCAACTCGCCATGTCGAGCAGGCGCAGCGCCAGGCGCGAGGCAATGATGCGGTGCTCTACCGCCTCATTGCCCAGCAGCTCCAGCGTAGCTGAATGGCTGGGCGTGGGTGCAGCCTGTTGCACAGGAGGGGATAACTGCCCAGCCCAAGCACTGACCGTGCCACGAACCCACAGCGTGCCACTTTTCTGGAACAACAAAAAAGCATCCGCCATCGCCTGCATTTTGGGCGTGCTATCCCGCTGCTCGGCCATGCGCGAGAGCGACTCGCTGATGGCTTTAGCCAGCCCCGGCAACAGACGCACCGAGCGCTGGACAAACAAGGCTCGGGCCTGTTGGGCAACGGGGCTGATCCTGGGTTGGCTAGGAGGGTGAGGCACGGCCACCTTGAAATAAGAATAAGCAGCGCCTAAACTGCAGCGCCTGCGTTCGGATCGTTCGGGTCGTCTTTTCTGACGGGCGCTTTGATCAGGTCTTCACGCTTGATGCCCAGCCACATCGCAATGGCTGCAGCAACAAACACCGAAGAATAAATACCAAACAAGATACCAATGGTCAGTGCCAGCGCAAAGTAAAACAGCGTCGGGCCGCCAAACAGCAGCATCGACAGCACCATGATCTGGGTGCAGCCGTGCGTGATGATGGTACGACTGATCGTTGAAGTAATCGCGTTGTTGATGATCTCCACCGTGTTCATCTTGCGGTAGCGGCGGAAATTCTCGCGGATCCGGTCAAAAATCACCACCGACTCGTTCACCGAGTAGCCCAGCACCGCCAGCACGGCAGCCAGCACCGGCAGCGAAAACTCCCACTGGAAAAAGGCGAAAAACCCCAAAATGATGACCACGTCGTGCAAGTTGGCAATGATGGCCGCCACCGCATATTTCCACTCAAAGCGAAAAGCCAAGTAAATCATGATGCCGAGCACCACCATGCCCAGCGCCTTCAGGCCGTCCTGGGCCAGCTCTTCGCCGACCTGCGGGCCGACGAATTCGGTGCGGCGCAGCGTCACATCGCTGCTGGCAGCCTTGAGGGCGGCCAGCACGGTGTCGCTCTGCTGGGCGGTGCTGACGCCCTTCTGGGCGGGCAGGCGAATCATCACATCGTGCGAGGTGCCGAAATTTTGCACCTGCACGTCTTTGAGACCCAAACCGGCCACGGTGTCGCGGATTTTCCCGACATCGGCGGCCTGGGTGTAGTTGACCTCCATCAGCGTGCCGCCGGTGAACTCCACTGACAGGTGCAGGCCGCGCGAGAACAGGAAAAACACCGCCAGCGCAAAAGTCGCAAAGCTGATGACGTTAAAGACCAGGGCGTGCCGCATGAACGGGATGTCGCGCTGGATTTTGAAAAATTCCATCTGGGAACCTTAGAAAAAGAAACTCAGGAAAAATGGGCTATGGGGCTTATTTCGCCACCGCGTCGGAGGTGGCAGGCCGCCACACCGTGCCGATGGACACCGTCTTGAGCTTTTTCTGGCGGCCATACCAGAAGTTGACCAAGCCGCGCGAGAAAAACACCGCCGAGAACATGCTGGTCAAAATGCCTATGCAATGCACCACCGCAAAGCCGCGCACCGGCCCGGAGCCAAACGCCAGCAGCGCCAGACCGGCGATCAGGGTCGAGATGTTCGAGTCCAGAATCGTCGCCCAGGCACGCTCGTAACCGGCAGCAATCGCCCCCTGCGGCGAGGAGCCGTTGCGCAGCTCCTCGCGGATGCGCTCGTTGATCAGCACGTTGGAGTCAATCGCCATGCCGAGCGCCAGCGCCATCGCCGCCATGCCGGGCAACGTCAGCGTCGCCTGCAGCATCGACAGCACCGCCACCAACAACAGCAGATTGACCGCCAGCGCGATGCCGGAGAACAGGCCGAACAGCATGTAGTAAGTCGCCATAAAGGCCACGATCACCGCAAAGCCCCAGGTCACGCTGTGAAAGCCCTTGCTGATGTTTTCGGCGCCCAGCGTCGGGCCAATCGTGCGCTCTTCGATGATGTCCATAGGCGCGGCCAGCGAGCCTGCGCGCAGCAGCAGCGCCAAGTCGTTGGCTTCGCCCACGCTCATGGAGCCGGAAATCTGGAAGCGGTTGCCCAGCTCGCCCTGAATGACCGGCGCGGTCAGCACCTCGCCTTTGCCCTTTTCAAACAGCAAAATCGCCATGCGCTTTTTGATGTTTTCGCGGCTGGTGTCGCGCATGATGCGCCCGCCCTTGGCATCGACCGTCAGATCGACCTTGGGCTGCTGGTTTTGCGAATCAAAGCCGGGCTGGGCGTCGGTCAGGTTTTCGCCGGTCAGGATGACCTGCTTCTTGACGATCACCGGCTGGCCGTTGCGCTCCAGAAAACGCTCGGTGCCAAACGGCACCGGGCCGCTGCCGCTTTCGGCGGCTCTAGCTTCGGCGCTGTCTTCGACCAGGCGCATTTCCAGCGTCGCGGTGCGGCCCAGAATGTCCTTGGCCTTGGCTGTGTCCTGCACGCCGGGCAGTTGCACGACGATACGGTCAATGCCCTGCTGCTGGATCACCGGCTCGGCCACACCCAGCTCGTTGATCCGGTTGTGCAGCGTCAGCATGTTTTGCTTGAGCGCCTGGTCCTGAATGCGGCGCGTGGCCTCGGGCTTGATGCTGGCGGTCAGCTTGAACTCGCTGCCGTCGGGCGTCTCGACCATTTGCAGGTCGGGCATTTGCTCCTGGATCAGGCTTTTGGCCGACGCCAGCGTCGCGGCATCGCGAAAGCGGATTTCAATCGCCTGGCCATTGCGGGCAATGCCGCCGTGGCGCAGGTCTTTGTCGCGCAGCGCCAGACGGATGTCACTGGCGAGCGATTCGGCGCGCTTGGTCAGCGCCGCCTGCATATCGACCTGCAGCATGAAATGCACGCCGCCGCGCAAATCCAGCCCCAAATACATCGGGTTGGCGTTCAGCGATTTGAGCCAGTTCGGCGAGCGCGACAGCAAATTGAGCGCTACGACATAAGCCGGGTCGCCCGCCTCGGGCGTCAGCGCCTTCTGAATGACATCCCTGGCCTTGCGCTGGGTGTCGGTGTCGCCAAAACGCGCCTTGATGGAGCTGCCTTCAAGCGTGATGGCTTCGGCGGCAATACCGGCCTGCGTCAAGGCCTGCTCGACCTTGGCCAGCGTGGCCGTGTCCACCTTGAGACTGGACTTGCTGCTGGAGACCTGAACGGCCAGTGATTCACCGAAAAAATTGGGTAGCGTGTACAGCGCTGCAATCAGCAGCACAAACACGATAAGGGCGTATTTCCAGACTGGATAACGATTCATGAGAAGGCTCTATTCCTTATTTGGCGCTGCTGATGGCGCCCTTGGGCAGCACCTGCACGATGGCGCTGCGCTGCAGTTGCACTTCAACGCTGGGGGAAATTTCCAGGCTGACGTAAGCGTCGCCCAGCTTCGTGACCTTGCCGAGCAGGCCGCCTGCGGTGGCGACTTCATCGCCCTTGACCAGCGCGTCGATCATCGCGCGGTGCTCTTTTTGCTTTTTCATTTGCGGGCGGATCATCACAAAATACAGCACAACAAACATCAGCACCAGCGGCAGCATGTTGGTCAGGGTGGACATCATGTCGCCGCCGGCTGCGGGAACGGCTGGCGCAGTCTGGGCAAAAGCAGAAGAAATAAACACGGCTGACTCCAAAATATTCAGGTAACGACAAGACACGCGCTCAAACCGCCACGCGGGAGCGAAGACTGAATGATTGTATGCGTGGGCGCCCGCCAGCCAACCAAGGGCTTGCGGCTCAACCGACCGGCGACTTGCGCGCCGCCGCTGCCTGCCGGAAAGACGCCATCAGCGCCGCCCATTGCAGCCGGGCCGCCGCCAGATGGCGCGCCTTCACATGACCATAGCCTTTGATCAACTCGGGAATCCGGGCGATTTCCAGCGCAATGGCGTGATTGTCCGGGCTCAATCCTGTTAGCACCTCTTCCAAACTGGCGCGGTAGTCGTCAATCAATGCGCGCTCCTGCCTGCGCTCTTCGGTGCGGCCAAACACGTCAAACGGCGTGCTGCGCAGGCCTTTGAGCCGGGCCAGCAGTTTGAAACCCGTCCGCAGCCACGGCCCGAAGGTCTTTTTCTGCAACTCACCGCGCTCGTTTCTGGATGCGAACAGCGGCGAAGCGAGATGGTAATTCAGCGTGAAATCGCCCTCGAACATGCTGCTCACCTTGTCCGCAAAGCCGGTATCAAGGTGCAGTCGCGCCACTTCATACTCGTCTTTGTAGGCCATCAGCTTGAACAAATAGCAGGCCACGGCTTCGGCGAACAGCGTTTTGCCCAGCGGCGCTTCGGCGGCACGGACTTTTTCGACAAACGCCAGATAGGTTTGCGCGTAGGCGGCATTTTGATAAGCCGTCAGGAAAGCCACACGCCGCGACAGCATCTCGACCAGCGACGGCTTTTTGACCAGCCGAATCACCTGCGCGGCCTGAAACAGCGCCTGCACCGCTTTTAAATCATGGGCGCAGCGGCGCCCCCATTCAAACGCGGCGCGGTTGTTGTCAACCTGCACGCCGTTGAGTTCAATCGCCCGCGTCAACGCCGCATGCGACAGCGGCACCCGGCCCTTTTGCCAGGCAAAGCCCAGCATTAAGGGATTCGTGTAAATCGAATCGCCCAGCAATTGCACGGCGACCTGTTCGGCGTCAAAGCTGGCCAGCGCGTCGTTGCCGACCGCTGCGCGCACGGCGCTGTCGCAGTTGCCGCCCGGAAACTGCCAGCCGGGCTGGCTGACAAACGCCGCCGTCGGCGCACCGTGCGAATTCATCGCCACAAAAGTGCGGCCCGGCTGCATCGTCGCCAGCGTGGCCGGGCTGGCTGTGACAATCGGGTCGCAGCCGATGATGAGATCGGCCTTGGCGGTATCGACTTTGGTCGTGTAAATCGCCTCAGGCCGGTTCGCAATCTGGATGTGGCTCCAGGTCGCGCCGCCTTTTTGCGCCAGGCCGCCCGCGTCTTGCGTGACCACGCCCTTGCCTTCCAGATGCGCGGCCATGCCCAGCAGCTGGCCGATGGTGATGACGCCGGTGCCGCCAACGCCGCCCACCACAATGCCCCAGGCACTTTCCGCCACCGGCAGCACCGGCTCGGGAATTGGCGGCAGGCTGGCCAGATCGCCCTTGTTCTCTTTTTTCGGCTTTTTGAGCTGGCCGCCTTCGACGGTGACAAAGCTGGGACAAAAGCCGTTCACGCACGAATAATCCTTGTTGCAGCTGTTCTGGTTGATCTGGCGCTTGCGGCCAAACTCGGTTTCCAGCGGCTCGACGGACAGGCAGTTGGACGCGACGCCGCAGTCGCCGCAGCCTTCGCAGACCAGCTCGTTGATGACGACGCGCTTGGCCGGATCGACCATCATGCCGCGTTTGCGGCGGCGGCGTTTTTCAGTCGCACAGGTCTGGTCGTAAATGATGACGGTCGTGCCTTTTAGCTCGCGGAACTCGCGCTGCAAGTGATCGAGCTCGTCGCGGTGATGCACGGTCACGCCCGGCGGCAAATTGTTCATCAGCTCAGGGTGGCCGGTGCGCGCCGGGCTGCCGGGCGCCTGGCTGTGCGTGCGGCCGTGGTATTTGTCCGGCTCGTCGGTGACGACCACCAGCCGGGTCACGCCCTCGGCCTGCAGGCTGTGCGCGATCTGCGCCACCGAATGGCCCTCGGGGCGCTCGCCGACTGGCTGGCCGCCGGTCATGGCCACTGCGTCGTTGTAGAGAATTTTGTAAGTGATGTTCACGCCGCTGGCAATGCTCTGGCGAATCGCCAGCAGGCCGCTGTGAAAGTAAGTGCCGTCGCCCAGATTGGCAAAGATATGCGGCTCCGTCGTAAAAGGCGCCTGGCCAACCCAGGGCACGCCCTCGCCGCCCATCTGCGTGAAGGTTGAGGTGCTGCGGTCCATCCACACCGTCATGTAATGGCAGCCAATGCCCGCCACCGCCCGCGAGCCTTCGGGGACGCGGGTGCTGGTGTTGTGCGGGCAGCCGCTGCAAAACCACGGCAGGCGCTCGCCAGTGTCGATTTTTGTCTCGCTCAGGGCGCGCTCGCGGGCGGCTATGACCGCCAGCCGCTCGTCCATGTGGGCGGCCACGTCAGCGGGCACACCGAGCTTTTTCAGGCGCTTGGCAATCGCTTTGGCGATGATGGCGGGCGTCAAATCGGCCTTGGCGCGCAGCAACCAGTGTTCGCCGGGGTTGGACTGGCTCCATTCGCCGCCGCTCTGGTCGCCTTCGGGCTCGTCGAACTTGCCCAGCACGTTGGGGCGCACGTCGGCGCGCCAGTTGTACAGCTCTTCTTTGAGCTGGTATTCGATGATCTGGCGCTTTTCTTCCACCACCAGAATTTCCTGCAGCCCCTGCGCAAAGTCGCGCGTGATGCTCGCTTCGAGCGGCCAGACCACGTTGACCTTGTGCAGCCGGATGCCGAGCTGGCCGCAGGTAGCCTCGTCCAGACCCAGATCAGCCAGCGCCTGGCGCGTGTCATTGAAAGCCTTGCCGCTGGCGATGAGGCCGAAGCGGTCGTTCGCCCCGGCGATCACGTTGTAATTGAGCTTGTTGGCGCGCACGTAGGCCAGCGCGGCATACCATTTGTAGTCCATCAGCCGCGCTTCCTGCGCCAGCGGCGCGTCCGGCCAGCGGATATGCAGGCCGCCGGGCGGCATGTCGAAATCTTCGGGCAGGATGATTTTGACCCGATCCGGCTCCACCGACACCGAGCTGGACGACTCGACCACCTCCTGAATCGTCTTCATGCCCGACCACAGGCCGGAAAAGCGGCTCATCGCAATCGCGTGCAGCCCCATGTCCAAAATCTCCTGCACGCTGGACGGAAAAAACACCGGCAGGCCGCAGGCTTTAAAAATGTGGTCGCTCTGGTGCGGCGCGGTCGAGCTTTTGGCGACATGGTCGTCAGCCGCGATGGCAATCACGCCGCCGTGTTTCGCCGTGCCCGCCATGTTGGCGTGCTTGAACACGTCCGAGCAGCGATCC
>Ga0302287_10000797_pt1 | contig 14097 bp, 10 predicted proteins | sample III_Fen_E2_4_FD_200452 | JGI IMG/M metagenome (GOLD analysis project Ga0302287, IMG submission 200452) | Peat permafrost microbial communities from Stordalen Mire near Abisko, Sweden - III_Fen_E2_4 | ecosystem: Environmental > Terrestrial > Soil > Wetlands > Permafrost | place: Sweden: Abisko...
TGGGTGGCGCAACTCTACACTTGCAAACTGTGTTTTTCGACCATTGTGAAATGGGATGCGTTCGGGAACGCAAGAAGAGAGATCACCGCCAAGCGGTGATGACTCAGAAAAGCGGTGATGACGGATAGGGATGCCACATTGAGATTGCCGCTTCCACGGCAATGACACGGAAAAGTAGCGATGACTGTGAAGCCTTGTTTTTCCTAGCATCCCATGCAACGCGTTTGCAAAGGAATGCGTGTGAGTGCGGAAATCAGTTGTACGCCAAAAGCAGTCGAGGAGCCACGTTAATACGAGTGTAAAACGTAAAGTACGTTCAACTGGTCGCAACCTTGTGGGTGGCTTTGCGAAATGAATACAGGTGCCCGAGTCTCCCCGCACTTTCCACTTAATAGTAACCGCTCCAGCTTTGCTGGATTGCGGGGACTTATACACGACTGTTGTATTACACTTTACTCTTTCAACTTGTATTTGCCTTTGCGCAAGGGACAGTGACCTGTAAGGCGCAGACTCTTTGGATGAACCAGCCGAAGAGGCTGCGTTCCATGAGCAAGCTTGCTTGCCATGGAATAGTGCCCGACCGGCCTTGGACGGATGCGCCCACATCTCCCAATCACATCATTTTCTTCAATTTCATTCTTGAATTTAAGACTGACAATTTATGTCATAGTTGCTTTGTTACTTTATGGGCATGAACAACACGACACAGATCGAAACACTAGCCGCAGAGCTGATTCAAGAGCTCGCACAATTGAAGCAAAATATCGCGGTGGCAGAATCTTGCACAGGTGGTTTACTGGGTGCAACATTCACGGCAATTTCAGGCAGTTCGGCCGTGGTGCAAGGCGGCGTGATCGCTTATGCAAACGAGATTAAGCAGAACCTGCTTGGCGTGCCTGCCGATTTGATTACGCGCTTTGGCGCAGTCAGCGAAGAGGTCGCTCTCTCGATGGCAACGCAGGTACGCACTCGCTGCAACGCAACCTGGGGGCTCGCGACTACGGGCATCGCAGGGCCAAGCGGGGGAACGGCAGAAAAACCAGTGGGCACGGTATGGATGGCTATTGCTGGACCACAAGATTCTAAGGCTGTCTGCAAAATTTTTTCAGGTGACCGTAACGAAATTCGCTTGGCCACCGTCCAATACATAGTGAGCGCATTGCAAAGCAGCATGCGTACACAAAAATTCACTTGCTCTTTTGAGCAGTAGTTTTTATATTCAATTCAATCCCAACCGAAAGAGGCTTCACATGGCAAAGAAACCAAGCGCAACTCCAAAAAACGATGGAACAATCGTTACCACAGAAAAGCAAAAGGCTGTTGAGGCAGCTATCGCACTGATCGAAAAGAACCACGGCAAGGGCTCCATCATGGTGCTCGGCACTCAACCTCCTGCGGATATCGAGGTTATCTCTACCGGCTGTATTCAATTAGATATGGCGCTAGGCGTGGGCGGTCTTCCACGCGGCCGCATCATCGAAATCTTTGGGCCAGAATCTTCGGGTAAAACAACCCTTACCTTGCATGCTGTTGCCGAAGCGCAGAAGTTAGGTGGAGTAGCTGCATTCATCGATGCTGAACATGCCTTTGATGCCGTCTATGCTCGCAAGCTGGGCGTAAACATTGAAAGCTTACTGGTTTCTCAGCCCGATACAGGAGAACAGGCGCTTGATATTTGCGAAACATTGGTGCGCTCAGGTGCTGTCGATATTATTGTGATCGACTCTGTGGCCGCTCTTGTTCCCGCCGCAGAAATCAACGGCGAAATGGGCGATAGCCACATGGGTGTGCAAGCACGCCTTATGTCGCAAGCCTTGCGCAAGCTCACAGGCATTCTGTCTAAGTCCAACACCTGCCTCATTTTTATCAACCAATTGCGCATGAAAATTGGCGTCATGTTTGGAAATCCAGAAACGACAACAGGTGGTAATGCGCTAAAATTCTACGCATCTCAACGCATCGATATTCGCCGCATTGCCGCAATCAAAGAAGGCGAAGAGGTGATCGGAAATCGCACCCGCGTTAAGGTGGTTAAAAATAAGGTTGCGTCTCCATTCACGCAATGCGAGTTCGATATTCTTTATGGCCACGGCATTTCCCGCGAGGCTTCAATTCTCGATCTTGCCGTCGAGCTTGAGATTGTGCAAAAGAGCGGTACTTGGTTCTCATATAACAGCGAGCGCATTGGACAAGGCCGCGAAAATGCACGCGTATTCCTCAAGGAAAATGTGGATCTTTGCAAAAATATCGAAGCCAAGATTCGAGAGAGCATCAAGGATGTGCAGTTGTTTGCCTCGACTGGCGGAGACGTGGTTGAAGCCATAGAAGAAGCTGTTGAAGCTTGATGATACTGGCTTAAGCTACACGGCTTACGAGACGTTACTCGAGCCTGCATAAAATTTGATCCAATTGTAAGCCCTTTGTTCTGACATAATCTGTTCCTACGTGGTGAGCGTGGTTTGGTTGGTTGCTTCACGTTTGTACAGAGAGAGTTGGGCAAAGGGCTTTATTGTTTGCGCAGAGAATAGGACTATATTTCTTGCTACATGCGTCGTTGTTACTTCTTCATTTTTCTCGTGCTCATTTTGGGTTGCGGATTCGCGCCTGCCCAAGAAGATTCGTCAGAACTTTCTAGCACAAAGCCGCGTTGCTCTTACCATCTATTTCCGGGAAATTTTCGCGCTGAATTTCATGTCTCAGGCAACACTCTCGAAAATGATCGAAATGTTTTTGACATTCAATGGCTTCATCATGAATCCGGCAACGATACGTTTACGATTCAGAATTCCGTGCACAACGAAAATTGGATCTTCACAACTTCTAACAGCTATAGAGAATTACGAATACCATCGCGAGGCGTTGTTCGCGCCATTGCCAGCCACCACTTACGAGAGCGCATTTTTCAAACCGCATTACGGCTAGATGATCTAGAACTTCTCGCTCATGGAAATTTCTTTTGCCTTGATCCGATCAGTAAGCAAAAGAATCACCTATTCACGAGTCAATCATCCATGTGGTACAACCTAGAATGGCAAAACCAAATGCCGACAGGACTCAAAGTATTTTTCTCGGGACTGCACAAGACGAAGCGAACAATCTTTGTGAACACTTGGCCCATCGAGCCAGCAAATCTTTTATCCGTACGTTTTGTTGTACAAGAAGGGCAACGATTTTCAGCAGAAATCACTCTCGATCATTGGCAAGCGTTTCCTCAAGCTGTGCAAGGGAATCAAGACTCCCTGTTCTGGAATCCTTGGAAATTCAGAACTCGCTAGACGGCTGTTAGCCTAGATTCCAGTGTCCTTTCCAGAGTACTTTGAATAAAACATGCTGGGCCCAACTGCCCGTTTCATATTTTTCAGGTCGCCATAAATACCCTGCTTCTGTGAGCAAGGAAAAACGACCATCTGCAAGTGTCCAAGCAGGGCCTGTAAAAGCAAGGACTTGCTGCACAGACTCTTTCGCATATTCACCAAAATATTTTGTCTGTAACCCTGTTTGCTGATACAAGAGATCAACAGACCAGTCACAATGTTGAGTAAGATTAAAGCGCGACCAGTACAATACTTCAAAAAAGAAATCTCGCTGGTCAACAGGGAGCATTCTCTCGTAGTCTAAGCTTTTTCCTTTAGTCGAAGAATTCACATCCACCAAATAGAAATGGTATTCAGCTCCTCCCCGAAAAAAACGATTCGTCAAATCCAACCCCCACAATCCACCAAAGACCTGTAGCAAATCTCCATTGGGGCTATTCTTGTAGAGGTGACTGAAAAAATAATTCTCTGACCATGTTTCTCTGAGTGATGGGCCTCCACTATCGCTTGGAAGCGCCTGCCTAACATTTGAATTCAGGTATGCGGAGACTTGGTAGACTGCGGCAAATTCAAATCGCGGAAGGACTCGAAAACCGAGCACAGCCTGCATCATGGTGTACCATGGCGAAACGGTTCCTGTCGCATTGAATCGAATAAAGCGAGAATCGCTACCGATAGGAGTACCTAGCTTTGTATCGCGCAGCGATTCTATCCACGTTAATCCGATATTTGTGTTTGCTAAAGGAATCCAAGCCCCTTGCACAATTGAACCCACCCCCTGAGCGCTGGCTTCCAAATTCGGTCCATAGGCTAAATCTTGGGTTTCAAAGAAAGCATCGCCTAAGGCATCAGCTGAAATCGCCAGAACAAGAAGGGCAAGAAGTTGGACCACTGGTCGCATAGGAAAGAAACGCATGGGAGAAACTTAAAAAAACAGACAAATCTCCGCTATGTTTCTTGACATTACCGATTTGCCGAGAAAAATGGTATTTTCTTGCCATTCGTGCGAAGGAGTTTTAATGAACCGTTCCAAACTTGCCCTAGTGCTTTTGTCTACTGCGCTTCTATTCGGTTGCAGCAGCAAGAATGTCTCGCCAATCCTCATTGAGAGAGGCGTTCAACAGTATGAGCGCGAATACCTCGTGACCCAAGAAGGCTTTGGGATTGATAATCGCCTCAAGAAAATTTTTGTACAAGGGTACCTAGAAGAAGGCATGACCCAAGAGATGGTCAATATGCTTTGGGGTCCTCCCGACCGCGAATTTGAAGAAGGCTTGACTTGGGAATATTGCACCCGAGACGGAAGTTTGATTACCCGCGTAAAGTTCAAGAAGTCAGATTTGCCAAGGCTTGGCAACTTTGAGATGGTTGTTACTTCCATCGAAGGCGATCAGTATGGTGGATCTCTTCCACCGGGATCTACAGCGGAACCGAACAAGAAATAAGCAGAAAAAAAGGGATCCTTCTGGATCCCTTTTTTCATATTGCAGATTAGAACCGAGAGAAGTTTAAGCTTGCAACCAATTGAATCGCTTGGGTTGTGATATTAGGCTTGGGTGTTCTATCAAATATGGGAAGAAAACCTAACTCATAGCGCAGTCCTATTTGCACTTGCTCCGATATGGCATAGTTGGCACCCAAGAGTAAACCAACATCAAACTTAGAGGTCTTTACGTTTAACGGGTATGTCTTTTTACCAGGCAAAGGCGTATAGTCAATGTTGGTAATCTCTGATTGAGTAAAATAAGCGGTAAAGTCGTGCGTTAAAAGGTAAGAGAATTGAGGCCCTGCATAGATGGAAAAGTCTCGAGTAATATTGACGCCTAAGAGGATAGGAAGTTCGAGATAAGCGTCCGTAATATCGTAACGACGCGTACCAGGAATTAAAGTATCCAAGGTATCATTCAAAGCTTTTTGAGTAATGTGGCGAATGGAATCAAGCATCGTGGTATCAGCTGTATAAGTTTCTGCGACAGACAGAGTCTTTGAATACTCAGCGCCTTTCCAGACATAATTCAATTCAACACGCATGTAGATATAATCGTTCCAATCCATTCTCAAGTAAACACCACCGATAGGCCCTAATGCTCCAGATGGTTGTGCCTTTGCATGGCTTGGATCATTGACGTATCCGAACGGATTCAGGTTGTCGATTGCATTCGAGTAAGTTGAATCAATGAGCATCCCCATATTATTGGCACCGGAACCAGAGAACCAAGAATAACTTCCACCAAGTACAACACCAAATTGAGTGAGATCAACACTTGAGCGCGTCGTTACTTTAGCCTTTGCACCATTAATAGAATCAGAGTTGGCAGGATGCCATGCGGGCATCAACTTTTCTGATTCGCCCTCATTTGCCCCTGGTTCCGATGGCATGAGGTATGCGCTCAAAAGTCGCACAGCAAGCCCTGGATCAGCGCGCTCTAGGTCAAAAATCTTTTCCACGTTCCCTGCAGTTCCATCGTATAGAGCAATGGATAGCTTGATATCGTTGCCATCTTTGACCCCTGCTTGAACAGTAAGCAGTTTATCAATGCCCAGCGACTGGCTGATTTTTTGCAAGCAATTATTGTCACAAAACGACCGTGCAGAAAGACCTTGAGCCTTCTTGGCTGAGTCTACACGTGCAGAATCTATAATCTGAAATCCAGATCGCTTTGTTAGAGCAATTTTCAGGTTATCCATGAACACTTGGGTACGGATAGTATCCACACCGGGATCCGTCTGTATCCCGACAATAGCCAACGGTATCGCGGACTGATCTGCAAAACTTGCAGAAACAACACCCAGCAATAACAGCAAAGACAATATTTTATGCATGTTTACCTCAATTCCCAATGAAGGCAAAATAATTAAATTCCGAGCATCTTGATGCGTCATCTTCTGTTGTTCATCATTGTTACTGCGAACATAGCCTTCGCAGAGCCCCACGATCAGCCCACTCCCTCCCAAAGTGAAGTGGCACTTTCTCGTTGGGCACAGGATCATAGTGAGATTCTTTGGCGCGAATTTGACCTCCCTGGCAGTCGCGCAAATTTCCTGTGGGCGACCTCGGTTGCAGGCTCACCCGATCTATACATCCCTCGCTTGGGCATCTATGAGCCGGTCGCACGCCTCCCCGAGCAGGCTGCAGGGCTTTATTCCAGTAGGCTTCGTTGGGATGCCTGGGGTTTGGGACTCAACGGCGAGAACGGCATTTTACGCGATCATTCTGGACTTAGCGCAAGCATAGACACGCCTGTAATATTGCTCGACTGGCAGCGCTCTGCGTTTACTGGCAATAGTTTGCGCATGGATTTTCAGCGTTCTTTGGTGGATTCTGTTTTCTTTGACTTAGGACTGACCACGCATTCCACCGACTCTTCGGGAATGTTCCGCTACCAAGACATCACCCATCAGCCCTACCTTGGCACCCTGAAGCGCGATTCTACTCGGGTTCCTCTTTCCGGCCGCAACCTAGCCTTCGATTCTTTCATTATGCACCCGCGCATCGTTTGGCAAACAGCGAATTTCTCACTCGGCGCTACCGCCTTGATGTTTCGCCTCGATAACGACGACGCCACTCGACAAGTCATCACTGAAGATTCTCTCGACCATTGGAAACTCAAGTTCAACGAACCTCCCTTCAATGTAAAAACGCGAGCTAGTGGAATTGGAATCGAAGCTTCGTTGCACCCATCGAATGCTTGGCGAATCGATTGGTGGCATCAAATGAATTCCATCAGCAATCAGTGGACCAAAGTGCCCACGCGCTTTCTTGAAGACACCGCACGCATCATTCACATTGCTGCGGATACCATCGCCGGAGTCCAGCAACAAGCAGCTCACGACACCACTGTTTACGACTCGCTCACTACCGCATCCAGTTATGTGGAAAATAGCGATGAGCATACAGGGCAATTACGTGCAATTCTTCCATGGACTCACACAGTCCTTGCGCTCCAATATGAATCTCGCATTTTTACTGAATGGCGTGATGAATCGAACCATGATCGGCAAGATCAATTGTGGGAAGATCGCGAATTGGTACATGCAATTCAATCTGATTCAATTCACTTACCGACCTTTATGCTATATGGGACCGTGGATGCCGGAGTTCAACGCAACAGCAACACATGGAACAAGACGGAGCTTGATCCTGCATACTCCATTGAATCCCATGCAGATTTCGGTTCTAAAATTCGAGTCGAGGGCGCATTGAAGGTCGTTCACACTTTTGCAGATGCAGAAAAAAATCGGTTCGCATCAAGTGGGCGCTTGACTCTTCCTAATGCGGATCTGCTCACTGAAGAACGGCGTTCGGGCGATCTTAATGTTACCTACCACACCCCAGCATTCTCCTATGGCCTTGGGCTTCGACGCGAATCGATTCTAAACCCTATTCGCCTTGGCTGGATGTTGCACCCCTACGAAAATACATTGCCCGATACGGTTGCGTTTCGCTATGAGAACTTGGATAGCATAGGCAATCTTGCTTGGCGCTGGTTTGGTGGTTTCCATTTGGGCAACTGGGATTTCTGGTTCACCCGCGAAGCTAGTCTGCACAGGACGCTAACAACAAAAGATGGCACCTACGTTGAGAATGTTCCCGATAGTCCAATCCATACGTACAAAGGCTCCGTAGAGTGGTCTAAGCTCATTGTCAATCAAAAACTTCAGCTCAATATTCGCTGGGACTTCGAATGGATTGCGGATCAACAAGACTTTGCCATCGATACATATAACAACGCACAACGAATCTCACTTCCATCAAGCTTATTGCTTGGCTTCGAAGCCCGCATGACCATCAAGTCATTTCAGATCTACACGCGCATGGACAATTTAAATCACACGAAACTCACGCCCGAAGCAGGCTACGCACCGCCTGGGGTGGTTTTCCGTTATGGAATTCTTTGGGAACTCGGTGGCTAAATCTTTCGCTTAGTGGTGAATCGCGCAGCAGCGATAGCCCACGGAATGGTCTAGGAAATAGTTCGCAGAGCCAGGTACAGCAGCTGTTCCACTCAAGAGGCGAACTCGCTTTCCACCAATGAGGGTATAGTGCAAATACCCCATCTCAAAAGCATCTGCGATATAAGTCGAATCCGTGCCCTTGCGGCGACGCAAATCAACAGCATCGAAGTAATCCAAACCTAATGAATCGTGCTGCAAGTTGCTCACCTTATAGATTACGATAGAGTCATTAAAGCTCGACGGATCCACTTTGACCAATAAAATCCGCGAGGTATCCACAACAAGCAAGGTATCTAATGCATTATTTGAACCTCGATATACATACACAGGCTGGTCTGTATACTTAGGGCGTTGACGCGCAGGCCTTGAAATTGCTGAGCACTTTGCCTGCAGAGTTTTATCACTGACACTAAAAGCCACATAGCTAGAACCTTTGAGAACGCCCACAGAATCAATCTTGGAGGAATCAATCACACCCGTCGCAGAGGTATCGTAATGTGGTTGCGAACCCCTAGCCCATTCCTGCAATTGCCCAGGAAGATCGTGCACTCCGCTAGCACTCACACAGCGTGAATCACGTGCTGTAACTGCAGTATCTGAAGTTCCCAAGTTGCAGTATTGACTCAAGAAATCTGAAGCATAAAAAGGCGTTTCTTGAATTGTCCCATAAGAACTGCCACCATCAGCACAAGCGCTAAACCAATCATCTTCCGAGCAAAGATCCACGCTGTATACAGAAGAGCTCTGCGTTTGACAACTGGAACGCGCCTGCGAATACAAAATATCCCGAACAAAGCCTTGGCTATTCTGATGTTCATAAGCCTCGATGCAAAATACTGCATAATTACTTGTATCTGCACTCATGCGTTTATGGACGGGAACATAACCAGCAGGGCATGAGTAGGTTGCAGCAAGTCCACGCGAAGCCACATGACTCGAATCAACAATCCAAGGGGAAACCGCACCCGAAGAATCCACAGCCCGCATACGCACGCGGATTTTTTGCCCAGGAACAATCCATCGCAAGGTGTCGCTAACATAACCACCTGTTGCATCAACGGAGAGCGAATCGCTTCCCACAACAGAGTAACTGCTATTCACGGGATTGCTGGTATCACCAGAGGGTCTCAATAATGACATCCAAACTCCATTATTCAGAAACTGCACCGTGTAAGATTTCACATTGCGATAACGAGAATTAAGAACATTCCCAGCAAAAGCTTGCTCAGCAGTAATTGAAGCATCCTTCACCAAAGGATCAACAGCCTTAAGCCAATAGAAGACAACTCGATTATTGACCAACATAACATGCCCAGCGTCGATGGGAGAATTTCTGAATTGCAACGAGGTTGGAATCACAGGAGGAATGGAATCAGTGGTGCGAATCAAGCGCTTTTCCGAAGAGCTAGAAAGGCCGCTCCAGTCATATGCGGTGATCTCGACATAGAAAGATTTTTCGGAAGATACACCCGAGATAATCACCTTGAATTTGTTCTTGCTCAAGTCGGATTGAAAGCCCAAACTATCTCGAATTGCATAGTTCATTTGGGAATGAATTAATGGAAGCGGCTGCAAAGAAACGTTGTCGCTTTGTGTAAGCCAATGCTGTTGATTAGATAACACGGCATTCGCGGGCTGATCGTTAACAAATAAAGAAACCGTTGCAGTAGTTAGGTCGGTAGAGGTATCCAAGGCTTCTACATAAAAATTATAACCACGAATCGGCCCATCAATGGAATCTTGGTGGTAAAAATCGGTTTGGTCAATTGGGCGAACCCAACTGATCACCATGCTGTTATAACTTTCAGAGTCTGCAAACTGAATACGAGCAGGGGGAATATCATCGCCCATAACAATGATCGCATGCACAATGCGCCCCCGCGTCCCATTGTCACTGTATTCACCCCAAAGCGCGATTTGCACAGTATCATGCTTGCTAATCTTCATGCCTTTAAGCAAATCACTCAGATCCATGGAATCTGTTGATGAGCCAGCGAGGGCATTGAATTCCTTGATGTGCGACGATTTTAACGCAGAGTCTGGCACAGATTCTTGCGCAGATCCAATAACATTCGTATCAAGCCATACATGAACTCTGAGCAAATGTACCGTATCGACCGGATTATGCCACTTCAGCAAATAGCAATCTCGCGTAGTATCGATAGCAGCCCCTGCTACACAGCGTTTCTCAATCATGGGCTCTTGCACACTGCGCTCAAACGAATAGTCTGGAGCTTTAGTGGTACTGCAATTCAGAATCGCAAGCACAGCAAGCGTACAGAGCAGAACGCCGAAGAGCCTAGATTTCACCTTGTTTGCCATGAACCCCTAAGATACAAATTTGCCACGGATGAAGTCATTGGACACAACGCAGCGAATATCTGTCGGAAAGCCGTCCCGTACTTGGATTTTGCCCAGGGGTATTGCCGATTGCACCTTGTCCATACACATAGAGGAGTTGGAAATACTGAGGCTCTCCACCAATTATTTTCGAGGTCCAGAATCGCGTAGCCTCTCCACGTAATGTATCCAAAGAATTCACCTGGAACCCCGAGGCCAAGGCCGCAAAACCCAGCAAATCAGAGCCTTCCCGGTATTTACCCCAACTGGAATCTGCCCGCAAGACATCCGCAACAACACCAAGCTTTTTTGCTGTAGTGATCAAGGAGTCAAAATCAGCCGTGTTCGGGACACGCCAATTTGCTGGACAAGCGGTCTGAGCCTCTTCCCATGCATAGAGTGAATCATGATTTGCATGAAGATTCTCGGCCATCCAAGCCAGCTTGCCAATCACCACGCAGCGATAGGAAGATGAGTCACGAGAATCCATGAAAGAGCGCGCACCAAACTTTGTGCAAGGCGCGGGCGCGGGCGGAATCTGTAGCGTATCCGTCAGGGCTGCGTGCAAATTTCCAGAATCCCGAACATCGAGTACGAGTATTTGTGCAGATGACGCATCAACAGCAAGGGAAATAATCGAATCCTTGGGAAGTATGCCAGAACGATTCATGGAGGAATCTGATTTTCCGATTAGGGTGTAAGACAAGGCGCGGTTATCGTTATATAGGAAGGACTTGTTACAACTCGTTTCCGTAATCGATCCCCCACCAGAAAGTGGAGTCACATTTGTATAACAATCAGGTGCGTTCCATATTGTATCGCTATCCTTTGCAGAAACCTTTACCCGCAAGAGCCCTCGTCCAGTCTTGAGATCAAAGCTATCCCAGTCTATCGCTTTCAAAGCAAGAGCATATGGAGAATGATTGCTTGGTGGAGCCTTGATTATTTTTTGGTACACAGTATCACTCAAGCCAATACGATCGCGAACTACAACTAAATACCCTGTACAGTCTTTCTGCAAGGACCAAGAAAAGAAACCAGAACTAGAGCTATCATCAATAGAGCCATCACAATTGGCATCAAGAGAATACATTGCGACACCATGCCAAGCAGTTGCATAGAATTGCACGCTGATTCTCACCGTTGTATCATAAGCCGTGATCGTTTCAGGTTCCGTTAGAATGGGTGGATGGTAATCGCTTCCTTGCGAATCATACTGGTTTTTCGAACCAAGGTCTGCTTTGTCAAGCGAGTCCCAGCAACCCACAAGTCCCAACAAACCAACAATGAAGAATAATTTCCACATGGATGCATCCTAAAAAATGAAGGTCAACCCAATGCTTGCAACCGCGCCAATGGTCATGCCGAGACCCACATTGCGCATGGTTTCACCATTTACCCCATCGCGGTGGGCGACCTGAAAATTATTGCGCAAAGCACTGTAATTCGTGCTTAGATTTCCTTGGGAATATTGCTGTCGAAGACCCGCCATGTCTTTGTTGCTCTGCTTGATATCATTATTTCCCGCAATCATTTCATAAACTCCGATGACACCAACAAGTCCTGCCAAACAACGAATGCCCCAGCGTGCCTGTGCTCGCAAGGAGCGTATGGACGCCGCATCGCGATGCAGATTAATGTCCAACGGCCACACCGAGTCCTTACTGAAATCCAAGGTCTCTAGGGAATCCATAAAGTTGGACTTTTTTAAGGTAATTCGATGCCGACCGGGTAAAATGTCATTGCGGTCCAAAGGCGTTGCACCAATGAACACGGAGTCCAAATACACCTGCGCAGAGTCTGGATAGGATTCAACCTTGAGCGAAGCATACGAGCTCGGCAAACGTATGTTCACAGTATCAAGCTGCCCCGTATGCAAAGTGACTAATCGATTCACACTGTCAAAACTTGGCGCAAGAACCGTCAAGTGATGTTCTCCAGGAACAATGCGAGAAATCTGCAGGGGAATTTTTCCCATATAAAAATTATCCCAATATACCCAGGCCTGGTCTGGAGTCCCTTTGACAACAAGGCTTCCAAAGGTATAACGTAACGTAATCTCGCGATTTACAACCTCGCCCGCTTTTACATCTAAACTATCCTCAAAGGAATCAAAGTCGGCAGCCACCACATTCAGATGGATTTTCCCAGGAGGCACAAGGAACTCACCCGAATGGACAGCCTCGCCAGCATGGTTCAAATACACTTGGGCTTTCTCTGGCTCCACCCGCAAGATCAAGGTTGCACAAGGACGCAACGCGATGTTGGTCGTACTGATTTCACCAACCTTCACAGACAAATCGATGTCTTCGGGTAAATAGCCATTCTTCTGCAATTTGAGATGATGCAAACCCACAGGGACATCATCAATCAGCAACGGAGTCTCGCCCTTTTCTTCACCATCAAGGACAACACCTGCGCCATTCTCACTGGAGAAAATCTTGATGCTTCCCACACCCTTCTGAAGATCAATCTTCATACGTTGCAAGGCATTGGGAGGAAGGCTCACCAAGCTTGAACCGGCAAGGTCTCCCAGCGACAACTCCACCTGATGTTTTCCCACGGCAATCCGCTGTAAGGTCAACGGAGTGAGGCCTTTCATCTCAATTCCATCTACACGAACCTTTGCTCCTGAAGGGGACGACTCAATGTAGAGGTCTCCTGTTCCGACTCCATTCATCACAGAGCCTGTCACCGCAAGGCGTTGGGCCACTTTTGCGACCACCTCGGAAAGCACGTTTTCCAGCGGGCCATGGTAGTCTTCATTTACGGTAAAGAGGATTTCGCCACTGCCCACATTGAGCACTCGTACGCTAATTGTAATCAGGTCTCCAATACGGCCAATCTGGCCTGCAAAAAGGCGATCTACACCAAGGAGCTGACCAATTTGCACTTGGCATGTACTTGTATTGCAGGCTCCCGATTGCTGAAAGCCCTGCTCCTGCAAGATTGATTCCATTTCCGCACGCTCCAGTACACGAAACGCCCCCGTATTGATCAGCTCTGCCCGCAAACGATTCGTAATAATCCGCCCATCGCTCGCAGAAACATTGTCCACCTGGAATTCATTTACCGCGATGAACATTGGAGCCGTAGCCCAAATAGATACGACACTCAACATGAGTAACCGAATGATACGGAGAAACAATGAAACCCTCCAAGAGCAACTGTTGATGATCAGCAACTTAAAAAATTGTGACTGTCACTGTTCAAACACAATCACAAACATTGATGCCGCTCACAAAAAGGAACCACAAACCTAACGAGTGGTTTTCAATACAAACAAAAAAAAACCGACCCCAAAGGAGGCCGGCTTTTCATTCTAAAATAGAATAGCAGTTAATTAGCCTGCTGTGGATAGACAGAGACCTTTTGACGGTCACGATCCTTACGTTCGAACTTCACGACACCGTCGATCAGGGCAAACAAGGTAAAATCGTTACCGATACCCACGTTGGTGCCCTTATGGAACTTGGTGCCCTTCTGG
>Ga0302287_10000799_pt1 | contig 14083 bp, 9 predicted proteins | sample III_Fen_E2_4_FD_200452 | JGI IMG/M metagenome (GOLD analysis project Ga0302287, IMG submission 200452) | Peat permafrost microbial communities from Stordalen Mire near Abisko, Sweden - III_Fen_E2_4 | ecosystem: Environmental > Terrestrial > Soil > Wetlands > Permafrost | place: Sweden: Abisko...
TTTCCACAAATTAAAGTCCTGATTTAAAAAAAAGGATAGGAACCCTTTTTTTGTCTGATTTTTGCCTTATATTTGTGAAACTAAAAATTATACAGTATGGATATTGATAAAATACTTCAGTTTTTAAGTGAGTTGAAAGTCAACAACAACCGTGAATGGTTTGCCGAAAATAAGGCAAGGTACGATCAGGTTCGTATTGAATTTGAGCAAATGTGTAAAGAACTGATTACTCAACTTTCCACTTTTGATGAGGATCTTAAACATGTTGAAGTGAAAGAATGCGTTTTCAGAATCTATCGTGACACCCGTTTTTCAAAAGATAAAACACCTTATAAAACACATTTCGGTATTTATGTTGCTTCGTCCGGGGGCCGGAAAAGCCAACGTGCCGGCTATTATCTGCATATTGACCCAACAGGTAGTTTTATTTCAACAGGAGTCTGGTGTCCCGACTCAACCATATTGAAGGCATTGCGTCAAAGCGTGTATGATAATATTGAAGAACTGGATGAAATTAGATCAAATCCTGAATTCTCACAATATTTCACAAGATTCTTTGAAGAAGATAAATTAAAAACTGTTCCCCGTGGATTTCCGAAGGACTTCCCTGAAGCCGAATTACTCAAACTGAAACATTACCTGGTAGATTATCAATTGGATGAAACAATTCTTCATGCTCCTGATTTTGCAGCTCAGGTAAGTGCCATTGCAAAATGCGCTTATCCTTTTAACCGCTTCCTGAATTACACGGTTGATGAGATGATGAATAAAGGAGGAATGAGGAATGAGGAATGAAGAATGAGAGGTCAGGAGTCAAAAAAAAACAAACAGTTAAACTAAAGATATGATTTTAGATTCTTTACTAAATTCAGGATTGTACGAATCAATACACCCCCGTTTTAAACAAGCTTTCGATTTTTTAAATAATACTGATTTAATAAACCTTCCACTTGGTAAAATAGAATTGGATGGTTCAAAACTGTTCGTCAGTGTTGTCGAAATTACAGGTAAGACTGTTGAAACTGCACGATTAGAATCACATAATCAGTACATCGATATTCAGGTACCTGTAACTGCACCTGAAATCATGGGCTGGCTGGCCGGTGATAAGTTGAAAGATATTACCGAAACCTATAACCCCGATAAGGATATTGCTTTTTTTGCGGATACAGCATCAAATCTCCTGAATGTTCAACCTTTTGAATTTGCCATTTTCTTTCCGACAGATGGACATCAACCGGGTATTGCTGAAGGGCGACATAAAAAAATCATAGTCAAAGTGTTGCTTTAGCATTCATAAGGCAAATAAAATCTAATACAGGGTTCAATTTTAATTATTTTGTAAGTATCTTTGTGTTTATTTGTTACAAGTTTTGTCAGTAACAAAGCATAAAACCTCAACATCGAATACTCGCTTTTCGAATGCCTGCTAACACAAAGCAAAGAAAAAGAAGTAAAATAAATGCCGGGTAGTTGATAGAGTCCATTATCAATTATTTGTAATTCATTCTTTTAATTTTGATTTAAACGTATTTCATTCAACTGAGTTTATTGTTATTACGAACATATGAAAGATCTGGCTATAATTAAATCCGATCCATGGTTGGCACCTTATGCAGGAGCTATCAACGGACGATATGAGTATTTCGAAAGTGTAGAAAAGAAGTTAGTGGTTGAAGGACAAACTTTATCGGGTTTTGCTTCCGGATATTTGTATTTTGGGTTACACCGTTTGCCTGATGGTTGGGTATTCAGGGAATGGGCACCAAATGCGACTGCCATTTTTTTAATAGGCGATTTTAATAACTGGCAGCGCCATCCTGATTATCAAATGAAGAAGCTTCAAAATGGCATTTGGGAAGTACGTCTTCCGGATTATGCTATGGCCCATACCCAACTGTACAAATTGCTGGTCGAGTGGGATGGCGGAAGTGGTGAACGGATCCCCGCATGGGCCCGCAGGGTGGTACAGGATGAAGTCACAAAAGTTTACAGCGCACAGGTGTGGAGCCCTTTCCAGCCCTATGTATTTAAAATAAAAAATTTTAAACCCAAAACACAACCTCTGCTGATCTACGAATGTCATATCGGTATGTCGAGTGCCGAAGAGAAGGTCTCTACTTATGAAGAATTTCGTACTACCGTTTTGCCCCGTATTTTCAAGGATGGATATAATTGCATTCAGATCATGGCTATTCAGGAGCATCCGTATTATGGGTCGTTCGGGTATCATGTTTCCAGTTTCTTTGCTGCCTCCTCCCGGTTTGGTACTCCCGAAGAACTGAAGCATTTGATTGATGATGCACATGGAATGGGTATTTCTGTGATCATGGATATCATCCATTCACATGCCGTTCGCAATGAAATAGAGGGATTAGGCCGTTTCGACGGAACTCCATACCAGTATTTTCATGGGGGAGCACGACGTGAACACCCGGCCTGGGATTCACTTTGCTTCGATTATGCGAAGCCTTCCGTACTTCATTTCTTACTCTCTAACTGCAAATTCTGGCTCGAGGAATATCAGTTCGATGGCTATCGTTTTGATGGCGTCACTTCCATGTTGTATCGCAGTCATGGGCTGGGTGAAGATTTTAACGGGTACGAATCCTATTACAATATGAATCAGGACGGTGATGCAATTTGCTACCTGACACTTGCCAATAAACTCATTCATGAAGTAAATCCGGCTGCAATAACCGTTGCCGAAGAAGTAAGCGGAATGCCGGGATTGGCTACTAAAGTGGAAGATGGTGGTATAGGTTTTGATTACCGGATGGCAATGGGTATCCCTGATTTCTGGATTAAGCTGATTAAAGAAGTGAAAGACGAAGACTGGAATGTCAGTACTATTTTCTGGGAATTGACTAATCGTCGTGCCGATGAAAAAACTATCAGTTATGCAGAAAGTCATGATCAGGCTTTAGTCGGCGATAAAACCATTATTTTCCGTTTGATTGATTCTGAAATGTACTGGCATATGCGTCGTGGCGACAGTACTTTGGTTGTCGACAGAGGCGTGGCATTACACAAAATGATTCGACTGATAACTGCCACTACCATCAATGGAGGATATTTGAACTTTATGGGCAATGAATTCGGTCATCCCGAATGGATTGATTTCCCACGTGAAGGGAATGGCTGGTCAAACAAATATGCCCGCCGTCAATGGGATTTAGTGGATAATGAAAAGTATCTGTATAATGCATTGGGCGAATTCGACCGTTCCATGATTGCATTAATTAATTCAGTACATGAATTCAATGTATTACCTGTAAAACAACTCTGGAGCAAGGAGGACGATCAGGTACTTGCTTATCAAAGAGGTGATTTAATTTTTGTGTTCAATTTCAATGGTACAAAATCATTTACCGATTATGGTATCCTCGCTGATAAAGGTTCTTATAAAACCGTACTGAATAGCGATGAAACACTCTTTGGTGGGTTCAATTTAATTGATGAGAGTATAATCCATAATACCTTGCCAACACCTAAAGATCCTACAGGAAAGGAATGGCTGAAATTGTATATCCCGGCCCGTACTGCATTTGTTCTGAAGAAACAATAAAGCGCTGAAGCATCGATGGAATACTCTCCTGAAGGGAGATTAAAATGATATACTCTTCACATCAGGGATTCTGTAACTATTGACTCTAATATACGAAAAGCCGACCGGAATGATTTTTCCGGTCGGCTTTATGTTTTTTTAGGTGATGTCAGCAAAATATTAGTTCCTGGAATTATACGGGTAGATACCCGATTCCATTAGTAAATAGGCAAAACCCCTTCCCGTCTTGCTTTTATAACATCTACTACCGTAAATATTCCACTTTTCTGATTTACCGACCTGCTGTATCCTTTATTATAGGCTTCTTTTCCTGCTTTTGTTGCAGCAGTGAATGTTGATTCAAATGACAGAATACTTTCTATGGTTGATCTGCCTAATGTGGTGGTCTCTATATAAATCCTGTCATTTACCTGATCCGGTCGTGACACCCCGACAATTGCATGTTCGGATAAAATTACGATATAAGGTCTTAACCCCACATTTTCAAACAGAGAAGCCAAAAGTACAGACGCATCGATACTTGATGCCGATTTTGATCTTAACGTCAGTTCAGGCTCCCTGATACGCTGGGCTGATTCTTGTCCAAAGGTAATTACATTGGTATTATATGTAATCTTTTCATCTTTTACCGTATTAAACAACGCTTTAACCAGATTCGAGAAATCTTCATCATTCATATTTCTGACATACCTGATTTTTTCTCCGGTTTTCTCTTCTGTCTTGCGAATCAATTTATTGACTAATCTGCCTTTTGGAGTTACCCAGGATGCAATTAAATGAGTACAATCGCTGTTTTTTATTTTCCAGGGCATTTCATCATATGGATTAATTTTAATGTTCCATTGCTCAGAATATAGCTGAGTGTTTTGTTCATCAATAACCTTTACGATTAAAGTTGAATTTACAGGTGACGATACTTCCTTAAAATTGGTGGAATATGGTGTGATCGAAATCTTCTGAACACTTCCACTCTTTAAATGCACAATTTGGGTCTCTAATTCTCCGATTTTAGGGAATCCAAAGGTAATCCTGACGGTCTTACCTTTGTTGTCAGGATTTGTTATTGTCACATCCATTAAGCCCTGACCGGTGGTTTTTAGGTATTTTAAATAGACAGGATAAACTTCATCATCCTCAAAATAAACATTTACAAATGGTAAAGTCCTTTTTGCGATACTTTCTGTTTTCAGTGTCTTAAATCCATCTGTAAATAAATAAACTAAGGAGAGTAATACTACAGCCAGTATTGATGCATACCATATGTCTTTTCGTGTTCCTAATTTGTATTTATTTGTTTCTACAGGGTTGTTTACACTTTCTTGATTCCCAAAACCGGAGGCCCCTGTTTCGTTGAGTATTTTCTGTTGTTCATTTATTAGCTCATCATGAGTTATTTTCCCTTCATCAAATGATTTATTGAGTCTTTTCAGTAGTTCGGTTTTGTCCATTGTTCATTTCGGGTTAATAAGTGAAAAGGAATGCAATTTAGCACAAAATTGAATATCCCCTGATTATTAGTAGGTCAATTAATCGCTTTTTAATACTACTACTAATTTAAGAACCCCTTTTTCTATAAAGTTAATCTTTTATTTTGAGAATTGGAAATTGTTTCAAAGCTTTATTTGTTATTATAGTTCTTATCCAGAAATAAAAAGTGCGCTTCGTTTTGTGCCTTTGCTGCTTTTGAAACTACATCGATCAACATTACCGGAGGATTCGGGTCTGTTGGTTTAGCTTTTGGCCATTCAGGCAGGTTCGTACCATTCGGATTCCCTGCTTTTATGAAATTGGCAAAATAATTCAACATTGTTTCAGAGACTTTATAGTCTTCCTTTTCCCAGTCATATTCAGGAGCCAGATACAGGTTACCCATACAATATTCAATTTCTTCTGCATGTGCTGCCCCTAAAGGTTTCATTCGCGGTGTTGGTCTCTGGTCTTGTTTAATGATACCTCCAGCGAGTCCGGAACTTAATGCATGATCTTTAAAAGGTGGTCTTGATCTGCAGAACAAATAGCGATAAACTGCCTGAGGACTGTTTTTCCGTTGCAGATCAAACCATTTCCAGGTGCTATATGTAATGAATCTTTCGGATGCCAGTTCTGTTGCCGATAGTTCTACTTCTTTTTCAGTCGTATGGGCATACAGATTTAAAACTTCTTCGTAATCTTTTGGATAAGTTTCTTTTACCCTGCTGATAAAGTTTTCGCTTGTATATGGTTTTCCGTACATGAAGGCCATGCCGTTCATCTCGGCCGAATTCCAACCAACCAAGAGCGGTACCAGTGCCTGTTCATGTGCATTAAATATCTCAGGAAGTGATTTCGATAAAAAATATCCATCAATTACAGCCGGAAACCCAAACCTTTTCGATTTGATATAACTATCCATCAGTTCGTTTGCCGGCAAGGCTCTTAATTCATTCAACGAAGTATACCCGGCCTTTTCAGCAAATTCTACTCCTGTTTTTTCGGCCTCTGCTAATGGGACAGGAGCCAGAGTTGGATTGATACCAGCCCCACTTTCGCCTATAGCCCCTGCTATCAGATCTTTTGATAGGGGAGAAGCCATTTGTGCGCTGACAGAAATGGAACCTGCTGATTCGCCTGCAATAGTTACTCTTTCAGGATCACCCCCAAAAGCTCTTACGTTGCGCTGTACCCATTTTAATGCTGCACTCTGATCCAGGTATCCATAGTTGCCGGATGCTTTGTAAGGAGCCTCTGCTGACAGCTCCGGGTATGCGAAAAATCCAAATATGTTCAACCGGTAGTTTACGGTTATTGCCACTATCCCTTTTCCTGCCATGGCAGCACCATCATATCTGGGTTCGGCTCCATCCCCGGCAACAAATCCACCGCCAAAGAAATATACCAATACGGGTAATAGTTTTTTGCTTTTTTCTGCCGGAGCCCAAACATTCAGATATAAACAGTCTTCGCTCATCGTATCGAGCCTGGAATTCATTTTCCCAAACACTTCCGTTTGTATAGGTTTTGGACCGAACTTGACAGTCTTTAATACTCCCTGCCAGTTTTCAAGTGGCTGTGGAGCTTTCCATCTCAGTTCTCCTACCGGCGGTTTGGCAAAGGGGACTCCGTAATACACCTGTAGCCCCGTTTTACTGTCTTTAAACCCTTCAATTGTTCCGTTCGCGATTTTCGTTTGAACCGGAATCTGACAAATTTGCTGTGACTTCATTGTTGGATGAATGAAGCAGAATACAAAAACGAAAAACAGGATTCTTTTCATCTTTTTACAAGTTGTTTGTTGATTAATATTTAAAAAGTTCTATTTATGTTGAGATAATTGTTCTGAAATTATTTTCAAAATACGTTTATCTGTTTCAACCGTGATTTGTAAGATTTTTAAAAGGCACGGACTTCTGGTTTATATCTTTTACTGAAAAAAACTAAAATTGACATTGCCATAATTCCGGTGATCGACAAAGTGGGGATGTTGTTCGAAATTGTTTTTTGATGAATGTTCCAATACGAATAGACCTTCTTCTTTTAAGAGCTTTTTGGTAAAAATCAAATCAGGTATCTGGGCAAGTTGTACCAATTCATAGGGAGGATCAGCAAAAATCATATCAAATTGACTGTGGCAGGTGTCGATAAATTTGAAAACATCAGTCTTAATCAGCGATAAATTAGTGATCTTCAATTCGCTGCATACTTTACGGATAAAAGCACTGTGTCTCTCGTTTTGTTCTACGCTGATTACACTTTTGGCATCCCGTGATATAAATTCAATCCCAATGCTGCCTGTTCCGGCAAATAAATCAAGTACATCGATGTCTTCAAAATCAATACGGTTATTTAATAAATTGAATAAACCTTCTTTGGCAAAATCGGTTGTTGGCCGGGCTGTTATGTTTGTAGGGACTTGCAGACGACGTCCTTTGAATTGTCCACTAATGATTCGCATGTTTATAGTTTGTAGTAAGTAGTTAGTAATCGGTAGTTAATTAATCTGGCAAGTAGTTTTTGTTCAGTATTATATGTTTTATCATGTCTGTTAATCTTGAAGTTTGTTCACTTCAGCTCATCTGTCTGTCTGTAGTAATAATCAGTATTCCATGGAATGACCTGTTCTTGCTTTTTACTATAAATGACATGAGGTAAATTATCTGACTGTTTTTTCCTCTCGTATTACTTCAAGATATTTTTCCAGTGTTTTTTGAAGTTCGGGCCTTTTGTCCGAATTGTATAAAACCACATTACATTTTTCAGAATCAAGTGGTAATTTATCAAAAATATTCAGTGTATAATAAGCGAAATCTTCAGGTGTATTGAAACTGTAACTGTTAATTAATTGAATTTTGCCTTTTAAAATAACAACAACATCCATCACATTTGTACGAACCGCAATATAAACCCTGTCCTCACTCTGAAGTTTTACAAACTCATTTAAAAAATAACTGAGATGATGTTCAACAATTGCATTTGGAAATAAATGGATTAATGCCTGGTTGACAGTTTTAGGAATTGAAAATACATCGACAGTCTGCCATTTGGGTATGCGGTTGAGAATGATCTGATTTTTTTTATCCGGCTTGAATTGAAAATGAAGCATATCGGCAGCTTCGTCCATTTTAAATACTGGAGCTGGTATAAAAGTATAAATGTCAGATTCATAAATCAAACGTACTGAGCGGTAATTAAGTTCTGTCTCAGGAAGCATGATCTTGATTATCTCATCAGCCGAAAGTGAAAATATCGACATTGTAACTTTTTTTGTCGAAAGGAGCACACCTGATTCATCAAATACAGTTAAATTAAATCCTTCCGAACTTATCCGGATTGACAAAAGGTATTGCTTGATGGTTGGTGATTCAATTGGTTGTTCCATATTGATTTTTCAGTGAGAAGTCAGGATTTAAAACAGGGTAAAATGGGTCTGTAAATATTACTTTTTTGCAAATTTAGAAAAGAAAATTCAATAGTTACATACTACCGGTTATATTTATTTGATTTTCTTTTGAAAATGGAAGTTTATATTTTGACTTTTTTAAACATGGATTTGAAACATTTGGATTTTGTGTCGTATCTTTGTATGAAAATAGATCAATGATGTTTGATCATAAAAAGAAAGGGAAATTGGGATGTTATTCACATTGCTCTCTTGCTTTCTGTTTTTATTTTTACTGGAATCTTTGATTAAACGGTACTGATTTATTCTTATACATTCTTTGGACCGCCAGACTGAATCCATTCAAAAACTATAAAACGCTGAATACAGGAATGATGGTTCTGATGTACGAATATCGTTCTATGCTATAATCTAGAACTTGATACTTCTATAAAACAAAACCTTTCAGGTAAACTGTTTTTTTTTCTTTCGTTGAAAAACCGGCTGTAGTACAGAATGATCCTTACTAAATGTATATTTATCAGATGCTTTGGAAAGAAAATGTCAGGCTGGGTGAAAGAAACTAAGTAGCTTTCAGTCGAACGGTAAAATTTATATCGGATTGGGGTTAGAATCTGTATTATCGCCTCCTGTCCTGAATAGAGATACCAATGACCCTGAATTTGGTTTTACAATGCTTTTTGATTGGTTTTGCTTCCGTAGCTTACTTGATTTGATTTCAATAGCTGATTGATATAAATGCCATATATCTTCATAGATATATGGATGTATTATGGCAAATAAATGGAGATGCTATGATTGATAAGTGGCATACCCGACCGATCCAAAACGGATCCAAAACCGAATCAAAAAGGAAAATGAAACATTAACACAGGAAAAGGAAAATGTTTGTAGCAGGAAGCTTGTGGTAGTAGTCAGTTCTCTTTACTTGTGTTGAAAAAGCATCTAAGAAAAATCGCGATTTAAATAGTCCTGTTCTACTTTTGTTTTTTTACTTATTAATTTGATTACAAAAATAGTTGTTCGTATTGAATTATCAAAACGAATATGCGAAAATAAACGGTAAAGTATTTATTGATTGTATCATGTTAAAACAGGTATTCCGGCATAAAAATCTACTTCATAAGTATCCGGTTTTTATATACAGGATTCAATGCCGTTTTAATTTGTGTATCACTTTTTAAATTCTGTGAATTAGAAACTTCCGACATTCTGGAATTTTCATATGTGGCAAGAAAAGAATAGCCGGGATGGTAAAAAATACGAAGTGCCACAAAAGTATGTGTTTATTGGAAATCCTTAATTAAAAGGTATTGATTATAACTTGGCTATTTATATAAGTTTGAATGAATACTTAAAACAGAATATGAATTAAAAATGAAATCATGTCTATTTGGTTGGCTGTATAATGCGACAATACCATGCTCCAAATATTAAAAATTGGATAACTGTTTTTTTATTCGATGAATATAAAGTAAGTTAAGTAATTGGACCAATATAGTGTCCTAAAATATTTCTTGAAAAATTAAACTTTTCAAATATTCAGAATAAGGAAATAAGGTTTTTGTCAGGGGTATTTGGGTTTCTACTAAGGTTTAATACTCTATATATAAGTAATATGAATATTATAACATATTTTTTATTTTAACCCGTAGTAGAATATTAAAAAAAAAGACTAACCCTTATTCCCTATTTAAATTAAAATCATACGACATTATTTGTTGTCTTTTACATACAATAAAAATGGACACCAAAAATTTGATCATTATCATTTTAGAAAAAGGTAATTGATGACATTTGCATAGATTTGAAATTTATTGATTCTACATGAATTTATAAAAACAGATCGATCTTTCATTCATCATCTCAATTTATACATTCACTGATTGACAAAAAATATGAACACGACAACTAAATCCTCATTCCGAGAACAATATAAAAACCTGTTACGATTATACCCGGCTCTGTTTACCTATGTTGAAAGGAAGGAATTGAGAAGTATAATAAACCAATATTATGCTCTTTTCCCTCAGGAAGGAGTTGCCCCCGGGCGATCGATATCTGATAAATTGCAAATCATCCAAATTATTCTGGAAGAAATAGGATTAGGGAAATCTGCTGTACTGAGTGTGCTTTTTCATGAATTAGTAGAAAGTAAACAACTCAGTATCTCCGATATCGAAACTAAATTCAATACCCAGGTTTCGTCTATCATTCAGGGGATGATTCGTGTTGGAGAGTTGTATGCCCGCAACGCATCTCTCGAAACAGAAAATTTTAGAAAGCTCTTTCTTACTTTTGCCGAAGATGTAAGAGTTATTCTGATCATCATTGCCGAGCATTTGCAAATTATGCGAACGTTGGAAATGTTTCCTGAAGATAATCGTCAGAGCATAGCGCGTGAGACATCGTTTTTGTATGCCCCCCTGGCACATCGTATGGGTTTATATGCTGTAAAGACAGAATTGGAAGATCTGTCGCTAAAACATACCAATCGTGAAATATATCGCGAAATAGCTCATAAACTGAACGAAACCAAGCGATCCCGTGATCAGTTTATTTCTGAATTTATCTCCCCGTTGAAAGAGAAACTGGATGAACTGGGATTTAAATTCGAGATAAAAGGTCGCACTAAGAGTATTCATTCTATTTATACGAAAATAAAAAAACAGAATACTGTTTTTGAGAATATCTATGATTTGTTTGCCATCCGTATTATTTTTGATGTGCCGCTGGATAAAGAAAAAGCAGCGTGCTGGCAGGCGTATTCAATTGTGGCAGACATGTATCAGCCGAATCCAAAGCGACTTAGAGACTGGCTTTCCATTCCGAAAACGAATGGTTATGAAAGTCTGCATACAACAGTGTTGGGCCCCGAAGGCCGATGGGTCGAAGTACAGATACGAACCATACGGATGGATGAAGTTGCCGAAAAAGGACTTGCTGCCCATTGGAAATACAAAGGAATTAAGAGTGAGTCGGGCATGGATGAATGGTTGAAAAGTATCCGTGAGATTCTTGAAAATCCTGAATTGAATGCTGTTGATTTTATGGATGAATTTAAACTGAATCTGTACGACAAAGAAGTATTTGTTTTTACTCCAAACGGGGATTTACATAAATTACCAAAAGGGGCAACTGCTCTGGATTTTGCTTTCTCCATTCATTCGGCTTTGGGATGTAAATGTGTGGGAGCGAAGGTGAATGGTAAAAATATGACTATTAAGTATGTCCTGAATAATGGCGATCAGGTTGAAGTGCTTACTTCGCCTACCCAAAAACCAAGTCTGGCATGGTTGCATATTGTAACCACCTCAAAAGCGAAAACCAAAATCAGGCAGGCATTGAAGGAAGTTGAATTTAAGGATGCCGAGATGGGACGTGAAACCATTATCCGAAGATTTAAAAACTGGAAAATTGAACTGGATGATGGTAAAATATCCAGACTTGCGAAGAAAAAAGGATTCACCACTGTCAGTGACTTCTATCAGGAAATCGCTCACGAGAAACTCGATATGCATGTAGTGCGTGATGCTTATCTGGATCTGGATAAACCGACGATCACCGATTTCTCTGAATTACGAAAAGCCGACACGTTTTCGAATGAAATACAACCCATCGATACTACCGGAAAAGAAGATGTTCTGGTTATTGGTGAAGATTTGAAAGGAGTGGATTTCAGGTTGGCTAAATGTTGTAATCCGATTTACGGGGATGATGTCTTTGGATTTGTTTCGGTCATAGGAGGAATAAAGATACATAAAACCGATTGCCCGAACGCCCCGCAAATGATTGCCCGTTTTGGGTATCGGATTGTGAAAGCACGGTGGTCGGGGAAATCGATCGGTTCGCAATATCCCATTACACTCCGTATTGTTGGGCTCGATGATATTGGTATCGTAACAAATATCACTTCTCTGATTTCCAAAGAAAAGAATATATCCCTGCGTTCTATATCTATTGATTCAAATGCCGGGCTTTTCACCGGGAACTTAACCATTATGGTCAATGACACCCATGAACTGGAGGGGATACTAAAAAAAATAAGGATTGTAAAAGGAGTTAAAAGTGTGTCGCGTTCGTAGAAATATGAATTTTCTGTATACAAAACAAATTACGTGGATTAGAATTTACGTATCACGAAGCAATAAAAAAAATAATTAATTATATAACCAGTCCGGCTTTTGACGGATACTCAAATCAGAAATAAACCATATGTTTTCAGGAATAATTGAAGAAGCAGCTCCGGTAGTTGCACTAAGAAAAGAAAAAGAAAATCTACACATCACAATGTCCTGCTCGTTTGCAGATGAACTCACCATTGACCAGAGCGTGGCTCATAACGGAGTATGTCTGACTGTGGTTTCCAAAACAAAGGATACCTACACGGTGACTGCCATTAGCGAGACTTTGAAATGTAGTAATTTAGGCTTGTTACATCCCGGGAAAAAAGTGAATCTCGAACGGAGCATGCTCATGAATGGCCGGCTGGATGGTCATATTGTACAAGGTCATGTCGATCAGACTGCTGTTTGTAAAGAAGTAAAAGAAGCTGAGGGTAGCTGGTATTATACCTTTGAATACCCGTTTGACAAAGTCATGGCAAAGCGTGGTTATATGACGGTTGATAAAGGATCGGTAACTGTGAACGGTGTAAGTTTAACGGTCTGTAATCCTACCGATTCATCTTTCCAGGTGGCTATCATTCCATATACATACGAACATACCAACTTCCATGAGATAGTTGCGGGCACTGTGGTGAATATAGAATTCGATATTATCGGGAAATATGTCAGTAGAATGATGACATTTTAACTGTTATGGAACTTTTTCTGTTGAAAATTAAACTATAATGTCCGGATTTTGTTACTAATTCGATGATATAGCTGAAAGAACATGAGAAAATTTAGAAAACAGATAAGAGAATCATTTTTCAATCCGATACTGCATTTATTACCACTACTAATATTTTTAGTTGTGGATGATTTCTTTGGTATGACAATGGGGTGGAAAATATCATTTCCAATTGCAATAGGACTTTTGATTTATATGTATTTTGTGTATAATCAGATTTTTACGTGGCATTTAATATTCACAATATTGTACTTTACAGTAGGGATTATTGCGAGCATAGAGACCTTGCTTCCTGTTAGAGTTATAAGTAATGCATTGATCTATGAACTTGTTGTTTTTTTATGTTTGATGGTTCTCCTGGTCTTTCGTACGAAAATTCAAAAGTTTATAACGGGAATGATTTCTTACCTGATCCCCATGTCGAACAATTTTAATGAGTTGTACAGGGTTATAAAGGTATTGACTGCAATCCTTTTTGTTTATGTGTCAACCTCTCTGATAGTAGATGCTTCAATACATGAGAATGCCTTGTATCAGTTAATGCTCCAGTATGTTTATTTGGGTATTATTATCTTTCTGTCGTTGTATGAAATGCTTCGTGTGGAATTGATCCGTTATAAATTACTTAAAGAAGAATGGTGGCCTATAGTAGGTACACAGGGTAAAATAATAGGTAGTATTGAGCATCTGACCAGTTTGAAAGATGATAAAAAATATACTCACCCGGTAGTTCATATTCTTTTAATCGATAAAAGTATGGTGCTCTTGAAAAAAAAACCATCAAA
>Ga0302287_10000801_pt1 | contig 14050 bp, 15 predicted proteins | sample III_Fen_E2_4_FD_200452 | JGI IMG/M metagenome (GOLD analysis project Ga0302287, IMG submission 200452) | Peat permafrost microbial communities from Stordalen Mire near Abisko, Sweden - III_Fen_E2_4 | ecosystem: Environmental > Terrestrial > Soil > Wetlands > Permafrost | place: Sweden: Abisko...
GGTCCCAGCGCACGGCAGGACGGTGGCCGGTGGAAACCGGGCACATCGGGCGGCGGGTTGTGCCAGAGTGCTGGTCACAGCACCGCCGAGCAGGGGGAGACGACGAGCGTGCCACCGACCGCAGCCCGTGCGACCGCTGTCGTCGGCGTGCTCCTGGTCTCGGTGGGCATCGTCGTCGGACTGGCCGGCTGCTCGCCCGACGAGCCCACCCCCATCGCCACCCTGACCGCTTCGGCGACGCCACGCGTGACGCCCAGCGGGACCCCCACGCCCACGCCCGCGATGCCGAGCCCCGTCGCTTCACCGACTCTGCCCGTCGAGTGGCAAGACGACGGCGAGGCTGGCGCGGAAGAAGCCGCCCGGTACTTCCTCAACCTCTACGCCTACACCCAGTCCACACAGGACGTGGAGCCGTGGACGTCGGCAAGCCACGCGGACTGCGTCTTCTGCCAGAGCGTCTTGACGGACGTTGCGAGTCGACGAGCTCATGCGCAGGTCGTCGCCGCCGCGCCGGTGGCCGTATTGGCGACCTCTTCGGAGCGGGTCTCGGAGGGAGCCTTCAAAGTCGTCATCCGGGTGTCGACGGGGCCCGACGATGTCTGGTCCCGCGACGGCGTGTTGCTCGAGGCGGGACAACGCAGCAGCGGAACGATGACCTTCCTGATGCTCCGCGAGCAGGAATCCTGGCTCGTGCGGGAGGTCCAGCTAGAGCAGGATCAATGAGTCAGCGATGGGCGGCGCTTGCCCTCGCGTTCACCCTGGCCACGTCGCCGGCAATCACTCTTCTTGGCGCGGCCAACCCCGAGCCGCCGGGCCCATCGGGCCTTTGGACGCACGCAGGCGGTAGTTGGGTCGACGCGTTGGCGGCGGAAACGGGGGCAGACACCGAGGCCGCCTCAAGTTCGGCGGCCGGTCCGGTGTTGTCGCAGTGGATGCGGTCGCCGGCGTGTCCGGTGCGGGACTCGTTCGATGTGGTGGCGGTCGAGCCGTGCGCCACCCCACCGCCCACGCCGGCGTTGACCTGCGACGACGGGTCGGCCCCCGTCGACCCGCTGTGGCATCGCGAACGCGCCACCGGCACCGGCCCCTGGGGACCCTGGGATCTGGTCACCGGATCCTGGTGCACCGTCGCCGCCGGCCCCACCCCCGAGATGGTGCTCACCGAGCTGCGCCGCCTCCCCCTGCCCGCGCCCGCGTTGACCGTGCAGCCCGACCGCGGCTGGGTGCTGGTCAACAAGGACACCGTGGTCTACGCCAGTCCCACCCCCGCCGTCTTCGACATCACCCTGCTCGGTGTCCCCGTCCACCTGAGCGCCACCCCCGGCACCTACGCCTGGGACTTCGGCGACGGCGCCACCTCCGCGACCACCAGCCCCGGCCACCCCTGGCCCGACGACGACGTCGCCCACGCGTACGCCCACCTGGGCACCTACCAGATCGCCCTCACCACCACGTGGACCGCCACCTACACCCTGGGCGCCGACCCCACGGTGCGCACGGTCCCCGGCACGGCCGCCACCACCACCACGTCCGCGCCGTTCACCGTCGAAGAGCGCCGCAGCCACCTCGTCACCGACACCTGCACCGACCACCCCGACGCCCCCGGCTGCTGACCACACCCCCAGCGCAGCCGCCCGCCGCCGCCGGCCAGCGATGCTCAGGGAGCGGGGGGCAGGTCCACCCCGGCGGGCACCGCCCCGGGCCAGACGAGCAGCACGTCGCACGGCGCGTGATCCAGGACGTAGCGCGTCTCGCGCCCCAGGTTGTGCGGGCCCCGGCGGGCCCGGTCGCCGTCGCGCGCGCAGACGAGCAGATCGGCGCCGGCGCACGCGTCGAGCACCGCGGGTTCCACGCGTCCGTGGAGCAGCCGCCGCTCCGGGGCGCCGCCCAGGCGAGCGACGGCAGCGTCCAGCACAGCGGCGCCCGCCTCGTCGAACGGCGCCGTATCGACCCGCGGCGCACCGCGCCCGAAGAGGCCCGCCGCCGCGCCCGACCAGCCGGCGGCCGCGTCCTCGTCGACCACGTGCACCAGCACCACGTCACGCAGCCCCAGGCGGCGCGCGGCGTCGACGCAGGCCTCCCAGCTGCCCTCGACCAACCACAGCACGGTCGTCATCGCCAACCTCCCAGCCGCAGCGCCACCCAGAGTGCCACCACCGCCGCGACCAGCACCGGCGGCACGCTCACCAGCCCGAGGCGCACGAACGTCGCCGTCGACGGCGGCCGGCCGTGCCCGTGCAGCACCTGCCGCCACAGCAGCGTGGCCAGCGAGCCGACGTAGGTGAGGTTCGGCCCGATGTTCAACCCCAGCACCGTCGCCAGCACCAGTCCGGGCGAGTGCGCGACCAGCGGCACCAGCATCAGCGTCGCCGGCAGGTTGTTCAGCAGGTTGGCGGCCAGCGCGGCGATCCCGGCGGCGATCAGCAGCCCGACGAGGTCCGCCCGCGCGGGCACGATCGCCGCCAGCCAGCCCTGCACCGGACCGCGCTGCACCGCGACCACCACGACCCCGAGCGCCAGCACGAACACCAGGAACGGCAGGTTCGCCGCCCGCGCCACAGCGGAGGCAGTCTCGCGCGGGGAGCGCACCGCGGGCACCGCGCCGAGCACGACGACCGCAGCCGCCGCCACGGCGACCAGCGGCAGGCCCAACGGCTCCGCGAGCGCGAAACCCACCAGCGTGGCCCCCAGGACGACGAGCGCTGCGACGGGCGCCGGCCGCCGCTGCGTGGGCGCGGGCCGCGCCGGCGTGGCCAGATCCGACCGGAAGTACAGCCGCAGCACCACGTACTCCACCGCGATCGCCACCAGCCACGGCCCCGCCATCAGGCCGGCGAACGCGGTGAACGTCAACCCGCTCGCCGCGAAGGCGAGGAGGTTGGTGAGGTTGGACACGGGCAGCAGGGTCGAGGCGGAGTTCGCCAGGTGCGTCGTCGCGTACACGGCGGGCCGGGCGCGGGCGCCGACCGCCGCCGCCGCAGCGAGCACCGCCGGGGTGAGCAGCACCACCGTGGCGTCGAGGCTGAGCACCGCCGTGGTCGCCGCCGCCACCACGAACACGGCGCCGAGCAGCCGGCGCGGTGAGCCACCGCTGAGTCGCGCCATCCCGTTGCCGGCCCACGCGAACACCCCGTGCCGGCGGGCCAGCTCGGCCAGCACGAGGATGGCGGCGAGGAAGCCGATGGTGGGTGCCAGCGCGGCCACCTCGTCGACGGCCGCTGCGACGGGCACCAGCCCGAACCCGACGACGAGGAGCGCGGCGGGCAGGGCGGCCACCACCTCCGGCAGGCCCCGCGGACGGACCACCGCGAAGGCGAGAACGCCGAGCAGCACGACGGCGGCCAGCACGGCTCCACCCGTCGAGGCCGCATCCACCCGGCCACTCTCCCCGACGCCCGCCGGTTCCGCACCGCGGCCGGCGTGAGTGCCCTCCCGCAGCCCGCCTGATCAGCCCGCCGGCGCCCGATCGGCCGCGATCGAGGCGCCTAGACCGACGCCACCGTCCCGGCCTGGTCCTCTACGCTCCCCCACCGGTGCCCGCGCTCCTGCAGGAAGGAGCGCAGCGCCGCGCCCCCCGCCGCGCCCACGCCGTCCAGCGCCGCGATCTCCGCACTGCTGTTCAGCCTGACCAGCTCCACGGTCTCGAACCCGCGCGCCCGCAGGGCGTCGACCACCGCTACCGGCACGTGGCCGACGAGCGCGCCGAGCGGCGTGAGGGTCGCCGACTCCTTCGCCGGGAAGGTGCGGTCGAACGCAGCGACCTCGTCCGGGTCGAGGCGGTAGGCGTCGTCCTCCTGGAACTCGCCGCGCACCCCGGTCAGCCCGTCGTCAACGAGGGCGAGTGCCATCAAGGCGTCGAACGTCGCGCCGCCGGGAGCGGTGATGCCGACGTCGGCGCCCCGGACGAAGCCGAAGCGGGGGTAGTAGTCGGGGTGCCCGTAGACCACCACCGCGCGGTGCCCGAGCCGCGCAGCCTCCGCGAGCGTGTGCCGCATCAGCGCGCCCCCGACCCCCGTGCCCTGGCGGTCCGGCAGCACGCTGAGCGGCCCGAACGTCAGCACCTCGGTGTTCCCGGCCGCGCCGACCACGCGGGCGCGGGAGTAGATGACGTGTCCGACGACGACGCCGTCGTCCTCCGCCACCCAGTCGAGCTCGGGCACGAAGGAGTCCGCCTCCCGGAGCCGGTGAACCAGAAGGTGCTCGTCGCACCGGGGCTGGGTCATCCCCCAGAACGCTTCGCGCGTCAGGAGCTCGACGACGCGATGGTCGGAGGACTCTTCTCGTCTCAGCGTGATCGTCATGCGGCAAGCCTCCCGGGTCCGGCCGTGTCGATCGAGCTCAATGATCGACAGCCCGCGAGGCCAGCACGTCGAGGCCCAGCGAACGGGCCAGCGCGGCCGCACCCATGGCGCCGCGTACGGGCGTCCCCGCGGGGTCCAGCAGCGGGCTGTACGCGCCGACCGCTCCCTTGCCCGGCGCCACCGCGACCAATCCACCGCCGATGCCGCTCTTCGCCGGCGCGCCGACGTCCAGCAGCCAGCGCCCGGACGTCTCGTACAGCCCGGCCACCGTCATCGCCACGAGCACCGCGCGGGCGACCTCCGCGTCCACCACCCGTCGCCCGGTCACGGGCTGCACGCCCCCGTCGGCCAGCGTGGCGCCCATCACCGCCAGGTCCACGGCGCTCACCTGCAGGCAGCACTGCCGGGTGTAGAGGTCGACGGCCTCGTCGGGATCGCCGCGCAGCCCACCGGCCGCTACCAGCAGGTCCGCCAGCGCACGGTTGCGCAGGTTCGTCTCGCGTGCGCACGCGTAGGTCTCCTCGTCGAGCGGCAGATCGTGGCCCGCGAACGCGGACAGGCCGGCGACGATGCGCGCCCACCGCTCGTCGGCCGTCGCGCCCGGCACCAGGGCGGTCGTCGCGATCGCGCCGGCGTTGACCATCGGGTTGGTCCGCGGGTCACCGTCGCGCACCGACTCCAGGGCGTTGAACGGCAGCCCGGTCGCCTCCATCCCGACGAGGTCCGCAGCGGCGCCCACGCCGAGCTCGTCGGCCACCAGCGCGAACACGAACGGCTTCGACACGCTCATCACGACGAACGGCCGGCGGGCGTCGCCGGCCTCGTGGATCGCCCCGTCCACACCGGCCACCGCCAGGCCCCAGGCGTCACGGTCGGCATGGGCGAGCACCGGGTACACCGCGCTGACCTGCCCGTCGTCGACGTCGGCGAGGTCAGCGTGCGCGCGGGCGAGCAGCTCGTCCACGGCGGCATGGTCCGGCAGCGCGCCCGTCGAGACCCGCCGGGACTCCCGTTCCGCGCTCACCGCGTCCCCTCCCGACATCCGCACCGGTCGCGCACGGCCCCACCGTAGCGCCGCGCCGCCGCTCGCCGGGGGCGCGGCCCCGCGGCCCGTGGCCGGCGCCGGCCCAGAACCCGCCTTCGGCGGCCCGGTGGTGCCGTCAGGTCAGCGACGCCTGGTAGATCGTCTCGATCGAGGCATGCAGCATCGCATCGAACTCCGCCGGGCTCTGATCCACCCGCAGCCCCTCGGTGAGCGCGCGCGAGAAGCTGGCGATCACCCCCGGCTGCCGCGCCAGCCGCCCGACCGCGTCGGCGCGGGTGTACCCGCCGGACAACGCCGCCACGCGCAGCACGTTCGGGTGCTCGACGAGCGGCGTCCACAGCCCGTCATGCTCCGGCAGGGTCAGCTTGAGCATCACCTGCACCCCGGCCTCGAGGTCGGTCAGCTCCTCCCACAGCGCCGCCAGCACCAGCTCCTCGGCCCGCGCCTTCTCCGGGGAGTGGATGTCCACCTCCGGCTCGACGATGGGCATCAGACCGTGCGCGACGATCTGCCGCGCGGCGGCCAGCTGCTGGCGCACGACCGCGGCGATGCCGTCCTCGTCCGCGCGCGTGATCAGCGAGCGCATCTTGGTGCCGAACACACCGTGCCCCAGCGCACGCGCGCACACCTCGTCGAGGTCGGGCATCGGCTTCATCAGCCGCACGCCGTCGGCCTCGTCGAGCAGCCCCTGGTCCACCTTGAGGAACGGCACGATGCGCTTGGTCTGCCACAGGTACTCCGCGGCACCCAGCCCGTCGACCTCGCGCTCCATGGTGCGGTCGAACAGGATCGTGCCGACCACCCGGTCCCCGGCGAAGGCCGGGCTGGTGAGGATGCGGGTGCGCAGCTGGTGGACGAGGTCGAACATCTCCTCGTCCGTGGACCAGGTACCCGCCTCGATGCCGTAGGCCCGCAGCGCCCCCGGGGTGCTGCCGCCGCTCTGGTCGAGTGCCGCGATGAAGCCCGGCGCGCTCGACATCGTCGTCCGCTGCTCGTCGTCCATCACTGCTCCGTCCGCCTCGAGGTGCCGTCCCTCGGCGGTGGTGGCCGGACCCGCGGCAGCGGGCCGGGCGGCACCTTCCTCCCAGTCTCCTCCGCTACGCGCGCCGCGCCAGGTGCCGCAGCGGCCGCCGGAGCGGGGCCCGGGCCGTTCGCGCCTGCCCGACGAAGGCGAGCGACGAACGGGCCAGGCCCCGCCCGGTCCCGATCACTCCACGCAGAACCCGATGTCGATCGGCACCGACCTCCCCGTCCAGGTCGAGTTGACCACCGCGCGGTCAGCCACGGTCAGGCGCAGCACGTAACCGCACGGCGTCAGTGCACTGGTGCTCAGGGCGAAGGTCGAGCCGACCGGCGCCTCGGCGTTCGTCGAGCCCACCGACGTCGTCAGCGCGCCGGACGGCAGCGGCGTCGGCAGCAGCGAGAAGCCCCAGCTGCCGAAGTGCGTGTCCCGCGCGTCGAAGGTGCCGGTGATCGTCATGCCCGCGGTGAACTTGCCGCAGGCCTGGGCGGCCAGCTGGCCCGGGTCGAACGCCATGTGGGCGGCGTTGGCCGGGTCGAAGGAGGCCGTGCTCAGCGTGTTGTCCAGCTGGAACCGCTGCGTGTCGACGATGCCCGAGCCCTGCACCTCGAGCAGCACCTCCCACAGGTCTTCCCCCGGCATGGTCACGTACCCGAGGGTGCCGAGCGTGTTCGACGTCCACGTCGGCCACGCGGTCCAGCCACCGGCCCCCGGCGTCTGCCAGCTGGCATAGCCGTTGGAGTCGACGACGAGGAACGACGCCGTCACCGGCGCCGCCGGCCCACTGACCGTGACGTCCCGCGCCAGCAGCCGGTACGACGCGCCCGCGAGCGCCGGGTCCACCGGTCCGTGCACCGTCACCTGCCCGGCGAACGGGCAGCCACGCGGGTCGAGCGGCGCACCGGTGTAGGCGAGGTGCGCCACCGTCTTCGTCGTCCCGAGCAGCGGGTCGATCTCGTCGGTCGCCACACCACCGACGATCGTCAGCCTCGCGTGCCCGTCGTACGGGCGACCCGGCAGCACGTGCACGTGGGTGTCCACGCGGTTGCCCCAGTACGGCACCGCGTCAGGGTCGGTGGTGGACGGCGGGGCGTTCCACGACAGCACCGCGCGTACGCGGTGCAGCCCGCCCTCCTCGCACAGCTTCCGGTACGCGGCCAGGTTGAGCGGCAGGATCGCCGCGTAGGACAACCCACCGGCCGGCATCGTGATGTAGTCGTGCACGTTCACCGCGGCGGTGCCGAGGTAGCGGTACCGGCAGTCGTCGTCCAGGTCGGCCCAGAAGGCGACGTACTCGGTGGACCCCGCGCTGCAGGGCGGTCCGGAGAACCCGGTGGGCCGTCGCACCCGGAAGGTCGCGACCAGCTGACCTGCCGCGTCGTCCAGGCCGAGACACTCCAGCTGCTCGTACGTGGTGTTGCCCTCGCCCTTGTCCAGCGTCGCGAGGACCTCCGAGAGGTTCAGGCCGGCCTTGGTGTAGGCGGTGGAGGTCGCGACGAGGGATGCGGCGGACGTCGGCACGGTGATGGCGAGCGTCGCCTCGGCCGCCGCGAAGCGGTGCGCCGCCACCGGCTCGAGGGCCAGCTTGGCGATGCGCTTGTCGGTGGCTCGCTCGGCGAGGACGGTGAGCTTGTCCGGCGCGTACATCCGGGCGAGCGTCGCCGCACCCAGCGGCGGGTGCGGTGGCAACGGCTGCGGGTTGAGAGCGAGCGGCGGCAGCGGCTGCGGGTTGAGCGCGATCGGGCCGATCGGGTCGGGGATCGGGTCGGGTTCGGGGATCTGGTGGAGCTCGATCAGCTGGGCGATCACCTTCGGGTCGAGCTTGACCACCGGGTCCAGCAGGTCGACGAGGTCCCCGGGGTACAGCCGGCGGCGCGGACGGATCTGCACGGTGTCCTCGGACACCTCGCCCCACACCGGCACGTGGTTCGGGTCGCCCGCCGGCGGCTCCAGCTCCCACGACAGGATGGCACGTACGCGGGGGAGCACCGGTGTCGTACAGAACTTGCGCACCGGTGACAGCGGCACGCCCACCACCAGGATGTACGGGTGGTCGGCCTTCCCGCGGCAGTCCTTGCCGTCGGGCACGTCGAACACCCGCGCGGCGCCCGAGCCCGCGTCCACCCAGCCGGAGCCGAAGTCGACGAAGAACCGGACCCACTCGGTGGACCCCCGGTGGCACGCGTCGCCGTTGTAGCCGAACGACCGCTTGACCACGATCGTCGCCTCGAGCCGATCGCGCTCGGGGCTGAAGGAGACGCAGCCGATCTCCTCGTAGGCGGTGTCGAGCTGCTTCGGCTCGACCACCGGGAAGTCGACGGACACCGCCTGGGACAGGGTCCCGAAGTGGTGCGGGTTGGCGGCGATGAGCCGGCGGAACCCACTGCGGGCGATCTCGACGTCATGCATGACGTGGCCTCCTTGGCCGTGACCGGATGGGCACCTGCATCGGCGGGCGCGGCCACGTCGTCGCGGACGCGGACGTCGACTCGGGGAAGGAGCCGGACCCGCGCCACGGGAGACCGCCCGATCGGGTGAATTCACCCGATCGGGGGATAAGGCCAGGAGGCGGCTACGGCGTGCCGGTGTCCAGCAGCTGGAGCAGCCGGTCGACGAACAGCCGGGCGCTGGCCTCGTCGTACTCGGCCGGGAGCGACGGGTCGAAGAACAGGTGGCCGCCGGCCGGGTACTCGTACAGCTCCGCCGGGGCGCCCGACGCTCGCGCCGCGGCCAGCAGCGCCGCGTCCTGGTCGGCCTCCCGCCAGGGATCGTCCAGCGCGCCGTGCAGCTGCAGCGCCACACCCGCCGGCCAGGCGTCGGCATCGAACCAGTGCAGGGCCACCGCGCCGCCGAGCACCACGCAGGCGGCCAACGGATGCCGCAGCGCGGCCGCCTGCGCCATCGCGCCCCCCGCCGACGTCCCGAGGGCGACGAAGCCTGCCGGCAGGCCTGCCACCGCCGCGTCGACCAACGCGTACCGGTCCGCCATCGTCAGGCGGTCGGCGACCTCCATGGCCGGGCCGTAGTCGTCGTACACCCGGCCGACCCAGTCGACCACCTGCACGCGGTGGCCGGCACCCTCCAGCCACGCCGCCAGGGCGGTGATGCCCGGGCGCACCCCGAGCACGGACGGGAACAGGACGACGTCGCTCATGGCGGCGATCGTCGCACCCGGCGCCGACACCCGCGCGGTCGAAGGACGTCCTGCGAGCACCTCGCCCGACCGCCCAGTCACGGGAGTCCACGAGCGCCTCGCGCGTCGGTGGCCGCCGCTAGCCTGCCGCCATGGGCGTACGCATCCAGGAGGTCGTCGTCGACTGTGCCGAGCCGGCGGTGCTCGCCGCGTTCTGGGGCGACGTGCTCGAGGCCCGGTGGGCGTTGCTCGACGAGGACTGGGCGGCGGTGGACGCCGCCCCGGTGCTGCTGGCGTTCCAGCGGGTCCCGGAGCCGAAGTCGTCGCCGAAGAACAGGCTGCACCTGGACGTGGCGGTGGACGAGGCTGCGTCGGCGATCGCCCGGGCGCAGGCGCTCGGCGCGCAGCTGACGGGCGCCGCGGAGCTCGGCCCGGAGGGCGACGGCTACGTGGTTCTGCAGGACCCCGAGGGCAACGAGTTCTGCTTCGTCGTCGACAACGGCGGGCGGTGGGCCGCGCACGTGCGCGCGGCCCTCGACGCAAAGCCGTGACGGCCCCGACCTTCCGGTTCGCCGCACCGCTCTGGGCGAGCGAGGGCACCGGTGCGTGGGTGCTGCTCACCGTGCCGTTCGACCAGGCCGACGCCATCGACGACCTGTCGCAAGGGGTGCGCCACGGGTTCGGCTCCGTGCGCATCGAGGCCCGGCTCGGCACGACGACGTGGCGCACGTCACTGTTCCCGGACAGCCGCCGGAAGAGCTTCGTGATGGGGGTCAAGCGCGCGGTGCGGGAGGCGGAGCGCGTCGACGTCGGCGACACGGTGCACGTCGAGGTGACGCTCCTCGAGGTCGACGGCGCCACCGCCGGCTGAGGGTTCACGCCCCGGCGGGGACGTTCGTCACCCGCGGACGGCCTGCCGCAGCGGCAAGGATCGGCACATGAGGTCCACCCGGTGAGCACCGTCCGCTCCGGTCCGCCCGGCACGCCGTGCCCGCCGTGCCCGCGCTGCGGCTACCCCGCTGCGCCGCGGGTGCCCCGGCCGTCGTCGCGGCTGATCGCCGCCGCCGCGGTGGGCGGACTCGTCGCGAACATTCCGTTGCTGCGCACGTGGGGCCTGCACTGGGGCGCCACCGAGCAGGAGTTGGACGCGACCCTGCCCGGCGACGACCTGGTGCGGGACGCGGACGTGGTCGCCACCCGCGCCATCGCCATCCGGGCCGACGCGTCCCGGGTGTGGCCGTGGATCGCGCAGCTGGGCCAGGGCCGCGGTGGCCTGTACTCCTACGACTGGGCGGAGAACCTCGTCGGCTGCGACATGCACTCGGCCACCACGGTGGTCGAGGAGTGGCAGCAGCCCCAGGTGGGCGACGACTTCCGGCTGCACCCGAAGGCGCCCGCGCTGCGCGTCGCGGTGGTCGAGCCGGGCCGCGCCCTCGTCGTGCACGGCGCGGTCTCGCCCGGCCAGGCCCCGCCGCCGTACGACTTCTCCTGGGCCTTCGTGCTGTCCCGGCGCACCGCCGACAGCTGCCGCCTCGTGGTCCGCGAGCGGTACGGCTACACGCGCCGTCGCGCTGCTCTCATGGTCGAGCCGGTCGCGGTGGTCAGCTTCGCCATGAGCCAGAAGATGCTCCGCGGCATCCGCGACCGGGCCGAACGCAGCTAGCCGGACATCTCCACGGAACTGGGGACTGCACGGCGACGGGCAGATGCCGTAGCATGGTCCCCGTAGTCGCAGTGCCGAGTTTGCCGTGAGGTTCTTCCCAACGGACGACGACCACCGTGATTCACCGGTCCCGGTCGTCGGGGTCGACAGACAACCGCAAGGAGAACAACATGGCTACCGGAACCGTGAAGTGGTTCAACGGCGAGAAGGGCTACGGCTTCATCGCTCCCGAGGATGGCGGACCGGACGTCTTCGTCCACTACTCGGCCATCAACTCGAGCGGCTTCCGCTCGCTCGAGGAGAACCAGCGCGTCTCGTTCGAGGTCCAGGCCGGCCCCAAGGGCCCGCAGGCCACGAACGTCACGCCCGCCTGATCTCAGGCCCGCAACGCCCGAAGGGCGCTGACGACTACGGTCGTCGGCGCCCTTCGTCGTGTGTGGCGTGGCCCCGCTGCCGCGCCACGCGCCGCGGACTGACGGCGCAAGCGCGCCCCGACGCACCCTAGACTCGCCTCCGTGATCTTCAAGGCGGTGGGGGACGGCCGTCCGTACCCCGACCACGGGCTGACGACGGCCAAGCAGTGGGCCGACGTTCCGCCGCGCCAGGTGCGCCTCGACGAGCTCACCACGACGAAGCGGACGCTGGACCTCGACGACCTGCTCGCTGAGGACTCCACCTTCTACGGCGACCTGTTCGCCCACGTCGTGCAGTACCGCGGGGTGCTCTACCTCGAAGACGGCCTCCATCGCGCGATGCGCGCCGCACTGCAGCAGCGGCCCATGCTGCACGCACGAGTGCTGGTGATCGAATGAGCGATGCCGACCGCGCCCGCAAGCTCCGCCGGCGCCACATGCACGAACGTCAGGCCGTGGTCTTCGGCATCCTGCTGTCGTTCATGGCCCTGGCGTTCGCCACGGCCGCCGGTGTGTACACCGGGACCCTGGAGCTGCCGTGGGCGCAGCGCACCTTCGATGCGAAGCCCACGCCCACCGAGACGAAGCCGCCGGCTCCGTGCCCGCCCGCCGGCGCCGTTCCGGTGGCGGCCGGCACGATCACGGTGAACGTCTACAACGGTGCCGGCACGGCCGGCCTGGCCGCGCTCACCGCGTCGTCCCTCACCGAGCGCGGCTTCCTGGTCGGCGTCACCGAGAACGCGACGAGCCGCTACACCGGGACCGCGCGGGTCTCCTTCGGCCTCGCCGGCACCGCGCAGGCGTACACCGTCGCTGCCCACATCCCCGAGGCCGTGCTGTTCCTCGACGGTCGCGCCGACGCCACCGTGGACGTCACGCTCGGCTCGTCGTTCGTCTCCCTCAAGGACCCCACCGCGGTGGGCCTCGACCCCGCGGTGCCGCTGGTCGGCGCGAAGAACTGCGTGCCGTTCGAGCAGTTCACCCCCACGACGCCCACCGCCACGACCACCCCGGTCCCCGCGCCCTGACGAGGCCCGGCCCGGCAGCCTGACCTTCCGGCAGCCTGACCTTCCGGCAGCCTGACCTTCCGGCAGCCTGACCTTCCGGCAGCCTGACCTTCCGGCAACGCGAACCGGCCGGGCCTGCGCGAGGTGCGCGGGCCCGGCCGGTGTCGTCTGGCGTCGTGGTGTCGTGTGAGGTCAGACCTCTTCGTGCACCGGGTGGGCGGCGGGCTCGTCGCCCCCGGGGACGGAGGCCGGCGTCGCCGGCTCCTGCGAGGTGCCGCGCCACGCGGCGATGACCCGCATCAGGTGGTAGATCCCGATCGCGGCGGCGGTGCCGAGCGCGATGCCGGCGAACGTCATGTCGCCGGCGACCCAGGTGAAGTTCGCGATGCCGATCACCAGGGCCACCGCGGCCGGGAAGAGGTTGACCGGGTTGGAGAAGTCCACCTTGTTCTGCACCCAGATCCGGGCGCCGAGCAGGCCGATCATGCCGTACAGCACAGTCGCCGCACCGCCGAGCACCCCCGCGGGCACCGTGGCGATCGCGGCACCGAACTTCGGCGACATCGACAGCACGAGTGCCGTGGCACCGGCCACCCAGTAGGCGGCCGTCGAGTACACCCGGGACGCCGCCATCACGCCGATGTTCTCGGCGTACGTCGTCGTACCCGAACCGCCGCCGAGACCGGCGAGGGTGGTCGCGAGGCCGTCCGCGAACAGCGCGCGGCCGATCATCGGGTCGAGGTCATGGCCCGTCATCGCGGCGACCGACTTCACGTGGCCGACGTTCTCCGCGATGAGCACCAGCACCACCGGGACGAACAGCCCCAGCACGGAGAGCTGGATGGTCGGCGTGACGAACTCGGGCAGCCCGAACCAGGCCGCCTTCGAGATCGACGCGTAGTCCACCTCGCCGCGAATCGCGGCGACGGCGTACCCGACGAGCACGCCGAGCAGGATGGCCAGTCGGCCGATGATGCCGCGGAACAGCACGGTGATGAGGATGATGGAGCCCAACGTGACCAGCGCGGTCACCGGGGAGCCCTTGAAGTTGTCCCATGCCGCGGGGGCGAGGTTGAACCCGATGAGGGCAACGATGGTGCCGGTGACCACCGGCGGCATCACGGCGTCGATCCAGTGCGAACCGGCGAAGTGCACGACGAGCCCGACCAGCGCGAGCAGCACACCCGTGATGAGGATGCCGCCGACCGCCACGGACTGGCCGCCGCTGGCGGTGGCTGCGCCGATGGGCGCGATGAACGCGAAGCTCGATCCGAGGTAGCTGGGCAGCCGGTTGCGCGTGATGAGCAGGAACCCGATCGTGCCGATCGCGGAGAAGAACAGCGTCGTCTGCGGTGAGAACCCGGTGATGAGCGGCACCAGGAATGTCGCGCCGAACATCGCCACCACGTGCTGCATGCCGATCCCGATGGTGCGTGGCCAGGACAGTCGTTCGTCCGGCGCCACCAC
>Ga0302287_10000806_pt1 | contig 13961 bp, 12 predicted proteins | sample III_Fen_E2_4_FD_200452 | JGI IMG/M metagenome (GOLD analysis project Ga0302287, IMG submission 200452) | Peat permafrost microbial communities from Stordalen Mire near Abisko, Sweden - III_Fen_E2_4 | ecosystem: Environmental > Terrestrial > Soil > Wetlands > Permafrost | place: Sweden: Abisko...
TTACAACGAGATGGGTGAAGGAACGGGCTGTAACCGCAGGAAGCGTAACAGCCCGTAGTGACGATTGAGTTCACAAGGAATGAAGGCTCGAAGCGTTTGCATGCATGCAGATTGTTCTTGAGGTCAGACTCTACTCATTGGCTGCGGCCTTGTTCCATCCTAGACAAACTGATGATCAGAGTGAAGAATTCCCTATTTATTATAGATCTATAAAATATACGATATTGTATATTTAGTATTGTTATGAATTATCCACTTCAACAGCTCTCAGCCCTCTACCCCTTGTCTGCTCAACTAGGCGGGGTGCTTACGCACATGGAGCTTTCAAGCCTATTTGGCCTTACGAATCCGGTGTTGCTCAATCGCAGAATCAACATGTTCATCGGTGCTGGAATTTTGCAGCGGTATTGCCGAGGAGTCTATACCACCAAAGAGTTTAAGCCTACCATGCTTGCTCAAAAAATTCGCACAGATTCGTATCTCTCTTTAGAGTCTGCGCTTGCAAAATACTTGATGATTGGTACGGTTCCTCAGTTTAAGCTCTCGTGCCTCTCTACCTTGCCGGGGGCTGAATTTACTGGTGAGCCCACGATTTCGTATGGGCAGATTTCAGAGGAAATGTGTTTTGGATTCGATACGCTCGTTGATGGTACAAGGATTGCTGATCGCGAAAAGGCATTACTTGATACGCTTTATTTCTACTTGAAAGGGCGCAAATACTTTTTCAATTTGTTCCAAGACGTTGACACGAGCCAAGTCAATCGAAAGAAGCTCAATCGCTATTTGAACTTATACAAGAACCCTAAGTTCAAGACTTTTGTAAGGAGCTATCTCGATGGAAAATTTTCAAACTACTGAAGCATTACTCGCATGGATTGTCGATTTCTTTGCGGTCAATTTTGGTGCACATGCAATATTGAAGGGTGGAATGGCGCTGCGTCTTTTGCAAAGCCCACGCTACACGAACAATGCTGATTTTGTTTTTGTTCCGTACAGTTCCAAGAAAGATGCTCTTGAACTCATACATACCAAGCTTTCGCAGGTGAAAGGTTTAACGTTCACATCGACAATGAATTCCAAGGCGCTGTGTTTAAAAATTACTTATGCAAATCAAACGGCACAGGTGAAAATTAATGTTCATAAAGAATGCGCTTCCATTCCTGTTTCAACCACATTGCTTAGCTCTGTCCACGGATTGACGCCAAGACTCATTCGCATTATGGACTTGCCCACGGCCTTTGCGCACAAGCTCGCCGCATGGAATGAGCGTCACTTGCTTCGCGATCTCTATGATATCTACGCCTTTTCAACTGTGATGAAGGTTTCACCGAATCGATCCATATTGTCTGAGCGCCTTGCACATGTGCATGTCGATCCCAAAACAAAGCCTGCGAAAAATCTTGTGCAATTTAAGGCACAGTTAGTTGAAGAAGCAGATCGATTGACCGAGAAGTACATTCACGAACTATCTGCGCTTTTACCCCATGCAGAGATGGCTGGCCTTGTAATGCGCATGCAGTTTGCCGTAAGAAACTTGGTGGAGATGAATTGACGATGCGTTCTAGGCAACAACAAAGAGGATTCAGAGAAGAGTCCCAAGGCTCCTGAAATTAAATAACATTGTACCGTGTCACATACTCTATATATAGTCAGCACCCCAATTGGGAATCTCGAGGATATCACTTACCGAGCAGTTCGTATCCTCAAAGAATCTTCGCTTATCTTGGCCGAGGACACTCGTCATTCGCGCTATTTGATGGAACATTACGATATTCATACACGCCTCGAAAGCTACCATGACTTCAATAAAGAGATGGTAACTCCGCGCTATGTGAAATACTTGCAAGAGACAGGCGATATCGCATTGGTATGCGATGCGGGTACTCCAGGAATTTCGGATCCTGCATTTAATCTTGTGCGTGCTTGTATTCGTGAAGGGGTTGCCGTTCGTGCGATTCCTGGTGCATCAGCGATGCTTGCTGCTTTGGTTACCGGCGGTATGCCTACGGATCATTTCCGCTTCGAGGGTTTTAGCCCCAAGAAGAGTGCTCAACGCATTCATATGTTAGAGCGCCTTAAAGAGAAGGCTGAAGAAACTCTGATCTTTTATGCTTCACCGCACAACGTCGACAAGTTCTTGGGAGAGATTCGCACCGTGTTTGGCGAAGTGCCTATCGCATTGATGCGCGAGCTCACCAAAAAATTCGAAGAGCATTTGCACGGCACGCCCACAGAGTTGCTGGCGCATTTGAAGGCGCATCCACCCAAGGGTGAGTTTGTTTTGATGTTTCATCCGCAGGGTAAAGGCTAACCTTCATGCAATTTTTGTTGGCGCGTATAAAGGCTTATCCCATTCGCTGCACAATTCTTCTTCAGCTCTTAGCTTTTTTGCCCTTGCAAGCGTTTAATCCATCTGCGCGTTTATCGTTTGTGCCTGCGGAGCTGATTTACGTAGCCTTGGCACTTGTGTTCTTGTTTGCTCGCAGTGTGCGCTTGGTGTGGCGCAAATGGTTCGGTGCAATTCTTGCAATTCAGTCTGTGTTCGTGGTTAGCTATTACAACCTGCATGAAGGAACGCTTAGCCTTGTCTCATTCTTTATGGTACTTGGGCCTGGGTTCCTTTGGGGTTTGTTTGAGTTAATTCGTTGGAGCATTGGGCATATTCGCGATTCACGTAGTCAGCAAGCTTTATTCTTGAGTGCGTTGTCGTGGGGTGTGTTTGCTTTTGCATATCCGCCGTTGCCGATGGGGCCTGCTGCCTTGGCTTTGCTCGCTCCGTGGATTTTTGTGATGCGGCGTCAACCGATGGGACGCGTATTGTTTGCCACCTTCTGGTCGGGCATTATTTTTCATTCCATTAGTTACTTCTGGATCTTTAACGTAGCGAAGGTTGGGCCAGCACCAGCGGTTATCAGTGGTCTCTTTTTGTTGGTGAGCTACTTCTCCATGTTTTACGTAGTGGGTGCATGGTTCTTTGTGAAGCTGCGTGATAAGGTCGTGGGTGGCATTCATCTTGTATGGTTCTTCCCTTTGATATGGGCGGGTATAGAGGTCTTGCGTAGCTATGGGCAAATCAGTTTCCCATGGGGGCATTTGGGTTATGTGTTTGGCAATCATGTGCCGTTGGTGCAAGGGCTCGCATACATTGGTGTTTATGGTTACACGCTGATCATTCTCTATTCAAACATGTTGCTCGCAAAAGCCATGGAAGAAAGTCGCATCAAGCTTGCCTTTGTGCCATTGATCATCCTAGTCGCATTATGGTTTCAAGGGATTCATGCAATACATAAAGCCGATGATGAAGCAAAACAAAACGGCGCACAGCCCAGTATGCGCTTCGCTTTGGTGCAACCATCCATTTCACAAACCAAGAAATGGTCGCGCGAATATTTTGATTCCGTGATGACCAAAACCTGGTCGATCCTTGATACTGTTCATACGGATAGCCTTGACCTTGTTGTGTTGCCTGAAACAGCTGTGCCTGATTTTCTTTCGCTGCGTCCGCGTGAAGACTTGCGCTTTCGTGTGTTTGCTCGTGAGCATCATGTGGAGTTAATGGTCGGTGCGCTCAACTTTGATCGCAATGGTCCAGAACCTCGTCACTTCAATTACTACAACTCCGCGTTCTTGTTTCAGAGCAGTGGAGTAAAATCTGAGTATCGTAAGACGCGTCTCGTGCCGTTCAGTGAGTATCTGCCTTTCAATGGGCTCATCCCAGTAATTAATTACGTAGACCTAGGTGAAGGAGATTTTTCTCCCGGCGATACCTTACCCACCATGGGTTTGCAGTCATGGACTCCCAACATCTGCTATGAAAGTATTTATCCTGATGTGATGCGCAGGATGGTTCGTAATGGAACGCGCCTTGTGGTAAACATCACTAATGATGGCTGGTTTGGAAAAACGACTGCACCTGGTCAGCATGCAAATTTGATTCGCTATCGTGCGATTGAAGCGGGACTTCCGATTGCGCGTTGTGCAAATTCTGGGATCAGCATCTTCTATGATGCACAGGGGCGAGCTTTTGAAAAGACAGGTTTATTTGAAACGCGCGTGGTGTATCATCGTTTGAATTTGCGCAATACGATCACGGTCTACACAATGATTGGTGACTTCGTAGAAACATTACTCAGCATTATTCCGTTGGTGTTTCTCGCGGGTATTCTTTTGATTCCGCATTTAAAGAGAAAGAGCTCGTAACCCTTGTTTTATAAGGGTAAAGCAGTGAATAGAATGTGATTTGGGCAAAAAAAAGACCCGTCTTGCGACGAGTCTTTTTTAATTCTTGCGAATTAGACGGCCTTTTTAGCGACCTTCTTAACAGCCTTCTTAACGGCTTTCTTGACGGCCTTCTTAGCGACGACCTTCTTAACGGCCTTCTTCACAGCCTTGACAGCCTTCTTAGCGACGACTTTCTTAGCAACTTTCTTGACGGCCTTTTTAGCAGCTTTCTTTGGAGCCATTGTTTACCTTCCTATCTATTGTTGAACGTGGTTGTTGGTTGGTTGTGATCGTGTTGTTATTAAAATATCAATTCACTTGAAATCATGCAAGTGCTTTATTAGAAAAAAATTTTATTTGTCGCGCACCGCTTGCACATAACACTTGAGTGCTTCGACACTTTGTGCGTAGAGATCAGTGAATTTGTGTGCAAATGGAGGCACCTTATAGGGGTGCATTCCGAGTGCATCATGCAATACTAGCACTTGTCCATCAACCAATTTTCCTGCTCCAATTCCAATGGTGGGAATGCTTGGCAACGCTTGGGAGACTAGGTATCCAAGCCTTTCTGGTATGTGTTCAAGTACCAGTGCAATGATTCCGAGTTGAGCGATTGCACGCGCGTCGGTCAAAATCTTTTCAGCCTCTTCAGAGGACTGACCTTGTTGTTTAAAACTCGTTGCGGTTTGTGGAAGAAGTCCAAGATGACCGACCACAGAAATATTATTTCTGATGAGAGCTTCGATCACATTGAGATCTGCTCCTTCGACTTTTACGCTGTGAGCACCGGCAGCGAGAAGTCTTTTCGCGTTCATCACTGCAGTCGATGGATCGCGATCAGATTGCCAAGGCATATCGGCAACGATGTGAGTACTAGTTGCTCCGCGCCTTACTGCCCCAACGAACATAAGCATTTCATCCATGCCAATTTCTCGCGTACTTGCATAGCCAAGAACAACATTTGCTCCAGAGTCTCCCACTAAAATCATATCGATGCCTGAGGCTTCCGCAATGCGAGCGAAGCATGCGTCGTAAGCTGTGATCATTGCGATGGGCAGATTGCCTTTACGCAATTTGAGTTCATTGGGATTCAGCATGATGTTCTCCTTCGATGGATGTTCCGCGAAGTTCATCAAGCCAAGCAAGGGAGCGAATGTCTAAAGCGAGGCCTGTATGAATGCGCAGAAATGAAATGAAAAAATGTTCGAGACGCGAGGGTGAACCTTCGTCAACGTGCCGTTCGATAAAGATATAGAGCTGCTGTAAAAAATCGAGATTCCAACTGGGACGTCGTGTTCCAAGACAGCTTGCACAAACGCCGCCACCCATTGCTGGCCAAAGGTCTGCGGGCGCACTATGCAATGGATTTTCACATTCAACACAACGTTCTAAGCGCAGTTCAAAACCTAAGCTTTCTGTGAGACTTTGCAGAAAGTGTGCGAGTATGAATGCGGCTTGAACTTGCGGGGTATCTTGATCGAGCGCAAGGAAAGAGTTTGCGACAAGCTCAAATTCTTCGCGGTAGTGTCCACCACTTTGCGCAAGGCGAAGAACTGTCTCTGCAATAACTTGTGCCATGGCGAGACGCTCTAAATCTTTTCGGAGTTCGGTATGATAGCGCACAAGAGTTGCTTCACGTGGGAGTTGCAGCTCGCTCCGCGTGGAGTGACGGTACACAACTTCGGCGATGGCAAGTGGATCAAGCGATGCGCGGAAAGAGCTTTCTTTTCTACGAGCACCTTTGATGAGCAAAGAGATAACACCCACATCGGGACTCAGCGCCTTCACTATAAAGGAAGATTCGCTATAAGGATAGCGATGCAGAATCACGATGGGGGTCTTGATCATGAGTTAACCAGGAGGCCAGGCGAGTGGTCTTCCGCCGAGTACATGCATGTGAATGTGATCTACGCTTTGGCTACCATCGCTCTTGCAATTGAAAATAAAGCGACCACCTTTCTTGCCCATGCCTTCGCTCACGGCAAGCTCTTGCGCAGTAAATGCGATCTTGCCAAGCAAGGCTGCATCTTCGATTTGCACTTCAAACATATTGGCGATGTGCTTTTTCGGAACTACCAAGAAATGCACTGGCGCTTGGGGTTCGATGTCGTAGAACGCAACGATGTCTTCGTCTTCGTACAATTTCTTCGAAGGAATTTCACCGCGAATAATTTTACAGAACAGGCATGAATCGGACATAAGATTTACCTCACGCATAATTTAGACAATGTGCGTTGAAGAGTTACAGAGTGGGAACGCGCGGCAGGTCAGATTCTACGAATACGCGGTTCACTGATCCTTCAAGCACCTAGCTGAGAACCCATTCGATTGGGATCCGTAGCTGAGCTCCACGGACGTATTGCCATAGAACATCTGCTGGAAGTACGCGAAGGAAATCCCATCATTCAAAGTCGTCCACCAAGTGCCGTAGTTGCCGACATTGATAAACGAACCACTATGGAAGAGGCCACCAGGCAAGGCAGAAAAGCCAGAGGTGTTGGTACCGATGGTTTCTCCGGAAGTCCACCCGGTCACAGATTTAAGTGCGGTACCAGCAATGTCAGAACCACCCAACGCAGATTCCAAGGAAGTCCATTCCTCATCCGTTGGCAAATGCCAGCCAATGGGACAAGCATGCAAAGCGGCTTGGTAGTTATACAACGCTCCGTAGGTGTTGTAGGTGGTGGCGTTGTCGAGGTAATATTTGGCGACGACGTCACTATTATCAGCCAGAGCACTTATGCTAGGCATCCAAGCGAGATTCTCGGCCATCCACACTTGGGAATATCCAGTGCCAATTATGGTTACCGTTTTATAGATCTTTTCGCCACAGGACAGCGTTTTGGCTGTGGCATTGTAGGGGCAGGTTTGGGTATTGCCAAAAATCGATAGTGCTACGCCACCCACAACGTTCAATGAGTAATTGTTTGATAAACTCAATGTACCTTGGATAATTGCATAACTCCCAACGGCTTCACCCGTAGCACGGGTCAAGGAGCCTGCAAAGGCGTCATTACCAAGGAGAATGCCTGCTGAGGTATATGTGAACTTTATTGGGTCGGGGTCTCCTGCATATTTCGAAAAAGCATTAGGAGTTACCGTGATAGAAATCTTGGTAATGCTCGCAGTAAGCCCAAGGATCTCGATCAAACGATAGTTCATTGCTTTAGCACCACTCAAACTCGAACCTGTTACCGTCACCGATTTACCCACACCAGCATTCGCATCCACAAAATTTGCTGTGCCTACATTCAATGCAACATCATCTGTTCCCACAATTCCAGAAAGTATTGCGCCTGTGATGATTGCAACACTTGTACCATCGTACACCTTGCTGGCAGCCTTAGCACCAGTCACGGTAAGGGGCTTGGGTGTAATCGTTGCAGTTACTCCGCTGATCTCGGTCAAGTTATAGTTCGTAGCCTTGGCACCGCTTATGTTTGAATTTGTTACCGTCACCGTTTTGCCCGTGCCCACATCTGCATCTGTAAAGGTCGCTGTGCCAACATTCAACGTCACGGCATCTGTTCCCACAATTCCAGAAAGGATAGCGCCTTTGATCATTGCTATGGTTTTCCCATCATATATCTTGTTTGCGTCCATGGAACCAATTACCGTCAAGGGTTTTGCTGTAATCGATGCGGTTAATCCGCTGATTTCGATCAAGGTGTAGTTCGTAGCATTGGCACCGCACAAGCTTGCACTTGCTATTGTCACCACTTTGTCTGTGCCAACATTCGCATCAGCAAAGGTTGCTGTGCCTACGGTCACCACATCTGTTCCTTCAATTCCCACGAGCGTTGCGCCCGTAATGATTGCACTGGTTGTGCCATCATACACCTTGCTTGCAGCCGCAGCATCAGTGACGGTAAGGGGCTTGGGCGTAATCGTTGCGGTTAGCATACCGATTTCCGTCAAGCTATAGTTCGCCGCTGATGCCCCATTCAATCTCGAGCTTGTCACCGTCACCGTTTTATCGGTTCCTGCATTCGCATCCGTAAAAGTTGCTAAGCCAACATTCAGACTCACATCGTCTGTTCCTACTATTTCAGAAAGCGTTGCGCCGGTAATTGTCGCATAGGCTGTTCCATCATACACCTTGCTTGCAGCCGCAGCACCCGTAACCGTAAGGGGCTTGGGCGTAATTGCGGCTGTTATGTTGCTATTCACGAGCAAACGATAATTAGCTGCATCTGTGCCAAGCAAACTCAAACCAGTCACCGCTTTGTTATTTCCAACATTCGCGTCGACAAAGGTCGCCGACCCCACATTCAACGACACATTATCGGCCCCCAGCACTTCAGCGGAAAAAAGCGTTGCGCTCGCAATGGTTGCTGTGGTTGTTCCATCATAGACTTTATCCAAAGCCACCGCTCCTGTTACGGTAAGAGGCTTTGGTTCTACCGTGAACGACTGCGTAACCATTGCGGCAAGATTGAAATTTGCATCACCTGTTTGGCTGGCTTGGATTGTACATACACCAGCACCCACAACGCTTGCAAGTACTCCATTCACCGCGCATACCAATGGTGTTAACGAAGAAAAAGAAACCTCAAGATTCGAGTTCGTACTAGCAGTCAGTAAGAAATTTGCATCACCATAAGTCTTCTCGCTTGGTGCAAGGAAAACAATGCTCTGCACTCGACTTGCAAGCGCAAGCTTCACAGAATCGGTCGCATTGGAAAGTACAATAGAGAAACTGCTCCCTGTTGCTGCTATTTTTGCTGAACCCACAGTCAGCCAAGCTGGACGCCACAACAACGTGTCGAAGCTAAAGTCAACATGCGCGGTCTGCCCTACCAAGGCATAAAACGAACTGGGGGCGATACCTGCCGTACTTGGTTCTAGCACGGGGCTCACCATTCTTAAAGTCATATCCGCAATTACACCAGTCAGGTTCACCACACCAATACGCCCAACCACATCACTTTGATAACTCACAATCAACGAGTCCGTAACAGCACCAAGCTTCGCAAGGCGATTCACCTGAACACGAGAGATGCCAGCCACATTGCGTACCACATACACGCCGCGGGCAAGGTTTGTTCCTTCCATTTTGCGACCCAGAACATTAAACACCTCTTGCTCTGCGCTCTTCTTTGCCAACGGCTGCACATTGCGTACAAGTGTCGTCGCCATGCGTACCAAGCTCCAGTTGCCCGCAGAGTCTGTTGTCGTACTAAAACTTGAATCTTTGAGAGCCACCTCAACACCTGCAATGCCTGCGCCAGAAGCGTCGCCCACCCAACCCGATAGGTTAATATCACTTGCAAATACAGTTGTTGCAACGCTTAAGCCTAAGCTTAAGACCTTTAAAAGCAGGTTTTGTTTCATTGAATTTCTTGGTGTATGAGAAGTACGTCGTGATAATCAGAGTTAGACTGATCATGGATATACGCTCGGAGTATAGTTATGCGACGAAGATCTGGCGCGATAATCTTTTCTTGTACGATGCAAAACGATTTTCAATAAACGCGTGGCAACGAAGATTACGGAATTCACTTCGGGGTTTCATAACAAAAAAAAGGAGCTCCGCAGAGCTCCTTAGTTTCAGAATCGCTGAAGCCTAGCCTTGCTTGCGCGCAGCTTCCTTCACGAAAATGCGAGCAAGCTCTTGTTGTTGCTCGATCACTTCGCGCTTCTTAGTTTCTTCCTTGCAGTTCACACATTTGGTGGCTGTTGGAACGGCTTCAAGGCGAGCTTTGGGAATGAGTCCACGGCAAACCTTGCATACGCCGTAGGTTCCTTTGCGAACGCGATCTAGCGCATTTTCAATGTATACGAGATACTTGCTTTCACGTTCTGCGAGTTCCAAGTTGGTTTCGAGTGTGGTGTAGTCGCTCGCTGCATCAGCTATATGGTTGGTGTATCCAGAAATCTCACCACCTTGCTCAGTTTGACTGCGCGACAAGTTGGCGTCTTCAATTGCCGATAGCTCTTCAACGAGTGTTGCGCGCTTTTCGGTCAAAAGAATTTCAAAAAAATGAAGGTCGCTATCGGACATTTTTGCGGGAATTGCGGACACTAATTTCACCTCTACAGGGGGTTTGGGCGGGCGTCCAAAGGGCGCGAGCGCTGGCTTTGCGACTGGTGCGGCCTTCGGGGTTGCTGCGCTGACAATTGGTTTTGCCGCCACAGGTTTTGCCACTGCTTTGACTGGTGCAGGAGCTTTAGCTGCCGGTTTTGCTACAACTTTTGCGGCTGGCTTAGAGACGACCTTAGGGACGATCTTAGCCACAGGCTTTTTCGCAGGAGCTGGTTTCGCAGCGACCTTTTTCGCAATGGGCTTTACCGCCGCTTTCTTGGCGATAGGTTTAGCGATTGCTTTTACTGCGGCTTTCGCTGCAGGTTTAGGCGCCGATTTTGTCACTGGCTTAGTCACAAACTTTTTAGCTGCGACAGGTTTAGCTGTGATTTTTTTTGCAATGGGCTTCGAAGGTTTGCTCTTGGTTTTCACCTCGATTCTCTTCTTGGGTGCGGGTTTGCTTGCCGCGGTTTTGTTGGGCGCAGCCTTGTTGGGCGCGACCTTAGAGACCTTCTTGTTTGCAGAGGTCTTGGTCTGCGTCTTTTTTGCATCCTTCTTCGCCATCGTATCCTCAATGGAATTTGCGTTGAAATAAGCGTGTGTACGAAATGGAAAAGTACCCCAAAAGAGTATTAGATGCAAGGAGTTTTTCTGAATGACAAGAGATCGATCTCACTCGGTGTAAGATTGCGCACAGCACCCTTGGGCAAGTCTCCGAGCCTTAGTGGCCCTAAGGAAATTCGGATCAAACGCAATGTTTCAAATCCGAAATGCATAAGAATCCGACGAATCTCTCTTTTCTTCCCTTCGGTAAGAGTAACCTCCAACCAAGAGTTCTTTTCCCCTTGCCGCAGTAAGCTTGCGCGTTTTGCATGCAAAAATTGCCCTTCGTCAAACACGCCTTTTTCCATTTGTTCCAACTGAGAATAATCAGGGGTGCCACCGACTTGCACATGGTAAATTTTCTCGATGCTATTCGCTGGATCAAGGATTTTATTAGCCCAAACGGTGTCGTTTGTAAGAAGCAATAAGCCTTCACTCGCCTTGTCGAGCCGCCCAACAGGGCCTACATGAGGAAAGTTCTTCCCCTCAAGACAGGTAAAAATAGTTGCGCGCCCTTGCTCATCGCTTGCTGAGGTTACTAGTCCCCTTGGCTTATTTAGCATAAGATAGACGAGCTCTTGCGTAAGCAATGCTTGTCCGTCAATGAGGATCTGATCCGCTATGCACGTTGGAAATTCAGGATCGAGTGTGGGTCTGCCATTCACCGATACTACTCCCGAACGGACTAGTTTTTCGGCTTGACTACGAGACGAGTGGCCCGCTTTGTTAATGACACGAGCTACACCCATGCGCTTTTCCATAATCATGTGGGAAAGCTAGGAATTGCTGGGAGAGTGATCGTAAACGTGCTGCCTTCGTCTTCGACAGAGGAAACCTCAATTCCACCATTCATACGATGGACTAGGCGCTGCACAATGGTTAAGCCTACGCCTTGGCCAGGCACATCACCACGTGGATTCAGTCGATGGAAAAGGCGAAAAAGCAAGGGTGCTAGCTCTTGTTTAAAACCAAGGCCGTTGTCGATGATGTGATAGTGAACTACACCACTCTTCAGTTCACTCATAATTTTGATCACAGGCTTGCGCTGTGGGTGGCGATATTTTAAGGCATTGTCCAATAGGTTTGCAAAAATTTGCACGAGAAGATTTGGATCAGCAAAACATGGTTCAAGATCGTCAAACAAAATATGAGCTCCATGCTGACGAATCTGATGCTGCATGCTCTCGGTTAATTTTTGCACAAGTGAAGACACCGCCACCTTTTGAATTTCAATAGGTAAGCGTCCAGAGCGATTGACGGCAAGTAATCCATCAAGCAGCATAGACATACGAGCAACGGATGAATCAATGAACTGCATTCCTTCATTCAGCGCTGTGACATGTTGGCTCAAAACAGAAGGAGCCGGTGGTTCTGGTAATGAAAGCAGTCGTTTAATTTCAATAAGCTCTGTGCGGATTTCATTCGCGAAACCACTCATATTCAGAAGTGGAGAGCGTAAATCATGTGAGGTCGCATACAAAACAGATTCTTGCTCATCCGTTTTGCGTTGCAAATCTTCCGTGAGCTTTTTCCGCTCTAGCTCACTTTTCCATTGTGGGGTCTGGTCTAAAAGGATGCCCGTAAAGTAAAACACTTTACCATCTTCTGACGGCATTGAACTTAAGCGGATCCAGCGTGGTTGTCCATCGGGGTGGTTGAACAGCGCTTCGAACTCAAGAGGCTGCTTGGCAATGCGCACAAAGTCACTCAGGTGCTGGAGTCGTTCGTTGTCGTCAAAGGATAATCCGTTTTTTAACACGCCAAGAAATGTTTCTTTCGATGTTGTCGCGCCGAGTACACTCTCAACATTACCGGACATTGAATCAACAAAAGCTTTTCCTGTCTCATCAAAATGCAAGCGATAAATCACCGCAGGAATGTTGAGCATCATAAGGCTTAGTTGCATCTCACTACTCACCAATTGATCTCTGATATGCACGGCCAAATGAATTTCTTTTGAAAAGGAAAAATTCATTCCGACGATCATGATAATAACACCAATGTGCTGAAGTAGAATGGGGGGGAACGCAAACCAATGCATGTCTAAGATCGTGTCGTACACCAAGCACAGTAAGATGATTCCAAGTCCCGTGGTGAGATATCTACCTGAAAGAAAACTCGAATCCTTAGTTTCAAAAAATAGTGCACGCACAAAAAACAAAGCAAAACAGATGGCAACCAAAAGCACAGATGCGGCATAGAGAGACGTCATGCTCTTTTGGTAATCGGGTGAAAAGAATGACTCGCCCCAAGGCAATTGCACTGAGGTGACAACAGGCATTTGCGAATAAAAGCCTCCATTATGCAAGAGGACTATGCACAGGAAAAAGAAGGCCGAAATTGCCCACACAAATTTTGACAACCGCCCTCGTTTTCCATGAAGGTAACTCTCGATAAACGGTGCCATTGTAGCCATGATAAGCCACACCAAACCCCACTGCACCATATTGATGCGGTGCGAGATGATGGGGTCTGCAATAAATGAACGGATAAGCCACAGGAAATCGTGAATACAAACAAGAGACACAAGGCTTGCAAACCAGAGATGAACTCCAAGCGTTTTTTTCCAAATCGCCACGATAAAGTTTTGCATGCCAACCCAAGCGGTCAGGGCGACAACCAAAACCAAGGCATACCTGTATAATTCCATGGCCATATTATACCGCTTTTGTGCATCCGTTAAGGTAAAAAGGTTTGGGCGCATCCGTTAAGGCAATGGCGTGGGTGAATCTGTTGGCCTCAACGGACCGGGCACTATTCCATGGCAAGCAAGCTTGCTCATGGAACGCAGCCACCAAGGTTGGTTCAACCAAGGTGTCTGCGCCCTTCGGGTCACGGTCCCTTGCGCAAAGGCAAATTGCCCGCACATCACAGCGCCAGGTGTCATTGCGGCTTGACCGCAATCTCGACCTACGCATCCAGAGCGGTCGTGGTGAGAGGCCCAGGGTCCGATCGCAAACGCTTCTCTAAACGCGAGGCTCGACTGACCCTCGGTCCTTCTCCCCAAGCCCGCTCTAGCATCACACGGCACAATTTCACGCATGCATACTCGCGGGCAAGTGGCGGGGGATGCTAGGGAATACAAGGTGAAAGAGTAAAGAGTAATACAACA
>Ga0302287_10000810_pt1 | contig 13896 bp, 10 predicted proteins | sample III_Fen_E2_4_FD_200452 | JGI IMG/M metagenome (GOLD analysis project Ga0302287, IMG submission 200452) | Peat permafrost microbial communities from Stordalen Mire near Abisko, Sweden - III_Fen_E2_4 | ecosystem: Environmental > Terrestrial > Soil > Wetlands > Permafrost | place: Sweden: Abisko...
AAAAAAAGACGACCCCTCGGAGGTAGGTCGGCTTAAGGCGCGAAGGGATCGGCGAGCGAAGGTTTGACTAGGAAGTCGCGAGAGCGCAGGCATAGCACCGCTATGTCAAGCGAGCGCGGCGCACCTAGGCGAAGCTGCAGCCGCCGAGCACCAGCGACGCAAGCCGACCTACCGGAGAATTAAGACTCGTCGGCCTTCTTCTTCACAATGTCCATCAAGTCTTTGAAGGTTTTGGTTTCAAGAATCTTAGTGAATTGGTCACGGTAATTACGCGCAGTAGATAGATCATCAATCACCAAATCCCATGCTTTCCAGTTGCCATCTTTGGGCTGTTCGAACTTGTAGACCAACACGGTCTCTTTGCCCTTGTTGTAAATATGCGAAGTCACTTGGCTGCCATCGCCCTTTGTTACTGCAGGCTCATAGCGAGAAGAATCAGACTTATAGACTTCAAGCTTTTTGACCGATGAATTTTCAACCATGCGCTTGAAATTCTTTACGAATTCAGCGCGAGTCGCATCATCTAATCCCTTCCAAGTAGCAGCGGGCACAGACTTTTTTGCTAAGACTTCAAAGTCAAAAATATCGTTGATCAAATGCTTAATGGACTCGTTGTCCTTTGCATCGCGATTCTTTTTCTTCAAATAATTCTGGAGCTCAACATCTTTCGCCTTGACAAGGGCTGATGGATCTTGTGCAGCGAAGGCAACTGAGGTTGCAAGGGCAACTAGGGCAAACAGCCGGATCATAATGAACTCCTTGGAATTTCGGCAGGGCCAATGCCAATCTTGGCAAGCAAGTTGGCTACAGAGACGTTGTAGTCGTAGAGAGCAAAGTAGAAATCCTTTTGCATCAAGATATCGCGTTTGTATGCTTCGATCAATTTTGTGCTCTCGGAAGGATCTACGTCGAAGCGCATCGCAGCACCTTTGAGCAAAGCCTCTGTTGCTCGAAGCGATTTGCGGGCACTTTCAAGCTTATTTCGCGAGGCGATAAATTCGGAATACTGAACTTCAAGTTGTAACAATAATCCATCCAAAGCATAATTATCCTTAGCCTTCAACTGCCTAAAATCAGCCTTCGCAAGGCGAACCTTTTGCAAAGCACTCCAGTAGTTGAGATTATATCGTAGACCAATGCCAAGGCTTCCCGTCAATGTGTTTACAGGATCCTGCGCAAACGCATTGGAGCTAAGCGCCCTACGATCCCCAGCCCATGATTTGGCATAAGTGAAAGATCCGAAAATGAAGAACTGTGGCCCCATCCCTTCTTCTGCAAGCCGTACTTGCCCTTCTAAAGCATTCATACCGGCGTGCATTCGCTGCATGTCTGGATTCACACTCTTGAGCCAGCGCTTCAGAGTATCCAAAGGAGGAAGTAATTCAGGGCGCTCGATAAGTGAGGAATCCTTGGTGGCAAAGGTATCTGTTTCCGCAAGACGCAAGCTGAAACGAATCGCAAGCTCAGCTTTCTGCAAACCGCTTTCAGCATCAGCGACTGCTTTATCCACTTCAAAACGCCCCGCTTTTAGCATGAGCAAATCATCTTGGGAAACAACACTCTTTTTGCCAGAGTCTTCATCGTCTTCGGCAGAATCAAGCTTGGCTTGCAAACGATCTTGCGCCTTTTGAAAATTCTCCGAAGCCTCGTTCGCAATGCGATGCATTTCTATGGCAAGCAAAAAGCCATAGTAATAGCGCTGATACTCCGCAGCTTTCTGAATGCGCGAGCCCTGAATTTCCCATTGTTTTTGTTCAAGATCCGCTCGAGCCGTACGTAATCCGGTACGTAATTGTCCAAGATTCAGAGGTTGTGCGGCGTCGATTTGTGTGCCGAAATAAGGACCGATTTTGGAGAAGTCCCATGCGTTTACAGTATCTCCGGAATTTTCAACAACACGCTTAAGACCTGGGGCAGGGCCAAACGCCATTTCGACTTGAAACTTTGGCATGATGGCATCGGCAACGATTTGATCGAGCTTGATTCGCTTGCTTTCTAAGCCAAGACTCGTTTCATAAACCTGAGGATCATTGGAAAGGGCTGCATCGACAAAACCATTGCAGTCAAGCTTGACCTGAGTTGCCCCCGCCATAACAGCAAAAAAAAGTGCGAGCCTAAGCCCGTTTCGAAAGAATAATTCCACAAATAGAAGTTTATAAAAATTGACACTACTCCAAGACACCATACAACTCCGTCAATCGACGATACTCCGTTAAAATCCGTCGGGAATAGTCCGTAGGGAGATTAGCCCCTGATCGAAGTCGCTGTTCAAGAGCTAAAGGGCCTATGTTATATGCCATGAGCCCTTTGCTTACATTGCCATAGCGTACAACCTGCCTTAGCAAGTAGTAGGTGCCTAGCAAAAGGTTTACATCGGGCTTCATTAGGTCTGCCTCTGAGCGAATATTTAAGCCAAGGTTGCGCCCCATGATCTGAGCCGTTTCGAGCTTGACTTGCATGAGCCCGAGTGCGCCACTTTCAGCACCCGAGACAAAGTGCCCGCGTGCGGCAGGGTTACTACGACTCTCCGCTTGCATCACAGCAACGATCAATAAGGGATCAAATCCGTAGGTGCGAGATTGATTCCACAGAGTTTCGGTGAGTCGTCCAATTTGGCGAGGTGCCATTTTCCCTTCGACAACACCTCCGACAGCCAAGCGAGTCCGCACAAAGGATGCTGCCCATTCATTACGCTCTTTCAAGCCATCTACGTCATCATTCAAAGAAGTGATGCGAGCATCTTGTTCAGAAAGCTTCATGGAGTTCATTGTCCAACTAACCGCGAGCCATCCAATCAGCAACAGATTCACGACAACTAAACCCACCACCCACACCTGGGACAGTTCCACCATTGCCCGCGGCTTAAGCCAAGCAAACCGGCTCTTCGACCACGGATTTTCAATGGCTGCATAGCTCACGGTTTCACACTCTCGAGCACGCTTGGCTTCACGCTATCACGCACATCTAACGAATCCGGGAACGCGCCTTCAAAAGGATCTGCAACGGCACCTTTCCGCTTCTTCTCGAGTCCTTCCAAATAATCCATCCACGCCTGTAAGCTGTCAGGAGTAGCTCTACCGGCCTTTGACTCTAGCAAACCTAGATCTTTCAAAGGCCCAACAGCGGCACGCAGGTCTTGCAAATTTCGCGTCAAAGTATGCTGTCGATCTTCAAGCGCAAGGATTTGTCGTTCGCGAGTGCGAATTTCGTTTTCTTGAAAATTCACCATCGAAACGAGGCTCAAAATCCAACCGAGCACAAGCACGCTCATGACCACAGCCATATTGGTAGAGAGACGAACACCTGTGCGCTTTGAGAAGGTTACACCACGCCTGCGCAAGCGTTCAATGAATCCCGAACGCGAGAAATCATCTAGGCTGGCATGAATTTCAAAAACATTTGACCAGCGTCTAAAGAACTGCCAATTTTCTTCGCGAGTAAAAATGAAAGCCAAGCGACCATCGCGTGCGGTCACTTGATTTAACAGGTCTAGAAATAGTTCGAGGTACGACGAATCACGAAATTGGCAACGCTCAAGATCAATGAGATACGTACGCTTGCGCTCTTCCGTAATGCTTGCAAGCTTTTCACGCAACGCAGGAATTTGTTCTGCCGTAAAAGTGCCGCGCAGCGTCACGAGAACACTGTAGCCGTAGTCTTCAAAGGATACGTCGATTAGATCAGCACGCATGGGGGAATCCGGGGGAAAATTGAGAGTTGAAAATTGAAAATTGAGAGTCAGCCAACATTAGCCTTACGCTTACAAATTCATTGTTCCAAGGTAAACGTTGCATTCCCACCGAACTTTCAATTTTCAATTTTCCTTTTTCAACTTTTTTCATAAGAACAGCCTCCGTTTATCCATCCGTAAGCGTATATGAAAGGCGGTAGATTCTTGGCCTTTGAGTTCTAAGTCCCACAGGAAAACGAGGCGGTACCCTTGGAATTCCTCGGGAGCGGCGCCCATGGAACTTCCGAGAACAGGGCTGATAAGAACACCTGCGGGCTTTACAAAATCGAGCTGAATGCGGGCTCCTAAGGCACGGTCATCGAATACCAAAGCTTGCACACCGCTTCGCACACAAGGTACATCCGACCACGAGAGGCGTTTGCCGTCGAGCTTTAAGGATTGTTTACGTCGATTATCATCTGGGAATGTAACAACACACTCGGTAGCGAATTGGCAACGTGCGACATGGAACGTGGCGTTGGTAAGCTGCCAGCTGATTTGAAGTTCTGCATCTTCGAGCTTGAATCCGATCACCTTCACCATGCGCAAGCTGTGCGCGCGGCCTTGTACAGGAACACCTTGTTCACCGGTGAGCACTAATTGAATGCGATCACTTTGGCGTTTGATTTGGTAATCGAAAGGCGCAACCAATTGCCCTGCACAATCTTCAACGCATCCCAAAATTTCGCGTAACGAGCGTGAATCGGGCGGAATTAAATGATCGCGAAGACCCACCGAAGGTGCGCCATCTTCCAGTTGTCCATTGATCCAATTGAAGGCGAGAGGTTTAAAATCAAGGGAGCGCAGAACGCCACCATATTGCTGTTCTAACAAAAATCCGAGTTCCGGAGTGCTTGCTAAAATCTGTCGATTTCCATCGCCCAAAAAATCCACGACTTCAAGACGCATGCTACGCCCAGATAGCTTGTCTAAAGTTTTCTCAGCTTCGATGAGTTGCTGATGTGCCAAGGCGCGATTGAATAATCCACGAATACCATGCGGGCTGGGTAAGTTGCGATAAAAGCGTGCAGACTGCACAGACAAAAGGAGTGAGTCCACCGTCTGAGCATCTTGTGAGTTCAAGACTTGATGCGCACGGTAATGAAGGTAAAGAAGTTTTTTATGAATAAAGTTGGATTCAGGCCGGCGATTCAGCAATTCTCGACAAGTATGCACGGCTCCAGGCAAGCCAAGACCCGCGCGCAAGGTTGAAATTAAACTAATGCCTCCCGATGATTTTGATTGATCAATGATTCTTGATGGGGTCCAAGACTGCAATTCCATGCCCACCGAATCTGCATTTTCTATGACTTCGCCCAAAGCCTTGAACAACTCTGTTGCACCGTTTGTCCAGTTTTCGGGGAAGGCTTGCCCTTCAAAAAGGCACCCGGATTCCGATTCAGGCAGCTCACCCAACAGTTTTAGCATCGCAGGAGAATCCCCTCTTCCCCAAGCTTCCGAGAGCAAAGTGTGTGAAGGAAACACGCGAACGACGTGTCCTCCATCCTCGATGGTTCGCCAGCCCGTGATCGGCAATGGCTGCGCTAACACTTCGGAAAAGTCGGTGTCTGCGAGGATGGTGAACTCATAATCTTGCGAGCAAAGAACACTGGTCAAAGAGATTTCCCAAGCCTTAGAGGGGCATAGCCACCCCCTTGGATGGAAAGCAAAAGCTGAGCGCAAAAGTTCGCGGTGTTTGCGCATCTGCAACACCTGCAGTTCCTTGGGGAATAAGGGAAAGAGCGCTTCATGGAACCCGCCACCGAGAGGCTCAATAATGCCTTCTTTGGCTTGTTCACGAAGCCAGGCTAGCTCCTTAGGACATTTGCGCACCGCAGCTTCCAAAAACGAGCCCGTCATAAAAATTGCTAGCCGCGTTTGGCGTACGGAAACAAAATCCTTGAGTGCTGTAAGGAAGACTTGAGCTGCTGCTTCAAGGTCCCCTTCTTTCTCAGGGTGGTCGGGAACACAGATAACTGGCATGATCTTGAGTCGCTTCATTGGGCTTCCAGGGAAGGTTTGAGGCAATTGGAAATCGTCGCAAGAATAGTTCACCCACACGGAGTTTTGCATATTAATTTTCTAAAATTCCAAGAGCTGATTCAAGGAATACTAAAGTCTGATTCACAACCCCTAAGGAGTCCGATCCATATGGCAACTAAACACGTATATCTCTTCGGTAAAGGAATTACCGAAGGGGCTGCAACCCTGAAAAATTTACTCGGTGGCAAAGGTGCCAATCTAGCTGAGATGGCACGCCGTGGATTCAATGTTCCACCAGGCTTCACCATCACCACCGAAGTTTGCACGTACTACTACGCAAACGGCCGCAAGTATCCAGCCACACTCGCTAGCGATTACCGCAAGGCTGTTGCTGTGCTTGAAAAGTCCACTGGCAAGAAGTTCGGTGGCGATAAGAACCCACTTCTCGTTGCAGTGCGTTCCGGTGCCCGCGAATCCATGCCAGGCATGATGGACACCATTTTGAACCTTGGTTTGAATGACACGACTGTTGAAGTCCTCAAGGCTAAGTCAGGCAATGGCCGCTTCGCTTTCGACTCCTACCGCCGCTTTGTCCAGATGTATTCTGGCGTAGTGATGGGTGTCGAGCGCGCAAACGAAAACGAGCATGACCCATTCGAAGTCGTTCTTGAGAAAGCACGCCACAAGCGCGGTGTTGAGCATGATAACCAGCTCACCGAAGAAGATTTGAAGTCTGTGATCGTTGAATTCAAGAAGATTGTTCTCGCAAAGACAGGTAAGTCTTTCCCATCCGATCCTTTCGAGCAACTTGATGGTGCAATCGGTGCTGTGTTTAATTCTTGGATGAACGAACGCGCGATTCTGTATCGCAAGAAATACAAGATTCCAGCCGAATGGGGCACTGCAGTAAACGTGCAGTCCATGGTGTTTGGCAACATGGGTGACAATTCCGGTACGGGCGTTGCATTCACACGTAACCCAGCAAATGGTGCTGACGAATTCTACGGTGAATTCCTCGTGAACGCGCAAGGCGAAGACGTGGTGGCCGGTATCCGCACTCCGCTCAAGGTTCAGCTCATGGAGAAAACCGCGGGCCTCGAACATTGCTACAAAGAACTTTGCCAAGTTCGCAAGAACCTCGAAAAAGAATTCGGCGATCTGCAAGATTTCGAATTCACCATCGAAGAAGGCAAGCTGTACATGCTGCAAACCCGCAACGGCAAGCGCACCGCGCAAGCTTTTGTCAAGGTTGCACACGACATGGTGAAGGCTGGCCTCATGAAGCCAGAGCATGCTATTTCTTCCATCGATCCAGAAGCCATTGAGCAATTGCTCGCTCCAGGTTTCGACAAGACAGCGTACAAGGCTGCTCTTACTGAAGGCCGTTGCTTGACCAAGGGTTTGCCAGCAGGCCCAGGCGCAGCAACCGGTACCATGTGGTTCACAGCAGAGAAGGCCGAAGAAGGCGCGAAGCATGGCCCTGTGGTTTTGGCTCGCATTGAAACCTCTCCAGAAGATTTGCGCGGCATGATCGCTGCTGCTGGTATCTTGACCGCCCGTGGCGGCGTGTCTTCCCATGCAGCTGTGGTTGCTCGTCAAATGGGCAAGGTTTGCGTCGCAGGCGCATCCGAGCTGAACATCGATTACGCCAAGGGCACAATGTCTTGCGGTGGTAAGACGATCAAGGAAGGTGACTTCATTTCCATCAACGGTTCTACTGGCGAAATCATCGCTGGCAAGATCGACACAGCTCCAAGCGAATTGATCCAAGTTCTCATCAACAAGACCTTGGCTCCAAAAGACTCCGAGCTGTTCACATATTACGACTTCATCATGAAGCTCGCAGACAAGTATCGCAAGCTCGGCATCCGCACCAATGCAGACCAACCAGACCAAGCAGCGAACGCTGTTGCGTTTGGCGCAGAAGGCGTTGGCCTGTGCCGCACAGAGCACATGTTCTTTGAAGGTGACCGCATTGACCACGTTCGCGAACTCATCATCTTCGCTGCCGAATATGCTGAGTACAAGGACAAGCTCGCTGCCAAGCCAGATTCCGAAGCAACCTTGAAGAATCAGTACCAGCTGGCGATCCAGCACTTCTTGGGCGCACTCGAAAAGTTGCTGCCAATCCAGCAGAAGGACTTCGAAGGCTTGTTCACGGCTATGGCTGACAAGCCTGTCACCGTGCGCTACCTCGATCCACCTCTTCATGAATTCTTGCCACAGACAAAGGATCAGATCGAGCTGCTCGCCACCAAGCTTGGCGTAAGCTTCGACCGCGTTTCCAACACTGTGCATGCACTGCATGAGTCTAACCCAATGCTCGGTCACCGCGGCTGCCGCCTCGGTATCGTGTATCCAGAAATTTCTGAGATGCAGTCCCGCGCAATCTTCCGTGCAGCAATCGCTGTGCAGAAGAAGGTCGGTAAGGCACCGAAGCCAGAAATCATGATCCCTCTCGTTAGCTTCGATCGCGAGCTCCAGCTTCAGTTGGAAATCGTACATCGCGTGGCTAAGGAAGAGATCAAGGCTAGCGGCGTAAAGATCGACTACAAGGTCGGAACCATGATCGAAATTCCACGCGCAGCACTCACGGCAGCTGATATCGCTCAGACCGCAGAGTTCTTCTCGTTTGGCACCAACGATTTGACCCAGACCACCTTGGGCATGTCACGCGACGATTCGGGTAGCTTCTTGCCATTCTACGAACGCGCTGACGTAAACATCGTGAAGTCCAATCCATTCGCATCGCTCGATCAGACTGGCGTTGGCCGTTTGATGCAGCTCGCTGTCGAGGGTGGCCGTGCCACTCGTCCAGACATCAAGCTCGGCATCTGCGGTGAACACGGTGGTGATCCAGCTTCCATCGACTTCTGCCATCGCATCGGCTTGTCCTATGTGAGCTGCTCACCGTTCCGCGTTCCTGTGGCTCGCCTCGCGGCTGCCAAGTCTGCGCTGAAGAACGCTGTTGTTGCTGCTCCTGCGAAGAAGCCAGCAGCAAAGCCTGTTGCGAAGAAAGTGACAAAGTCATCCTCGAAGGGGATCTCTGCGAAGAAGGCGGCTCCTGCAAAGAAGACTGCGAAGCCCGTTGCAAAGAAAGTGACGAAATCATCCTCGAAGGGGACCTCTGCGAAGAAGGCGGCTCCTGCAAAGAAGGCGGCAAAGCCTGTTGCGAAGAAAGTTGTGAAGAAGGGCAAGAAGAAGTAATTCTTCGAACCTTAAAAATGAAAAGGGAGATCCGCGAGGGTCTCCCTTTTTTTTGCACAACAATATGAGTGCGCTACTGTTTTTTGCTTATTGTCTTTGAATGACCTTCTGCCATGTATTTACTGGCCCCGTGACCCGAGCAATATGCAATCCTGCATGCAATTTGCTTACAGAAACTTGTTGATCGTTCATCACAGTTTTCACCATTTCCATATGACCTTGCAAGTCAAAAACTTGGAGCAACACTGGGTATTTGCTGGATTGAATTGTGACACTCTCACCAGTCCATTGCACGTCGACATTCGTCTTTGATGTTCCAAGCGTTGCTGTGGTTGCAGACGAAGAACTTGTTGCACTGGAACTGCTTTGCGAGCTGCTCGAAGGCGCACCAATGGATTGAATCCACTGACCTGCTGGAACTTGCAAAACAATGCCATTCGTAAAGTGCACACTGCGTGCTGCATTGGTGGGATTGTATGCAGTATATGTTGTGACATTATTCTTGCGGAATGCGGCTGAAGTGGGCAAGTCAGCACGTAGCGATGTGTCCAGCGAGCCAAGAGCGCCAAGGGAAAGAATGTGTGCGTAGGTATGTGCCTTGCTTTCGCCATCTTCGGGTGTGTAGCTTGGATTGGCTGCATACATGCGCCATGCATCGTCAACACTGGTAAATGCGCGATAGCCCCATGCGATATCAACCCATTGATTTGGATCACCACCATTTTCGGAAACCATCTCCGCATAGTTTGCGCTTGCAAAGCTAGAATCCATATCCAAGTAGAGCGAAGCTCCTGTCAAAGGCAACCAGTTGATCCCATGAATCATTTCAGGATCTGCACTGAACCACGTAGCATGGTCTACCTTGCCGCCCCAAATCATGCCTGCAACTTTCTTTGTCCATGCAGCAGGGAACACATCTTGATACACGTTGAACCAATATTCACGAACGGCTTGCACCTCGGTCGCGTAAAGGAATGAGCCTAGGTCGCGCAACACTTTGTCGCCAGTGGCCTCGCCCCACATCAACAAGCCTGCAGAAAAATTCAACGACTCTGAACTCGATTCTTGATTGTTGCCATCACCAAAATTGGCGTGCCCCGAAGCCCAGCTATGTCCTTCGTAGACATCAAAGTTGCGCAAGAATGGGCTAAAGTTAGAGCCGCGGTCTGGGTTTGCAGCCTCGCGAGCAACGAGTGCGATCATGCCACCCCATTGATCTTGGTTTCCCCAGTTCGGAACCATGCGCGCAACAGTTGCCGCAGCCATGAGGTAATAGCCATAATGGAAATGATGATCGTTCAATTCCACATCGCTGCCATAGCTCGCCTTGAGGCCAATGAGCGTGCCCCATGTGGGTTCATGCGCAAAGCATTCATCGGTTTCTCCATTGGTGTAAGTAAGCCAATTTTCAAGCGAGGTTTTGAGCAAAGTCAAGAAGCGATCACGGTCGCTGGTTAAGCCTGCGGCATCGGCCAATTGCGTAAGGATTGCAAGGCGCCCCAAGTCTTTGCCAGTCCAGTAAGTATCAAGATGACGACGAACAAGCTGGGCATCTGTTTTGGCAGACCACTCTTTGATCATGGTGCTCATATCACTTGCGCTGTAGCGTGAATCGCGAGGTGCCGCAAAGGGCAAAATAGGGAACAAGCCAGGGAGCGGAGTTTGCGTGGTAAATGATTTTGCTGCAGTCAATTTTAAGCTGCCACGTGGAGTCATATAACTTTGCCCAGTATACGTTACACCCACAGCTCTGCGCCATTGGTGTGGATACAATCCAAACAGAGGCGTCGTCTCCGTGCCTTGGCGCGCTTGGGTTTGCAGCGTATAGGTCGCCACCGAGAGCGCCTTGGTGGAATCGTATGACCACGCCACTTGTGTGCCTGTTACAAACGCATAGGCATGAGCGTCGAACAACGTTTTCGTTGCAGCACTCGCATCGGGCAATACTGCTATAGCGAGGTATCCATTGGATCCGAGGTCGGTGGAAATTTTTTGACCATTCACCGTCCAAGTAGAACCCGTGGGCGCATACGCCGCATAGTGACGATCTCCTAAACCAAAAGCGATCACACCACCACTGTTGGATTGCACTACAGGAGCACCCGCCATTTTGAGTTCAATGGTTCCACTGCGTGCAAAATACACGAAGGGAAGTCCATGACCGAATGTCGCTTTGAGGCTTCCGCCATATAGGCTCGCGGTCACGGTCCAATCGGTACTTCCATCAAGTAAACTTGCAGAATTGCTTTGCCCAGGAATGCCCACCGAGATATCCCAAGGGGTTCCGTAGGCGTAGAAGTTTGTACCGGTAGCAGCACTCGAAGCAAAGCCCAGCTTAAGCCCAGCGGTGTCTGTCTGCACAGACCATGGGTGTGGAAACATGGGGTTTGATTGTGGACTTGCTGTGTTGCGTTGAAACACCAGTGACGACGCCCAATCGTTGGTAGGTATGGCTCCGGTGACATTCGCCGTTTTTGCGGGAGAAATTGCTCCACCCGCAGAATTCGTAGGTGCGATCATGCCCGCAGGGAGCTGATCCGAATAGCTGCCGAGCCCAATAGGCACGACTGCGGCAATAGCATGAGCTGTCGCCACTAGGGCGATGTGTAGAATTTTCATATTTCCTCAGCGGAAGGTTGTGGGAGAGACTCCGTGGAGCCTTATGTCATCGATCGTGAAATTTACAGTTTGCCCTGGGCTTGACCATGTTCCCAACCCAAGCAAATCAATGCTTTGAGAAACCATAGACCACACAACACCATCGGTGCGCGGCGTTGTGCCTACAGGCGGGAGTAGGCTATCGGTGGGAATCGAAATGCGAGTCCACACCGAAGGCAACACCACATTGAATCCTAAGTCAGCGCCAGCCTGAGTTGTGGGGTATTTTGTGTGAATGTAATCGGATGCAAAGAAGATGCGAATCAGCCCGCTGCCCTTGATCCAGAAGGAGATTGAGTCCATGGTGCTCAAGTCAACGCGCCCTTTTCCTGAATCTATTCCAAGATGGCAAGCCAAGCTTCCGTATGGCGCAGCGATCACAGTATCGAGCTTGATGGTAAGACCTAGTGACTTACCCTTCCATGCGTTTGAATCCAAAAAGGCCCGTGTGATATTAGAATCAACACCCGTTGGAGCAATGGTTGTGCCCGCCCCATCGTTGTACACATACCACTTGCTTCCTGCACCAAAAGCACGAATCTGTGGGATCCCTGTGCCATTGTCAAAGTCATCGATGAGCATTCCATCTTCGAGAGTTCGTGTAACCGTAGTCGTATTCGTATCAATTTGCACACCACCTGCGAAGGTTAGAGCAGCCTCGTTCGCGCTCACTAGCATCGCGAAATTTCCTTGCGGAATATTATTGATCACAAAACTTCCATCAAGAGCGAGTGTGGTTGAAAGACCCACGCCATCGAGCACCACAAACGAGCCCGCAAGTGCGTTCATTGTGCCGCGCAAAGAACCAGACTGTGCCAAGGATACCACAGAGTCTGCAGCAGTTGGGTTCTTAATAAGGCCAGCAAAACCAACGGATTGCACAAGGATATTCTTTTGCAAAATTTTCTTGGAGAACCGAAGAGTTGCAACACCTTGGGCATTGGTCTGCGCACTGTCCTGTCTTGGATTCTTGCCGAGTGTCACCAATGAATCAAAGTGTGTCATATCCACTAAGTAAACACGAGCACTAGCCACAGGAGATCCATTGGGCATTACTACGCGAACTGCAATTTCATTTTCCGTTTCAGAGGTTGTGCCTGCCGTGTTGTTGTTGGAGCAACCCACATACAAGAGAGAGAAGAGGGCGAACAAGGATTTCAATAGGTGTTTCATTCGGTCCTCCGGCATTCAGTCAGGGGAAGCAACTGCACGTTCATCTGGTACACGCGGTCACCTTGTGAGCGGCTGTGAATGAATTTAATTAACTGTTGGCGAAACCCGCGCACACGCTCTTTCACCTCTTCGAAATCATCGGCGGACAAATTCATGGTGAGGGTGGAATAATTGCGCAGTGGTTTGGGAATGCGATCAAGCCCTTCTAGCGCAAGGCGTAGCGTCTCGGATTGGAAAGTATGCACCGCCACGGATTTCCAACCTGAACCCGAAGTAACCCCAAGCTCTGATGGGCGAAACATATTCTGTGCATCGCGAATGATCAATCCCAAAGAGGTTAGCAGCTCAATGGATTCTTGCACTTGCTCACTCGTGATCGCAGGCAGTAAATGCTTGCCCAACGCATCAGGATCGGTGCCATCGTAGGGAAAATAGTCGAGGGCCGCGCGAATGGCGGTATGGTACCAACGCTGATAGAACAAGTAACCATCGCCTTCGAGTTTGCGGGCTTGGTTTGAGCGCAGTGAGAGCATTCGTTCAAACCATTCTTTGGCTTCAGAATCTTCTTTCGCCTTGGTGAAACGCACCATCGCTGCAAAATATTCAGTGTGCCGATCCGACAAATTACAAGCAGCAGCGAACAGCGCAATGGAATCGTCTGCAATATGCCTAGCCTTCGAAATCACCTTAGCCAAAAGGCTCGCATCCATTCCTGCCTTATCCCCAAAGGCTTTGTAGGAATACCAAGGCTTCTCGGCCTTGCGCAAGCGGTAGAGCTCTGCCAAGTAATCTCGGTAGTCTAGGTATTCGCAAGGGTCGAGTTCAGGGGTGTCCATGCATCAAGTATATCCCAAAACAACGAGCAACGATAAAAGGAACATGAAAGATCTCAGGACATGATTGTCCAAGGGGGAGAAGAGTTGAAAGTGGAACAGCCGGGGATCACTCCAAATGATGGGATCACGTTCCTTACGGAACTTAAAGGTCCCTGCTTGGATATATGTTGATAACCGCTAAAGCGCGGCATATCAGCGGAGGCACGGAGAAGAAGAATTCCTGAGTGAATTTTTACCCGCGTCATGGCAGCTTGGCGGCCATCTCATGCCGAGGTGACATTGTGGAAGGTTGTGAGATTGCGGCCAAGC
>Ga0302287_10000812_pt1 | contig 13891 bp, 12 predicted proteins | sample III_Fen_E2_4_FD_200452 | JGI IMG/M metagenome (GOLD analysis project Ga0302287, IMG submission 200452) | Peat permafrost microbial communities from Stordalen Mire near Abisko, Sweden - III_Fen_E2_4 | ecosystem: Environmental > Terrestrial > Soil > Wetlands > Permafrost | place: Sweden: Abisko...
TAAATCAATGGCAAGTAATACGCCAATGAAAACAATGAAGCCTATCCAAAATAAAAGAATCATGATGGAAGTATAAGAATATGGCTAATACTTGAAGAAGGAATTATCGCGATACCCCCACCGTCCGTGAATAAATGGGGTCTGCCACAGAATTCGATGTACTTGTCAACTACGTTTGCGAGTAATCGGTAAATTCTGTGGGCAGACAATCAAAAATGGGACGGTGGGGGAACGCGATAATTTGAAAACAGTGTGAAGCGACAACGCTCATTGCTACGCAATATTATGTTGCGAGCGTCGCTGACTTTTGTTACAGCCGCGAACACCCATCACCGTCACTTGCGTGCATCACCATCGCTTGCATTCGTTACTGCCGCGGGCATTCGTCACTGCCGCTTGGCGGCAGTCTCGTGGCTAAGTACTCGTCAACAACGCTTGCGAATACCAGCACGTTTCTGTGGCAAACAGTTTTTCCACAAGTAGCTTTTTACTTCGTTTTGAACTTTACTACGATATTATGCACGGATGCGGACAATCCATTGAGTTCTATAACGCTAGTTGAAATCTGCGTAACCCCTTGTGCAGTCTGCTTAGATGACTCATTCACCTTTGCGACACCACGCGAAATTTCGCTAAGGCCGTGCGCAGATTCGCTCACGTTGCGTGCGATTTCTCGCGAAGCCTGAGCTGCCCCTGCAATGTTCTTGGCGACTTCGCCCACGACATTATTTTGCTCATCCACAGAACGATCAATTGCAGAAGAAATTCCAGCAACGTCTTCGATGACTTTGGACACATCTGCAATGGCTCTAACCGCATCGTTCACACTGGACTGCATCTTCTCAATTTGATTACGAATTTTTTCCGTGGCCGAAGTCGTTTGTCTCGCTAAGTCTTTTACTTCAGTGGCCACCACTGCAAATCCTTTGCCCGCTTCACCAGCTGAAGCTGCTTCAATAGTCGCGTTAAGCGCAAGCAGATTTGTTTGTGCAGCAATATCGGTAATCACATTCACGATCTTTCCGATTTCTTGCGCTGCAGCACCAAGCTCATCCATAACCTTCTGTGAAACCTTGGCGTTTGCATCAGCTCGCTTGGACGCTTGCGCCTCTAGCTTGCATTGGTCTGCCACGCTGCGAATTGATGTTGTCAATTCTTCAATGGACGATGCGACTGTATGAACGGTCCCGCTCAATTCTTCTGCCGCAGCGGAGATTGCATTGCTATTCACAGAGGCTTGTTCTGTGGCTGCCGCAATTGTTTGTGACTGGTTGTTAACCTCTTTTGCATTGCCCGCGATTTGCGTTGAAATCACTTGCAACTCTTCGGTGGATGCAGCCACAGTTTGCGAGTTGATGGAGAGGTTTCCGAGAATTCCACACCAGGTTTCCGCAAGGTTGTTTAGGGCTCGAGTCATCACGCCAAGTTCATCGGAATTGCCATTTAACAAACGCGAGCTTAAGTCTTTATTCTTCATTTTTTCCACCAACGTCACACCCTCTTGCAACGGAATCACAATCGATTCTGTGACAACAAATCCAAGCAAGACTGCAAAGAACAAAGCAACTCCGATCAACACCATCATAATATGATCAGCATTGGCAGTGAGCACATCGTTCTCATCGGAAGTTCGCTGTGCAGATATTTGCAGTTTCGCGACGATCACATTGATGTCTTTAATCACCGCAAACATTGCTTTGCCTTCATCTCCGTTCATGAGCACCCAAGCTTCTTCATCTTTATTCTCTTTCGCAAGTTGCATGACTTTTTCACGGAGATCAACATATACGCTACGGTCGGACTTTAGTGCGTCAAAGTCTTTTCGCAAGTCAGCATCTTGCACTCTTTTTTCAAAGTCGATAAAACATTTTTCTATAGAATCGCTAATCTCATGAATCTTTGTTTCTTGTGCCTGAATCTCTACTGGATCATTGATATGAACCAGCAGCTGTAGTTCTGCTCGAATCTGGTTGTTACCCGCACTAACATTCAGAATATCAACTAAAGGCTCTGTCTGATTGTCGAACAAATAATTGTCCGCATCATTCACGCGATTAATATAGAGGTAGCCAACCCCACCAACCCCACCAACAAGTAAAGCCAAGAGAGCGAAGCTCAGCTTAAGTCTTGTACCAATGTTCATTGAACTGAGAAAAGCATTCATAAACCCTCACCTCTAGGCTTTTGCCTATCGATAAATCAGTGCAGGTTATGGTACCATTTTCGACGAGAGTGTGGGGTTATGTATACCAAACAAAAAAAAAGCCCCGCCAAAGCGAAGCTTTCCATTGACCAGAAAAGAAACGAATTAATTCTCTTGATTTTTCTTCTCAAGCTTTTCACGATCTTCTGTGTTCTGAAGGTATTCGCGGAAGTCGCGGTTAATGTCTACACCACCAAAATCGGCAGCATCATTTTCGAGCACAAACACAGCCGATGGATTATCGAGCCAGCCCACAACGTCCACACCTTCTAGATGCATGCTCTTATCGCCAGCTTCTTGTGCGACATATTCAACCTCAGAAAATTTCACCCAACCCTGGCAATTTGCCTTGGTGAGCTTCACAAGAACAGCTCCGTTATCTGTTTTGACGACAGTGAGTTCGTCACTAAACTCAGCAGTGCAAGCCGCAGTAGTTCCATCCTGAGTCTTCATGACCTGAATGGAGCCGACCTTGGACTTCACTTTATTTGACTTAGTTGGCGCAGCAAAAGCGACAACAACGAGCGCCAGGGCAACAACAAGTATCCTTTTCATAGGACAAACCTCAAAAAATGGAATAGCATTGCTAAATATATCCTCATCCTATCAAAAAGACAACGATGCAAAGTATTTTTCAGAATTCATGAAAAAGACGCTGATATTTCTCATTTTCGCCGTGGCAGGTTTGCTTGCCGGCTCCGCACTGCACATCTGGACACAGTGGCAGAAACCATCCACCAATAGCGCTTCGATTATAATATCGATTCCAAAGGGAAGCTCGCCGGCCACAGTTGGGCGTATCCTGCAAGATTCTGGAATCATCCAATCAGGCAAGCATTTCCAATGGTACTTGCGTATTATGCGGCGCGGCTCTGAGCTTAAGGCGGGGCATTTCCAGATCCCAGGCGGGCTCACTATCCCACAAATTGCGGACTTGATTCTGGGAGGCAAAGAGGCTGCCGTTTGGATCACAATTCCAGAAGGGCATGCATCATGGGAAATTTTCTCCATGATCAAGGAAAGGTACCCCAAGCTCGACTCAGCCAAGTGGGATTCGCTTGTTCACGACGCTGACTTTACTCAGAGCCTAAACGTTTCAGGAAGTAGCCTAGAGGGCTGGTTGTTCCCCGATACTTACCCCTTCCCCATTGGCGCGAATGAACGCACCATTATCACGCAGATGGTTCATGCGGCTCACCATTGTATTGAGTCGCTAGATAACGGATCTACCTCAGAGTTTTCAAGGCTTGGCGGCTGGCAACAGACCCTCACCTTGGCTTCCATTGTGGAAAAAGAAACAGGCAAAGATGATGAGCGCCCCCATGTAGCGGGTGTATTTCACAATCGTCTGCGACAACATATTCCCCTAGGTGCAGATCCAACTGTGCGGTTTATTTTCCGCAATATGACTGGGCCCATTTACATGAGTCAGCTCAATAGCGATAGCCCTTATAATACACGCAAGTTTGCAGGGCTCCCTCCTGGACCGATTGCAAATCCTGGGCGCAAAGCGATCGACGCGGCATTGCATCCTTTGCAGACCGAAGACCTTTACTTCGTTGCAAAAGATGATGGCGTAGGCGGGCATTTTTTCGCGAAGACGCTTAAACAGCACAATGAATACAAAGACATTGCCGCCCGCAATCGCGGAGAAAAAAAGTAAGGGAAGATTCGGGTGTAGCTGCAGGTTCATGCTCTGTAACAGGCCTTCAGTGCGTATCTTTGCTGCATGCCAAACACTCATGCCTTTGAACAAAATGTGATCGCCCTTGTGTGGGATTTTGATAAAACCCTGATCACCGATTACATGCAAGCTCCGCTTTTTCGCCGCTACCACGCAGATAGCGCAACATTTTGGCGCGAAGTCGATGGGCTTGAAGCTTACTACCGCAAGCAAGGCGTGCAGGTGAATCGCGACACGATTTACCTTAATCACATTATTTCGTGGGCGCAGCACGGCCCTTTCCGTGGGCTGAATAACAAGATTCTTACTGAGATGGGCACAGAGCTGCAGTTCTACCCAGGCCTTCCAGACTTCTTCGCCAAGATAAAAGACGCGATCGAAAAAAATGTGATCTATACAAATTTTGGAATCAAGGTCGAGCATTACATTGTAAGTACAGGCTTTGCAGCAACCATTCGCGGAAGCATCATTGCACCCTTCGCAGAACCCGATGGCATCTGGGGTGCAGAATTCATTGAGCATCCAGCCTTGCCTGGTTATAACCCAAAGCAGCCACAACAAGAACTTGGTGTACTGAGTCAAATTGCCTGTGCCCTCGACAATACATCTAAGACGCGCTATTTATTCGAGATTAACAAGGGTAGTAACAAGTACCCAGAAATTGATGTGAATGCTCGCATGGAAGAATCGAATCGGCGCATTCCATTTTCGCAGATGATTTACATTGCAGACGGCCCATCCGATGTGCCAGCATTCAGTATTGTGAATCAAGGCTTAGGGCATACCTATGCAATCTATCCTCGCGGTGATCGTAAAGCGATGCGTCAGGTAGATCAACTTCGTGCAGATGGTCGCATCCAAATGTACGGTGAAGCCGATTATTCAGAAGGTTCACAAACCTATCTGTGGCTCATGGAACACACACAAACTATCGCTGAAGAAATAACACGCGGAAAGCAAGATCTCATTCGTAAAAGCGTGTCTGCACCACCAAGACATTTAGGATAAGGTGCGTTCGTTATCACGCTCACGGATGGCATCGCGGAGATTGTAGCCTCAACGAATCTGTTGCAATTTTTCGCTTGTAATACCTTCTCTGCCCCGTGTGTCATACCTTTGTAAATTCCACGTCACAGGAGTTTGGAACGAAACACTTGTTTCAATGTTGTGTGTAACAATCGTACAGTTTCAAAGATTTACTCTGGACAGCGGAGAGTTTTCTTGGTATTTCAATAACAGGTCGGCTTAACGACTCTAACCACTTCACCCACTGGGAGAAACCGTATGATGACACTCGCCACGATTAGCTTCACTACCGCAGTCATCTTGATGATCTTGCGCAAGCCAATGGAAGCAAATCCAATGATGCATGCTCGCCAGCACTTCCGCTAAAAAATTCAACCAAAAAAAGCCTCGAGACAACTCGGGGCTTTTTTCATTGAAATTATCGACCTTCAAGATCAATAATTAATATCTCGGTGTGACATCCAACGCGCACGGCTGGCCCCCACTGTCCAAAACCCGAGGTTACGTACCAAGGCACCCCTTGCAGCGAGCCCATATTTTGCGCAAGTGGCCAAGCAAACTTCACAGCAATCGTCCAGGGGAAAAATTGCCCCGCATGCGTGTGTCCAGAAACACCAAGATCAGGGTGCAGAGTCAAACCAGCTAAGTCTTCGGGCTTAAGACCCACAGGCTGATGATCGAGAAGAAGCCAAGGCTTCTGTGTCGCGTCTGCGAGGTTCGGAAGAATTTCAGGTAGGGTTTTGCGCAATCCGGTTGTAAGCTTTGCTACCGTAGGGTCTTCACGGCCAGTAAGGCAAAGAAGCGGAAGACAAATTGATTCATCACGCAAAAGCTGAACGCCATGCAATTCAATCCAGTCGAGCAAGTGAGGATCACGCTGCAGTGTATAGCCTTCGTGGTTGCCGGTAATGCCATAAATGCCAAGTGGCGCGTGCAAGCGATTTAAACGATCCCCAATGCCCATTGCATCAAGACTTGCAGAAGGCAAGTCACTCATGTCGCCTAAAAACACGATCATATCGGGCTTCACCTTTTCAAGGGAATCGACAAGACGGTCTAACTTGTTAATCTGAAATAAAGGGTCAAAATGCAAATCCGAAAGCACCGCAATTCGAAGCGGTTTCGCTAACGGCTTATCGACATGCACACGTTGTTCTGTAACTTGAAACGCGAGTTGATTCTTAAATCCATAAACCCAAAAGGCAATGCTCACGACAACGGTTAAAAAAGCAAGCACAGGGATTGCAGATGTTCGCTTTCGGCTCAACCCTTGGTATATCTCGCGCCACGAACCTCCAATACCCATCATTCGCTTATTAATCCATACGACTAACACAAACAGATCGACGACAAGGCAAGTAACCAGCCAATTGCTTAGGGTAACCAGCCAGAAGCCGCCTGCAGTAAAAGTGGCCTCGCCTAGTAACCCTAGGCCCAAGGGTAATACACGATATGCAACCGCCAAAAAAATCAGTAGCACAAAAAGAATTGCACCAGGCCAACGCAACCGTGTTGGCACAGCGCTACGCAAACGAACCCACAGATAGCGCAAGGCTACCGTAGCAAGGAAAAAGAAAATCACGCGACCGACAATAGAATCATGCATGCGCGCAATTTACTTAATCCAGCGCAAGCGTTCATCTTTTGTAGAACAAGTTTCCGTATTAATAGCTGTTCCAGAAAATCATCCAACATTTTAAAAAACTATAACGCCATAGTTCACGATACAAATCCACCATCCGTATCGCCGAAAAACCCTTGTATACAGGGGTTGGCCATGGTGTGAATTCTGTCAATTCTAGTGATTGAATTCCAAAAACTTTTTGAGCAACTTCGAACTTGAACTCGGACGTGTGCAAATGGCGATTTGCCGCTTCGATAAGCCCGCTATTTGAAACGAGTGCAAGCTGCGTGAGCCTTGCGTAAGCGTGTAGCCAGGAATAATCCCCACGCCAAGACCAATGCGTGCAAATTCTTTTTGTGAATCTGCGCTGCCCAATTCTAATGCGGCTTTTGGCGCAATGCCTGCTTGAACGAAATCGCGAGCAAGCAATTGGTGTGATTTCGTGGCTGGGTTAAGCAACAGCAAGCGCACATCTGCGAGATCGATCAATGAAATTCTTTTGCGCTTTGCTAATGGATGACTTAACGCGCAGACCCCCACATCGCGATACTCAAGTACCACATGGGCTTGCAATTCGCAATGCTCCGTTGGCAACAACGTAAATGCGAAATCAGCAAGACCTTCTACGCAGGATTTCTCTGCCGCAGGCGAAGCCATATTCTGTATGATGATTTCAATGGCTGGATATTCCTTCAAGAACCGCGCAATCACCGGCGCTAAATAATAGCGACTGATATTTTCGCTACATGCAATTCGAAGAGTTCCACTCCCAAGCCCTTGCAAATTGGCGATATCTTCGCGGGCTTGTGTGCGCTCTCGCAAGATCGTACGCGCCCTTTCAACCAATAAAGCACCCGCATCAGTAAGACGCACATCGCGTGGTAAGCGCTCAACCAGACTCACCTCCAATTCCTCTTCTAACGCTTTGATCTGTAAGGATACTGCCGGCTGGGTGCGAAACAATTGGTGTGCAGCCCGCGAAAAATTGCGAGTCTGTGCAAGCGTCACCAAGGCTTGTAATTGGTCAAATTCCATACCATTCCCTTATTATAAATATTTCTTATCAATTCCATAATATTAATTCATTTCTCTCATAGCTAAAAAAGGCGTAACTTAGCGACAATAAAGGAGGCCATAATGAAAACCATGGCGCAAAAGATCATCGACGCACACACCACCCAAACCCTGCATGGCGAACCTGTGATAAGCATTGATAAGGTATTTTGCCACGAGGTGACCACTCCCGCAGCGATTCGCCTGTTGCAAGAGCGAGGCAATACAGAGCCTTTTGCCGCAAATCAAGTCAAAGCCATTCTCGATCACGTGACCCCTTCGAAAGATACTGCGAGTGCAAAACAGGCAAAGACCTTGCGCGATTGGGCTCACACACAAGGTGTGGAATTTTTTGATGTAGGTAACAACGGTGTGGGGCATGTCGTATTTGCCGAACGAGGTGAAATCAAACCAGGCATGACTGTGATCATGGGCGATTCGCACACTTGTACCCACGGAGCCTTTGGAGCATATGCCTTTGGCGTGGGCACCACCGATTTGGCGTTAGCAATTTCACAAGGGAAAGCCGTAGTGAATGCTCCTGCAAGCGTACAGGTAGAAATCAACGGAGCACTTTCCGCAGGCGTAGAAGCCAAAGATGTCGCGTTGTGTGTCATCAAATATTTCGGTGTACATGGTGCAACAGATCAGGTACTTGAATTTACTGGAAGCACGATCGAAAAAATGGTGATGGAAGAGCGCACGACCTTGTGCAATATGATGGTAGAGTGTGGAGCAACCACGGCACTATGCCCAATCGACACTCAGACTTTTGCGTACTTCGCTGAGATTGGAATTAAAGTTAGCGAGGCCGAAAAATCCGCATGGAAAGCATTCAATGCAGACATTAATGCGCCTTATACCACGCACGTGCAGATCGACGTATCGACTCTGGAGCCTTCTGTAACCTGGGGTGACAGACCAGACCAAGTCGTTGCGTTGCGCAAATTGCCAAAGACGAAAGTAAATCAAGTGTGGATTGGATCATGCACCAATGGACGCATCAGTGACTTACGCAAAGCGGCCCAAGCTATCCGCGGAGCCCAAGTAGCAGAAGGGGTACGCGCTATTGTAACACCAGCGTCAACAAAGATTTGGCAACAAGCATTGCGCGAAGGTTTGCTCGCAACATTTGCTGAAGCAGGCTTTTGTGTTACAAACCCTGGTTGCGGAGCCTGCATTGGCATGAGCGGTGGTGTAATGGCGCCCGGTGAAGTTTGTGCATCAACAAGCAATCGAAATTTTGCAGGGCGTATGGGTGCAGGCGCTACGGTGCATTTGCTGAGCCCCATCAGCGCAGTGCGAGCAGCTATCCAAGGTTACATAGGAAACGATAAGGAGACCGTATGTGGATGAATGTAGTAGTGGTAGATCAAAGCGCGGTGAACACCGATCAAATTATTCCCGGAGAATTTTTAACCGATGACCGCAAAGAATTCTTGGCGAAAGGATTATTCGCAGGGATGGCCGAAATACGTTCTGCGGTCTTTGATACGAACGGCAACGCTCTTTGGGTGGTGCTTGCCCGTGATAATTTTGGCAGTGGATCTTCGCGCGAACATGCCGTGTGGGCCTTGCAGGGCGCGGGTTGCGCAGCGGTGGTTGCACAAGACTTTGCACGCATTTTTAGACGTAATGCAGTGAACAGCGGCTTACTGCCGATTGCTTTACCCGAGAATTGTATTGCAGAATTAATTGCACACGCTCAGAACCAAGATCTGCAAATATGCTACGACATTTCGACTTATACATTGCAGGCACGCAACACCACAAGTGGCTGGGAATCCCAGTATTCATGGGCATTGACAGCCTTCGAACGATTTGTTGTGAATGCAGGAGGGCTGTTGGAAGCTATGGAGAGCTAGCGAGTTATCCTTCCCAGCTGATCTGCAAGCCCGCTTTGGAGCGGTCTAGCAAGCGCTTAGGCATTTGGACAACAGGGTTACCCACTAAGGATAGAACCTTGAGCGTAGCGACATCTGCAAGGGATTCGGGCACGGTCACGATGTCGTTCTCATCGAGAATGATTTCGGTGATCGCGGTGAATTTGCCGAACTCAACAGGAAGCGATGTAAGATGATTTCCGGAAAGCATTAGCTCCAGTAGCTTTGGCAAGCGAGCGAGCGTTGCAGGAATGCTCTTCAGCTCATTGTTATCGAGTAGCAATTCTTCAAGGGATGCAAGGTTTCCAAAAGAATCAGGAATGGATGCGAGCAAGTTGTCGTGCAAAGAAAGCTTGACCAAGTTTACAAGATTGCCCAAGGACTCAGGAACATCGAGCATATCGTTGCCAGCGATGTTTAGCTTCTCAAGCTTCACCAAGTTACCAATCGATTCAGGCACTTCAGAAAGGCTGTTGTAGCCGAGATAAAGCTTTTCAAGTCCAACCAATTCGCCCAATGTTTCGGGTACGACCATGAGATCGTTTTCGCTCACGCTTAAGCGGCGCAAATTTTTGAGATTGGAAATTTCATCGGGAATCTCCACCAGCATATTTCCATCGAGCACTAAATCTTCGAGCCAAGTCAGCTCAAAAATTTGCGGAGGCAAAACTCGGATTCCCTGATTCGACAGGTCGAGAGTGGTATCTTTACTTGCGCGAACAACTTCAATTCTTTCTATCAGTGTCATCTCAAACCTCTTGAATGAGTCAAGAATAGTAAAGAATCCAAGAACGGCAAACGATTGTCATTCATCGTTCAAATTTGTCACTTCAGCACCAAAATCCTTTGGGTTTATTATGTGGAATAGTATAATCCAGACTAAGCCATAACACATAATTTACCCACATTAAGGTTTGCCCATAACAAGGAGCTCCTATGGATGTAGTACTACTGGCGCGCGCGCAGTTCGCCATCACCACGGTCTATCATTTCTTTTTTGTACCGCTTACACTGGGGCTTTCGCTCTTGGTTGCGGTGTTACAAACGATGTGGTATAAAACAGGCAAAGCGGAATACCGCGCCCTTACCAAATTCTGGGGGCGTTTATTCTTGGTAAACTTTGCTATTGGTGTGGTCACAGGCATTGTGCAAGAATTCCAGTTTGGCATGAATTGGTCGAACTACTCGGCCTTTGTTGGCGATATTTTTGGAGCCCCACTCGCGATTGAAGCGCTGCTCGCGTTCTTCATGGAATCAACCTTCTTGGGCTTGTGGATTTTTGGAGAGGGGAAAATATCACCAAGGATTCATACGGCAAGCATCTGGCTCGTCGCAATTGGCTCAAACCTTTCTGCCATCTGGATTCTTTTGGCAAATTCGTTCATGCAACATCCTGTGGGATTTACCATCAACAATGGCCGTGCAGAGATGCAGGATTTCTTTGCCCTCGCCACCAACCCGCACATCTTCTTGCAGTACCCACACGTGTTCTTTGGCGGGCTTACCGCTGCGGGCTTCTTTATGTTGGGCATCAGCGCATGGCATTTGTTGCGCAAGCCCAATAACCCGACTGCGGCAATGTTCAAAACATCGTTTACGCTTGGTGCAGCAGCAGGGCTCGTGGGCGCTTTGTTTGTATGCATGACAGGTCATATGCAGGGCGTGAGTCTCGCAAAAAACCAACCCATGAAACTTGCCGCCGCAGAAGCTCATTACGAAACAGCAGACCCCGCAGGCCTTTCGGTGTTCTCGATTATGGATGCAGACAAAGACGAGGAGCTCGTAAGCATTCGCGTTCCTGATCTTCTAAGCTTCATGGTATACAGCAAAGCGCGCGGCGAAGTTAAGGGCATGCACCAACTCAACGCTGAATACCAAGCGAAGTATGGCCCAGGCAATTACATTCCGCCCGTCACGCTTACGTACTGGTCGTTCCGCGCCATGGTGGGAGCTGGTCTTTTGATGATTGCTTTGGCTGCTCTTGCTCTCTACACATCCATTCGTAAAGTTGCCGTACCCCATCTTTTACTCGCCGTACTTCCTTGGGCGATCGCTCTACCATATCTCGCAAATTCAACGGGCTGGCTCATGGCTGAGCTCGGGCGCCAACCTTGGATTGTGCAAGGAGTGATGAAGGTACAAGACGCAGCCTCGCCTTCCGTGGGTGCAATCTCTGTTCTCATTACCGTGGTTGGATTCACGCTACTCTATGCGGCTTTGATTCTCACCACCATCAAATTATTCCGCTACCATTCCGCAGCAGGCATTACAGCTGCAGACTTGGCCGGCACATCAGAAATTCATTGAGAAGGGGGTAACACATGGAACTCAATACACTCTGGTTTATCCTTGTCGCAGTGCTCTTCACAGGCTTTTTTGTCTTGGAAGGCTTTGACTTTGGCGTAGGCATTCTCTCTCTGCTCTTAGGAAAAAACGAGGTCGAGCGGCGCACGATTTTGCGCACCATTGGTCCACACTGGGATGGCAACGAGGTGTGGCTTCTGACTGCGGGCGGTGCAATCTTCGCTGCGTTTCCACGTTGGTATGCAGTGATGTTTAGCGCACTGTACTTGCCTCTATTCCTGCTGCTAGTTGCGCTGATTCTGCGCGGCTTAGCGATTGAGTATCGCAATAAATTCCATACCGAAACATGGCGCAAACGTTGGGATATCGCAATATTCATTGGAAGCCTTCTTGCTGCAATCCTTGTGGGAGTAGCGATCACGGACTTGTTGCATGGAATTCCACTCGATGCCAAGGGCGTTTTCACCGGCAATTTTTTGGACTTGGTTCACCCATTTCCAGTGCTTGCTGGTGTAGCTTCACTTGCTGTATTTACATGGATTGGCTTATTGTTCTTGCGACTTAAATTGCAAGGCGAGCTACTTACCCGCACAGAACCCATGGCAAGTAAGCTGCGCTGGATCGTACTCGTAGTCTTCTTAGCCCTTGGTGCAGTGGGCTTCGTGGTAGATCCTCTTTTACTTGCATCACCTATTCCGGTTAAGATGGCCGCAGTCACCGCTGCGGCAACTTTACTCGCATCGGTGTTGCACTTTAAGAAGCAACCAGGCATGGCTTTTATTTGGGCCATTGTTGCGATCGCTGCGACAAGCATCACAGCCTTTGGCTCACTGTTTCCCAACACTATGGTGTCTTCTCTGCAAGAAACATTTAACCTCACGGTGAGCAATGCAAGCTCTACGCCATACACACTCAAGATCATGACGATTGTAGCTGCGATCTTTGTGCCCATTGTGCTGGTGTATCAAGGCTTCACATTCTGGATCTTCCGCAAGCGCATAAGCATGAGCGAACAAGGCGGTTACTAGGAAGGATAGTTCCGAAGTTCGGGAGTGGAATACTCGCCCACGTCATGTTGGCTTGGCCAACATCTCGTGTCGCAGTAAATATTTCGTATGCGTTAATACGGCTTGGAGTAATGCTCTGAGCCGTATTTTGTTTGGCAACAACGCTTTGGATTGCTACCTGTGAATCCATATCCATGCAACGCGAGGCACCTTATGTTCGCAAAGTCTGTTCCATGGTGGGAACTGATCGTCCGCTCGGGAGTGGTCTATGTATTTCTGTTGATCCTGCTGCGCCTTACGGGCAAAGGGCAAGTCGGCCAGTTGTCTCCCTTTGATTTGGTATTGCTTTTAGTGCTATCGAATGCGGTGCAGAACTCCATGAATGCAGGCGATAACTCTCTGATTGGCGGTCTATTGTCTGCGGCAATGCTCGTCGCAATCAATGCTTTGGTGGGATATATATCCTTTCGAAACAAGAAGCTCGAAGCCTTAATCGAAGGCCGTCCAGAGGTGATTATTCACAACGGCACACTCTTTGACTTAGCAGTGCTCGAAACGACTGGGAAAATTAGTGTGATTCCCAGGGCGCACAAAACTAACGCAATTTTACAAACAACGCAGAGCCTAGAGCCACAAGGCTTACCGCACAAATCTTTGCGGCGCCGCAAGGCTCAAGGAATACAATAATGCCAGCGAGAGTGGGAATCAGCATCCCAATCGCTGCAGTCAATGGGATTACAAATAATGCGCGACCGTGAGTGAGCGCTACTTGCATATAAACGAAGCCTATCAGATAGGTAACGACAAACGCCAACGCGCGAATCACAAGGCCAGGATCCACTGCAAGTGCCATGGAAAAAGTTCCACCATGGAAAAAATAATGACCCTCTAGACTCTTCATAAATACTGCAGACAATCCAAAACCAATGCCACCAATCAAAGATTTGCGCGCCTCAATATTATGGATAAACAAGCGCACTAATCCAATACTCGCTAACACTGCAAGCGTAAATACAGTAAGGTTAGATTCAGATTCGTGACCACTAGCCTCTCCATGCAAAAAGCCTGCGAAGCTTAGCCCCAAAACAACTAACAATGTTGCAAGCG